>Ga0209935_1000099_pt1 | contig 362809 bp, 324 predicted proteins | sample ThiBio_1000_plan_2_FD_183958 | JGI IMG/M metagenome (GOLD analysis project Ga0209935, IMG submission 183958) | Wastewater bioreactor microbial communities from Cape Town, South Africa - Thiocy_cont_1000_plan (SPAdes) | ecosystem: Engineered > Bioreactor > Thiocyanate-remediating >... | reverse complement strand
CGTTCGACTTGCATGTGTTAAGCATGCCGCTAGCGTTCAATCTGAGCCAGGATCAAACTCTTCAATTTAATACTGACCGGTCTTGCGACCTAATTTCTTTAGACTCGATTTTACTCGAGTACTCAATCTCTTTGACATGGTTTCGTTTTCAAAACGCCCACACAAATAACATGGCTTCAACTTGTTAAAGAACACTCTTGCTCAACTGCAAGGCCGCTTATTGTAACCGGTTAAAAACATATGTCAATCACTCAGTTACTTTCTTACGTCGGCGTTGCCATCGGTTAAGAAGGGGGAATTCTACGCTTTTTTTTCGCGCTGTCAATCATGTCGATGCGCTTTATTTTTTCTTACGTTGGTTCGCTATCTGACACCTTAATTTCAGCAAAGCGGCGCTTTCCAACTTGAACCACAACAGCGCTTCCCTTCTTCAACAGATGTTCCATTGTGTTTACGCGCTCGCCATCTAGCTTGACTGCACCTTGCTTAATCATTCTCATAGATTCTGAAGTACTTTTCGTTAACCCTGCATCTTTTAATGCATTAATTAAAGGGATGGCGTCTTTATCGGTTGAAAGATTCACAACAGGAATATCTTCAGGCATGAGCCCCTGGCTAAACTGATGAATAAATTTTTCTTCTGCTTCATCAGCTGCAGCGGCATCATGAAAGCGCGCAATGATTTCCTTCGCTAACAATATTTTAACATCGCGAGGGTTCATACCTTCATCAACCTTGGTCTTTAGCGCATCAATTTCAGCCATTGGCTTGAAGCTAAGTAATTCATAATAGCGCCACATTAGTCCATCAGAGATAGACATTACCTTACCAAACATCTCGCTAGGCTCATCAGTGATCCCAATATAGTTATTGAGCGACTTAGACATCTTCTTTATGCCATCTAGCCCCTCTAATAGTGGCATCGTAATCACCACTTGTGGAGATTGCTGAGAGGCCTTTTGTAATTCTCGCCCCATCAACAAATTAAATTTTTGATCCGTCCCTCCTAGCTCTACATCAGCTCTTAGCTCTACAGAGTCGTACCCTTGAAGTAAAGGATATAAAAACTCATGGATAGCAATAGAAACGCCTTGTTGATAGCGCTTAGAGAAATCATCACGTTCCAGCATTCTTGCCACAGTTTGTTTTGCAGCCAATTCGATGAGATCTTTTGCTGACAAGCTACCTAACCAATGTGAATTAAAGACAATTTTTGTTTTCTTTGGATCTAAAACTTTAAATATTTGTTTTTCGTAAGTTTTTGCATTCTCCGCAACTTGCAAAGGCGTCAACGGTTGGCGTGTGATATTTTTTCCAGTGGGATCGCCAATCATGGCGGTAAAATCACCAATCAAACACAACACTTCATGTCCAAGATCTTGGAATTGCTTCAACTTATTAATGAGCACTGTATGCCCAACATGAATATCGGGCGCTGTAGGATCAAAGCCTGCTTTGATTCGTAAAGGAGTGCCTCTTTTTAATTTCTCTACTAACTCATCTTTAACTAAGATCTCTTCAGCACCACGCTCTATTACTTCTAACTGGAGATCAATATTCGTTTTTGTATCCTGCATGAGGCATTCTCTCATTCAATTTAGTGCGAAGAATATATAACATGGTACGAAGTGCAATGCGACTGTTGTACGCACAAAGGATAGGTTAATATTATGTCCCCAATATAGTTGTGTTTATTTTGTCAACCAAATATATTTGAGATTGATTTTAACCAAATTGGCGACTAATTTATAAGGTAATCGCACCACGGATGCAGCGTTATATTAAAGTGAAAACAGATTATAAACACAGCAAGGCAAAGCCTTACTCTGCATTTCACATTTCTAGCAAATGGACATTGCCATTAGCAATTACCTTATTGGCATTTGTATTAATTTGGAAATGGGGCGATTGGGCGCAGTCTTATATTGCAGAGCAAAATGAAGAAGAATGGCTTGATTCAAACCAAATAGATCCTAATCAAGTCACCTTGGATCTCACCTTACCAGAGAACCAAGAAGAAACTTTATTAATTCAACCAACAACAGTAGCAGCACAATCTACTCAACAATCTTCCAACCTCAAGTCCTTTACAATTAAGGCTGGGGATAATCTTGCGCTTTATTTCCAACAAGCGGGATTAGATTCTAAAGCATTGCAAGAAGTGCTTTCTTTAGATCGTAATACACATCATCTAAAAAGAATTTATCCAGGACAGACTCTAAGAATTCAATCAGATGATGAAGGCATGTTACAAACCTTACAATTCGACGTAGATCCTTTAACCACCCTGATCGTTGAGCGCCAAGCTAGTGGCAAACTTCATAGCCACATCGAAGACAAGCCCATTGAAAAACGCGTTGCCTTCGGCGGCAGTAAAATTTTTGATTCTTTTTTCGTCGCGGGCAAGCATGCCAAATTAGACGATGCGCTCATCATGGAATTGGCGAGTATTTTTGCCTATGACATCGATTTTGCCTTAGACATAAAACCCAATGATCACTTCAAAGTACTGTTCGAAGAATATTTTGTGAATGGTGTAAAAGTAGGTAATGGCCCCATTGTTGCCGCAGAGTTTGTTAACAATGGAAAACAATATCGCGCTATTCGTTATACAGATAGTTCAGGCCATACTAGCTACTATTCACCTAGTGGCCAAAGTCTGAAAAAAGCCTTTATTCGTACCCCCGTTCAATATACCCGAATTAGCTCGCATTTTAATTTACAGCGACGTCACCCTATTCTTCACAAAATTCGTGCTCATAAAGGTGTTGATTATGCAGCTCCCCATGGCACCCCAGTAAAAGCAGCTGGTCAAGGTAAAGTTGTTTTCGTGGGTAAAAAAGGAGGATACGGTAATACTATCATCCTGCAACACGGCTCTAAGTACACAACTTTATATGGACATCTCGCCCGTTTTGCGAAAAACCTCAAATCAGGTGCAACAATACGCCAAGGACAAATTATTGGGTATGTTGGTAGTACCGGACTTGCTTCTGGGCCTCATCTTCATTTTGAATTTCGCGTCAATGGCGTTCATCAAAACCCCCTCACCGTGGCATTGCCAATGGCTGAAGGGATCACTGGTAAATCTAAAGCACAATTCCTCACCTATTCTAATGAACTGCTCCGCATGATGGATCACCACGGTAAGGTATTAGTTGCTGCTAATGACTAAGTATAGATCTATAGATGACTAAGTATAGATCTATAGATATAGAATACAGACAAATACTGCTGTAAATACAACTATCGCTTTCTTGATTTATTTCAACTGACTCATATATAGTTAGGTTTCTGTTCTATAGAAAAGTAGTTATTTGTCATGGCTGTTACGCAAAAATCGAATTTTCCTTGGAATCATCCATCCACCAATATATCTTCATATTGTATCGATCATTGCGAATTATCCTATTTTCATGCATTAACCGATTTTACGCCGGTACAGCCGGATCTCACCGAAGAAACTCATGAAAAGATTGCCTTGCATTTGCCTAACCAAGCTACCCTGAATTATAAGGCAAATATTCCTAACAGCACTTTGCTGGGATCATCTGTAGAAACACAACAAGATTTCTTAAGCCATTTATTTTTTAAAGGGCATGAATTTTATACAAACCATATCAGCCCTCTTATTGCAAAGGATAAATTAGATCCTGTTATAACAAGCTCCATCACTTTTTCAAGTTATTATGGCGCAGTCGGCTCTTTAGGAAACAGTTTTGCATCAAAAGCAGCCGTTGCAATGGGCTTTAAAGTATTTGCTTCAGTGGCAACGCCTTTTATTTCTCAGTTCGTTGAATCTTTTACTGAGACCCAAATACACAATGCAAAATACAGCTATCACTCTTTACGCTGCATCTTTGATGAAGACTCATGTATTCAGTTGAAACAACTTTCTCAAGAAGTTCTATCGCAAGAACCAACAAAAGATTTGCTCAATAATTTTTCTCAATTTGATTATCAACAATATTACCAAGATACTTCGGATGCCATTGATAAACTCTCTGTGTCTGGCTTGTTCTATTCTGGGATATTAAGTGCCACAGCATCAGGCATCAAAGACTTCATTTTTGTAGAAACAGGATTTGCTGCCGCTTGCCAAGGATATTTCTGCAAAAATTGGATAAGTTATTATTTTAAAGATTGGATCAAGGATGAACTTAAGAAAGAAGGGGAAAAAATCCAACAAAATTTTGCTTCTTTAATTGAAGATGAGCATTCATCTGCTACGAAGCAATCTGCTGTTATTAATTTAGAAGAAGTGATTGATCATACAACTATTCCTGGACTTGGCGCCACTCCAGCAGTGAATACACCTACTCCTGAAATAGCTGTGCCTTTTTACCACTATCTGAATCCCTCTAACCTTGCAGCAGTGGTAACTGAACACGCTCTATCATAACCAAAGATACGCGCGGGTAATTTGCTTTTTTTTCGCGACAACACCTGTCCAAACATATCTACAGATTATAGAGAAAAGGAAGAACCACAACTACAAGTAGTCTGTGCATTTGGATTTCTAACCGTGAAATGGGCACCTTGAAGGCTTTCAACATAATCAATTTCTGCACCACTAAGATACATAATGCTGAGTGCATCAATCACCACATTGACGGTCATTGTACCGGAACCAGATGTACCTTCCCCTTCTTCTACAGGGATCTCTTTTTCGACGATACAATCATCGGGACGGGTATTTTCGTCAAAAGCAAAACCATATTGGAAGCCTGAACATCCACCGCCAGTGATGTAAACTCTTAGCTTAAGGTTGTAATTCCCCTCTTCCACAATAAGCTCCTGAATACGCCTGGCGGCGGCATCAGTAAAAGAAAGAGGAGAAGATTGATGTTGATCGGCTGTTTCGAGCATATTCTTTAACTTTAATGACAACGACTACATAAATGGATTATGAAAATCTAAAGTACCAAAGTCAATTATACCTTTTCAGCTTGGCTCTCTTCCAGCGATAATTTCGTCAGCACGCAGGCATCAAGAAAGGTGGTAGCCAATACTTCGTGCATATTATCCTTATTTACTTCTAAATAGAACGCATTGTAGTCTCCGAGAAATAACGCATACTGTCGATAAGGATACTTTTTTAATAAAAGTGAATAATTCAAATTCTTCTTATAACTAGAATCGTAATCAATGTAAGAGATTGTTGCCATTTCCTGATCTTTCACATCAGGATAGTAGGTTCGTCCTAGCCAATTTTTCAATTGATTATTCATCTTATTTTCATCAATTGAAAAATAATCACTTTCACCTGGATTCAAATTAAGAACTTCTTCAACATTTAGTGGTTCAAAGAGTTTTGTTAAGTCCTCGGGTGAGATCTGTTTTGTGAGCCGAAGTCGAAGCTCGTGATTATCTTCTTCAAAGTGAAAAGTAGAAAGGTAAACAACATTGCCTTGACTGTTACAAAGCTCATAGCTAGCAAACAAATCATGATTAAAATAAAGATCATTTACCAAAATAGTATTCATTTTGGTTACTTTAAAAATCTGATTTCGAATGTCTTGAGGCAAAGAATCATCATCACTAAATTGGATGCAATCGTTAATGTTGAGCATGAAAGCTGAAGTTTTAGTCATATCACAATACTTTTTAAAACTATTACCCAATAAATACTAGAGTCTCAGTATGAATTGTAGGCTTATGCTTAGGCATAGCCAAAAAACCATTTACCGTGACTAATACTCTTCACACTCAAATTTAGGCTTTGCTAGGTCGTCCATACCTAAAAATCGATTGTTATGAGTATATCTCTAATTACCAACAACCAAGGTAAAAATATATTCTTTTGAAGCGCGAAAGTATATCCCGCAACACTAAAATACCCAATAATTATCAAGAGAATTGATGACAAACTATGGTTATTAACTGACCAAATGAGAAAAGTAGTCCCTATACCTTCATTGTTGTATGCATACTCACTCAAAAAAATGAAACAATATCATTTCCTTACTTGGCCATCCCCTTCAACTAACCATTTTGTGCTCACCAGATGTTGTAAACTAAAGGGGCCACGCACATGCAGTTTCTGAGTACTAATCCCAATTTCTCCCCCCATCCCAAATTCTCCCCCATCTGTAAAAGCAGTTGAAGCATTGGAGTAAACGACAGCGGCATCTACCCGTTCAAAAAACTGAAGTACTACCTTCTCATCTTCAGCAATAATAGCCTCACTATGCTGCGAAGAATAATGGCGAATATGCTTAAGTGCATCACTTAAATCAACCACCGTTTTTATCGCAAGTTTCAAAGACAAAAATTCTTTTCCATAGTCTGAAGGCTGCGCCTTAAACAACAGTTGCTCTGGATAAGAATTGCGTAAAACGCTATATGCTGAATCATCAGCTAATAGAAGAACGCCCTTGGCTTTCAAATCAGATACTAAAAAAGGTAAATCACTCAATCTTTCTTGATGAATGAGAAGACAATCTAATGCATTACAAACACTCACTCGCCGTGTTTTGGCATTAGTGATAATACGTTTGCCTTTTTCTCTATCGGCTGAGCTATCAAAATAGGTATGCACCACCCCAGCGCCTGTTTCAATGATAGGGATCTCAGAATTTTGCTTCACAAAATCAATTAAAGCTTGGCTACCTCGAGGAATAATAACATCCACTATCCCTTTTGCTTGCAATAACGTCTTAACGGTTTCCCTGTCAGGAGGCATTAAAAACACACAAGTTTTGGGTGCCAAGAATTGTTCCAATGAAGCATGCGCAAGACGAACAAAAATTTCATTGGAATTTTTGGCTTCACTTCCCCCTTTAAGCACACAAGCATTAGAAGACATAAAGCACAAAGCAAAGGCTTCTAAGGTCACATTTGGTCTAGATTCATAAATAATGCCAACCACTCCCAAAGGAACCGTTTTCTTTTGAAACTTTAACCCATTAGCAAGTGTGTATTCCTCTATGGTTTTCCATATTGGGGAATCGAATTGTGCAATTTTTTCTAATGCCTCGCTCATTGCATTCAGTCGAGAATCATTAAGTAATAAGCGATCATATTTCGGATCTTGCTTATCTAATTTTTTTAAATCTTCTTCATTATTTTTGAGAATGGATTTTTTGTTTTCAATAATCCTCTTAGCAAGATCTAAAAGAATTTTCTGCTTAATACTGTGCTCAATAAAAGGCAATTCAATGGATGCATCTTTTACAGATAAAAAGGCTTTAGGTAGATTTATCATATTTAATCCGGGTTATCAAAAATACATATCTTATTATAATGAATAAAAATCTTTTGATCTTTTTGCCCGATGACAGCAGATAAGGATCTTGAGTCATAACGAGCGACCCCTAAACCTATTGATTTTCCTTGTTCGTTTTTAATAGAAACCAAATCGTCTTTTTCGAATGTGCCATTAATCGAAGTAATACCCACTGGTAACAAACTGACAGCCTTTTCTCTTTTTGTTAGAATGCGACTAATCCCATCATTTAGAAAAACACTTGGTAAAGAGTCAGAATAGGTATGCGCAAGCCAACGTTTTATCCCTTTATCCTGCTTAAAAGGAAGAATTTTCGTTCCAATTTTCTCATCATTCAATACTCTTTGTAACACATTCGGTAATCTGGCATTTGCTATATACGTATGTATTCCAAAATGGGCCGCTTTGCGCGCACATGCCAATTTACTTGACATCCCACCTCTTCCATACAAAGATTTTCCATCCAGGGTTTTAGGCCAAGTTTCTTTTTGATTCAAATCTAGGGTTGAAATCAGTTGTGCTCCCTCATTTGCAGGATTTTGATCATAAACCCCTTCTATACTCGTTAGAATAATCAGTTTATTGACATGCATTTGAATTGCTATTAATGCAGATAATTCATCATTATCCGTAAACATTAATTCATTAATCGAAGTGACATCATTCTCATTGACAATCGGCAATACATTTGGGTTTTTAATGAGCCCATGTAACAAGTTATAGGTATTTAAATAATGATTGCGTGATCTAAAATCTTCTTTAGTTAAAAGGATTTGGGCTGCAATGAAACCGTTTTTTCGCAGTATATTATTGTAAGTCTCAATTAATCCCGCCTGACCAATGCTGGCTAAAATTTGTCTCTCTTCAACAATATTTTGGAACTTTAGGCGGATATCTTTTGTGCTTTGACGCCCAGTCGCTACGGCACCACTACTGACCAAAATAATGTTAAACCCTTTTTTTTTAAGCTCAATAATCTGATGGATAATGGCTTCAAGTTGAGAAAAATCTAATTCTCCTGCCTGATTTACAATGGTCTGACTACCTAATTTAATCACTAAACTTGTATTACTCATGATTCTGTATTCTCAATTGACCACGGGAAATTTTGCGACAAAGTAGGCCAATCTTTATCTGGGGTGACCTGAAAAACAACTTCTTCTGGCATGAATTGTTCAGGAAAAGAAAGCTCTCCTGCCAATTCTTGTAAATGCCTAAACTTAAAAGCCAAGCCATCTTCTCGCGTAGAATCAACATATTTAACTGGCAATTGAATAGCCTGTTGCCCAATATGTCCCATGATAGTCATCTTAACTGCGCCTTGAACATACTTTTGTGCAGCCGCTTGCTTAGAAAGCACTAATAAGTAGCGAAAGGTATTAGGCTCATCTGTTGCATAAAGATGAAACGCTTTAATTTCTAATCCTTGACCTGTTGCCGGCGTTCCTGCAATCGTTTGATACAATGCCATATCACGCATCAACTCTGTATTTTGTTGTTGTAGTGATTTTAAGTGATTTCCTAGTGCTTTTTGCGCTTCAACATGAATTTGGTAATTTCTTTCAGCAATAATGATCTTCTGCTTGAGGGTTGTATTTTCTTTTTGCAATTCGGCAACAAAATCTCTTACCTTAGGGTCAACATTTTGTAACTCAGGTACTTTTGTTTTACCACTTAAAAATCCAGCATTATAACTAAAATATAACACGATACTAATGACACCAAATAATGTCCCAAGCGAAACACTGTGTCGTGAAGGCAAACGAGAAAATCGGCCATCTTTAGCCTTGCCCTCATTTGCGGAAGTCTTGGTGTTTAGCACGCAAATTTCCTCACAAATAATCCATATTAAAAAGAGACGAATGTTTTTAGCCTAACATGCTTCTATTTTTTATCCCACCCATTACAATGTCGCTTTTATTTGTAAGGCGTTGACAGCAATGTTGTGGTTAAAGGCATTTCATATTATCGCCATGGTGGCGTGGTTTGCTGGATTATTTTATCTTCCGAGGATTTTTGTTTATCATGCTGACTTACCCTTGTCCGATACGACCGGTTATAAACGCTTTTGCACGATGGAAAGACGACTATTTTGGGGGATCATGACACCCAGTGCCATCATCACTTTACTCCTTGGTACAGGGCTTGTGCATATGATGGGGTATTCTTTTCGCCATCCACCCTTATGGCTAACATTAAAATTGGCACTCGTTGTTCTTTTAGTGATTTATCACATTTACTGTGGTGTCATCTTGAAAAGATTCACTCTTGAAAAAAATACCCATACTTCACTATTTTATCGATTTTTTAATGAAATCACGGTATTTATTCTTATCGGCATTGTTTTACTTGTAGTGCTTAAACCGATGCGTTTTTAATACTTATATCTATTCAGCACAATTTAAAATTTCGAAGAGCGCCCCTATTTATAAGTTTGTGTTAAAAATTGTCGAAAAAAGTGGAGTTACATGCATTTATGAGGCAATTTTTAACATAAAGTTAGCCATAGGGGGCGTTCCTGGTTATGGGTTGAATAGTTGTTACTAAATCTCAACCATTTCAAAATCATCCTTCATCGCGCCACAGTCTGGACAACGCCAGGTCATGGGAATATCGTCCCAGACTGTACCGGCTTGAATTCCTTCCTGAGGGCATCCTAATTTCTCATCATATATATAGCCACATAACAAACACATATAACGTTTCATAGTTATTACATTAACCTTTTAATAAAAAAACAATTTTCTCATGAATACCTTCCCAGAGGAAATAGCAGTTTTGTGTTACACTGATACCCATAGACAGCACAAATTAGGCTGAAGATTGATGGGCCACCCAAACAGTACTGTTCCGGTTGTTATGTCTTTTTCTGCAAGCGATCCTTCAGGTGGTGCAGGGATCCAAGCTGATATAGAGGCACTAGGCTCTATGGGGTGTCACTGTAGTCCAATTATCACCACAGTGACGGCACAAGATACCACAGACATGTATCACTTTTATCCCTGTCCAAGCCGATTGGTGCGAGATCAAGCTCGCGCTGTTCTTGAAGATATTCCTATTGCAGCATTCAAAGTTGGCATTTTAGGCTCAATTGAAAACATTCGTGCTGTGCATCAACTACTCAAAGATTATCCTCATATTCCTGTCGTACTGGATCCCTGTTTGTATTTTGGCTCTAAATCAAAACCTATTGATCCAGCTGCGCTTGAAGCCATTATTGCGCTTTTGCTCCCTTTTGTGACGATATGTACCCCCAATACTCAAGAAGCCAGGCTAATGGCTCCAGAGGCTGATACGCTGGATGCGTGCGCTCAAGAAATTATGGCTCATGGTGCAAATTACGTATTAATCACAGGTCAACATCAAATCTCCAATAAAATTACGAATACTTTCTATGGTAATTATCGACGTCTTGAGGTTTTTCATTGGGACAGATTAGAAAATAACTATCAAGGTTCTGGGTGCACCCTTACTGCTAGTTTGGCAGGTCTCTTGGCGCAAGGACTTTCTGCTTCATCAGCAATACATCAAGCCCAGGAATATACCGCTGAATGCCTAAAACAAGGGTTTCGTATAGGCATGGGGCAACATCATCCCAACCGTTTATTTTGGGCGCGAGAAACTTCTTATCAATACGATGCGCAACAAGAACAGCAAAAAAAGATCGTCAACTAACACAAATGTTGCTGTTTTCCAATAACAAAGTGAGCCTATTAGGTTTTTAGGTATATACTAACACCCCTTATTAGCTTCAAAGGGAAAGGTATCCTATGCAACGCTCACAAACTTTATTTGAAGAAGCCCAACGCTATATCCCAGGTGGTGTAAACTCACCTGTTAGAGCTTTTAAAGGAGTCGGAGGCACTCCTGTTTTCTTTAATCGTGCGCGAGGTCCCTTTCTTTTTGATGAAGATAATCAGCGGTATATAGATTATGTGGGCTCTTGGGGCCCGATGATCTTAGGCCATCAAGATCCTGATGTGCTCCAAGCTATTCACCATGCTCTTGAACATGGTTTATCTTATGGTGCTCCCACTGCAAATGAAGTAAAGCTTGCTAAATTCATCTGCGAAACACTGCCTAACATTGAACAAATTCGAATGGTAAATTCCGGTACTGAAGCCACCATGACGGCTTTGCGCTTGGCTAGAGGGTATACTGGAAAAGATATTATTGTAAAATTTGAAGGTTGTTATCACGGGCATAGTGATAGTTTGCTCATCAAAGCAGGTTCTGGTGCACTGACATTGGGACAACCTAGTTCTCCTGGGGTGCCAGCGGATATCGCTAAATATACATTGAATCTTGAGTTCAACAACAGTGACGCTGTGTATTCTGCATTTGCAGAATACGGCGATAAAATTGCGGCAGTCATTGTCGAACCGATCGCAGGAAATATGGGTTGCGTTTTACCTGAACGTAATTTTCTGCTCGCCCTTCGTCAAGCCTGTGATAATTACGGTGCGGTTTTGATTTTTGACGAGGTGATCTCAGGTTTTAGAGTCGCGTTAGGTGGGGCACAAAGCATTTATCAGATCAAACCAGATCTGACCACTTTTGGTAAAATTATTGGTGGTGGTATGCCAGTAGGTGCATTGGGAGGAAAAAGATCGATTATGTCTCACCTTGCACCTGTAGGCCCGGTCTATCAGGCTGGCACCTTGTCTGGAAATCCTATCGCGATGACAGCAGGATTAGCAACGCTTTCAAAACTCACTCAGCCTGGATTCTATGAGCAGTTGAATAAAACCACTGAAAGCTTAGTTACAGGATTAAAAGATATTGCAAACAAAAATAATATTCCTGTTACTATTAATTGGCTCACAGGTATGTTTACTCTTTTCTTTAATGAAAATGAAGTCAAACGTTTTAGTGACGTCATGAAAAGTGATGTTGAGCGCTTCAAGCGGTTTTATCACGGCATGTTAAAAGAAGGTATTTATTTTGGACCTTCTGCTTTTGAAAGTGCATTTGTTTCCATCATGCATGACAAAGAATGTATTGATCAAACTCTTGCAGCAGCAGAGAAGGTGTTTGCCGGACTAAAATAAAAAATAAGCCAACCCTCACCCTAACCCTCTCCCGAAACGGGAGAGGGATCGGAAAAACAAAGAGGATCTTTGTCTGCTAAAGCAGGGGGTGGGACCCGTTTTATATTAGGATAGAAAGGATTCTGCATGTCTGAAATACTTATTCAAGCGCTTCAAAATCCAGCACTCTACCCCCATCCTGTTACTACCTTTGAAGTGATTCAAACCCATCTTTCTTGGGTTATTTTAACTGGCGATTATGCTTATAAAATAAAAAAACCCCTTAATCTTGGATTTCAAGACTTCACCACTTTAGAAAAACGCAAATACTATTGTGAGTTAGAAATTATCTTAAACAAAAGATTAGCACCACAAATTTACATTGAAGCGCTTGCTATTACAGGCTCAGCAGCACACCCAAAATTCAATGACAAAGAAGAAGCTTTTGAATACGCTATCAAAATGCATCAGTTTCCTCAACAAGCATTGCTTGGAGAGCTGGCCAAAAAAAGTAAATTAACCAAAAGAAATATTGAAGATATTGCAGAGCAAATCGCCAAATTTCATCTTGAAGCACCTATTTGCTCCATGCATCGCCTTTGGGGTAGGCCTGAAGAAGTTTTTGCCCCCATTCAAGATAATTTCAATGCCTTAAATGAATTGAAAGTGGCAAAACCTTATATAGATACGCTCTCACACATTGAAAAATGGGCGAAAAATCAATACAAAAAACTACAACCTTTCTTAATGCAGCGAAAAACCGGAGAGTTTATTCGCGCTTGTCATGGTGACTTACACCTTGGCAACATTGTCATGATAAAAAATAAACCAGTGATTTTTGATTGCATTGAATTTAATGAGAGTTTTCGCTGGACAGATGTCATGAATGACGTCAGCTTTTTAGCAATGGATCTTGAACATCATCATCTCAATGATTTGAGCCATTTATTTGTTAATCACTATCTTGAGCATACGGGAGATTATGGCGGCGCAATTTTGTTGAAATTTTATCAATGCTATCGTTCAATGGTGAGAGCAAAAATTTGTGCATTACAACTAATGCAATTGAATGAAACTGATCCTCTTGTTGCTTCATTACAAGAAGATCTCAAAGATCTTCTTTCCCTCGCAAAGCGATATACCCAAAATAGAGTTCCGACTCTCACAATTACCTTTGGTGTATCTGGCTCAGGTAAAACAACCCATACTGAACAATTACTCATGCAACAAGATGCTATTCGCTTACGTTCTGATGTCATTCGCAAACAAATGCATGGTATTTCACCCTATTCATTAATAACAGACGAGCAAAAAGAAAAAATCTATTCTTCACAAGCAACACAATCGCTTTATCATAAATTACAAATGCTTGCTCAAATTTTACTGCAAAATGAGCTGGACGTTATCATTGATGCGACATGTATCAAACAGTGGCAACGTCAATTATTTATTGAACTTGCTGCGCAATTGAATGTTTCTTTAAAAATATTGGCTTTTGATATCTCTAAAGACATTTTGCAACAGAGAATTGCGCAAAGAACAGCGCTAAAGCAAGATCCCTCTGATGCTGATAATGCAGTGCTTGAATTACAGCTTTCTTCTATTGAGCCACTTACTGAAGAAGAAAAGCAGTTTATGGAACTTATCAGAGGATGATGAAAGTAGGAGTGTACATGGGATACGTGACACTCAAGTAGCGAAGTCAAAGTAAAATGGAAAGAGTTATAGTCTAGAGGAACAAATCATCCTCGCAGGAATGCATACTTCCACTGGCGTGGCTAAATGCATTTCACTTAATGAAATATCTAAACGATAAGCCATCATTTCTACGCCTGCCATCATGGCTTGACGTAAGGTGCTACCATATTTGGGATCAATATGATCAGCCGGAAAAACACGTTCAATCCCAGTATGTTGAATGCAATAAATTAAAACAGCACGATATCCCATTTCTTTGGCATGAATAAGTGCTTTAAGCTGTTGAACACCTTTTTCAGTAGGTGTATCGGGAAAAAAGCCACGGTGTATTTCATCACCTAATGTAACGCCTTTAGAAACAACGAAGCATTTTTCAGTGTCATCGATAATACCTGGGTTTTTTTCCAACAGAATATCAAAGGAGTGATCTTCCAATAAGGGAGGATCAAGTAAGATCTGTGTATATCCCTGTAACTCGTTAATAACGCCGTTAACTATTCCTTCAAGAATAAGTTGGTTTGTGTTTAATGTATTTACACAGACTAAGTAACCAGCATCAACTTCGACAAGCTCCCAAGTATCTGGAAATTTTCTTCGCGTGTTTGGAGAACGAGAAAACCAGACACGACTCCCCAGAATGTCACATCCTGTCATTGCCCCCATATTCGGGCAATAAATAACGCGATGTTCTTGATTGTTTATCACAATTTCTGCTAGAAAACGCTTGTAGCGCTTGAGCAAAACAGCTTGAGTTAAAGGGCTTGGAAATTCCATATTACCACCGGCCTGCTTATGTTTCTTCCTAATCAAGTAGTCGGCAATATTAGTTACAAAGTTAAGATAATTTTTTAATATTTTAGGGCTTCTGGTTTTTCGGCATGAAATGTATAATTTCCTACCCTTTTTATCGCTAAGTGGTGGGTAGCCAAACACCTAATTTACGTGTATATTCGCACCCTCAGTGTAAGGAAACACAATCTCTAGGGATCTGACTTATATAATTTACTAGGTGAGATTTCGGAACTTTTTTTTATCATTGATGTTCCAACTAGAAATGAGATAGATTTGAATCTTACCCGACGTTTCGCGTCAGGAGGAGGAAGCCATGTCAGCTGAAGCCAATAGCAGCACAACCAAGAAGAAAACGAACGTGAAGGCAACGCAAGGAAGCATTAGCAATCCAACCACAACCCAAACTTTGTTGTCTTATGGGGTAAAACCTTATGAGCCAAAGAAAGGGGAAGAGTATATGAGCAAAGCCCAACTTGAGCATTTTAGAAAGTTGCTCAATATTTGGAAGAATGCTCTCCTCGAAGGTGGTGATGAAACCATTCATGATCTTAAAGAACTTGCTGAAGTTCCTGCTGACGTTAGTGATCAAGCAACGTTAGAAGAAACTTTTGCTTTAAGGTTACGCGCACGTGATCGTGAGCATAAGCTAATCAATAAAATTGATGAGTCGATTAAGCTCATTGATAGCGGCGATTACGGTTTTTGCGAGGAATGCGGTATTGAAATTGGCATCCGTCGCTTAGAAGCTAGACCAACTGCAACCTTATGCATTGATTGCAAAACACTTGCAGAAGTTCGTGAAAAACAAGGACGCTAATTCCCTGCCTACGCAAGAATTAGGAGCGATCGCCGCTATGCGGGATCGCCAATGCGTCAGAGCTTTTCTCAACCAACCTGTTTCCAACGATACAATTATTAAAATCTTGGACGCGGCCAAATTTGCGCCATCAGGCGTAAACACGCAGCCATGGAATGTAGCGATCGTTGGAGCAAATCACCAGCAAAAAATAGCTTCTGCTATTATTTCTGCTCGTGAAAATAAAATACCTGATAACCCAGATTATGACTATTATCCGCAGGAATGGGTTGAGCCCTTTAAAGCTCGTCGCAAGGCTTGTGGCATGGCATTGTATGGTGCTCTCAATATTCAAATCCATGAAACTGAAAAACGAAAAGAACAGTGGTATCGTAACTATCACTTTTTTGGAGCCCCTGTCGGGTTTATCTTCTATATTGACTCTCGATTGAGCATGGGCGCTTGGATTGATTTCGGGATGTTTATACAAAATGTCATGTTAGCAGCTCGCGCTCATGGGCTAGAAACCTGCCCGCAGGCTTCTTTAGCAGAATATCCTGATATTATTCGCGAGTATCTAAATATTTCTCCGCTATACCATATTGTCTGTGGTATGGCTGTAGGTTACGCAGACTGGTCTGCTCCAGTTAATCAATACCGAACAACACGTGAAGAAGTTGAAACTTTTACGGTGTGGCATGACTAAATTATTCGCTGGGTTTACGCTAACGTTAATTGCTATTGTATGGTTATGTTACCAAATCTTCTTACTAGCAGGCAGCCATCCGCTCATCCCATTGCTATTTATGCAGTTTATCAACACATTGGGATGTTATGTTTTACTAGGAATTGGGATTGGACTACCCATTGTTTTATTAGCAAGCATACTTGGGTGGGTTCAATTATTATTACTTGTGAATGGTCATATTGATCCTCACCTTTCGCGTGAGGGTTTTTTCAAAGTTTTAGATACGCTTTTTCGTAAAATTTGAGAAAGTAAATGATCCTTTGACAGTCAGGCCAAAAAATCATTTACCTGTCATTTATCTTTTATGAGCTGTTTTATCTTGGATAGACTTACCTGCTCTTGTAAATTGATCTTGAATATTTTTGCCTTCCTTTTCAAACTCATCTTGCATGTTCTTACCCTGCTTCATGAATTGATCTTGCATATTTTTGCTCTCTTTCGTGGCCTGCTGTAAACCCTTTTCAAAGCATCGGCTATAATCTTCAGCACCTTGTAGCATGAGATCCATGATATGCTGGGCATGCTCGCCTAGAGGAGCCATTTTTTCCATCCATTCCGCCTGCAAATTTAAAACATCTTCCATTTTTCTCATATGACCCAATCGTTGCATATGCTCGGTCTGAAGATGCATAAATTCTGTCATTGCCTTTATGTTTTCGCGTGTGATATCCGTGTATAAACGTGCAGTGACTTGGTTAAATGCCATCATAGGTTCAATCATTGATTTACCTGTTTGAGGTAAGTGCTCAAAAAAAGATACTGGCATAAGTGACTCCTTTTGGAAATTTTGCGTCGCAACACTTCATTTCCAAAGGATAGGTGCGAGTTGATTTTGTGTCAAGTAACTAGATTGACACTTACTCAGTAGTTTTCACACTTGTTGTAACATGTGTATCTTCGTTAACCCTTTCAGAGGCCGGCACAGCTTCTGCAGCTGAAGATTGCGGTCCACCAAAATTATTTAACCACTGCTGCTGTAGTTGTTGCCAATGCGCCACATTCCTTTGCGCTATATCTGTCATTAAACGCACTGGATCTTTAGCATCTTCTTGGCTTACGCTTGCAGCAGCGTTACCTTTGAACAAGGATTGCTGTTCAGCATAAACATCCATCCCTTGTTCAAATATTTTACTTAAAAATGTTTGCATCGCGCCGCCATAAGAACGAATCATCTTTTGCAAACTATCAATTGTAAACAAAGGTGGTCCGCTTTCTTCTTGCTCAATAATAATTTGCAAGAGCGTACTATGTGTAATGTCTTCTTGAGATCGAGCATCAACCACTTTAATAGGGATTTGCTCAATCACTAAACGCCTTACATCTTCAAGCGTTATATAACTACTAATCGCTGTATCGTATAAACGACGATTAGGATATTTTTTGATAATACGTGGTTCGTTCATGTCTAGACCCCCTTAGAGGAAAGACTAATACATATGCTGTCCGCCGTTAATGGCAATATTTGCGCCCGTAATATATCCTGCTTCATCAGCAGCAAGAAATGCTACTACACGAGCCACTTCATCTGGTTCTGCTAATCTGCCTACGGGTATTTGAGCAATGACTTTCTCTAATACCGCTGGAGACATCTTTTTCACCATTTCCGTTGCTACATAACCTGGAGAGACAGTATTCACTGTCACTCCTTTACTTGCAACTTCCTGCGCAAGTGCTTTAGTAAACCCATACATCCCTGCTTTGGCCGCAGAGTAGTTTGTTTGACCAAACTGCCCTTTTTGACCATTAATGGATGAAATATTAATGATTCGACCAAATCCACGTTCGATCATGCCATTAATTACATGTCGAGACACATTAAACACGCTATCTAAATTCACCCGCAAAACAAGATCCCAATCTTTAGCAAGCATTTTTCTTAAAGTTGCATCACGCGTAATGCCCGCATTATTTACTAAAATATCGATAGGACCGACTTTAGTTTCAGCTTCATGTAACATTTCACCACAGGATTCAAAATTCGAAACATCACCATAGACAATATCAAATTGATATCCTGCCTTTGCTTGTTCTTTCAGCCATTCTAGAGCATGTGAACTATCACCGCCATGGCTATATCCTGCTATAACACGCAGCCCTTGCTTATGCAAATGGTGGCAAATTGCCGTACCAATCCCACCTGTACCACCTGTCACTAAGGCAACACGAGCATTCATATTCAAATCATCCTAGTTTGCCATTGCGTTGCAGTGAATGCGATCAAGTTAAACAACACCCTCGACGGCTAGAGCAACACCTTGTCCACCGCCAATACAAAGAGTTGCTAACCCTTTCTTCGCTTCTCGACGTTTCATTTCATGTAAAAGAGTCACTAATATACGCGCACCTGAAGCGCCTATGGGGTGTCCTAATGCAATCGCACCACCATTAACATTCACTTTGTTAATATCCCAGCCCATCTCACGATTAACACAAATCGCCTGAGAAGCAAAAGCTTCATTTGCTTCAATTAAGTCAAGATCCTTCGCTGTCCAACCTGCTTTTTCCAAGCATTTGCGACTGGCAGGAATAGGACCTGTTCCCATAATAGCAGGATCAACTCCAGAAGTAGCCGCAGCCACAATTTTAGCGATAGGTTTAAGTCCATATTTTTTAACCGCTTCTTTACTTGCTATCACTACCACAGCAGCACCATCATTAATGCCAGAAGCGTTGCCTGCAGTCACTGATCCAGAAGCCGTAAAAGCTGGACGAAGATGACTTAAACTTTCTTGCGTCACCCCGGCACGAGGATACTCATCTTGCTTAAATAAGAAGGTTTCACCTTTACCTTTAGGAACCTCTATGGGAATAATTTCTTCGGCAAAACGATTTTCTTTTAATGCCTTTTCTGCTTTTTGCTGAGAAAGAGCAGCAAATGAATCTTGATCTTCGCGGCTAATCTCAAATTTGGTGACAATGTTTTCAGCCGTTTGCCCCATATGATAATTGTTAAATGCATCCCATAATCCATCAATGATCATAGAATCCTTTAATTGCCAATCCCCCATCCGCTGACCTTGTCTTGAATTCGGCAAATAGTGCGGCGCAAGAGACATATTTTCTTGTCCTCCCGCTACTACGATAGAGGCATCTCCCAAGCAAATGGCTTGAAATCCTAGCTGAACGGCTTTTAATCCTGAACCACAAACCTTATTAATTGTCATTGCTGGTACATTAAAGGGGATCCCTGCGGCAATACTGGCTTGCCTTGCAGGATTTTGTCCAACACCCGCCGCTAAAACTTGTCCCAAAATGACTTCGTCAATTTGGTTCGGCGAAAGATCAATTTTCTCAAGCAATCCTTTGATTACTTGTGCACTAATTGCGCTTGCAGACAATTTAGAAAGCGAGCCACCAAAACTTCCTACAGGACTTCTAGCTGCCCCTACGATATAAACCTCTTGCATGCTAACTTTTCTCCTCAGCTAAACTAAGCCTATCAGAAAATAATTACCCACTCTATGGCTTTGCTACCACCAATTTTGAATTTAATCTATGCTTGCTTGCTTACTCTTGACATTATTTTTTTTCTTTCTGCAATGCTACTAAAGCAGAAAGAGCTTCAGGATCGGCTAATGTAGAAGTATCACCAATTTTATCGAATTCACCTGTCGCAACGCACCGTAAAATACGGCGCATAATTTTTCCCGAACGTGTCTTAGGTAGGTTAGGTGCTAACTGAATATAATCGGGAATAGCAAGCTTACCAATACGTTTGGCAACATATTCCTGTAATTCTTTAACCAAATTGTCATTCCATTCTTTTTCTGCAATCAACGTCACATAAGCATATACGCCTTGTCCTTTAACAGGATGCGGCACCCCTACCACCGCGGCTTCAGCAACTGCAGGATGTAATACAAGAGCACTTTCTATCTCTGCTGTCCCTAAACGATGCCCAGCGACATTAATCACATCGTCTACGCGTCCAGTTATCCAATAATCGCCATCACTATCACGATAAGCACCATCGCCAGTAAAATAAAAACCCGGATATTGGCTAAAATAACCCTTTAAAAATCGCTCAGGATTTTTATAGATCCCTCGTGCTTGTCCTGGCCAACTCTGTTTAATAATAAGATAGCCACTTTCATCGTTTTCAAGCTCAGCACCTTGTGCATCGACAATAGCAGGGTTTATACCAAAAAATGGCTTACACGCAGCTCCTGGTTTTTGGCTTCCAATACCAGGGAGTGGTAAAATCATCACGCCACCGGTTTCTGTTTGCCACCATGTATCGACTATCCAGCACTTTTTTTGCCCGACGGCATCATCATACCAACGCCAAGCTTCAGGGTTTATCGGTTCACCTACAGTACCTAAAATTCGTAAACTATTGCGCGTACTAGAAGCTAACGGTTCTTCTCCTAATGCCATTAAACTTCGGATCGCAGTGGGTGCCGTATAAAAAATCGTTACTTGATACCTATCAACTATATTCCATATCAAACTAGGATCAGGCCCTGTCAGCACACCTTCATACATGACAGTAGTTGCACCATTAACAAAAGGCCCATAAACGCTATACGTATGTCCTGTGATCCACCCAATATCTGCCGTACACCAATATATGTCATTGGGTTGATAATCAAATACATAACGATGAGTAATAGCAGCGTAGGTTAAATATCCACCCGAAGTGTGTACTATCCCTTTAGGTTTACCGGTAGAACCAGAGGTATAAAGAATAAAAAGAGGATCCTCTGCATCCATCCATTCAGGTTCACATGTCATGCTTTGTTGACGACATAATTCGTGATACCAAATATCGCGATGCATATGCATTGGTATACTTTTTCCACTATTTTTAATAACGATTATTTTGCGTACTGCAATATGCGTTAAAGCCTCATCGACATTTTTCTTCAAAGGGATAGTTTTGCCTCCTCGGATCCCCTCATCTGCTGTAATCACAACTTGGCAACCCGCATCGAGGATCCGCTCAGCAAGCGCATGAGAAGAAAATCCAGCGAATACCACCGAGTGAACAGCGCCAATTCTGGCACAAGCCAGCATTGCCACAACCGCTTCAGGTATCATAGGTAAATACAAGCACACCCTATCACCTTTTTTAATGCCAACGGTTTTTAATCCATTAGCAAATCGACATACTTGTTCATGCAATTTTTGATAGGTTATCTGTTGGCGCCTCTCACCATTATCTCCCTCCCACAGAATAGCCGGTTGTTTAGCTTTTGCTGGCAAGTGGCGATCTAAACAGTTATAGCTAACATTTAGTTTTGCACCCTTAAACCATTTGATTTCGCCTTTGCTGAAATCACTCTCATTGACGGTTAGCCACGTTTTGTACCAAGTTATAAAGCGTTCTGCTTGTTCTGCCCAAAATAATTCTGGTGATTGGATTGATTGCTGATAAAGCTGTTGATATTTTTCGTTACTTAAAGTTGGCTCAAAAATATCAGATTGTGCTTTCTTACTTTGCCCAGCCATATTCTAGTCCTTTTATGTGGGTGTGCTACTAACTATCCTGTCAGGCATATTCGTTTAAGCTATCACATGATATTGAGTTTGAGCTAGCATCAGCAAGCAAGATAGTGCTTCGCATGGTGATCACAGAGGATTTTCCATCGAAGCAACATAATAAGCCCCAAAGCGAGGTTTCTTGAGACAAAAGATCTTGAAAAAAAAGAAGTGCAAAAGCACTTCTTTTTTTCTTTTGATTTCGTCAAATAGGCGTATGACTAGAATTGGCGAATTTTTTCAATTAAAGTACGTGTTGAATGATCTATCTCTTCGCTCATTTTTCCATTTTCTAAACTGGCAATAAAAGTACTTGCCAATTTTTTCCCTAATTCCACCCCAGGTTGATCAAAAGAATTGATTTGCCAAATCGCACCTTGCACAAAAACCTTATGTTCATATAAAGCCAATAACTGACCCAAAGCCCTGGGAGATATTTTTGACAAAAGCAATGTGTTACTTGGCTTATTGCCAGGCATTTTGTCATGGGTTGATTTTACATCACTTGGCGTTCCTTGCATCAAAGCCGCTGACTGTGCCAAGCAATTTGCAACTAATTGCAAATGCTGTGAAGCCAATTGTTCTGTATGTGTTTGTGCCGCCACAATGAAATCGATTGGAATAAAATGTGTACCTTGATGTAACAATTGATAAAAGGCATGCTGACCATTAGTGCCAGGCTGCCCCCACACAATAGGACCTGTTAAATAATCTACACTTTCTCCTGAATGTTGCACTTGTTTACCATTACTTTCCATATCCAATTGTTGTAAATAATCTGCAAAATACGACAAAAGAGAGGAATAAGGTAATACTGCAATGGTATGTGCATTCCAGAAATTTATATACCAAATACCAATCAGCGCTAGCAAAACTGGCATGTTTTCAGATAAGGGACTATTGGCAAAATGTTCGTCCATCCTGCGAGCCCCCAAAAGAAATTCTTCAAAATGCTCTACCCCGATACTAATAGCAAGGGGCAAACCAATTGTAGACCAAATAGAATATCTTCCTCCTACCCAATCCCAAAAATTCAATATATTTTCAGGTAATAACCCAAATTCTTGAGCCTTAGCTGCATTGGCTGTCACGCCAATAAACTGATTGATAATTTTTTCGGTCTTTAAGTTTTCTTGTAACCAGTTTTTTGCAACCTTTGCGTTCATTAACGTTTCAGGCGTTGAAAATGATTTTGAAGAAACAATAAATAAAGTGGTAGCAGGATTTAATTCTTTTAATACATTAGTAATAGCATCGGGATCTACATTAGAAACAAAATGAAGCCTAATCGCCGTTTGCTGGTAATTCTTTAATGCTTCAACTGCCATGACAGGTCCAAGATCTGAGCCACCAATACCCAAATTCACAACATCAGTGATTTTTTCTCCTGTTGCTCCCTTATAGATCCCTTGATGTAACTGTTCCACAATACGATACATCTTCTCTTTTTCGGCTCTAATCAAAGGAAGTACATTTTGTCCTTTTACATTCAAGGTTTGGCTTGAATCTTGTCGTAATGCGCTGTGAAGTGCCGGACGATTTTCCGTTGTATTAATGTGCTCTCCAGACAAAAGTGCTTTAATTGCCGAGGGAACTTCACACACTTGCGCTAATTCTAATAATGTTGCTATTGTCTCAGTCGTTAAAAGATTCTTTGAGTAATCTAAATGTATCTCATCCATTGTTAGAGAAAATTTTGAGGCTCGGGAAGGATCCTGCTTAAACAATTCTCTCAAATGAGTTTGTTTCATGCGTTCGGCTGCATTTTGTAATGTCTGCCATAATATTTCTTTTTGTTGAGCCTTGTTATCATTTTTCATAAAATGCTATTTTCCTCTGGAGACGATGATAATTTCTTCACACCGGATTTATCACACAATTGCAAATAATAAGAGATGGGCTGATCTAATATGACAAGTGTTGGTGCAATTTCAGCTAAAGGGATCAACACAGTAGCGCGCGAAGTCACTCCTGGATGAGGTACCGTCAATATTTCGCTTGAAATTTGATGTTGACCATATAACAACAAATCGCAATCTAAGGTTCTAGGCCCCCATTTTTCCTTACGAACCCGACCATGCGCCTGTTCCATTGCCATTAAAGCATCAAATAGCTCATTTGCAGACAACATTGTTTTTAATTTTACAACAGCATTAATGAAATCGTCTTGAGAAACGATCCCCCATGCCTTGGTCTGATACAAAGATGATGCCGCAACAAGCGTCGTGTCTTTAATTCTCTTAAATTCTCCAATCGCACGCTGTACATGATTGAGCGGAGAATCTTGATTGCTGCCTAGACCAACATACACTTCTTGCACTAGTATCCTCATCAAAATATTATGTTCGTTGATTCTGCGCTACAGCGTTTTCACGTCTTGCCTGAACGCAAATCATCATTTTTTATGTTCTAGGTTGCAGGATCTTCTTCACGCTTACGGCGGATTTTCTTTTTCTTCTTTTTAAAACCCAACGCTTTAACCAACTCTCGGCGTTGGGCTGGATCCCCTTCTATGTATTCCTTCCACCAAGAAACTAATTCACCAACAGGTTCGCCTGCTAATGCTCTTAACTCAAGGAAATCAAATGCAGCTCGAAATCTAGGCTCCATCATGAGTTGCTGTGCTCGTTTGCCATGACGTCTTACTAAACGCATTTGCAACATCCATATTTCTCTTGCACCTTGAACAATCCGCTTAGGAATGCTGATCCGTTGTCCCTGTTTGCGCAAAAGATCTTCTATCGCTTGGATCCTTGCTGGAAAAACCGCTATTCCATTGTCAATATGGGTTTGCGCCTGCAAACAAATCGGATGCCATAAAAGCCCAGCAACAATAAATGAAGGTGTCACTGTTTTTTGTTGCTGAATTCGATTATCAGTGTTTTGAAAAATGATCGTCAACAGTTCATGGGTAGGAAACGAAGCTTGTTTTAAAGCATCACTGGTTGCGGGAAAAAGTTCTGCAAACAATTGATGTTTAATTAATTGTTCATAAACTGGATAGGCTGAGCCTGAATGAAACATTTTCATCATCTCTTCAAAAAGCCTGCCAGGTGAAACGTGACTTATTAGTTCCTTTAGCTCGAGCATTGGTTGTGAAAGATCTTGTGGGATTTCAAACCCAATTTTACAGGCAAAACGAATAGCTCTTAGCATTCGAACAGGATCTTCACGATAACGAACACTCGCATCACCTATCATTCTCAAACGCTTGGCTTTAATATCAGCATAACCACCGGTGTAATCGACCACTGAAAAATCGGCAATATTGTAATAAAGAGAGTTAAGTGTAAAATCTCGACGCCAAACATCTTCAGATATTGTCCCGTAAACATTATCTCGTAAGATCATCCCTTTTTCAGAATGGGATAAATCTTCGGACTGTTCATCAGTCTTTCCGCGAAATGTAGCGACTTCAACAATATCATGACCAAAATAAACGTGCGCCAAACGAAAACGTCTACCAATTAAACGACAATTACGAAAGACTCGACGAATGTCTTCAGGTTTGGCATTCGTTACTACATCAAAATCTTTCGGGTGTAATCCAAGCAATAAATCACGTACTCCACCTCCGACAAGATAAGCTTGGTAGCCATGACGATGTAAACGATAAAGCACTTTTAGTGCATTTTCACTAATATTTGCTCGTGAAATCCCATGCTGGCTTCGGTCAATAATGATAGGTTTACCACCATCAGCCGTCCCTGGTTTGGCGCTCTTGTTGGAAAGTATCCCAACTTTTGTCAAGAAAGCCCTAATCATGTAGGGGAGTACCTCGTTTATCTAAAGTAATCAAAATGCTAGAGTAAGCAACTAAGGTGGGTATGATACCATCGCTCTAGGCCCACCCAAAATGATCATGCGCTTATTCGGACTAGCTCCCTTCGTCTAGAGGCCTAGGACACCGCCCTCTCACGGCGGGAACAGGGGTTCGAACCCCCTAGGGAGCGCCAAATGCTGCCAGAGGACCTTCCCAAAAACGCCAAACTGCTTTGAGGGTAAAAGCATTATCATTGCAAGCAGCGCAAAGAGAAAATAGGCTAGCTTGGCATAATTTACCTAGTAGACTCCCTACCCCAAGATAAATGAGGAAAAATGATGGACAATGTATTAAACCAAGATCTCAAAAATTACATTGAGAATATCACCAGTCCAGAACCCCCTCTCCTTAAAAATTTACGCCAAGAAACAGAGGCTGTTATTGGTGCACCGCAAATGCTTTGCGGTCCTACCGAAGGAAGGCTATTACAAATTCTTATTAAAGTGCTTCAAGCGAAAAATTGCTTAGAAATTGGCACTTTTACTGGATACTCTGCTTTAAATATCGCCGAAGCCTTACCCGCTGATGGAAAACTCATCACCTGTGAGATCCGACAACAAAACGCGGAATTTGCACAAAAATATTTTGATAGAAGTCCTTTCGGCCATAAAATTGAAATACGTCTTGGTGATGCCACCCAAACTATCCAACAAATAGACCATCCATTTGATTTTATCTTTATCGACGCAGATAAACCGAATTATCCTACCTATTATGATTTGCTCATTCCCAAGCTACGCCGTGGTGGGCTTATGGTAGTTGATAATGCGCTTTGGGATGGTGAGGTTGTGGCACCTAAAGATAAAGCTGGTGAGGCAATTCATGCGCTTAATCTTAAAGCACGCCATGATGAAAGCGTCGAAACGGTCATGCTCAGTGTTCGAGATGGAATTTTACTCATCCGCAAGCTTTAAAGATGCTCTCAGCAAAAAGGGCTCATTTAAGAGCCCTTTCTTTTTAGAACACGGTTGAATTTACCCTTTTTTAATCACACCACAAGCTATTCTTGCACCACCACCACCAAGAGGAGGAACATCAGAGTAATTATCTCCGCCTTCATGGATCATGATTGAACGGTTGGTAATATCAGCCAATTTAAGCCTTTCTGCGACAACGGTCGTCTTTGTTTCGCCCTTTTGGTTAACCACCAAAACAGGCAAATCACCTAGATGCCCTTTTCCTTTAGGCCCTAAATGATGTCCTGTATGCTCTGGATCAAAGTGGCTACCAGCAGCTAACCCAGCAACCCATTTATGATCTTTCTCTCCCCCATCACAAGAAGGATGCTCATGAATATGAAAACCATGATCTCCTGCCGCTAAACCTTTCAAGTCAGATTCAATTTTGAGTCCAGCCTTACTGTCTTCAAATGTGATAGTACCTATTTTTTCACCAATACCATGTGTACTAGCATTATCATTTAACTTATGGATATCAACGACTATTTTCTCGGCTGCAAAAACCGATTGCATACTCATGATAGCCACACCCACTACGGCAAAATGCCTGCATCGTTGCCACATTCCTTTCACCTAAACCTCCCTTTTAAAATTAACAACACCTTCGTATTTTGCACAATCTCGATTGAAAACGATAGCACGGGATCAAAACTACTCACGAAGATAGCTTATTGATTGCGATTATCATCAATTATGGTAAATTTGCCCTTTGATAATCCTATGCAGCTTTGCACCATTATTTCATGACATACATCAATATTTCTGGATATAAATTTATAAACCTGAATAACTTACAGGGTTTGCAACAAAATCTTAAAACACATTGCCTCAATTTAGGTCTCAAGGGAACCATTTTGCTTGGTAATGAAGGAATCAATGCCTTTTTATCCGGCAATCGCACAGCAATAGATAGATTTTACGAATGTCTCTTAATTTGCGGATTACCTAAGATTGAGTTTAAAGAAAGCTTCTCTGATGCGCCCCCTTTTGATCGCATGATAGTCAAAATTAAACCTGAAATTGTGACGATGGGTGTACCAGAGCTTAATGTTGCAAAACAACCTGCTCCAACGGTTAGTGCAACAACATTTAAGCAATGGATAGATGAAAACAAAGACGTCATTATTTTGGATACACGTAATACATATGAAGTAGGCATTGGTAAATTCAAAAACGCTATTCATTTAGGCATTGAAAATTTTCGGGCTTTTCCACAAGCAATCAATACCTTGCCGCCTGAATACAAAGATAAAACCATTGTGACTTATTGCACAGGTGGTATTCGTTGTGAAAAAGCGGCCCCCTATCTTCTTTCTCAAGGTTTTAAAGATGTGTACCAATTAGAGGGTGGGATCTTAAAGTACCTTGAAGAGTGCGGAGAAACACACTATGAGGGTGAATGTTTTGTCTTTGATAAAAGAATTGCTGTTGATGCTCAGCTAGCAGAAACAGCAACCACTCAATGTATTGCTTGCCGCCATCCTGTTACCCATGAGGAACAGCAATCTCCTTTATTCATTGCAGGCATTTCTTGCCCTCATTGCCACGATGGGTCTGTTGCCGAACCATAAAAACTAAAACGCAAGCCGATTGCATAAGATAGTCATATACCGCTCGTAGATAAAAATGCGATTTTACAATCCATTAACAGAGCGGTATACCTTGTTTATATGCTGCGTGTAGAGTAACTTCGTGCTCGCATTAAAGGAGATAATCGCGATTATCTCCTTGGAAACCTCACTCGCGTACAGAAACGCTCTTTCGATGCTTCGCCTCTTGAAGTGTAATGAGTGGTATATTTATGCAAAAAAAAAGCTATAATTAGAGGTGTACAATAAAACGTTAGAAAAATAACACAGGAATAGATGTATGGGTTTAGCTCTTGTTAGTGCAGGTCACCAAGTCCCTGATGACATTAATGTGATTATCGAAATTCCTGCGCATAGTGAACCAATTAAGTATGAGGTTGATAAAACAACAGGAGCCTTGTTTGTCGATCGTTTCTTATCTACCTGCATGCATTACCCCTGTGATTACGGGTATATTCCTCAAACTTTATCGGATGATGGTGATCCAGTAGATGTTTTAGTGATTACCCCCATCCCCGTCAATAGGGGATGTGTCATCCGCTGTCGGCCTGTAGGCATGCTGGCAATGAGGGATGAGGCAGGCAATGATCGCAAAATTTTAGCGGTTCCCATTCACAAGTTAACGAATCTTTATCATCATGTCGAAAAGTTAGAAGATCTTCCCCCTCTTTTATTAGAACAAATTGCGCATTTTTTCACCCACTATAAGGATTTAGAAGAAGGAAAATGGGTTAAATTAGAAGGGTGGTTAGACGCTAAGGCCGCTAAACAGGAAATTCTTGATAGTCTTACACGCTATAATCTTGATACAAAACAAGATTAATATACTCTTCGCATTCGAATTTTAGACACCCGCCTTCGCAAAAACTTCGGCGTGATCTGGTGATTTTCTGGATAGGGGGAATTCCCCTTATCCTGCCTATCTTTTTTTCATTCTCGCTTATCGAAAATGACGTGCCCTTATTCCACATAAAAATTAAGCTATCTGACATTAATGCAAATTTAAAGTTAGAGGGCAGCTATGTCTATTTCACATTATTTTTCTTTATACGATTCTCCTTCTGTCGAGAATCAAAAGAAGATCCATGATTTTGTAACTGGTATCTACACTGCAAACGAAGAAGAGGATTTGCTGACTGCCTATAAAATCAGAGAGCGTGAAATTATTACGTTGCTGAAAAATAAAGATTTATCAAAAGAGGACAGACAAAAATTAACTGATAACCTTATCATTCTGCAGGGCAAAATCAAATCAGAGTTTTCAACGACACTCCTTAGTGCAGTGCTAGATGACTGTCCACTTACAGAAAAACAAATTGATTTTATCTTTAATAGTAAAGTAGTTGCGACTGCTGCTGAAGAAGTTGAAAAAAAACTGATAGCAGAAGGCTATAAATTGAAACCTTCTGCGCAATTAGGTCTTCAATTAACTATTGGATTCGCTGCAATGTATTATATGCCTGGTATGTTTGGCATGTATGCAGCAAATACAGTACTAGCCAAAATACTTCCTAAAATTGTAGGCGTTTATGCAGCACATACGCAAACTATTCTTAATTTAGGCATACAATATTTTGCAAGCAACTATTCTCCCTATGCATTAGGTACTATGCTCGCTCAAGAATACGGTGCATGGGTCGCTCCTGCTAGCATTGCGCTTTATCAAGGTAGCAAATTTATCGTAGACAGTGAAGTTGCGCATGCTGCTGGTGACTTCTTTGATATTATGCACGGCCATGCAGATGATGAAACACTTGCTAAATATGAAGGTTCATGGGCAACTAAAGATGTCGGTGAATTAGCATCTGATGTGTTTAGTGGTATAAGCTCAGGGCTCAGCTGGCTTTGGAGTAAAACTCAAAGAACACCAAGTCAAACCACAACAACTAGCCATGCAATAGAGCCTACTATTGCACAAAAATCACTTGTTAATACGTCTTTTTCATAGCATTTAGTCTTGATAGCTATCCCCGTTTTTTCAATGAAAAAATGGGGGATAGCTATCAAGAAGATTTTCAGCTAATTATTTCTACTTTTACCCTTTCAGTAAAACGACAAAAGAGCTCATAAGGAATGGTGCCTGCATGATGCGCAACCTCTTCAATTGGCAACGTATCACCCCATAGCGTGACGGGATCGCCCACCTTGACTTCTTTTAGCGAAGAAAGATCCACTGCCAGCATATCCATCGAGACTCTGCCTGTTGTCATCACTCGTTGTCCATTCACTAAAACAGGTGTTCCATTTTTGGCATGCCAGGGATATCCATCGCCATAACCTATTGCAATAATACCAATTTTGCTGATAGGACGTGGGTTTTCCCAGGTGCCGCCATAACCCACCCGCTCACCTAAGGCAAGCTCTCGGATGGCAATAATTTCAGAACGCAAAGTCATTGCGGGTAACAAATTAAGTTCTTTGCCGGTTACGCCAACAAAAGGAGAAGCACCATAAAGCATTAATCCAGGGCGAACCCAGTCAGCATGTGTTTGTGGCCAAGCTAATATAGCGGCAGAATTTGCTAAACATCTTTGACCTGGTTTTCCTGCAATGATGCTTTGAAAATAATCTGCTTGTTTTCGCGTGCTGTCTTTTTCTCTTTCATCAGCTTCTGCAAAATGCGTCATAAAACCAATGATTTCAACATGACTGAGTTTGGAGAGTGTGGCATAGGCTTCATCAAACTCCTGCGCCTGAAATCCTAGTCGATTCATACCTGTATTGATTTTTATCCAGATCCTAAAGCGAAAGTCATTTTTTTCAGCATAAGATTGGAGCGCCTGTATTTGAAACCAATGATGCACTACCATAGTAAGATGATGATGTTTGACATCAGCTAATTCTTCTTCGCGAAAAATACCTTCCATTAAGACAATATCTGATTGGACACCAGCTTGACGAATACGTAATGCTTCTTCAAGGCTCGCTACCCCTAAGGCATCCGCATCTTGGATAGTTTTAGCCACTTTGCTTAAGCCATGGCCATAAGCATTTGCTTTTACCATTGCAATGATTTTGGATCCTGGCGCCATTTTTCGTACTTGTTGCAAATTATGACGCAATGCATACTGAGAAACTTGAGCTAAAACATTACGCATACTATTTCCCTATAGAGGTGCTACATGTTCAGTCATAAAGTTATCAAAACGGGTATATTGTCCCATAAAGGTCAAGCGCACGGTACCAATCGGTCCATTACGTTGCTTACCGATGATAATTTCGGCCGTTCCCTTATCAGGACTATCCTCATGATAAACTTCATCACGATAAATAAAAACAATCAAGTCCGCATCCTGCTCAATAGCGCCCGATTCTCGTAAGTCAGACATAACAGGTCGTTTGTTGGGGCGTTGCTCCAAACTTCGATTGAGCTGCGATAAAGCAATGATAGGCACATGCAATTCTTTTGCCAATGCTTTTAACGAGCGAGAAATTTCAGAAATTTCTGCCGTTCGATTTTCTGAATTACTCCCACCTCGCATCAACTGCAAATAATCCACGACAATAAGACCCAATGCATCCCGCTCTCTGGCTACTCGTCTTGCTCTAGCACGCATTTCAATCGGCGTTAAGGCAGGCGTTTCGTCAATGTATAATTTCGCATTACTTAATAAACCTACGGCAGAGGTTAATCGCGTCCAATCTTCTTCTGCCAATTTTCCAGTTCGAAGCTTATTCTGATCAATCCGCCCTAAAGAAGATAACATACGCAAAGCAAGCGCTTCACCTGGCATTTCCATACTGAATACCAGAACCGATTTTTGACTACGAATGGCTGCATGCTCAGCGATATTCATTCCAAGAACAGTTTTACCCATCGAAGGCCTACCTGCCACAATCACTAAATCCCCTGGCTGCATACCAGCTGTCATTCGATCAAAATCGGCGAATCCTGTTGGGATACCGGTAATGGGATTGTGTTCTTGAAATCGCTTTTCAATGTTATCTAACGTTTTTGATACGATGGAACGTATATTTTCAGGTCCACTGCCTCTGACTCCTTTCTCAGCAATATCAAAAACCTTCTTTTCTGCTTCGTCTAAGATTTCTGCGCTTGCTCGACCTTGCGGATCAAAAGCCGATTCAGTGATGGTTGTGCCAACACTGATTAATTCTCTCAATATCGAACGCTCATAAACAATATCGGCATACGCTGCAATATTTGCGGCACTAGGCGTGTTTTTGGCAAGTTCTCCTAGATAAGCCAAACCACCTACCTCGTCTTGCACCTCCATCCGCTGCAACTCTTCAGAAACTGTGATTACGTCTAAGGGTTTATTGTCTTCCATTAATTTTATCATCGCGCGAAAAATAAGCTGATGATCGCGACGATAGAAATGCTTTTCCACAATCTTATCTGCAATTTGATCCCATGCCCTGTTATCAAGCATTAATCCACCCAGCACCGCTTGTTCTGCATCCAGCGAATGCGGTGGCATTTTGAGTTTTGCGGTGATATCAGGCGATCCTCGCGAGATTTCAGTTTCTCTGATCACAGCAGAATCCTTATCGTTTTGTTAAATAATGAGGGAACAAAAAAAGTAAAAAAAAAGGGAAATAACATCTTATTTCCCTTTTTGTGGCTTTGAAGAAGCTTCCTTATAGCCTTCAGACATGAACTTCGGTGGCTGCTCATGACTCAGTACCTACCCGAAAACTCATGTGCTGTGACTATATGAATCTAGACCAATTAGTTATTTTCCTCTTCAGGAACCACACTAATTTTAGCCTTAGCAATCACTTCAGCATGCAATTGTAATTCAACAACATATTCACCAAGTTCACGCAAAGGGCCATTAGGCAAACGAATTTCTTGCCTGGTCACTTGAACACCTTTCTCATTAAAAGCTTTAGCCATTTCAATTGTACCAATTGAACCGTAGAGCTTTCCTTCATCAGCAGAGCGCGCATAAATAGTAATATGCACATTGTTAATTTCAGCGGCACGTTCTTGAGCTGCTAATAATCTATCCTGTGCTGCTTTTTCTAATTTAGCTCTTTGCGCTTCAAATTGAGCAATATTTTGCTTGGTCGCAGGTACAGCTTTGCCTTGTGGAATCAAAAAATTACGGCCAAAACCATTTGCAACACTGACCTTGCTGCCAAATTTGCCAAGATTTCTCACATTTTCGAGTAATATGACTTCCATTTTAAACCTCTTTCTCACTATCCCCTTTGATAAGCTTAAAGGCATGCAAAGGAGAAGATTAAATTAATGCCTATCGCAGAACGGAATCAACGCTAAATAGCGCGCGTATTTAATTTCTCGCGCCAACATGTGTTGATAAATGTTTTTGACGCCAGTGATACGGCTAGGCACAATCTTTCCGGTTTCAGTAATATATTTACGTAAAAAACGAAAATTTTTGTAGTCAATAAATTCAACTGGGATTTTCTTTGAAGTAAATGGACAATATTTCTTTTTATTGCCACGGGCACGCCATGTAGACATTGTTGCTCTCCTAATTAGTCTTCGAACACTATCCTTTCAAGAGGATCTCTGCGTGTTCTAAGCATATAGCCTTAAACTAGATCTCAATTTCTTCTTCTTCGATCATGATTGCACGATCACCACCACGTTCCATGCGTTCTTTTTCTTCTTCAGAACGTAGCATTGCAGAAACTTCAGTGATGGCTGCATCTCTTTGTAAAATTAAATGACGCAAAATGGCATCATTGTAACGAAATGCATGCTTGAGAGCGTCTAATGCTTCATTGTCACATTCGATATTCATTAAAACGTAGTGTGCTTTATGCATCTTCTTTATTGGGAAAGCCAACTGCCTTCTGCCCCAATCTTCAAAACGATGTACACTACCACCATTTTTTTCTGCCATTGCACGATAACGATCGACCATGGCCGTAACCTGTTCGCTTTGATCAGGATGAATTAACAAAACAATTTCATAATGGCGCATATACGCTCCTCATGGTTAGTAGCACTTAAACTTGCCTTTAAGGCGCCAAGTGCAAGGAGTTAATTATCAAACTTTTGTTTTTTCTCGCAGAAAACGAGAGAACTGTGCAGTGTATAAGATAGTTTTTTTGAATACAAGAATATTATGAGTTTCTTAAAAATTCATCATGGTTATCCTCTCTGTGGAGAGGGTTAGGGTAAGGGGGAAAATCCTAAGACCTCACCTAAGCTTCTCCCGCTTGCGGGAGAAGGGACAGGAAGATAAGAACACCCTCTGTCGCAAGAGGAAGAAGGAACAGAAAAACTACAATCTTTGCCGTACGCACTCATACAAACAAATGCCTGTTGCAACTGAGACATTCAAACTAGAAACTGTACCTTGCAAAGGAATTTTGGCGATTTCATCACAAGATTCTAAGGTTAGGCGTTTTATCCCTTTTCCTTCCGCCCCCATCACAATTGCTGTGTGGCGCTTGAGATCTATCCGGCTTAAAGGTATTTCGGCTTCAGCTGCAGTACCCACCACCCATACGCCTTTATCCTGGATTTGTTTAATAAAGCGTACGATATTTGCCACTTCAACAACGGGTAATATTTGATCTGCTCCGCAGGCTACTTTACTTACCGTTGCATTTAAAGGAGCACTGTTAGCCTTAGGAACAACAACCCAATCTACTCCTAGAGCCTCAGCACTACGCAAACATGCCCCAAGATTATGAGGATCTTGAACACCATCTAATATCAATAGTAATGGCTTTTTAGACGGCTCATCTAGCCATGCAATCAGATCTTTTTCGCCTAAAGCCACCTTCACGCGTATTTTGGCTGCAATACCTTGATGATGAGATGCTGCAGTAAGTTTGTCCAATTTAACACGAGAAACAGTCTGAATATCTAAGGCATTTGCTTTGGCTTTTACCAATAATTCTTTAAAGCGAATGCTTTCTTCTTTTTCTTGACAAAAAAGCGTCAGAATATTCTCAGGATGATGTTCTAATGCAGCAAGCACTGCATGCATGCCGTAAATAATTTTAGTTTGGGCCATGTTAGAACCTTATGACTTAGACTTTCGCTTGTGTTTTTTGCTGCGAGAGCGTTTCTTCTTTGCTTGTTTTTTACGCTTAGGTTGCGTTTCTTGATGTTGCGGCTTATGGCTGCCCTTATGATGTTTCTTTTGCCTGTGCTTATCGACATGAAGTTGACCAAGGAGTTCCAAATCGATTTTTTTGGCATCAACATCTACTCGCATGACTTTCACCTCGACACTATCGCCTAAACGATAAACTGTGCGAGTTCTATCGCCAACCATCCTATGGTGACTAGAATCATAATGAAAATACTCGTTACCCAAACAAGTAACGTGCACAAGCCCTTCAACGTATATATCTTTTAATTCAACAAATAGGCCAAAGCTTGCTACGCCCGAAACAACGCCGCGAAATTCTTGCCCTATTTTATCTTGCATGTAATGACATTTTAAGGCTAGTTGAGCATCCCGTGTTGCTTCATCTGAACGACGCTCTGTTTCTGAGCATTGCATACCCAATTTTTCTAAATCTATTTCTTTTGTACCGCGTCCCTTTTTAGCATTGTTTGCTAAAATCTCAGTAATAACCCGATGCACAATTAAATCAGGATAACGCCGAATAGGAGAGGTAAAATGCAAATAACTTGGATAAGCCAACCCAAAGTGACCTATATTTTTAGGGCTGTATTGTGCTTGACTCAAAGAACGCAGCATCACTGTTTCAATGACATGCTTATCTTCCCTACCCTGAATATGAGCAATCAAGGAAGAAAAATCTTTTGATGTTGGTTTGGTCTTTCCAGGTAAATCAAGTCCTAATTCAGATAAAAATTGACGCAGAGCTTTGAGTTTTTCTTGCGGCGGTCTATCATGGATCCGATACAATACCCCCTGTTTATTTCGAAGTATGAATTTTGCTGCGCAAACGTTCGCTGCAAGCATACTTTCTTCTATCATCTTATGAGCAACGTTACGCTGCTGTGGAACGATACTTTTTATCTTTCCATCTTTATCAAATAAAATACGTGTTTCTAACGTATCAAAATCAATTGCCCCACGATGTTTTCGTTGCTTATTGAATGCTTGATATAAGGCGTGCAATGCATCTATTGAAGGTAAAAGCGGCGCATATTTTTCTCTTAAAGAGGCATTTCCCTCTACCATTTCTGCCACTTCAGTATAAGTCAGACGCGCCTTAGAGTGCATAACCGCACGATAAAAAGTCGAACGCTGAATTTCGCCTTGACTATTAATGCTCATTTGACAAACGACACATAGTCTTGGGACATCTGGCTTAAGCGAGCAGAGCTCATTCGACAACTGCTCAGGAAGCATAGGGATCACACTACCAGGGAAATAAGTAGAATTTCCGCGGTGCATTGCCTCTTTGTCCAATGCGCTACCCGCTCGAACATAATGACTTACATCAGCGATAGCGACCCATAAACGCCATCCACCATCTCGCGCCTCACAATAAACAGCATCATCAAAATCTTTAGCATCTTCACCATCAATGGTGACCAAGGATAGATCTCTTAAATCTTTGCGATCTTGTCCTTTAAAAGATACTTTGGTTGGAAATTTTTCTGCTTCATTTTCAACCGCTTTTGGCCATTGATAAGGAATGCCAAATTTGCGAATAGCCATTTTGACTTCGATGCCAGGCGTAGATAAATCGCCCAATACTTCAATCACTTCGCCAACAGGCTCTACGTGAAAACGATATTTTTCATCTCTCAATATTTTAATTTGAACGATATTCCCACTTTCCGCCTTGTGGATCTTCTCTTTGGGCACCGTAATATTTTGGGTAAATCGTCGCTCTAAAGGGATAACTTCATAATGATGGTGCGTTTTATTCAAACGACCAATCACCAAAGGCGTCACTGCTTTCAATAACTTAACAATTCGCCCTCTGGCATAACCTTCTTTATCTATTTGAATTACTTGAACTTCAATTTCGTCACCATCGTAGTGTCCGCGCAAAGTCGGGCCTCCGAGCGTGATGGTTTCTCCTTCTTGAGTTCGCAGATACCCTTCACCTTCACGCTCGATGACCAAAGTCCCTTGATGGGTTTCTTGTGTCATGATGGGGATATAGCCTTCAGGTGATTTAAATAGCTGACCATCTCTTACCATGGCTTTTAAGCGTCTACGCAAAGCTTCTGATAAATCTGGATCTTCTAGAGAGAAATGCTTAATTAATGCACGTCGCTTCACCGGCCCTCCCCATTCAGAAAGTACAGATAAAATGTACTCTCTGCTGGGAATGGGGGTTTCGTAGTTTTGGGCCTCTCTTGCTAAGAAAGGGTCGTGTTTTGCATCAGAATTTTTCTTTGCCATATTGTTTATATTGACATCTTCCTTAGCACAAGCTAGATTCCGCCTTCTAAGTGAGGGTCAATCCTTTGCTTGCCGAGGTGGTGAAACTGGTAGACACGCAAGTTTCAGGTACTTGTGGAGGAAACTCCTTGGAGGTTCAAGTCCTCTCCTCGGCACCACTCTTTCGTCCATTTGTGTATCTATTCCTAACTAACTTTGTTTCGTGAAATGATCAAGCATGATCGTATCATGACGATCCGCACCTGTAGATACCATTCCGATAGGTGTGCCTACCAACTCTGCTAACCGGTTAAGGTATTTTTGCGCAGCGACAGGTAAAGCATCCCAAGCTCTCAATCCTTGCGTGCTTTCTTGCCAACCTGGCCATGACTCATAGACAGGTTCACATTTTGCAAGTAACTCTGCATCAATAGGTGGGACATCCCATTCTTGATCTTGGTAACGGTATCTTGTGCAAATCTTAATTTCTTTTAAGCCATCAAGCACGTCTAATTTTGTAATGGCTAACCAACTCAAACTATTTAGTTGTGAAGAACGACGCATTGCAACGGCATCAAACCAACCACACCGACGTGGACGACCTGTTGTTGCACCTACTTCTTTACCAACTTGAGCAATATGTTTGCCAATATCGTCTTTTAATTCAGTAGGGAAAGGTCCTCCCCCGACGCGAGTACAGTATGCTTTTGTCACACCAATAATTTCATCTATAAATCGAGGTCCAAACCCACTACCTGTCGCAACGCCACCTGCTGTGGTGTTAGAAGAAGTCACATAAGGGTAAGTACCATGATCGATGTCTAATAAAGCGCCTTGAGCGCCTTCAAAAACAATATTGGCTTTATCAGCATAGCTTGCAGCAAGCAAAGCTGGCACATCTGTTATCACGCGCTTGAGCCGATTACGCGCTTCTTCTGCTTCTTTCAAAATAGGCTCTTTAGCAACGGGCTCAACGTGATAATATTGTGTTAACACAAAGTTGTGATATTCCAATATTTTATCTAATTTTTGCTCAAACTGTTCAGGATCCATCAAATCGACCATGCGAAGTGCACGGCGAGCCACTTTGTCTTCATAGGCAGGACCAATACCACGACAGGTTGTTCCTACTGCTTTTGCCCCTTGCGCTTGCTCACGTGCCTTGTCTAAAGCAACATGATAGGGTAACACCAGTGTCGCAGCGCTGCTAATTAATAGCCTTTCTAAAACAGGGATCCCCTTGTTTGTTAATAAATCAATTTCATCCATTAAGGCACGAGGAGATATCACAACGCCCTGACCTAAAACACATTTCACACCTTCATGCAAAATTCCAGAAGGAATTAAATGTAAAACAAGTTTATTGCCATCAATCACTAAAGTATGCCCTGCATTATGTCCGCCCTGAAAGCGAACCACTAATTGAGCATGCCGAGTTAAAAGATCAACAATTTTTCCTTTACCCTCATCACCCCATTGGCTACCGAGGATTACCATTGTTTTTGCCATCTCTAGGCTTCCTACATGTCATTAAAAATAGATTTGTCGAAATATGTATAAAAGAACTGCACCCATTAGCATGCTGGAGAGTCCCATTATCCTAAGCGCGGTATCAGATTGATCAGCGACTGTTCGAAGAACGATGCGCCATCGTGCTGGACTCACAAATGGCATAATACCTTCAAAAACGAATAATAACGCCATCGCTGCAAAGAGATCATCCCACATTACTACCACCCAAAAAAAAGGCGGGCGCTTAGCGCCCGCTATCTTTTGCTGCCCATTATAGTCCTGGGTGACTATATGCGCTTTTTATTTTGAAATAAAACTAGCTTTTTCTATTCTCAGCTTGCGCGCTTTGTGCGCCATTTCGCCGAAAATATTTGAAAAAAGCATCATCCGGTTTGATTACTAGCATATCATTATTACGTTTGAATGTCTCCCGATACGCCTCTAAGCTGCGATAGAAACTATAGAACTCGGGGTCTTTCCCGTAAATGTCCGCGTAAATTTTAGCCGCTTGAGCATCACCTTCACCACGAACCTGGTTCGCTTGCCGCTCTGCTTGTGCGCCAATCACGATAACCTTGGCGTCCGCGTCGGCACGGATAGCTTCTGCGCGTGAATGTCCTTGAGCACGATGCTCTGAAGCCACTCTTTGGCGCTCTGTGCGCATTAAATTAAAAACGGCTTCACTGACTTCATCGGGCAAATCAATCCGAACGATCCGTGCATCTACTACTTCTACCCCTAATGTCTTAGCTGCATTATTAGCATCATGGCGGATTTTATCCATCACACTTTGCCTATCATGAGAAACAACATCGTTGAGCTTACGTCGACCAAATTCACCACGTAATCCATCAACCATCTTTTCTCTTAATAACTGCTCAGCTCTAACTTTATTACCACCAGTTGTATTGTAAAATTTAGCAAAATCGATGATGCGCCATTTTGTAAATAAATCTACAATCAGCTCTTTCTTCTCTTGAGTTGGGATCCGTGAAGAAGAAATCTCTAATGATTGAATTCGCTTATCAAAATATCGCACGCTATCAATCAAGGGAAGTTTTACTCTCAACCCAGGCATCAATACTTCAGCTTGATCGGTTTTTGGATCAACAATAATCGTTCCTAAGCGCAATACAATTGCTCGTTGCGTTTCCTCAACAACAAATAAGCACAATCCTGCAAATAGGATCCCTACAACAACCAGCACCAACGCTAATGTTTTGGTTCTACTATTCATATCTTACGCTCCATTACGCGAGGGACGCTCAGCATCTTCATAAGTAGGTCTACGACTGATATTTCGAGAAAGTGAACTCATCCCCTGATTGGGTTTATCAATCGCTGACTGTGGTCCGTCGTCATCTTCTCTTGGTTGTTGCGCGAGATTCTCATTACGCTGCTGTAACAATCTATCTAATGGTAAATACAACACATTATTTGAACCATTCACATCAACAAACACTTTTGGCGTATTTGAATAAACATCTTGTAAGGTATCAATAAAGAGCCTTTCTCGAGTCACTTGTGGTGCGCGCTGATATTCAGGCAAAATTTCTGCAAATTTAGCTGTCTTTCCTTGCGCTTCCAATATAACTCTTTCCTTATATGCGCGTCCTTCTTCAAAAGTTCGCTTAGCGCGGCCTTCTGCAATAGGAATAATTTTTCGAGCATACGCCTCTGCTTCGTTAACAAGACGCTCTTCGTCTTGTTGGGCTTTAATAGCATCATCAAAAGCAGGTTTTACTTGTTCTGGCGCCTTGGTCTGCTGCATCGCCAAATCGGAGATTTCCAATCCAGACTGATAATTATTCAAATTGGTTTGGATCTGCCTGCGGATCTCAGCACTAATTTCACTTCTACCGCTGGTTAATACCTCGTTAAGTGTAGATTGCCCAACCACAGCACGTAACGCACTTTCAGAAACATCTTTAAGACTCTTAGCGGGATCCACTAAGTTAAAGAGGTAATCCTTCGCGTTGTTAATGCGGTATTGAACAGCAATTTCAGCGCTCACAATATTCTCATCTTTGGTCAGCATCAAACCACCCGGTTTAATGGTTTTGACTTCCTGAACATTCAACACTTCTTTCGTTTCGATAAAGGGAGCAATCCAATGAGGTCCTGGCCCATACGTTCCAACGTAGCGTCCAAATCTTAATACCACAGCTTCTTCTGGGGGCTCTACCACATAGATTCCGCTAATCACGTAGGCTAGCAATGCAATCACACCGATTAAAGTAAAGCCAAATGCGCGGCTTGAAGCAGGTTTGCCGGTATTTCCTATGCCTGCCCCTCCATCGCCTTGACCAAATACGGAGCGCAATTTGCGATGAAGCTGACGCAATGCTTCATCTATGTTAGGAGGACCTTCCTCCTCTTGGCGTCCCCATGGATCTTTTTTCTTACCTTTGTCATCCCGATCACCGGGTTCATTCCAGGACATGTCTAACCCTCTTTTGTTTACAATGCGCTAAAAGCTTGTGATAACCCAGCATATTGCTGGCAAAGTTTATCCCATTGAAATTTTGTTAAATTTATAACTAAATCCCATCCCCCTTCAGCGTTCGCAATATCTTGAATCACAACACGAAATGCATATAGTTGTGCGCGCAGCTGTCCTTGTTCAGGGGTTAAATGTAATACACCATGCACCCTATCGATACTTAGCCTACCTTGCAACGCCTCTCGCAGCAAATCTAAGCCTATCCCCTTTAATGCTGACACCCATAACTTAGTTATTTTCCCATCTTTATCGCGTTCAGCAAGACCTGCATGATATGCAGGATCATTTAACAAGTCAGCTTTGTTGAAGACAAGTAATTGTGGAATTGTTTCTGCACCTATCTCTGCAAGAACTTGGTTAACTTGATGAATATTATCCTCATATTTTTCGTCACTTGCATCAACAACATGTATTAACAAAGATGCAGTAGCTGTCTCTTCAAGCGTTGCACGAAAAGCATCCACAAGTGTATGCGGTAATTGTCTGATAAAACCAACGGTATCCGCTATGACTATTTTGCCAAGACCCGCGACCTCTAGTGAACGCAAAGTCGGATCTAGAGTTGCAAACAATTGGTTAGCAACCCATACATCAGCTCCAGTTAAAGTATTAAATAAAGTCGATTTTCCTGCATTAGTATATCCAACTAAGGCGATTGTTGGCACTTGGGCACGTTGGCGAGCATTACGTCCCTGCTGGCGTTGGCTTCTTACTTTCTCTAAACGTTTTTCAATAGTTAGGATCCGCGCTCTAATAAGCCGGCGATCCACTTCTAATTGTGTCTCCCCCGGGCCACCGCGTAAACCAATTCCCCCTTTTTGTCTCTCTAAATGCGTCCAAATACGCACTAAACGAGTGGACATATGCTCTAATTGGGCCAACTCAACTTGAAGCTTTCCTTCAAAAGTTCGTGCCCGTTGAGCAAAGATATCTAAAATTAGCCCTGTCCGAGACATAACACGGCATTTAACATACCGTTGGACGTTTCTTTCTTGTGAAGGCGTTAATTCGTGATTAAAAATCACCAATGTTGCGTCATTAAGGGTAATGACCTGCAATATTTCCTCTAATTTTCCTTTACCGACATAGTATTTAGGATCAGGCTTATCTCGAAGCCCAGTTACCGTTGCTACAGGTGTGATCCCAGCTGCTAAGGTTAACTCACTGAATTCGTGAAGATCGGCTTGCTCAAAGAGGTGACGAAAATTAACGTGGACAAGAACAGCCCGTTCAGCGCTGCTAGGCCGCTCAAACAAATTCATAGCTCCTTTTAAGAAGGCCAGGTATTACTCTTTCCATTTTATTTAATTTAGACTGTGCCTGCTTTTCAACCCAGTCGTGTACTTTATGTACACTCCTGGGAATTCGCTTTCTTGTCGCCTTGCCTAAATTGGTTCGAGTATTTATCACCTGTCCCCAGGTAATCTGTTGCTCTTAAATCAATGCGGAAGGGCTTACTATACATTACCTGCGCCAAAATCATCACCATTTTGTCCTACTAAAGGTAGTTTGCTGGTGATATTTCTTGCTGGTACGACAGTGGAAATAGCATGTTTGTAAACCATTTGACTTACACTATTCTTTAACAAGACAACAAATTGATCAAACGACTCAACCTGACCTTGCAATTTAATACCATTCACGAGGTAGATTGAGACGGGAATTTTCTCTTTACGCAGTGCATTGAGAAAAGGGTCTTGCAAAGATTGCCCTTTTGGCATTGGACCTCTCCTTATTTTAATTACGTTGTCTTACGACTTACCTTCCCTTGTCAATGCCATATTATCACGGGTTTAACCTAAAGCTAAATGGCCAAACATCGCCATTAAACAAATGGATGCAATTAGCCGGTTAACTTTGGGAATTAATAGTTGTATATACTCATAACATAGGGTTTTTAAGCTAAGCGCTAGCCATTTAGTATACATCTACTCTTTAAGTTTTCCCTTATAAGCAAAACTTTCAAGTAGCATTTTTTCTTCCAAGGACAAATGGTCAAAAACAGGTTGGCTATCTTGCGATACATCTTCCCACTCAGGACGCTTTAAATATTGTCTTAAAGTAAACCAAATGCCGGCGATGAGTAAAAATGCTGATAACACTTTTAAAGGCATTAACAAATAATAACCTTGCAGCCAGTCAGCAGTCAGGGTCAAAACAGAAGGACCTTGCTTAGCCGGCAGCTCCTCTAACACTGTAACTAATGCAATAACGCCTTCAGTAGCTGCTTTTTCTATATTTCCTGTAGCCAATATAGGCTGAATAATCCCCTGCTTAACACGATGTGTATTTTCATGAAAAGAAGCATTATTTTGAAGATTTTTACCTAAAATAATATCACTTTCACCTCTTGCAGCATGAATGATGAAATACACTGTCTTATTCAACGCCAAAGAAGGATCTCTATTTTCCCATTCTGACACCACACGTTTCGCTTCGATTTGTGCCATTTCATGTGAAGCAAAACGAAGCACCATCACACGGACATGAACGTTACGATTTCGTGCAGATTCAGCAAGCACATTGGTAATACTCGCAGATACAGCTGGAGAAAGTATCTGATGTTCATCAATGACCCATGGGGTTTTGGGTATTTCATTTGCATGGAGCGCGCTCTTGAAGTGTGTGCCAAAAGTCAAAGCAACACACAAAAATACTTTGAAAAAATTCAGGCAAAACACTCTTCCTAGGAAATAAGTCCAGACAAGTAATGGCCATGCCAATAAAGAGGTTGGTCCCTCAAATTGCAAATTGCGCATAGGTTTTAAACCGAAGGTAAAAAATAAATCTAGTATAAATAGTTCATTTATTCGCTTTCAATCATATTTATCTACCAATTTGCCCATGTCGTCTTAATACGCAATCATCGAGCTATTCCAAGATTTTATTGGGCCATTTATCGGAACGGAAGGAACACTGGTCAAAAAAAAACTTAAGGTTTTGCACACACCTTTTTCGACAATTTTACCCTCATGTACTTTGGTAGCGCCAGATTTAGGTACTCGAAATGAAATGTGCTATGACAATAGTTCACAAAATAGGATGCTTATTTCTGAGGTGCTTCTTCTGCCATTAAGCCTTCTAACGGCATTTTTGGTTTTTCTCGGGGATATAACATATTTGCCCAACCTTGAGGGAATCCTATGATCAAACCATTAAAGTAACGAATGTCTCTATTTAGCCCTTTTACTGATAAACCAAGCTGTAACTCAAGATTTTTTAATTCCATTTTCAACATAAGATATTGGCGATTTTGTGCCAATGCCGGATAAGCTGGTTCTTGTGCTTGCATGAATGATAATGCCATCACAACTTCTTTTTGCCAACTTAAAAACTCATGTACTTGAATCGGATTCGATAACATGGTTTCAGAAAATTGATTAGTGGCTACCGGTTCATATGCTTTAGATATTTTCTGCTGGATTATTTGGGCTTCTGGCGCTGCATGCTGAATAACTTGAAAAAATTGAGGTAACATTTGAACACGGCGATCGCAGCTTTGTTTCACTACTGTCCAATAGCTGTGTATACTCTTTTGCGAGTAATTGATCTTGCTCAACCAACTCCCTATTGCTAGGTATATCAGCAAGCATATTCCCAGCCCAATCAAACCAATTTTCATGTTCCTATTTTGAAGGATAGAAGTGTCCACAACGATTCTCCCCAAACCATTCCTATTAAGCATACGCGCTCTCATGGTTGAGAACAACTGGCTTTTTTGTCCTCACATCTAAGCTAACCAATTGAAAAACATCACTTTTTACCTCTTATCGGGAGCCTATTAGAGCTAATCACAGAGAAATTGTGCAAATCTCCCTAACCAGGTATCATTCCCATAAACGAAGTAGTGTGGCTTTTATGGACCTATTTATTTCTCCTTCTTCCCCTTCAAATATACTGGCGCGTCGGCGAGAACGTGTTTTTGTGATATTAGCTGGCCTCTTTCTTGGAACATTAGGTCTTATTAATATTCTGGGGATCAGTCGGTTTATTGATCTGAGTTTTCAGATTGGGCCATGGAACATTCCAATCCTCTTACCCATTGGTGTACTCCCTTATCCGCTCACATTTTTATGCACAGATATTATTTGCGAATTTTATGGTAGAGAAAGAGCCAATCTGATTGTATGGGTAGGATTACTTATTAATTTTTGGGTTTTCTTTATTATATGGTTGGGTGGGTTGCTTCCTCCTCATGTCATCCTTGAACCCACCACACAATTACCGCATATCGCCCATCCTGAACACGCTTTTTTTAAAATACGACTCTTTAGCATGGGCGGCATTATCAGCTCCATGATTGCTTATCTTATTGCGCAATTATTAGATGTTTATTTATTTCAATTCTGGAAAGATTACACCAATGGTCGACATTTATGGTTAAGAACTAACGGCTCAACCTTAGCAAGTCAATTTGTCGATACTGCCATTGTGATCTCTCTTGCCTCCTTCCTCACGGGCGCTTTACCTCATCAAGGCGATAAAACCTCTTTTACAGAATTAATGACCGTTATTTTTTCAAGTTATACGTTTAAAATGATCGTTACCTTGGTTGGCACGATCCCTTTTTATATTGCGGTATATTCATTGCGCAAATATTTTGCCGGTTCATCTCACCATACCAAATTAATAAACTATCCCATGACTACCACAAGTTAAGCTGAGTAAAAAACCCCTGTTTTGAATAATATCTATAATAATATGCATCAATAGCATCCTTGAAATTGGTCTATGCTTATTTCACAGTGATTAAGGAAAACGATGTCTAGCATGCAAATGTTTTCAGCTTGCATGACATCTCTTAACCGCTCATTCGATAAACCAACATCGGGAGAATAGCTATGCATCCTAAAGACACAAAAAGAGAACAGCAAAACCCACAACGTCAAACAAACCCAAATCAAGAAAGACAAGCTAAACCAAATCAAGAAAAACAAGCTAAACCAAGTTTTGGACAACCACAAAATCCAAAACATCAGCAAACAGGTAGAGAAGATAAAAGAAAATAATTTATTTCTTTGCTGAGCAATTCAGTGTCCTAAATACTCTGAAACACTAAGGGCAAGGCGTATCTGCCCTTAGTGGTGCCGCCTTTAAAGGGACGTTCTTAAAGTGGAAATCGGAAACCATGCATGGGTTTCAAGGGATTTTTTTTGTCTCAAGTGACCTATAACTAACGACTACTTTAAGGAGTACTCAAATGTTGAATTTTTTACAAAATGTTTCACATCGTATTCAACACGCTTTTACAGGTACTGATGATGCTACGAACACTACTCATCAAAAAAAATCGAAGAAAAAACATCGTACTAAACCGACCTTTATTCCTGATCCTGATAGAAAAGCACACACCAAAAATACAGCTCGTATTACCAAAGAATCATCTCCTGAAGCGCTTTCTGTCCTGCCAGTAGTTGTTGACCAAGACCGAGATCTCCTCTCCATGGCAAGAGATCCTGAAAGCAAGCCTCGCAAAAAGCCTCGTTATAAAAATACCGTTCGCTTTGATGAGGATTCTTCAGCTGATCCCGTTAATGCTATTGCACAAGATAATCAATCTGTTCCCATTGCATTAGCTTCATTAGCCGCAAGCAATGAGATCTCCGGAGCATTACAGGATAAAGCAAAAGATCTTACAACAGAGCTTGAGCGTATTAAACCACTGCCTTCAGCCAAGACTGAAACGCAAAAGGAGGAGCTCCTTCGCAAAGCTAAAGAAATCCGTCATCGAACCCATAACAGAAATAAATACTATAAAGGTAAAGGTAAAGATGCTTATGGGTTACACGGACAACCACTTAAAAGTGTCTTCGAAGATGATCAAGGTAATCCCTTACCCGTAGCAGAACGTCAACAAATATTACGTGAGTTACAACGAGGAGAACGTAAACGACATTTTAAATGATTTTATACGTGGGGTGAGGCAGTCAGCATCACCCCATGTTTCTTTAAGAAATCAAGTACAGACTCAAGCAATTCAGGTGCTAAAAAATCAAATGTAGTTAGCATTGGCCATTGTCGTAACCAGGTCAGTTGGCGCTTTGCTAACTGACGCGTTGCAGCGATAGCTTTTTCATGCATTTCATCATAAGACATCTGTCCCATTAAATATTGCCATACTTGGCGATAACCGACCGATCGGATAGCAGGCAATGAATCATTTAAATCACCACGTCGAAATAATTTTTCTACCTCAGTCACTAAACCATTTTCAAGCATTGCATCAAATCGAAGCAAAATGCGCTCATGCAGCACCGTTCTTGGCGTTGTAACAGGAATAAGTGCAATATTTAAAAATTCAAACGGCAAGGGATCCGCTTTAGGCTGTGATAACCAAAAAGACATCGGTTTTCCGGTAATTTCTGCTATTTCTAATGCACGTTGGATCCGTTGACTATCGTTAGGTTTAATTCTGTTTGCCGTTATCGGATCAATTTGATAAAGAGCCTTGTGCAGTGCTGCCCAACCTTCTCTATCAGCCCAGGCTTCCAATCTTTTTCGTAATGCATCATTTGCCTCAGGCAATGAAGAAAGTCCCTGCTGTAATACCTTAAAATACAGCATTGTCCCGCCTACAAGGATAGGTACCTTGCCTCGCTCTAAAATCTCGTTAATGCAAGCAATTGCATCATGTCGAAACTGTGCGGCGTTATAAGGTATTTTGGGATCCAAAAAATCCATTAAATGATGCGGTACTTTCTGACGAATTTGTAAAGAAGGTTTTCCCGAGCCTATATCCATGCCTTGGTAAATCTGCGCCGAATCTACATTAATAATTTCACTTGCGAAATGCTCAGACAAGTTAACAGCTAAGTCTGTTTTTCCACTAGCCGTGGGCCCCATTAGACAAATAACAACTGGCGCTTTACTTTGCATATCATTAAAAACAACTTAACGTGGAGAGAAAAAGAAAGCTTTTATGGTTCCATACAAGCTGATTAATATCCAACTAGCTTCCATAATTACAGCGGGCGTGTTCCAATCAAAGAAAAGCGAATATTGAACAAAACTTGCACCAATCAGATTCAAGAGAGAAAACCATTTCCCATCGACGGTTAAATAGTTTGCGTGGAGTAAAAAATAGGCTAATAAAGTTAAGCCAACGCCGGCAATCCCTACCATATCAGCAATTGGTGAAAACGTTATTTGCACCATTTTAAGTCTCCAAATAATTGATCAGCAAGCATAGTATTGAAGCCTAGTGAAGCTGTCAATAAAAGTAGGTTAAATACCTTATGCCAGAGCCACCGGCTACGCGACATTGTCATTTCTCAGATATACAGCACATGAGTTTTGGTGTAAGCGCCAAGGCTATACCATCTCACTTTCTACGTGATGGTTATTTTTCATCTCTTTAGTAAGTTGCTCATCAGAGAAATAACACCAAGGTCCCTGTTTTTTATTTGCTATCCATTCTGTTAGAAGATCATGAAAAGCAGGCGATGTTATATTATCAAATAAATCAGCCAGGCTTTCGCCTAATCGCAACAACCACTCATGATGCTTTTTATTGACTGACTGCTGAATGAGTTCTTTCAATAATTCTTTGTCAATTCCACTTTTTAAAATCTCAGGTTGTGTGAGTAAAGTGATTTCTTGATTTTCTAATCGAAGATGAAAACCAATCGCAGCTAAATTGGCAATGGCCTCCTGCAGCAAAGCACTTTTCATTGGCAAAGAAAGACGCAATGGAAAAAGAACTGATTTTGTAGCGATATTTTGCCAATGTTTTTCAAAATAATAAGTCAATAACGATGCCTTTGCCGACGTTAAGTCAACAATAAACACCCCTTTTTCATTCTCAATGCAAGCATATCGATGAAAAAAAGCCGTAGATGGAAAAACGCGCTTTTGTGTTGATTCGGCGTTGCAGGTTTCTTTACGCGGCTGATTAACGATGGAGTCAACTGCGTCATTTAAAATATCTGCATCTTGCCGAAACGCGAAATCATTACTGTTGAAACCGTTACTTTTTGGATTGTCATTGCCATGTTGATAATAGGCAAATGTTGATGAAATATCGCTATCATATTGCAGCTTGGTGTTGCATGCTGCTATATCTTCAAGAGAAGATCCTTGCGATGATATGCTTTCGCTATTTGCTTTTTCAAGCGCATCTTTGATAGCTTTGCTCATGAAATCATGAATAAGTCGAGCTTGGCTAAACCGTACTTCTTGTTTAGTAGGATGCACATTCACATCTACCTCTGAAGGATCCAGTGTTAAATACAACACATAACAAGGATAAGTTGCTTCAGGCATATGAGGATGCTGTTGATAAATTGTTTTAATCACATGATTTAAAAATCTGTCTTTAACCATTCGTTGATTAACGAAAAAATATTGGCAATCTGCTTGACGTCTTGCAATTGTTGGTAACCCTAACCATCCTCTTAAAGACAAGCCTGCTGCATTCATTGCTATTTCAATCGCCTGGTTCATGAAAGACTGTCCGCATATTTTTGCTACACGAAAAGACTCATCGGCTCCAGCTCTTGGATAAAATCGCACTTGTCGTTGCTGGTGCTTCAAACTAAAACTCACCTGGGGAAAAGCAAGAGATAAGCGTTTTAGAACTTCCTCTATGGCTTGAAACTCTGTTTTCTCGCTTCGTAAAAATTTACGTCTGACAGGTGTATTATAAAATAAATCAGCAACCTCAACTGTTGTGCCTGCGGGGTGAGCAACAGGAAACAAGTTGGGAGCAAGATCATTCGATAATTGTACTTGCCAAGCACATTCTTCATCTTGAGATTTCGATGTTAAACGACAACGAGAAACGGATGATATGCTTGCAAGTGCTTCTCCGCGAAACCCTAAAGAAGCAATTGCCGCTAAGTCTTCTGTTGTTCGAATTTTGCTAGTAGCATGACGAGCAAAGGCTAACATTAAGTCAGCCTTTTTCATTCCACAACCATTATCACGCACACGGATAAGATGCGTTCCCCCGCCTTCAATTTCTACCTCGATTTTGGTTGAACCTGCATCCAAACTATTTTCTATCAGTTCTTTAACAACTGAAGAGGGACGTTCAACCACCTCTCCTGCTGCAATTTGGTTTGCGACAAGCTGCGATAACTGAATAATCGGCGTATATACTCTTTCCATTTCGAACTTATGCTTTGTTGCCATCACTCTCTCACCCCAGTTACGTACCAGCGTACGCGCCTGGGGATTGTTCGTTTGGCGCCTCGCCTAAATTCAAAATGGTTCGAGTATACATGTCCATTTCGAATTTATATTTTGTTGTCATTACTCATCATTACTTCTTTGCGACAGTCCAGCTCTCAGGATGTTTTACTGGCGGAGGACGTTTAGCAGCATAGGCTTTAACCCCTGATAATAATGCCGTTGCAAGGGCTTGCTGATGCGCTGCTGTAGCTAATTTTTGTTCACCTTTGTGGTTCGATATAAAACCGAGCTCTACCAACACCGAAGGAATATCAGGAGATTTTAATACCATAAATCCTGCACGTTGGACTGTTTTATGGTGCATATCAGTGACTTTACCCAAATTGGCAATCAAATGTGTCGCTAACTCATGGCTTGCGGTTTGACTTGCGGTTTGCGATAAATCAAGCAAAACTGAAGCTAATAAATCTCCTTTATCTTCCAATTTTACACCACCTATTAAATCTGAACGATTTTCTCTCTCAGCAAGCCAACGTGCTGCTTCATTACTTGCGCCCTTTTCTGACAACACAAAAACAGACGCCCCTGTTGCGCGGGCATCTTTAAAGCTGTCAGCGTGCACCGAGATAAAAAGATCCGCACCTTTGTCTCGTGCAATCTCCATTCGGTTTCTAAGCCCTACATAATAATCACCCGATCGAACTAAAAATGCTTTCATCCCAGGTTGCGCATTGATGAGCGCCTGTAATTTCTTTGATACACTCAAGACAACATCTTTTTCCCTCAAATGTTTGAGATTTCCTATTGCACCCGTATCTTCTCCACCATGTCCAGGATCAATAGCAACAATAAAATCCCTCGTCGACATTTTTCCTAAATCAACCTCTTTAGATTTTTTTGAGGTTTGGGCTAATTTTGACTCGCCTTGGAAGGTAAGATCTATAACAAGACGGTTTCCATAGGTCTGATTGGGTGTCAATAAAAAACTTGAAGGTTTTACCTTACCCTGCATATCTAACACTAAGCGAATTCCTCCGTCCCTGACCGCGTGGCGAAGACGAGAAATTCTTGAATTTTCAAGACTTGCTTGATCAAATTTAGTCTTAAACTCTGCGCTTTCAATATCAATCACGACACGATCTGGATTATCTAAAGTGAACAATTTGTATTTGACTGAATCAGACAAGTCAAAAACCAATCTTGTACTATCAGGGGATGCCCATACCCTTAACCCTTGCACTTCTTTATGCGCAAAAGAGGTGCAACAAAAAAATAATAATGTGGCAAAAAGAGCCCTTCTTAACTGCTTATGGCATTTTAAACTTTTCAAAAACATCCTTGCCTCTATTACTATAAGCTTCTATGGTAACCTGTCGTGAGTCATTCACAATATCAATACTAATTTTTAAATCACATGTTGGTAATCCGCCAGAGGCTTTTTCAGGCCACTCAATTAAACATATTGCCCCTTGTTGGAAGAAATCACGGATCCCCATAAACTCTAACTCTTCGGCAGAGGTTAAGCGGTAAAAATCAAAATGATAAATCTTCTTTTCATTCAATTCATAGGGCTCAACCAAAGTATAAGTTGGACTTTTCACGATACCAGTATAATTTATTGCCCGTAAAAATCCCCGCACTAGGGTCGTTTTACCGGCACCTAATTCGCCAGATAAATATACAATTAACCCTTCTTTTCCAGTTAAAAGATATAAAGTTTTTCCAAGCGCTTCCATCTTGGCAGCATCATTTATTTCGATGCGGATCTGTTGTGAGCTGTTCATTCTTAACCTTCAGAGGGATTTAATAAACTTCGTATATGTAAAAATAAATCACTCGCCAACATCCCTCGGGCACCTAACGATTGTTCAAATTCTGCCGCTAAAGAATGTACGCTAACGCCAAGCTTTGCCGATAGAAACAGCGAAAGACCCTGTGCGGCTAAACCACCAATTAATCCAGCAAGCACATCCCCTGTTCCACCTGTTCCTAAAGCAGGAAAACCACCTGCATTAACAAACAAATGGTTACCATCACAGATGATGGTCCCAGCTCCTTTAAGCACCGTAATGCCACCATATTTTTTTTGTATTGCCTTAGCCGCTTCGACTCTATTGCTTTGTATATCATAGGTAGAACAAGCTAATAATCGTGCAGCTTCGCCAGGATGCGGGGTGAGCACCCATTGTTCACGTTTTACCGGATTCTTTGCTAGCCAATTTAATCCATCAGCATCGACGACTAAGGGCTTGGTTGTTTTAAGCGCAGCTGCAAAAAATTGCTCCGCCCATGTGGTTTGACTTAAACCAGGCCCGAGCACAACAAACGTTGCTCGCTCTAATAAGGTCGTCAAGGATGCTGAATCTTCCAGTCCATAACACATGAGTTCAGAAGGTCCCCGCGCCAACAGCGGTAAACTTTCTGGTGCAACGACCGCAGAAACTAAACCTGCACCCGCTCTTAGCGCAGCTTCGCCTGCTAAACATACTGCGCCGCTATAGCCACTTTGCCCGCCTCCAACAACGCAGACATGACCATTGTCCCCCTTATAAGAAGAGAGACGCCGTTTAGGAACTTGAGAAATAAGCGCATTATAATCTAATCGAAATGCATCTGGTTGAATATTGGCTTTTGCTGTCTCTACGCCTAAATCGTCAAAAAATAATTCTCCAACAACATCAATGGCATTAGCAGATACTAATCCTAATTTCATACCAATGAATGTAATAGTAGCCGTGGCTTTCACTGCTTGATCAAAATATCCGGTATCGGCATTTAATCCTGATGGAATATCTATTGCTAATACGGGTCGTTGGCTTTGATTGATAGCTTGAACGGCCTGTTGAAATTCTGTTGAAAGCGGCGCACGCGCACCTATCCCTAAAAGCGCATCAATAATCACATCAGCCAAGAGCGCTTGCCCCTGAAATGATATGATCTCTTCTCCTAATGCAAGCCAATCTGCACGTGCTTGCTTCATTTCTTCTGTAAAAGGCTTTTCTGTTGTTTGCCCTACACAAAAAACTCTAACAGCCAAGCCTTTTTGCTTTGCCAAACGTGCCAGTACAAATCCATCACCACCATTATTACCTGGCCCACAACAGATGTCGATTGAAGTTGCATCTGGCCAATTGGTTTGTAACGTATTAAGAGCAGCTTGCCCTGCCCGGTTCATTAATGCATAACCTGTAATGGGGGTTGTCTCAATCGCAAATCGATCAAGCTCTCTTACCTTCGCACTTAAATAGAGCGCTAGAGGCAACTCATTCACTTTCATTGTCCCCAATTTTTTCTAATTTAAAAAAATGATCGCGGTAATAACGTAATTCTTCAATGGATTCTTTAATATCTTCTAACGCCAGGTGACGCGATTCTTTACTTAATCCTTTGAATACTTGAGGCGCCCAATATCTGGCTAATTCTTTAACCGTACTCACATCTAAGTGTCGATAATGAAAATATGCTTCAAGCGTCGGCATTAAACGACTTAAAAATCGCCTATCCTGACAGACCGTATTTCCGCACATTGGCGATGTCCTTGGTGCAACATGCTGCTGCAAAAATGCAAGCGTCTGCCGCTCAGCATCACTACAAGAAACGGTACTTTTTTTGACGCGTTCGGTTAGCCCTGATTTCCCATGTTGTTTAGTGTTCCATTCGTCCATTTTCAGCAAAACATCATCTGGTTGATGGATAGCCAAATTGGGCCCCTCAGCAATAATATTCAGGTTGGTATCGGTGACAAGCGTCGCAATTTCAATAATTTGGTCATTTTGCGTATCTAAGCCAGTCATCTCAAGATCTATCCAAATCAAACGAAGTAGCTTATCATTCATTCTTTATCCTTAAACTGACTTATTCTATAATGCTATTTGTATGGGGAAACGTCGACTCACAAACCGCCAACTTACGCGGCTCAAAACAAATCAGGCTAAACGTTGCACACGTGCGGGTGCACCAGAAATACCCTCTCCTGACACCTTAAACCAAAGCTTAGGTCCTGAACAAGGCGGCCTTTTAATCGCGCACTACGGTACCACCCTGATAGTAGAAAACCAAGCAGGCCAGCTCTTTCGATGCGGACTGCGTCAAAACTTAGGCGCTTTGGTCACAGGGGATAATGTTATTTGGCAACAAATAGATGAGCAAACGGGCGTTGTCGTTGCCGGTTTGCCACGACGTTCTATTATTACCCGTCCTGATCGTCATCAGACCAAACCGATGGTAGCAAATGTAGATTGCTTAGCAATTGTCATTGCCTTTGAACCACTGCCTAAGCAAACTACCCTTGATAGATATCTTATTATTGCTGAAACACTCAATCTACCTGCGATCATCGTGGTGAATAAGTGTGATTTGGCCGAACATGAAAATCACCAAGAATTTCGAAAAAAATTAGAGAGCTATGAAACCATTGGCTATCCTCAATTTATAGTTAGTAGTTCAACAAGAGAAGGCCTGCCCAGCCTGGAAAATCTCTTAAAACAGCATACCAGTGTTTTTGTAGGACAGTCGGGAGTTGGAAAATCCTCTTTGCTCAACGCCCTTATCCCCGATGCTAAAGCTCAGATTGGAGAACTCTCTAAACTGCAACGTCTTGGTCGTCATACGACAACGGCCTCAAGTCTTTATCATTTAGGCAAGACTGGACACATCATAGACTCTCCTGGCATCCACCAATTTAATCTGCACCACTTTAGCAAAAAGATGATTATTGAAGGATTTAAGGAATTTCGTCCCTTTCTTGGTCAATGCAAATTCCGAAACTGTGAGCATCTGGCTGAACCAGATTGTGCTTTACAGATAGCTACCAAAATGGGCAAAATTGCCCCCTTTCGATTACAAAGTTACCACACGATCATATCTGATATAGCTTCTTAACTTATAAAAAGAGAGACACTGTGAGATATCCCCTTAAAGTTTGGCGTCAGCATCTTGTTCCCCAGCATGCATTAACAACATTTGCAGGCATGCTATCTCACAGTGAAATCCCTTGGTTGAAAAATTATCTTATTCGTTATTTTTTAAAGCGTTATAACGTTAATATGAATGAAGCTTTAGAGCCCAATCCTTTTGCCTATCCTTCATATCATGAATTTTTTATTCGACGTTTAAAGCCTGGTAGTCGTCCTATAGATGCATCACCTACGAGCATTGTTTCTCCTTGCGATGGAACGATTAGTCAAATGGGGAAAATTGAAGGGAATTCTTTGCTCCAAGCAAAAGGACGTCATTTTAGTTTAGAAGCGTTGGTTGGAAGCCATGAAGATGCAAAAGCATTTGAAAATGGGCATTTTGCAACTATTTATCTAGCTCCCATAGATTATCACCGCGTTCATATGCCATTGTCTGGCACCCTCACCCACTTACGTTATATCCCTGGCGAACTTTTTTCGGTAAATCCACTGACAACAGATCATGTTGATAATTTATTTGCTCGCAATGAACGTGTTGTCACTTTTTTCAAGCACGATCACGGATCCTTTGCCATAATATTAGTAGGCGCAATGATCGTCGGCAGCATTTTCACCCGTTGGGGCGGAAATGTTACCCCTCACCGAGCCAAGAAAATCCTTGATATTTCTTACCCCAATCTGCCTGAACAACACATTAGGTTAGACAAAGGCGACGAAATGGGTTATTTTGCTCTCGGTTCTACTGTGATTGTACTACTTGATGCAAAGATGCAGTGGGAGTATGATCTAAGCCAGAATTCTCGGCTTGTTGTCGGCCAAGGAATTGGTCATTTGCTGCCATGATTTCACTCTTCATATCGCAAGGGGAAACCAGTGACACCAGAACAAGTGCAATTCTGTTATGACATCGCTCAAGGAAGACAGGATTTAGCGAGCAGTCATCTATTCAAAATTAAAATGTTTCCTCGATTAGAGGAAATTATCAAGAAAACAAACTTTGAACTTTGTCCTGCTATTTTTTGTTTATGGGCTGCGGGCCAAAAGGATCCCTCCGTAATTGCGGAGCAACTGCAGCAACTTTACCCCCAAGCGAAACCACCAGAATTCCAAGCGGCAGAAAATACGACAAAAATTCATCAAGCCATCCGAGAGCTTGTCTTTCCTCTGATAAAACGTGATTTACTCTCTTTATTGAAAAACTTTAATATCTTAGCGGGCGTATCTGGCTCTGATAAACAGCATTTCAATCTCGTTGCGTCCGCAGAAGCCTTACATTTAATCCTACATGATGAATTCTTCGCAGATGTTGAAGCCAATAAGCTAGAAATTACGAGTAGGATTTATAAACAATTCAGACCCCATGCGGATCTTAACGATAATCAGGATCCTCATCGTGAAATAAAAAGCTATACGAACGAAAAACCCGTTCCTGATGCAATTAAATCATTGATTGCCGCCTTAAATAATCAATCTCGAACTGAACTGCCCTTAGAGTTTAGCCGTACTTACTTACCTAGCGGCTACGTAAAGAGAGAGCCTTATTTACGGCCAGCACCCTGTCGGGAAGAAGAACGTAAGGAAGATAGAAAATGCCTTTTAATGAGTCCCGTGCACTAATCTAGTGGTTTAGGCACGTTCCCAATTAAATGGCAGTACATCAGCAATTTTGGATTGATTTAATTTCAGCATCAACAGCCTATCTACTCCAACAGCCACGCCCGCACAAGCAGGCAATCCTGATTTGAGCGCATCTAGTAAATAATGATCAATAGGCATTTCTGAAAGACCTAGCGCTTTTCTTTTAAATAGATCTTCTTCAAAACGTATTTCCAATTCGTTTGCGCAAGAAAGCTCATGATACCCATTAGCTAACTCAAAGCCGCGATAATAAAATTCAAAACGCTCTGCCACTGCAAAAGAATCTACTTGACGTGTTTTGGCAAGACTTGCCTGAGATGCAGGAAAATCTACAACAACAATAGGGTGGGTTTGCCCTAAATACGGCTCAATACCGTGTGTTATGAGCAGATCTAACCAACCGTCTCTATCTAAATCAAAACTTGGATGAGGTTGGATCCATTCTCGCTCAACCGCAACCGCTTTCAGCGCGTTCACACTGGCAACATGCGGATGAATACCTAAATGTTGTTCAAACAATGCTTGATAAGACACCATTTCAGCAGGTGGACAATTGAGTAGCCTCTGAAATAGCGCATCCACTTCCGCAATTAATTGCCAATGATCCCATTGCGGACGATACCATTCTAGCATCGTAAATTCTGGATTATGCCGGCTGCCGACTTCTTCTTGTCTAAAGGCTTTTCCAAGATAGTAGATAGGGCCACTTCCTGATGCTAACAATCGTTTCATGGCATATTCTGGAGAGGTTTGTAAGTAACGTGCCTGCTTTGCGTTTTCACACAAAATAGCAAACGACTGCAAATGCGGAGCCGTCACTGTGCTTTGGCTGAGCAATGGCGTATCTACTTCCATGACACCTTGCTCAGCAAAAAACGAACGTATCGCTTGTAGAAATTTTGCTCGCTCACTTAACACTGCAAGTGAGGCACTGGGTTTCCACATCATCTCTATTTATTTGGCGCGCGAAACATATTCGCCGGTTCGTGTATCCACTTTAATGCTATCGCCAATGGATAAAAACAGTGGAACCCGCACCACCGCACCGGTTTCTAAAGTGGCAGGTTTTGTGCCACCACCAGAGGTATCGCCTCTTAAACCAGGATCCGTGTCTGTAATTGTGAGGGTAACGAAATTGGGCGGAGCGACCGCAATGGGGCTGCCATTCCATAAGGTAATAATGCAAATGTCTTGTTCTTTAAGCCATTTCCCAGCATCGCTTACAACCGATTCGTTAATTTCATGCTGCTCAAAGGATTCGCCTGCCATAAAATGCCAATGAACGCCGTCATGGTAAAGATATTGCATTTCGACATCGACCACATCAGCGGCTTCTACAGTTTCACCTGATTTATAGGTCTTTTCTAGGACACGCCCTGTTTTTAAGTTACGAAACTTAACGCGGTTGAATGCTTGGCCTTTTCCTGGCTTAACAATATCGTTTTCTATGATGGTGCACGGATCACCCTCATGCATAATTTTTAAACCACTACGAAATTCACTAGTACTATAAGTTGCCATTTGTCACCATTTTTAATAAGTGCCCAGAAAATAGGCGAAAGTATATACCAAATACACTTCAAAATGCGAAGCATCTCAGCCACGTTACTCTATGCAATAGGGTTTAAAGATGCGATTTTATAAAGATTAATAAAGTTATTTATCTTATTTGTATAAGGTGCCCAACGATCTTCATTTGCCGATAAAAGAATAGCCTCCTCTTTTTATGCAGATTTTATCGATGTTTTGTCGTTTTAAAGCGGGATGGATGTGCTATTTCTTTTTGTTATGTGTATGATACTTGCCTTCCAATTTAGTTTACGAACCCGAAAGTAGCAAATGCAAGAACAATCGTTTGCTTGGCAACAAGCTCTCAGCGAAATGATCACTTCTCCTTTAGAATTGCTATCGCTATTAAATCTTTGCCCTTCACAGCTCCCCTGGCAATGGGATAAGAATTTTCCACTCAGGGTCACACAAAGTTTTGTTGCTCGTATGCAAAAAGGCGATCCGCTGGATCCGCTATTAAGACAAGTTTTATCCATTAAAGAAGAAAGTAAGTTATCTAATAATTATTCTTCGGATCCACTCAAAGAAACAGAACATAACCCTGTTCCTGGATTACTACATAAGTTTAAAGGGCGTGTTCTTTTAACATTTACCTCAAGTTGCGCCGTTCATTGCAGATATTGTTTTCGTCGACATTTCCCTTACCAAGAGAATAATCCTGGTCGTAAAGGTTGGTCGCAAGCACTAGATTATATTGCTAATCATCCTGACATTGTTGAGGTTATTTTAAGCGGCGGTGATCCGTTAATGGCTCAAGATCAATTTCTTGCTTTATTCCTCAAGCAATTATCTGATATTAAACATGTGAAGATCTTACGCATGCATACGCGTTTGCCAGTGATGATCCCACAACGGATTTGTCATAGCCTACTTAAGGTATTAGATGACACCGAGCAAGATATCGTGATGGTTTATCACATCAACCACCCTGCTGAAATTATTCCTTCGATTGCCCAAGGTGTAACAGCATTAAAACAACAGGGGGTTACCGTGCTAAACCAAACTGTTCTACTGCAAGGCGTTAATGATAATACTGAATGCTTAAAACAACTTTCATTAAACTTATTTCAAGCTGGTATCTTACCTTATTACGTGCACTTATTAGACGCAGTCCAAGGTGCGAGTCATTTTTCAGTCTCGCATGAAGAAGCAAGAAAATTACAAGGATCACTTCGTGCCGAACTCCCCGGTTATCTTGTTCCCAAATTTGTTCGAGAAATTCCTTATCATCACAGCAAAATGCCTCTAGATTTACTGCCTTAAAAAAATCTGTCCCCCTGTCTCTTTGTGCAGAAATTTTATTAAGCTTCCCTCACAATTTGCCGACTTTATTAATTATTTTCACAAATAAAGCATGAGACATGGAATATATTAAGAGTAAAACTGGGTTACGCCTACCTAAAAAAACAGGTAATACATCGAGTAACCGAGACATTACACTTGAAGCGATTGAAAAATGGCGCAGCCAGCTTTCATTAACTGATCTTTCTGGCAGCGCCAAAGCGCTTTATTTAGTTTTGCAAGACTGCCACGAAGCTGAGCTTTCTTATCAACAACGATTTGATATTTTATGTCTACTCAGACCTACACTTGCTTTTATTAACCAATCCTTACAAAAACATTACTCAAGCCGAGAAATCTTAACAGATAATCAACAAATTATTGCTGACTTAGTTAATGCGCTTCATCTTGAAATGATCACCGAGTATAAGCTTGTCATTGATGGAGTTTATAGGCCTTTTTTCTGTAATAAAAAGGTTTTACTCGATGCCTTGCACAATGCGATGGCGTCTTGTGCCAAAATTATATTTAATGCTTACGAACAGCACCGAAACCCTACACCTGGTATATGGCTAGAATTACACCAACTTTATGTTTTTGCCGAAGAAAAGGGCTTTGCTAATAAAACATTGAATAAAGTTATATCGTGGCATTCTCGATTTAAAACATTAGCTGATATTTACAAACATTGCTTATTATTTTCCATTTGCAATCCCAATCAACTGCGTCGTGAACAAATGACGGAAGTTTCTTATGCAATGGAGGCATGGGCTCCGTTATTAACTTTACGTAAAGGAAATACTTCAACCGCACCTTTGTTTGTTGTTGATGTAACCAATGATGCGCCACCTTGTTACTCTGCTTTATATTTTACGACCCCTCAAGTATGCTATTTTCTTAATTTGGAAAAAATAAATGAGCGGATCTCAAAGCTACTTAACGCTAAAAAAACTTCACATCAAAGCACATTATCAAAGTTTTTCACCTCTGCTGAAGTCGCATTACCGACTTCATTTCTTGAGTCACTTACCAACATCTGGCAATATTTAAATGAAAGGGAATTTGAAAGAGAAAAAATCCACGGTCACATTTCTGTTTGTCTTGGTATCGCCGCAACGCACTGGTTCATTACCGGCGATTTGAAAATGGATTCAAACCAAAATGAATCAGAATCTACCTCATCGACACAAATTATTGATATCGATGTATTGCCCTCGCAGCAAAAAGCTCTTAAACATCAACTTTATATTTGTGAGCTTATTAATCAAAGTGAAGGAGGTTTTTGTCTCAAATGGTCTCATGAGATCCCTGCCCAATTACAAACCGGTGAAATTATCGGACTAGAAAAAAAATTGGAGTCTGGAGAAATTGTCTGGGAAGTGGGTACGCTGCGTTGGTTAAAAGCGCAAGAAAATCATGTTACATTGGTCGGTGTAGAAATATTAAGTCCAAAAGCGCTACCTATTAAAGCACGCTTATGTGATACAGAATCACCCTATGCCATTCCTACCCTACTCCTTCCAGAACAATCAGAAAAAAAATTACCCATGCGACTTATTACACCACCGCTTCCTTTTAAATCTGGGAACCAAGTTGAGTTAGAGTTTGAAAGAAAAATATATCCTGTTGCTTTACTCAAAAGCTATAGCACGTCTCCCAGTTATCAAGAATTTGCTATCCAGTTTTTGTATGAACAACTTGTCTTCCCGCATACAAAAGAAAGAGAGATTCACCCTTCTACACTACGCTCTCTATAAAATTTGTTATTTATTCAACTTATACGACATTTATAGCGCTCTATCTATCTGCCCGCACCATTTATCGTCGTAATGGTACTTTTCTATTCCTCATTCTTTTATTTCATCATATGAGATGGTAGGCTCACTTTCTCATAATCAGACACAGATAAGTTAGTAAGATGTCAAGAGAAACACGCACAAACAAACTTAAAAAAATTAATGAAGATCTAGAAGCTTTACAAAAATATAACCTTGAATATCTGCGCCAAATATCAGGCAATAATTATCTTGCTGGCAAATTATGTAAAGATCTTATTGAGCGTGATCTTTTACCCTTCATCGATGTCCAAATTTATGACTTTATGGCGAAAGCCAATGACACAAAAAGCGAGATGATTAATGTGTTCTGGCTATCAAAATTGCTGACACAAGCTAACTTGCCTGCCAATATTAATGAAAATATAGCGGATGAAATGGCTATTGTTCATAAAGGATTATACACACCAGGCCTTGTTGTTAATCAGGACATGGGAAGAAACACTTATACTGGGGCAAACCTTATAGTCAATAATGCTCATGATATCACTAAACTCATAGAAACCGCCGTTAGAATATCAATCCTAAGATATATCGTAGAAAATTTTAATCTTGTACAAGATTATGTTGCAGCTAATGATGCGGAAATTGAGCAACATTATAAAGAATTAAAAACTATCAATCTAAAATGGATCGAGACACAATTCCAAGCCATTAAAACTGTTGCTATTCAACCTAACAAGTTTGTCAAACCTACTGCCATTTCTGGGGCAATTCCTGCACCGCTAAAGCCAGCGCCCACAGTAGGCGGAGCGCCAGTGACGACTACTGTTCCCCAATCAACCATTGCAGTACCTTCCGCGCCAAATGTGTTGAATAATCATGTGCGTCCATTTTTTGGGTTACCTAGTTACACTATATATGATACACCGCCACGATATTCTTCAGCGCCCTCTCGGCCTCATTATTCGCCCTCACGTACTACCGATGGCTCTCGCTATGCACCGACTGTTCCTCGACTCTCACCTTGGCAGCAATTCTGGCAAACACATGATAATACTTCTTTATCCGAGCGCTTTGGATTGACTCGTTTATTCAGATATAACAATGAAGTGAATCCTGCTTCAAATGCTTCGTTCTTTATGAATCTGATTTATCGTTTGTTATTCTGGTTGCATCTGCCCATTATTTGGGAAGGTATTAGTATCCTTTTCGAAGGAATGCAAAGCGTTTCTTCTAAGAGCATGAGATTTTTGAAGGGAGAAAATAGGCTCTCCAGCTTATTAATAATTATTCCACAAGTTTCGCTTTTGGCATTACTATGGCTGCACGCCCCTCTGTTAATTGTAGGCTCATTCATACTAGGACTCACTTCTTTACCTGCAATTATATTCCAAAGATTTATTGAAAATTCTCGATTACCGCATTTAATGCAAGCAGTCGCCCTTGGTTCTTTATTGATGGTGGATGCAATAAAAGATATTGCATTTATCGCTGGTGGCACATTCTTGTGGTCAAAAGTACTGGGCATTGGTTTAAGTGCAGTCAGCACTCCACTTGCGACTGTGGGTTTTACAATTCCTTTCCTTACTGTTCCTTTTGTACCACTATTGGTTGCATCAGCGACAGCTGCATTAGTTGCTCTTCCTGTGGTGGCATTCTTAGCAAGCGGTCGCGCATTTAATGCTGTCACTGGGATTTTTGGAGGAAGAAGTCGTCGAGCAGATCATATTAGTAATGATTCAGATCTTGAGCAAGAACGACTCAATGTAAGATTAGGCAATGTTCTTAGCACACCCAGAGGACATGATCATAACAGCACCTTATCTGCAGAAAGATCGGTTAGATTTAACGATACCAGAAGTCGCACCAGGGCGAATGATGAATCTTTAGATAATGAAGTTCCACTTCGTCTTAATAGACGGCTTCGGTAGTATTTTCTCAGCTTATTGCGGGGGATTTTTATAAATCCCTCTGCGCTTTCAGCGCTTCTCCCTTTGATTCCAAAGGGAGAAAATATTGTTCGCTTCTCACGCTGCACAACTTTATCATTCAACATTAACCCAATATTTTTCCCCTCACCCGCTGCTAAAAGCAGCGACCTCTCCCGCGAGGCGGTAGAGGGAATTTGTCTGCTTCGCAGACCAATAGATCCGCTATTTTCATTCCGATCCCCTCTCCCGCTGAATCACGCCGAAGCTTTAGCGAAGGCGGATAGCGGGAGAGGGTTAGGGTGAGGGTCTTTTGATTTGCAATAAAAACAAATCCCGCTCCGCGCGTAGCGCATCTTCGCCCACTTTGTAAAGGGGGCCGACGCGTAGCGGCGGGGGGATTTTCTTTTGTCTTTTTCTGCGTGTTTCACCTAAATCCCCCTACGCTTAGCAAGCTAAGCGCTCCCCCTTTACAAAGTGGGATCTTTGTTCGCTTCGCTCACTCATCATATTTCTTTCTTCTTGTGCTTGTCTCTTCGGTTACCTCATCATCTTCCACATCCTCTTTCTCCAATTTAAATCCTCACCAAAAAACCAGCACATCTTAAGATCTTCACTGCCAACCCAAAAAATCTTATGAAGAATTCCCACTAAACGCATACGCTTTTTCTTGCTTTCCTATCTCTTGCTTCATCACAATACAAACTCATGAACAATCACGAGCAGTTATATGGAATTAACACAACGTTACGATCTTGCTTTAAAGCAGCTTTTCCTTCATCCAGAAATGATGACATCACTTATTCAAGAGTTCGTGCATCAACCATGGGTGAAAGATCTAGATTTTTCATCGTTACAAACATTAAACGCAAAGCAAACAACAGATGATTTGCGAACAAGAGAGAATGATTTAATTTGGAAGATAAAAGCTAAAGACCAATATTTATATCTTATTTTCCTTTTAGAGTTTCAATCGCGAGTTGATTATTTTATGGCGGTGAGACTTCTCACCTACTCAGGTCTGATATATCAAGATATGTTAAAAAATAAAGCACAGCACGCTATTAGAAAAACTTTACCACCCATTTTTTCATTGGTTTTTTATACCGGTGAAAAGCCTTGGCATGCCCCACTTTCTTTACAACAATGTTTAAATGCTGCAATTCCTGATTCCTTAATGAAATATCAACCACAAATAGAATATCTTCTACTAGATATTGGCCGAATAGAGCTCACGCAATATACTATGCCTGACGATAGCTTGATGTTATCGTTAATTGAATTGGAAAAAGCCAGAAATATAGCTGAAGCACGAGCGGCTATAGTTAAAGCAGTAGATCGATTAAAAGGCAAAGTAGATAGTTTAAAACGTGCTTTTTATTTGTATGCAGCAAAAGCGGCAAAATTACCTGATAGATTTTCTGATGTTGAAATAGAGAAATTATGCGAGGGACATATGTTACCTGAAAAAATGGAACGATGGACTAAAGAATTAGTGCAACAAGGTATAGAGCAAGGAAGACAACAAGCATTATCAACGACTAGGCTTGCCATTCATAAAATTTACAAAAAAATCTATGCTCGTGATTTACCTTATACTTTAAAACAACAAGTAGACAACGCCTCTAGCGATGAATTACAGGCTTTGCTTGATAAAATAGTTGATCAAACATTAGCAGATGAAGAGATTGTTTAATTTAAAGTTCATAATTCAAAAATCCTCTTGAAGCTTTTTTGCGTAAGCTAAAAGGCTTTAGCTTTCAACAACCAATAAAAACAAATCTCGCTCCGCGCACAGCGCATCTTCGCCCACTTTGTAAAGGGGGCCGACGCGAAGCGGCGGGAGGATTTTCTCTGAAACTTCTGATAAACGCGCCCATTCCCAAGATAAAAGTCATTCAAATAAATTCTATCTTGCAAAACATTCTGCTAAAGTGAGGAACGTTGAAAAAGCGAGATAATTTAATGCGTGTATTAACCCAAGCAGAAATAAATGCGGTCTCTGGTGCCTTCCCTACACTAGTAGAAGGAATTGTCACTGATGATTTTGCTGTGGCTGGTGCTGCAATTGGTTTATTTGTAGGCGCATACGGGCTCGGCGTTTATGCGCGTTCTCGCTATAATCAGGAAATTATTTCATTTAAAACAGCTGCACAATGCACGTTTTGGACAGCGGTTGAGGCTGCCAAATACGGCATTGCGATTGATGGGCTCTGCTTAGTTTTCAATAAACTTTATCAAGCTATTTCTTAATCACTTCAAGTGAAGTTGCTTGAGTAAAGCCTTTAGGTAATTTTTGCCCCTGCTGGCCTCGTTCGCCCAAATATTGATCGAGCTCTTTAGGTTTCAAGGCTAGCTGACGACGTCCTGCATTCACCGCCAAGCTATCGTTATGTGAAAAAGCAACAGCACCGAGAATGCTCTCTTGAGCTCCTCCTTTCTTACCTGCTTCAAGCGCGACAATCTTATTACCTTTTCCTTTTGCCATTTCAGGAAGATCGGTAATATCTACTACTAATAACCGCCCTTCTGTGGTCAAAATCGCAATACGATCGTCGCCTGATTGAATGACAATTGGCGCGAATGCTTTTGCACCTTCTGGCACCTTGAGTAAAGCTTTACCGCTACGATTTTTGGTCGCCAAATCTTCTATTTTACCAACGAAACCAAAACCAACGCTTGACATGAGTAAAACTTTATTTTCATTTTCTCCAACTATCATGCCAACAAAGGTCGCACCCGCTTCCGGCTTTAACTTGGAGGTTAAAGGCTCACCTTGTCCTCTGGCTGAGGGCAAAGTATGGGCTAGTAACTGATAACTTCTGCCGAAAGAATCAAGGAAATAAACCGGTTCATTACTCTTACCTCGCAACTGCATAAAGTAACTATCGCCTGCTTTATAACTTAGTTCTTGTCCTTGTACTTCATGTCCTTTTGCCGCTCTTACCCACCCCATCGCTGAAAGCACGATGGTCACAGGTTCCGCTTGCACTCGGTCTATTTCTTTTAAGGCTTGCGCTTGTTCACGCACAACAATAGGGGAACGACGATCATCACCAAAAGTTTCAACATCAGCTTCTAATTCTTTTCGAACAAGATTTTTCAATTTTGTCTCAGAATCTAGTGTTTGTTGTAATTTTTCACGCTCATCAGCAAGTTCCTTTTGTTCGCCTTTGATCTTCTTTTCTTCTAGCTTTGCTAAGTGTCGCAATTTTAAATCTAGAATAGCTTCGGCTTGTTTATCAGACAATCCAAATCGTTTCATCAACACAGCTTTGGGATTATCCTCATGACGGATAATCGCAATCACTTCATCAATATTTAAAAAAGCGATTAATAAACCATCAAGAATATGTAATCTAGCTTCTACTTTCTCTAATTGAAAACTCAAACGTTTTCGCACTGTATCAGTACGGAAGGTGAGCCATTCTTGTAAAAGTGTCACCAAATCCTTAACTTGGGGACGGCCATTTAAGCCAATCACATTCATGTTGACGCGAAAACTTTTCTCAAGATCCGTTGTTGCAAATAAATGCAACATTAACGAATCCCTATCAATACGGTTAGAGCGCGGCTCAATCACCAAACGCGTTGGATTTTCATGATCCGACTCATCACGCAGATCACCTATCATTGGCAACTTTTTAGCTTGCATCTGTGCAGCAATCTGCTCCAAGATTTTTGCACCCGATACCTGATGCGGTAACGCTGTAATCACAATATTACTTTCTTCAAAAGATACCTGGGCACGCATTTTGAGCGTCCCTTGCCCTGTACGGTAGATCTTTTTCAATTCCTCTTGAGGGGTGATAATTTCTGCATCCGTTGGGAAATCTGGCCCCGGAATAAATTCCATGATTTCATCTAGGGTTGCCTTGGGTTTTTTGAGCAAATGAATGCAAGCATTAGCCACTTCACGCAAATTATGTGGCGGAATATCGGTCGCCATTCCCACAGCAATACCCGTCGTTCCATTTAGCAGTAATGTAGGCAAGCGTGCTGGGAGGATCTTCGGTTCATCGAGTGTCCCGTCAAAATTTGGGATCCAATCGACTGTACCTTGTCCTAATTCAGTCAAAAATATTTCACTGAATTTTGCAAGACGCGCTTCAGTGTAACGCATCGCCGCAAAGGATTTAGGATCGTCAGGTGAACCCCAGTTTCCTTGACCATCTACTAATGGATAACGGTAAGAAAAGGGTTGCGCAAGCAATACCATGGCTTCATAACAAGCGCTATCACCATGCGGATGAAATTTACCTAAAACGTCACCCACCGTACGCGCTGATTTTTTATATTTTGCCAGGGAATTTAACCCCAACTCTGACATCGCATAAATGATGCGACGTTGTACTGGTTTTAAACCATCTGCAATATGTGGCAAAGCCCTATCCATGATAACGTACATGGAATAATCAAGATAAGCTTTCTCAGTAAACGCTTCTATCGGTTTACGTTCAACGCCTTCAAACACAACGACATTCGATTGACTCATCCACAAAGCTCCAAAAGAAATTCTGTATTGATTTAAATCTGCACTTCAGCCAGATCGCCTTTTTGTTCTAACCAAACACGACGATCGCTCGAACGCTTTTTCGCTAATAACATATCAAACATCGCATTGGCTTGGTTCTCATCTGGAATATGCAACTGCAAAAGTCTGCGCGTATCTGGTGCCATGGTGGTTTCACGCAACTGCAAAGGATTCATTTCACCTAACCCTTTAAAACGTTGCACGTTAACTTTCCCTTTCTTCTTTTCTGCTTTTATTCTGTCCAAAATGCCTTCTTTCTCTGCATCGTCCAAGGCATAATAAACATCTTTACCAATATCAATTCGATAAAGTGGTGGCATAGCGACAAATACATGGCCTTTTGCAACAAGTGCTGGAAAGTGCTTTAAAAATAATGCACATAACAAGGTAGCAATATGCAAACCATCTGAGTCGGCATCGGCTAAAATACACACTTTTCCATAGCGTAATTTGCTTAAATCGCTTACGCCAGGATCTAGTCCAATAGCAACAGCAATATCATGCACTTCTTGTGAGGCTAAAAGCTCATTACCATCGACTTCCCAAGTATTTAGGATCTTACCTCGCAATGGCATAACAGCTTGGAATTCACGATCGCGCGCTTGTTTGGCAGAGCCGCCTGCAGAATCCCCTTCCACAAGGAATAATTCTCCCCGCATAGGATCGCCACTCGAACAATCTGCCAATTTTCCGGGTAAGGCTGGACCTTGGGTTAATTTCTTACGCGCAACTATTTTGCCTTGGCGTAAACGATTTTGCGCAGCCCCAATGACTAATTGCGCTAAAAGCTCGCCTAATTCAACATGCTGATGCAGCCATAAACTGAAGGCATCTTTTACCACGCCAGAAACAAAAGCTGCAGATTGTCTAGAAGCCAATCGTTCTTTGGTTTGTCCGGCAAATTGCGGATCGCGCATTTTGACTGAAAGCACATAACTACAACGTTCCCAAACATCTTCGGGTGCGAGCTTAATACCACGTGGCAATAAATTGCGTCGCTCACAAAATTCGCGCATGGCTTCTAATAAACCTGTTCGCAGGCCATTGACGTGTGTTCCACCTTGCAAAGTCGGAATTAAATTGACATAGCTTTCCGCTAAAATTTCACCACCTTCTGGCAACCATACAACTGCCCATGCCGCCGTTTCGGCTTCACTTTCAAAATTGCCTTCAAATGGCTGCTCTGGCAAACAAGTCACTGATTGGCAGCTCTCACGCAAATAAGCAGATAATCCTTCTGCATAATGCCATGTTTGGGTAGAGCCTTCATTTTCATCGGTAAAATGTACGGTTAATCCAGGACAAAGCACAGCCTTCGCTTTGAGGATATGGGTTAATTTAGGCACTGAGAATTTTGGATGATCAAAATATTTATGATCGGGCCAAAAACGAATAACAGTACCCGTTTGTTTTTTGTTAACGGTGCCGGTTGCTTTCAGTTTGGTATGCACGTCACCATCTTTGAAAGACATTTCATATTGCTTACCATCGCGATAAACCGTGACATCCAATTTCTTTGATAAAGCGTTGACCACGGACACGCCGACCCCATGTAAGCCACCTGCAAATTGATAGCTCTTGTCAGAAAACTTTGCTCCCGCATGTAAGCGAGTCAAAATTAGCTCTACCCCGGTCAATTTTTCTTCAGGATGCATATCAACTGGCATACCACGACCATCATCTTTAACGGTCAAAGAACCATCTTTGTGAAGCACAATGGTGACTTCTGTTGCATGACCTGCCAAGGCTTCGTCAACGCTATTATCGATGACTTCTTGCGCTAAATGATTAGGTCGCGAAGTATCCGTATACATCCCAGGTCGCTTACGAACGGGATCTAAACCACTCAAGACTTCAATCGCATTTGCGTTATATACTTGTTTTGCCATTGTGTATTTATGTATGTTTTATCAAAGGTTAAGATTACAATTTAAGTAAGATAGCAAAAAAAACATCCAGGGATACTGGATACCTCTTAGCCTCATCCTTTTAGCATTTGTTGTTCAAGATGACCATTTTTTGTATTCAATGCAAGCCATTGTAAAGCTATCATCGTAGACGAACTAGTCAGAAAACTTCCATTTTCTAATGCAGCCAACACTGCCTGTACATCCAATACGTGAACTCGAATATCTTCATGTTCAGTGCCTATGCCATGGATCCCACCAACCCCTGTCGCATTGACAATGCCGCAAAATAGAGTGGTTTTCTCAGCAAAGCCACCTGGCGTGTTATAGAATTCTCCTATTGGAAATAGTTGCAAGATCTGGCAATTTGCCTCTTCTATGGCTTCACGGATCACTGTTTCTTCTGGTTTTTCACCAGGTTCTAATAATCCAGCAACAATTTCCAATAACCACGGGCTTGTTTGTTCTCTACCTAACATCCCAACACGAAATTGTTCTACTAATACTAATTTTTGCTGTTGCGGATCGACCAACAATACTGCGGCAGCATCACTATGACTCACTTGTTCACGCAATAGCCAAGGGCTCCATTCCCCTGAAAAACATTTATGGCGTAAGCGCAGCTGCTGTACTGAATAAAACCCTTTGTAAGACAAGTTAGTTTTCTCAAACTCTACATCTTCATGCTGCCATGAAGGAACCCATACCGGCGTTGCCATGTTTCACCTTAGCCCTCATTGTGGTGGGGACAGAGTCTACCGAGTGAGGATGTAATTGACAATTTCAGCTCCAGTAATTCTTGCTTAAAATTGCTGTCCGACACAAAGAGCTCTATTTTTGCTTCAAAGAAATGTTGTAGATCCATGGAGAATGGCTTGATTTTAAGTTTACTTCGCTGCAGCTGGTTTGTATGACCAAGAAATATGGTAGGATGCGGGCTCAGTCTGTCTCTATTATTAATTCATAAAACTTTCTTGGTATGCGATGATGAATTTCCAAATTGCTCGCTCTAATATGGTCGCCCAACAAATTCGACCTTGGCAGGTTTTTGATAACAATGTTCTGATGGCGCTTTCGCAAATTCAGCGTGAGAACTTTACGCCTAAAGCATTTATAAATCTTGCTTATAGTGATACAGATATCCCACTTCCTGAGGGGCAAACAATGTTATCCCCCAAAATGGTTGGCAGGGCATTGCAGACACTTAAGCTAACGGGTCAAGAAAAAGTATTGGAAGTAGGCACAGGAACTGGATATGTTAGCGCTTGTCTTACAAAACTGGCTGGCAGCGTTGTGAGTATTGAGATCCAACCTGCATTATTGATGCAAGCAGAAAAAAACTTAAATGCTATTAACTGTCGCAATCTGATATTGGAACAAGGTGATGCGGTGATGGGTTGGGAGGCTCATGCGCCCTATGATGCCATTATCGTCACCGGCTCTTATCCACTTGGTGTGCCGGAAAAAATTTGTTCGCAGCTTAATATCTCGGGAAGGCTATTCGCGATTGTCGGTGTCGCACCTACTATGCAAGCGATAATGATTGAGCGGCATGGGAAATCCCACTATACGACAAATACGCTTTTTGAAACGGTAGTCCCTGCCCTTATTCATGCTCCACAACCCAAAAAGTTTCAATTTTAGTACAAGGTGAAGTATGGGTCCGTTTCGTTTTGGTTTATTTTTAACAGGCGTTATTTGGTTCAATGCGCTGCAAGCAGAAAATTTAACTCAAGTTTACACACTTGCAGTTCAAAACGACCCCACTTTGCAGCAAGCTTATGCTGTTTTGCAGGCAAATCGTCAGCAGTTACCTTTGGCAATCGCGCAAATGGTACCAAATTTATCGGCCAACTACTCAACAACAGCAAATAGAACATCCCAGGATGTTCCAAGTATTTTGGTTGCTAATGGCGGCTATAATACTCAAAATTATGGTATTACTTTAAATCAGCCCATTTATCATCCAGAGCATTGGGCGCAGCTTGAGCAATCACGCCATGTAGTGAAGGCAGCAGAAGCATCCTATTTAAGTGCTGCACAAAATTTAATCGTACGTGTCACAGATCAATATTTTAAAATTTTAGGATCCATCGACGATTTAGATTTTGCTCGAGGACAAACTAAAGCGTTTTCACGTGAATATGAACAAGCAAAACAACGATTCGACGTCGGACTTATTGCGATTACAGACGTTGAAAGCGCAAAAGCACAATTTGATAACGCAAGAGCAACAGAGATCTCCGCTGAGAATACCGTAGCGGATCAATACGAAGAATTAAGAAAAATTGTCGGCCAGCCTATTAAACAGATAGAGCTCTTCCCTGTATCAAAGCCTTTAGAGCTACTTCCACCTTCACCGAATCAACAAGAGGTTTGGGTCGATACTGCTCATCAATATAATTTAGATGTCATTACTGCCAAAGAAAATGCCGGACAATTTAAAGCCGCCATTGGCACGCAGGTTTCTGGCCATTTTCCAAAGTTCGACTTACAAGCTAATGTACAACGTGTTAAAAGTGCACCGCCTTTCGAAGATCTTGTGCTTAATCGCAGCGTCACTTTAAACGTTACTGTGCCTCTATTTGCAGGCGGCAGCACTATTTTTAGCACTCGGCAAGCTAGTGCTCGCTATGATGAGGCCATGGAAAAATTGGAAGCACAACAGCGCTTAACCGATGCCAATACTCGCGAATCTTTTAGAGGTGTACTCACAGCTATCAGTCGCGTCGATGCTCTGGCACAAGCAGTTATTTCTAATGAAAGCTCATTAAAGTCAACTAAAGCGGCATATGAAGTCGGAACACGTACCATCGTTGATGTGTTAAATTCCGAGTCTAGCCTCCTTGGCGCGAAACGAGATCATGCTAAATCAAGATATGATTATTTGCTGCAAGGACTTAAATTAAAGCAAGCCGCAGGCACATTAGCTTCGGAAGATCTCTATTGTGTTACCGATATTATGGCAGGCAAAGTTAAAGCTTCTTCTTGATCGCTTCTTGAGGCCTATCGTAAACAACGATAGGCCTCCTGCATAGCAGCATTAAACATCCGCTTTTTCACACCACTTGATATTCCCTGGCAAAATCAAAGAAGCCTTCTTATTATTTAAATGATTCAGGTGATCTCAGCATTCAAATTTTGCTGATGATATTCATGGTATTGAAAAAAATCATGGTGGTGATAAATGAAAAAACGTATTGCATTGGTGACCGGGGGAACGGGTGGGATTGGTACTGCAGTTTGTAGGCATCTACACGATCAAGGAAGACGTGTCATTGCAGGCTACAGCCGTGGTGGCGATAAATCTTTTGCTTTAGCGTGGCAAACATCTCAACAAGAACAAGGTTATGACTTTGAAATCGTTTACGGTGACGTCACAAATTATCAATCCTGCGCAACGATGCTAGACGAAATTGGAACGCAGTATGGCGCGGTTGACATCTTAGTGAATAATGCTGGCATTACCAGAGATTCAACCTTCAGAAAAATGTCACCTGAGCAATGGCATGAAGTTATTAAAGTCAATTTAGACAGTCTCTATAATGTCACTCAACATGTTATTAATGGCATGATTGAAAGAGGTTTTGGTCGCATCATTAATATCTCGTCTATTAACGGCCAAAAAGGACAGTTTGGTCAAGCCAATTACTCTGCAGCAAAAGCTGGGATGCATGGCTTCACAAAAGCACTTGCGCAAGAGGTTGCTGCTAAAGGGATCACTGTCAACACCGTTTCCCCTGGCTATGTTGCAACTGAAATGGTAAGTAAAATGCCTCCGGGAGCATTGGAGAAAATTGTCGCTCAAATTCCTTTGGGCAGATTAGCAGAGCCACGTGAAGTCGGGCATGTGGTGGCTTTTTTAGCAGCAGAAGAATCAAGCTATATTACAGGTGCTAATATCGCCATTAATGGCGGACAACATATGTTTTAGCCTTTTAATAAATGCTTCATATTTAGCATTTTTCAAATATGCCTATAAAAAGAGAGCATAGCAAGTGTGCTCTGTGTTTCTTACTGAAAGTAAATATATGAATTGTGTTATGTCCTTCGAACTGATCATTTGTCCCCTTTTTAAAGAGGGAACTTTTGAGCACTTGCTTACTCTAACTTGATAGGCAAAGGAGGAATATCATGAAAAATATTATTGCGTTATTGTTAATAACACTAGTTTTAACAGGATGCTCAGCCGGTGCTCATCTTGATTTTTACGGTAAAAGCGCACCAGCTGCATCAAGTTTCTTAGCATAAACTATCTGCGTTATGTAAGATTAGCGGACGTTTTCAGGAATGTCCGCCAATCTTTTTATTGTGAGTTAAAGCTTCACTGCATTTTTTATGCATAACAATCAAGTTGCTTGGACATTGGCAGATTGTTTTTGCCAGAAGTCATCAATGAGCTTCAGCAATCTATCCAGTGCACCACGATTTTCTTCTACAACAACTTTGGCCTTTTGACCTTGCATTTGACGCATATCATGGTTTTCAAAAAGCTGAATAAGATTCGCTTTCAATGCGTCTTCGTCTTGAACAATAGTGGCTCCTTTGGCCGCAACCAGCATTTCACTAATAGCAACAAAATTAAACAATTGTGGTCCTGTCAACACAGGTAGTCCGAGCGCTGCAGGCTCAAGTAAGTTATGTCCACCCACAGGCACAAAACTTCCTCCAACAAAGGCAATATCACTTGCTGCGTAAAACAGGGGCATCTCACCCATTGAATCGCCTAAGAATATGTCTACCTCTTTGCCAACGGACTGTTTTTGGCTGCGGCGAATAATATTAAAACCTCGTTCAGTGCAAAGACTTGCAACTTTATTAAATCTATCAGGATGTCTTGGCACCAAAAATAATAATAAATCTTTAAAGCGTTCTTTCAGTGCTTGATACACATTCAACATGATGGTTTCTTCACCTTCATGCGTGCTTGCGGCTATCCAAACTATCCTAGATTTTCCGAGCTCTTGACGCAACTCAAGACCTGCTTCCTGTAAGTACGAAGGCAGATGTAAATCAAATTTGATATTACCTGTTTCCCAAATTTTCTTTTGGTCAACACCCAAGTGATTGAATCGTTTTGCATCAATTGCACTTTGAGCAGCTACTGCACAAACAGGACGCAACATGGCTTTCATTAAACGACCTAGCCAACCATAACGTCTAGCAGAAATAGGAGATAAACGCGCATTAGCAATTAAAACAGGTAGCTGCTTTTGATAGCAAGCATGTAATAAATTGGGCCACAATTCTGTTTCCATCAGGACCAATAATTTGGGTTTTACTCGCTTGAAAAAAGCACGTAATGCCCAGGGTAAATCGTAGGGTAAGTAACAGTGATAAATTTGCTTGCCTAACATATCTTTAAATGCCGCTTGTACACGCTCTGAACCTGTTGGTGTCGTCGTGGTCATTAAGATAGGTGTTTGCGGATATTGCGCACGAATACGATGAATTAAAGGGATAGCAGCAACTGTTTCGCCAACGGAAACAGCATGTACCCAAAGTACATTTTCTATAGGGGGTAGAGGGATCTGACCCAATCTTTCCAACCAACGCCGCCTATAAGCAGGAAGTCTCAGGCTTCTGACCCAAAGACGGAAAAATACCCAAGGCAACAAACAGGTAAAAGCTACGCTATAAAACCAACGCACATACCGCCAAACCATAAATGACTTTCCCTATTTGATAAAATGGCCTCATTTTAACTGGTTTTGAGCCAAAAATCTGTTGCATCAGCTACCCTGGTTTATTTTTTATCAATCAATTCAAAGTTATTCATCGGATCCTTAGCGTGAACAAGCTAAGATAGGGATCGCGATTCTCATTAAGATCTAAATCCGCTATTATTTCGAGATGAGAAAATAGCCGAAAAATTGTTTAGATGACTAAATTATCTGTAATTGTTATCACAAAAAATGAAGCCCACAACATTACTGATTGCATATCTTCAGTTTCATTTGCCGATGAAGTTATCATCTTTGACTCAGGAAGCACCGATGGGACACCGGATATCTGCAAAAAGCTTAACGCAAAAGTGACCATTACGCCTGATTGGCCAGGAGATGGCCCGCAAAAAAATCGTGCTTTAAAGCAAGCTAGTGGCGAATGGGTACTTTGCTTAGATGCAGATGAACGCTTGAGCCCTCAATTAGTTAATGAAATAAAAGCTACCATTCAAAACACGCCCTTTAACGCGTTTGATATACCTTATCAATCAACCTATTGCGGCAAACTGATCCGTTTTGGTGACTGGCGTGGCGAATCACATGTTCGTTTATTTCGTCGTGGAAAAGCACAATTTTCTGAAAATATCGTACATTGTCGTTTAGTGGTAGAGGGAAAAACAGGAAAACTCAAACACGCGATTATTCATCATCCCTTTCACCATCTTTCAGCCATGCTATATAAACTCAATGACTATTCAAATGAAAGTGCAAAATCACTCTTTGCCCGCGGTAAAAAAGCCTCGTTGTGGACCGCTTTATCGCATGGCATTTGGTCTTTTTTCAGAGGATATTTATTAAAGTGCGGTTTTCTTGATGGTCGAGAAGGTTTTATTCTCGCCATGAGCAATGCACAAGGGACTTACTATCGTTACTTAAAATTGATGTATTTATGGGAAACTCACAAAACAGGTGATGCTTGACGAAGACACGTGTACTCACCTTAATGTTTCATCGGATCAACGATCCTTCACAAGGTTATTGTCCAAAGCAATTTGCAAAATATCTTGATTATTTGGTGCAAAATTTTCCTATTGTCGTGCCTGGCGAAACGTTACCCGATACACCTATCGCCATTTGTTTAACTTTCGATGATGCTTATTATGATTTTTATCATGATGTTTATCCTCTCTTGCGTAAGCATCAAATAAAAGCCATATTAGCAGTACCAGTGCAATTCATTATTGAAAATACCAATATCACTGCTGAAAATCGTCTATCGGTCCCCTATCCCTATGGCATGAATGATTCTTATCAGAAAAGGGTTCCTTTTTGTACCTGGGATGAATTAAAGGAAATGTCACAAGATCAAGTAGTAATAGCTTCACATGGCTATTCCCACGCAAATCTTGCTGATCCAAAAACTGATCTCCATCAAGAAATTGTTTTTTCCCAGCAAGTTTTACAGCAAAAATTACAAATTCCTATTAAAAATTTTATTTACCCTTATGGGCGCATGTCAAAAATAGCCCATGCAAAAGTGTGTCGAACTTATGAATTTGGGATCCGTATTGGCGGCGCTCTCAACTTAGGATGGGATAGAAAGCGTCAATTTGTATATCGAATAAATGCCGATCCTTTGTGGACTAACTTGCAACCAATTAATCAACGTCTTATTAAGAAATTAACTTTAAAATTTTGGATGAACAGGTTACGATTGAAGTAAAAAGGGAACAAAGATTTTATTTAAAGATATAGTCATAGCAGATGATTTTTCGGCGAGGCAGCAAGTGCTAGAGCAATAGAAGTGTATATAAAATACATAACTGTTGCGAAAACACGCAGCCAACAACCTGTCTTCGCTTACGCTACGACACGGCCAGTATCGCCATGCCGAAGCTTTTAGCGTAGGCAGGAGCCGAGGAATCATCTGCACAGACTATAGTGACGCTCAAGGATGGGCCCATTGAAACTAATCACAAATATTATTTTATTTTTGCTTTGTTCTACATTTATTTCATCTGCTTTTGCTATCCCCATTAAAACTGCAGCTTTCGGCAATATTAATTACGCTCATGTCGATGGATTTGTCCAAACCCCCAAAGGTGGAAGCTTTGGCACAACTAACATGGGACGACCTGATTTTGATGAACTTGACATTGCACACGATAAATTTTATTCATTCGGTCTAGAAGTCACTGTATGTGATTATTTTGGTCTGTTGGAATATTCTCATTTCGATCCGCATGGCAGTACCATTTTGACTCAGGAACTTATTACACACAGCCAACTTATTCCGGCTGGTCATTCGTTTGATATGAATTTAGAATTCGATTGGTACGCATTAGGCATTGGCAAAAATTTCTTCTGGAACCAAACATGGACCGTTTCGCCACAGATCCTTCTTAGCTGGGTAAAATATCATTATGAGTTTCAGGCTCCCCCCATTGAAAGTGCGCGAAACTTTAGTCTGATTGGTGCTAATATTGGATTAAAATTAGCACATTATTTTACGCCGCAACTCTCTGCTGACGTTAAAGCCTTGATTCCTTTACCACTTTCAAATATTCACATCATTGATGTTAATGCAGGTTTAGGGTTGGATATAGCGTCCTCATCGCATGTTACTGTCATCCCTCGCTTGGCAATAGGCTGGTTGCAGCTAGAATATAAAGATGAACAACCTATCCCAAATTACATACGCTATAGGGCATCACCTTATGGTTCATTTGAGTTAAAAGTTTTATTTGATTGATTTATAACAATCCACCTACGCCTCAAACGGCAGACTGTAGCGCTGATATACACCGAAGCATTTGCGAAGACGGTTGCCTAAAATTAGAATGCGAAGAATATTTATTTTAAGAATTCACCCGGTATCTTATCAGGATAAATTTCTGACAATGAAACAGAAGTGCCATGCTCAGAAACTATCCTCACTTGTTTTCGCTGTAATTGTCTTGGTTCTTGCACGCCACAAGAATGACAAATGATGCCCACTTCATATTCAAGATTTCTCACATAATTAGCAACCCGAGTGGATTTCAAAGTAGGATCTAACCCTCTCACCAACCAGTGATTATGTGTTGTTATGCCCGTAGGACAAGTATTATTGTGACAACGCAATGCTTGAACGCAACCGAGGGCAAATAAAAACCCTCGCGCCGAATTTACAAAATCTGCCCCCACCGCTAATGCCCAAGCTATCATACTAGGCGTAATCAATTTTCCCGAGGCTATCACTTTAATGCGTTCACGTAACCCATAACCAACCAAAATATCCACCAAAACTGGCAAGCTCTCTGTGATAGGCAGCCCGACATAATCGACCAAGCTCATTGGTGCAGCCCCTGTTCCGCCTTCAGAGCCATCTAGAGTAATAAAATCTGGTGCATGTTCTTTACCACGTAGAATTATCTCTTTGCAAAGATCATGTAACCAATCATAATCTCCCAACACTGTTTTAAATCCCGTTGGTTTACCGGTCACCGTTCGTACTTTTTCAATAAAATCGAGTAATTCAGAGGGATTAGAAATCTCTGGGAAACGGTTAGGGCTTTCAATATCTTCGTGAACTCGGATCCCTCTTATTGCAGCAACCTCTGGTGTTACTTTTTCTGCAAGTAATAGCCCCCCCTTCCCTGGCTTGGCTCCTTGGCTTAATTTTATTTCAAACATTTTCACTTGGGGGTAAGCACTGATTTCTTTTAATTTAGCTTCTGAAAGATCGCCGTTTTCATCACGAAAGCCAAATTTAGCTGTTCCCATTTGCGCAATAAGATCACATCCGCTTTCCAAATGATAAGAAGTGATACCACCTTCTCCAGTATTTAACCAACAACCTGCTACTTTTGCTCCATGCGATAATGCTAGGATCGCATTCTTTGAAATAGCGCCGTAGCTCATACCAGAGATATTAATGATGGAACGTGCTGTATAAGGATGAGCACACTGCCCTCCTATAACAACAGCACGTGTTTCGGCAGCGTCCCTATCTAGCAAAGGGAAAGGAGCATCAACAAAATAGATACTGCCAATACTTCTTGGATTTCGCGTGGAACCAAAGGCAATAGTATTATCAACATTCTTTGCCGCTCGATAAACCCATGAGCGATCAGCGCGATTAAATGGCAGCTCTTCCCTATCATTAGTATAAAAATATTGCCTTAAATACACGCCTAAATTTTCTGCTATGTAACGAAAATGGCCTATGATCGGAAAATTTCTCAGTATGCTGTGCTCTTTTTGAAAAAAATCCCACACAAAAAGTACGATGAGCCCAATAAATAACAAAATAACAATACTGCTTCCCCAACCCATTGCTAACACTCCCTGTTTAGCATCCTGATTATCTAAATTACAGACCTCAACACTAAAATGCAAAACACACGCTTTACTAGCTTTATTTGCAGCATTTTATACTGAAATTGTTATATAGTTGACTTAAAATGAAAAAACTAACTTAAGGTAGGTAGGCACGAAATTCTTGTTTGTCACAAGAAAGGAAAGGATCGATCCCCAAAAAATTCAAATAACTGTCTACTGCACTTTTCATTGCCTCATGAAGGTGCGCCAACGATTCAGCGCTAAAGGCAATAACATCAGACGTATTAACAATTTCACCAACATAAACCCCGGCATCAATGACAAAATAATGCCGGGCGATAAATCCTTTATACTGCATTGGATCTTAAGCTTTTAATGTATCCAAATAGGCTTTTACGCCTTCTTCAACGGTTTTAAAAGGCTTTTCATATCCAACTTTTCTTAATAAACTTATATCCGCCTGGGTAAAGCTTTGGTAACGTCCTTTGAGATGATCAGGAAAAGGAATATATTCAAGTTTTCCTGTTTTATGCCACGCAATCACTGCGTTTGCTACATCATTGAAACTTTGACTCGCTCCTGTGCCAACATTATAGATGCCGGACTGTCTTGGATTATCAAAGAACCACAAATTAACATCAACCACATCATCAACGTAGACAAAATCTCTACGTTGCTCTCCATTGCCAAAACCATCACAACCTTCAAATAATTTTACTATTCCTGTTTTAGGAAGTTGCTGGTTCAAATGAAATGCAACGCTGGCCATACTTCCTTTATGCTGCTCATGCGGACCATACACATTAAAATAGCGAAAACCTGCAATTTGGCTTTTTGCCTCCCCCAAAATGCGTCTCACATATTGATCAAATAAAAATTTAGAATAACCATATACATTCAGTGGTTTTTCAAAAGCTAGTTCTTCTTTAAATATTTTTCCATCACCATAGACGGCAGCGCTAGAAGCATATAAAAAATTGACTCCCCGCTCCAAACAATAATGAAGTACTTCTTTAGAGTATTCATAATTGTTTTGCATCATATAACGGCCATCCCATTCTGTTGTTGTAGAACAAGCGCCTTCATGAAAAATAGCTTCTACTTCTTGTCCAAAATGATCTCTTTTTTGAATCCGTTGCAAGAATTCATTTTTATCTAGATAATCTTGGATTTCACATTCAACAAGATTGGTAAACTTAGTGCCATCACTTAAGTCATCAACAACCATGATGTTCTTGATGCCACGCTTATTTAACCCTTTAACAATATTCGAACCAATAAATCCGGCACCGCCAGTAACAATAATCACTCTACCACCTCAAGGCTTTTCTCATCTTGTTTCATTGATTTTAAAAGTTGATTTAACATATTCGTGGTTGAACATCCGTCAACAAAAGATAAAATTTCGACTTTACCACCATGCTGGATGACTTCTTTTGCACCCGCAATCTGTTCGACGGTGTAATCTCCACCCTTTACTAAAATATGCGGCAATATTTGCGCTATCAAGGCTTGTGGCGTATCTTCTGCAAAAGACACAACATAATCTACACAAGCCAATGCAGCCAGTACCTGCATTCTTTCAGCTAACGGATTGATAGGTCGACTCGAGCCCTTTAAACGTTTGACAGAATCATCATCGTTAACAGCAACAACTAAACAGTCACCTTTGGCGCGTGCTTGCTGTAAATAGGTTACATGACCTGCATGCAAAATATCAAAGCAACCATTTGTCATCACTATTTTTTCACCACGTTCCGTACGCCGTGCCAACTCAGGTAATAAGGCTTGTAGTGAGCAGATCCCTTGTGCTCCTGCTCCTATCATTTCGTTGGTCAGTGCATCTTGCAACTCTTGGTACGTAATAGTTGCCGTACCTAATCTTCCTACCGATATAGCCGCCGCAGTATTTGCTAATTTTGCTGCTTGTAACAAAGAAGTACCGACACCTAAACATGCCCCCAATACCGCAATTACCGTATCGCCCGCACCTGTTATATCAAAAACTTCCCTTGCTTGCGCCGGAATATGAACAGGTTTTTCATCGCGCGCGATGAGCGTCATTCCCTGACTACCACGGGTCACTAATAACCCTTCTAAATCTAATTCTTTGACTAATGCCAATCCTTTTCTTTCAATTTCTGCTTCATTCTCGCAATGCCCTACTGCTGCCTCGAATTCACCGAGATTAGGCGTGAGCATGGTTGCACCGCGATAAACGCTCAAATCAGGATTTTTAGGATCAACCAATACCTTGATTCCTTTCGCGCGAGCATAGCCAATAATAGCTTGTGGTTCTGAGATAACGCCTTTTGCATAATCTGAAAGAATAATGACATGAGCATCTGAAATAATAGGTTCTAATTTTTCTATCATCGTAGCAGCAGACCAGCGCTGTTTATCTTCAAAATCCAAACGTATGAGTTGCTGATGACGACCTAAAACGCGTAGCTTCAGCGTTGTGCTTGCAGAAGGAGAATAAACAAATTTACATTCCACCTTTTTCTCTTGCAGCATCGCTGACAATCTTTCACCAGCATCATCTTTTCCTACTGCCGCAATTAATGTAGTGGATGCACCTAGGGCCTGAACGTTCACAGCAACGTTGGCAGCACCTCCTACACGTTCTTCATTTTTCTCAATCCTCACTACAGGCACAGGTGCTTCTGGAGAAATCCGTGAAGTATCACCATGCCAATAACGATCTAGCATAGCATCCCCTAACACAATAATTTTGCAGGGAGAGAAATTAGGACAGGTTAGCATGATGGTTCCTGGTAATGAGTTATTAATTTAGTATTATTGCTTATAAACGATTTTTACAAAAACGGCTCATTTTAGCACAGAAATTACCTTTTTCATCAATTACCGCAGGTATCTAACTCGTTAAAAATTGTACCAAATAACGATAATACTTCCGGCAATATAATAGGGGTGTCACTACAGTTATTAATAAAACGCTCTCGTTCGCGTCTTGCACCCCGAGTTGCAATAAATGAGAAGCGATGCTGTCGCATGCTATCTAAATCAATGAGCCAAGGCTCACCATCCACCAAGATAATATTACTTAAATTAATATCTCGATGACTTATCCAATGCTTTGCTAGAGTCTGCAACATTCTAGCAATTTTTGTCGCAATTTCCTTTGTTTGCTCTTGTGGCTCATCTGTCCGGCTAAAATATTCTAATGCTTCGGTCCCTTGAATATAGCTACAGATAAAATAAGAGCGCCATTTTAAGGGCCCCCAACGTTCTTCCATTAATGCAATGGGAGAAAAGGTTGGGATCCCAATATCTAAAAGCATGCTAGCATTACGCCAATTTTTCTTAGCGCGAGAACAAGTAAAAAATCGACGAAGTATATGTGCCCATCCTTTGGTATTCGCGCGCTTGACGACGACATAGTTATCATCCACTTTTAATACGACGACTGTCGAAGTGGGATCATTTTTTAACACGCGCCAGGGTTTTCTATCGATATAAAAATCAATATTCTGCAACAAATCTTGCATTGCTGAAGAAAAGTACTCTTTCCTACAGTGGATTAATCTATTCCAACGATGGATGTTAACAATCGTCATGACTTATGTACTGCTCAATCCCTTTATTTGCCTTTACTTGTGAACATTCAATCGTTCTTTGCAGCCGTTTAGCATTCGCTTCTACATTGGATCTATCTTGGCTGGGATGCCAAAGATGCAACACTTCTACTGCATATTTCCCAAATTTTTTCTTAATACCTTTTTTTTGTAGGCGTATGACCAAATCAGAATCTTCAAATCCCCAGCCAATGAAGTCTTCATTTAACCCATTCACTGCAACAAAGTCTTCTCTCCAGAGACCAAGATTGCAGGTTTTCACCCCTTGCCATCGATACGGAGAAAACGCTCTTAACTTTCCAAGCGGCAACTTCAAAGTTGGGCAAAAACGATTGCATTTTCTAGAAAATCCTGCCAACAACCATTGTTGATGAGACCATTGTTCGATAGTTAATTCCTGGCTAAAAATTTCCTTGGTAAAAGGTTGATTAAGCAAAACGCGTGCACCTGATACTAACCATCCTTTCTGGGCAAGCTTTGCATGATTAGAAATAAAATGAGGCATCGGAATGCAATCACCATCTATAAAAATGAGATAGTCATTGCTTGCTTGGGCGACCGCTCGATTACGGATCATGGCAGCTCTAAATCCTTCATCTGGCTGCCAACAATGCAATAAAGGGAAATCGCACTCTTTTCTGTAATGGCGTATCACTTCTGCAGTCGCATCGGTCGAGCCATCATCTGCAATAATAACTTCCATACGCTTATATTGCTGCCGCTTTAGTCCAGCAAGAACCTTTGCCAGCGCTTCAGGCCAGTTATAAGTCGTGACAATGACTGAAATAGATGGTTGAGACATAATATATTACGTCCCTAATGTAGCGTTGCTTTCACTAGCTTTGGCTGCACCGAAAGCGGCAAAGCGGCAAAACAAATTGCTGTCATTACACAAAAGAAATATCCTTCAGCGGAATCTTTTAACCACGAATTTAAAAAGCATCCTATCACAAAAGTAAGTAAAACACCTTGGTAAAACCCACGTAGCTCTATAGGAATTTGAGTCGAAAGACGCCATTGCTTATAAAAAAGCAGCAATAAGAAACATAATCCTACCAAACCAAACTCAACCCCCTTGAGCAAATATTCGTTGTGTGGATTATCTGTAAATAAAGTCGCTTCACCTTCGTGAAACTTTGCATAGGCAGCTTCAAAACCGCCAGTTCCCCAACCAAAAAAGGGACGCTCAAATAATAATGAGGTGCTGGTCAGCGCAAATTGTATTCGCGACCCAAGTGAAGATTCGAGTAATCTACCGCCTTGATGATAAAAATCTAAATCTTGTGCTAATAGGTTTATTCGGTCATGAAATACGTTTGAAGTGGTATAAGCCCCTATCACCATGACAACAGCCATCATACTGGCAACAACCAATCCTTTAACGCGGCTCTTTTGCCACGCCATTGCTAATAGACAGGCCACCAAGGTGATATAACCTATTCTGCCAACACTCATAAATAAGAGATAGAAAATCATCAGAGAAATTATCACGCATAAAATTAGTCGATACTGTTTTGCGACATAGGGAAGCTGAAATGCTAAAAAGAAAGCAGCTATCGCCATAAAATAGCTTGTTTTAATATGGCTTTTAAAAACGGCACCGGTAGTATATTTCAAACCTATAGGTAGTCCCGCATATACTTTTAAGAAAGCCAATATTAGAGTCAGGATCATTGCGCTAGCGAAAGCCCAAAGCGCTGCCTTAGAAACTACTTTGGACTGATAGCAATAGATAAAAATAGGAATGAAACATAAACGCAAACCATCCCCAACGCTATGACGTATATTTTGTGGATCGCCTGACGAATAAAAGATCCCCAGTAACGTCAATATCACCAAAGGATAGAGCCAACCAACCAAGGGGTGATGGCACAAAATACGCCTTTTCTCTGTTTGGTTAGGTCCCAATAGCCATGAAAGCAGAACCAGACCTGCAAATATTGATGTCAGCGCAGTAGAGATAGGAATAACAAAAGCTAAACTGATTGCAGCTACTTGTCCTATCTTGTCCCACCCCAAAGCGAAATGATTAAATTTATGTATCACTGCCATTTTGCTCTTTTTCTGCAGGTTCAAAAAAATTAATTTGATGTGATTTCGGTATTATCTTCATCAAGGCGTGATATACCTTTTCCGCCGGCAGCGTTTCAAAACACGGCGGTATGGTTGCGAAATCGGTTCCTAATTTACATTCACGCCCAAAGCAAGGGGCACAAGGCGCATTCACTTTTAAATGTTGTTGGTTAGGACCATACGCTCCTATTAACGCAGGATCTGTTGGTCCATATAAGGAAATTGTTGGTACAGCCATTGCAGCTGCAATATGAGAAAAACCTGTATCAACCCCAACAATCCCTTTAGCCTTACTCAGCAAGCTGGTGATTTCTCCCAGTGTTAATTTTGGTAACACTTCAGGTAAGTTTGATCCGCCTCTTTGCTGACAAAATGTCCGTATACTTTGTGCTCTTTGCAATTCCTTATCATTTCCCCAAGGCAGCAAAACACGTAAACCTTGTTGCACCACTAAATAAGCTAATTCTTGCCAATACTGCTGCGGCCAATGCTTGGTTACCCAAGTTGTTCCATGTAAAAAAATAACCGTATTTTCCCCATAAGAAATATCAGCGAGTCTTTTCTTATCAATCCCATAATCTGGCGCTGTTTTAGGATGCGGATAATGAAATACTTGAGAAAATAATTGCCGCGTTTTTTCAACGGCATGTTGATCTTGTGCTACATCAAAAGGATGCTGATACGCAATACTAACAAGCTTTCCACGGGTACTTTTATAACCTAGTCCGTATGTGGGTCCCTTCGCAAATCTCGTTACTAATGCACTTTTTACTAATCCTTGCGCATCAATCACGGCATCGTAAGTGGTGTAGCGTAACTTTCGAAGAAATGTCTGCCATTCCCCTTGCTTGAAAGATTGCCAAGGATCTTTTCGCCAACGTCTGATACTCGCCTGTAGCACATTTTTGACTGCCGGATGCCAATGTGGAATTTCAGCAAAACCAGGCTCTACCACCCAATCAAATTGAATATCAGGAAACACACGTTGTGCATCCGTCAACGCTGGAAGCGTATGAATAACATCTCCCATTGAGGACATCTTAATAAGTAACACACGCTTCATACACTAACCAACATATCAACTGCTTGAATAACTTTTGTTGCAGGTAATTTCTGCATACATTCATGATGTCCTAAAGGACAGAGCCGCTCAAAGCAAGGACTACAAGCTATTTTTTCTTTCACAATCGCAACATTTTCATTCAAGGGAGGCGTAAAACCAGGATCCGTTGAACCATAAACTGCCACAAGCGGTATATTTAATGCAGCCGCTATGTGCATCAATCCTGAATCATTAGTGACGACTATCTTTGCCAAAGACATCAGATCAATCGCTTCACCCAAAGCCGTACGACCCGTTAAATCCACGCATTGTCCTTGTGTTTGCGCTTGGATAGCACCTGCCACCTCAGCATCTTTTGCTGAACCTAAGATCCAAATTTGCCATCCTTGTGCTAAATAATGATTAGCAAGCGTTGCATAATGACTCTCCGGCCAACGCTTAGAGGGTCCAAATTCTGCTCCAGGACATAACACCATAATGGGACGTTCTGAAGATAACTGATAACGCAAAAGTGCTGCATTCACTTCTTCTTGTCGCACAACGAGAGCTGGTCTAGGCAACTTTTGAGGTAATGGTTGGCTTTTATCATAAGCCAAGGCAACATAACGCTGGACCATCAATGGCATCTTTTGCTTATCCAAAACATGGACATCATTTAATAATCCATATCGCCATTCTCCTCTCCAACCTATTCGTTGAGGCACTTTGGCCCAAAAAGGAATAAGGGCAGATTTAAATGAGTTTGGCAAAACATAACATCGCCGGTATTGTGTCGACGATAGTTCCTTACCTAACTTGTAACGAGTTTTTAATTTCATCTCGCCATGCTTTAATGGCATCGCAATGCTCGCTGAAACTTCGGGCATTCGCTCAGTTAAAGGTCGACTCCACTCTGGAGCTAATACCTCTATCATAGTATTAGGGTAGCGCGCTTTTATAGCCTTAAATAAGGCCTGCGCCATTACCATATCCCCTACCCAAGAGGGTCCAACAATGAGCGTTTTATCTGACAACATTAACCTCGTTCATCTCAAAAAGAGCAGGAAAAGCTAGCAAAATCAAAATCCTGTTATATATGGGTCTCTTTATGAAAATCTTTCAACGTAAAAGACGAACCACAGTAAGGACATTTAGCAAAACCCGTTTCTTCAATTGGTAAATACACGCGAGGATGGGAGTTCCATAAAGTCATTTTGGGCATAGGACAAGATAATGGTAAATCTTGGTAAGTGACTTCGTATTGTTTTTCTGTGCTGGCAGGAATGCCTTCGTTGTTTGCTGTCATGCCCTAATGTCCCATTACATTAAAGCCGCCATTGTAACACTCCCCTTTAGTGTGTTCCCACCCTTTAAAGAGGCATCAAGGCTATTTTAGAAAGTTTGCTGAGAAAGAAATAGGCGGTCAACAGAAATAAGAAGACCGCCTTCATTCAAGATCAGGCGACGTAAGTTAACCATTCTTGATGATCATGCGCTCTACCATAAACATGATCAAAAAAGAGGGTTTGCAATTTCTCGGTAATCGGGCCTCGGCCACCATTTCCAATAATGCGGCTATCAACTTCGCGAATAGGGGTCACTTCAGCAGCAGTCCCAGTGAAGAAGCATTCATCAGCGACATAAACTTCATCTCGAGTAATAGATCGTTCAGTCACCGTCATACCCAACTCTCTAGCCAGCGTGATGATGGTGTCGCGAGTGATCCCTTCTAAACAGGAAGTTAATTGTGGGGTATGCAACACGCCATTGCGGATCAAAAAGAAATTTTCACCACTTCCTTCGGCAACATATCCTTCGGGATCTAGCAACAATGCCTCATCTGCACCACTGGAAAGAGCCTCTTGTAAGGCCAACATCGAGTTAACATAATTGCCTGTCGCTTTCGCCTTAGTCATCATAATGTTGACATGATGGCGTGTATAAGAAGAGGTTCGCACTTTAATCCCACGCTTTAAATTCTCTTCTCCCATGTAGGCGCCCCACTCCCAAGCTGCAATAGCGACATGTGCTTTCAAATTATCAGCTCTTAACCCCATCCCCTCACTACCATAAAAACAAATGGGACGAATGTAGCATGCCTTTAAGCCATTTTTGATAATCACTTCCTTTTGAGCTTGATTCAAGGTTTCTTTATCAAAGGGAATCTGCATTTTCAAAATATGAGCAGAGCGAAAGAAACGCGCGGTGTGATCGTCTAAACGAAAAATCGCCGGGCCATTTAATGTAGCATAGGCGCGCAATCCTTCATAAATTCCCATGCCATAATGAAGAGAGTGAGTTAAAACATGGATATTGGCATCTTTCCATTTCAGCCACTGTCCATCCATCCAAATAAAGCCTTCTTTATCTGCCATTGTCACGGTCAATCTTCCTTCGCTTTTCTTTCGAGTCTAGAGTATACCCAATCTATTAAAAAATAACCATTGTTAGTTTTCTTACGAATATAATTTATCTCTACCGCAAAAAATGTTAAGGTTACCTCAGAAAATTTGTGTTAAGGAAAGGCCAATGGAAAAAATATTTTTATATCAGACGTTTTGAAAAAATTTATCCCAAATAAGACAAACTGACTGCAAATAGTGCATTAAGTGAGTCGAACTATTTAATTCAAATTCTGGCTGTAAAATCTTTCGTCTCACTAAGAATTGATAGTACGAATAGGCGGATACGAGTAATTCTCCATCTTCGTATTCGATTAATTGATCTTGCATTAATTGCTGAATGATTTTCAATGTACTACGTTCTAATAAAAGCGATGGATACATCCTTGCAAAGCGCAAAACATGATACTGTACTATAAAATCGATATCAGACAATCCTCCTTTAGTGATTTTAAGCTGATCTTTCCTCTCAAAATGGTGCTCATGTAACTTATCACGCATGGTGACTATGTCATGACGTAAGCTTGCATCATCTCGTGCTAAACAAAGGATTGTTGCGCGCAATTTTTCAAAGATTTCTTCAAATATTTTAGGACCAATGACCATCCGTGCCTTAACAATAGCTTGATGCTCAAAAGTCCATGCATTTTGATGTAAGTAGCGTGAAAAAGCATCAAAAGGACTTACCAGTAAGCCTGCACTACCGCCAGGCCTTAAACGCACATCGACTTCGTATAAAGTACCGCAAGAAGTATGTGTGCTCAGCATATGAATTATTCTCTGAGCAAGTCTTAAGCTAAACTCTGCGGAGGTAAGATTCTTCTCTTGTCCTATAATAAGATCTGTATCCGTAGCATTATATAGAAACACTAAATCCAAATCAGAAGCATAATTCAACTCTCTGGCACCCAATTTCCCATAAGCAATAATGCCAAAAGGGATCTTTTGTTTTATTTCTTCTACACTTTCACGAAGATGATAATGGGTTATCATAAAATTCAAGCTGAGATCGTAAATTTTTGCCAAAATAATTTCTGTTATATCATTTAAAACAAGTGGGATGTCTATGGATAATTCAGTTAGCATTTCGAAAGTGGCCAAGTGCATAAAGCAAGCTAATTTAAACTGACGTAAATGATCCATTTGCGCTTCTAAATCATTGGTTGGCAACCAATTGAGACGTTGTTCTAATTCATTCGCTAAAAAAGCTTTATCGGTAATATCATGTAGCCTAGGAGGACTAAGGAGCTCATCTAACAGAACCGGATAGGAACAAAGTTGCTCTAAAATCCATTCGCTCTTTTCTACAATATTGATTAAATAAGACAAGGCTTGCGGTCTTTCAAGCAACAATGCTAAGTAAGCGGAACGTCGTCCTATTGCCTGCATCAAACGTAACATTCGCGTTAAAAGCACGAGTGGAGATTTCTTTTTTGCCAGCATAATAATGAGAAGCGGCATAATTTTATCTAGGCGCTCTCTGGCATGTTTTTTAAGCCCTTGACATAATCTGCCATTCTTAAATTGCAATAATTGCGCTTCCACTTCTGCGGCTTGTTTGTAGCCAATTTTCTCTAAAGTTTTAAGCGTTTCAACATCTTCGAGTTTTGACCATACCAAAATCTGTTCAAGAGCATAGGAGCCTTCTACTTCTTTCACAAATGAATTGGGTGTTGCGGATATCATATCAAAATGTTTTAAGACACGCGCAGTATGTATTTTTAGTTCTTTTTGTAATGCTGTCCAATTTTGATAATTCATAGCATAATACAGCCGCGATCGATCAGTCGGATCGCGAGGTAATTGATGTGTCTGGCTATCATGCATCATCTGAATAACATGCTCACACCGACGCAAAAAGAGATACGCCTTTTCTAATTCATTACAAACGTTTTCAGCAAGATATCCTGATTTGGCTAAACGTGCCAAAATGATCATCAATTGACGATGCTGAAATTGTGGATTTTGCCCCCCTCTGATTAATTGAAATGCTTGCACTAAAAACTCAATTTGGCGGATCCCGCCTGGTCCCTGTTTCAGATCTTTTTTGATGCGACGACGCTTAACCTCATTGGCAACAAGCTCTCGCATTTCTCGTAGAGCATCAAAAGCACCATAATCTAAATATCTTCGATAAACAAAGGGTTGTAACAATGAAAGTAAGTGTTTCCCCTCTTCTTCGGTTCCCGTAATAGGACGAGCTTTAATCAGTGCATACCTTTCCCATTCACGACCATGATATTGGTAGTAATTTTCCAGTGCATCAAAGTTCATTACTAACTTGCCACTTTTACCGTGTGGTCTAAGGCGCATATCGACCCGATAAACGAAACCATCTGCCGTGATCTCAGTCAAAACTTTAATTAGCTGCTGCCCTATTCTTGTAAAGAAAGCATCATTGGTTTTACGCACTGACTGATGTTGCGTCATGCCCTCTTCTGGATAGGTAAAAATTAAATCAATATCAGAAGATAAATTTAATTCGCTGGCGCCTAATTTACCTACAGCCAAAACAACAAAATGTTGCCCCTCATTTTTTTCATTACAAGGGATCCCCCATTCCTGAATTAACTGCTGATAAAGATAATCCACGGTAAGTTGTACACACACATCTGCTAACGCAGACAATTCTTCCAAGTGTTGAGCAAAAGTGCAAAGCGAAAGAAGTTCACGCCAAATAATACGAGAAATAGCTTTATGGCGAAATCGACGCAAATTCTGCATAAGACTGCTTTCATCAGTGACAGCTTGTGCAAAAGCGCTCCACTCTATACGAAAATCTTGATGGGAATAGGAACGATTAAAGGCCTGCTGGTAAAATTCATGAGGATATTCTACATTTGTACAAAAAACCTGCGCGCAATAATCGCTTAGCGCCATTACCTTCCAAAAGGCATGAAGAAATGCTGTATCCGTAGGAATAGCGTATTGAATTTGTTCCGCGGCCAGACAATACTGTTGCCAATGTCTTAACAAAGGTTTTTGCATGGATCCGGGCAATGTATGAAGAAAATTATCCAGCAACTCCTGCAAATCCTGACTGTGAAATGCAATATCCATATGAACTCAAACTAATTTATTTTTCAAATACAAACAGAAATGCAGCCACAACTCATGATTTTTTGGGTAAGCGTCGAGCTCTCTATGGAGAAGACAACCCCCGAAAACTCATGAGCGAAGACTATACATGCTCAAACCATTTTGTTTTTATGACAGGAGTATACATTTAGTACATGACTGTCACAGGAGATGCAGTCAACAACCTGCCTTCGCTAAAGCTACGGCAAGGCCTAATACCAGCCACGCCGAAGCTATAAAGCGTAGGCGGGAGCATAAAAAAAAAATGGGAAAAGCATGCATGCTAGGCTTTCTCAACTTTTAACACCACACCATCCACACTCACAACACGTACTTTAGTACCTACGGGCAGATCTTCACCTTCCACGCGCCAAGTGGAATCGTCCACCTTTACCTTGCCTCTGCCATTCACAATAGGTTCATCAAGTGTAAAGATCCTATTCACATATTGCTGTGCACGTCGGTTTAAATTGGGATTATCTGTTTGGGGTTGGTTTTTCAAATATCGGCGCCATACAACCAAACTTGCCATAACCCCAATGCCAAAGATGAGAAGTTGGTATTCCCATAGCATATTAGGAATAATTAGCATTAATATGCCGACGATAGCGGCAGAAATTCCGCACCAAACGAATAAAAAATTTGCACCAGTGGCAACATCCAAAATGCCCAGTATCACAGCAAGTGCAAACCAATGCCAAAACACCAGTTTTGAGAATAGGATATCCATTATGTTATTCCTTTGCTTTCATGCCAAAACTTTGTTTGGCAATCTCTGCAATACCTGCCACTGAACCAATAACGCCTGCAGCTTCTAATGGCATTAATATTAATTTTTGATTTTCAGCACTTGCAATCTTCCCTAAGGCATCTACATAGCGTTGTGCCACAAAATAATTGAGTGCATTGATATTCCCTTTTGCCAATGATTCTGAGAGCACATCAGTTGCTTTTGCTTCGGCAGCAGCTGTTCTTTCACGCGCTTCAGCGTCACGAAATGCAGCTTCTTTACGACCTTCAGCATTTAACACAACCGCCTGCTTGTCTCCTTCAGCTTTTAATATTGCAGCCGCTCGATGCCCCTCTGCTTCCAATACCTTGGCTCGTTTTTCTCGCTCAGCCTTCATTTGCGCAGCCATGGCATTGACTAAATCTTTGGGGGGGCTAATATCCTTAATCTCAACACGTGTCACCTTCACGCCCCAAGGCGTGGTTGCCTCATCTACCACAGCCAGTAATTTTGTATTAATGTGATCACGATTAGATAAAGCCTCATCTAAGGCCATTGACCCTAACACTGTACGAATATTTGTCATCGTCAGCGCTCGAAGTGCTCTGTCCAATTCGCTCACTTCATAGGCTGCTTTAGGCGCATCAACGACTTGGAAAAAGCAGATCCCATCTACTTTTACCATTGCATTATCTTTGGTGATAATTTCCTGAGAAGGGATATCTATCACCTGTTCCATCATATTTAATTTTGTTCCGATTTTGTCAATAAAAGGAACAATGAGAGATAGGCCTGGACTTAATGTCTGTACATACCGCCCAAAACGCTCTACTGTCCATTCATATCCTTGAGGGACTTGCTTTACGGCCATCAAAATGACAAAAATGGCTAAAACAACTATTAAGAGTACTACAACACCAAAATCCATACTTATTCTCCTACCATCGCTCAAAACGCTTATTTACGCTCCATACTGATTTACTATGGTGGCCCTATAGTCTTGTACGAAAAATCACGCTTTGAGAAAACTCTTATGACTGACGTTTAAACCAGATTTTGCCATAAAAAGTTAGCAAATTAATATAATCGGCCTAATAATTATAGCAATACCTTCATTTTTTCTTGAGGCTACAATGGAGCTAAAAAAATATCTTTCTATCATGAAAGATTATAACGCTTCTGATCTGTTTTTTACCACAGGGGCGCCTGCGTCTGTGAAAGCCTATGGGAAAATGTTACCGCTGAATGATATACCGCTTACTCGAGATGAAATTAAAGCGCTCGCTTATGAAACAATGGACAAAGAAAAAATTGCCGAATTTGAAAAAAAATTAGAGATGAGTTTAGCCTTAGCGGATCCTGATCTGGGACGGTTTCGTGTGAGCGTGTTCATGCAGCGAGCCGATGTAGCGATGGTTATCCGCCTTATTCAAACAGAAATTCCTACATTAGCCTCTCTTAAATTACCCAGCATTATGCCAGACATTATTATGGAAAAAAGAGGACTCATTTTAATTGTCGGCGCAACAGGTTCGGGTAAATCGACAACTTTAGCGGCATTAATTAATCATCGCAATGAAAATAGTGCAGGCCATATCATTACCATTGAAGATCCCATTGAGTTTGTTCATCCACACAAGAAATCTATTATCAATCAACGCGAAGTAGGGATGGATACACACAGCTATAGGAAAGCACTCAAAAACACATTGCGCCAAGCACCTGATGTTATCCTCATCGGCGAAATCCGCTCTCGAGAGACCATGGAACATGCTATTTCTTTTGCGGAAACTGGACATCTTTGTCTTTCAACATTGCATGCCAACAATGCAAACCAAGCCTTCGATCGCATTATCAATTTTTTTCCAGAAGAGAAAAGAAATCAACTTTTATTAGATCTTTCTTTTAATATCAAAGCCATTGTTTCACAACGTCTTATTCCCACGTTAGATGGAAAAAGGGTTGCTGCAGTAGAAATCTTACTGGGAACCCCTCTTATTCTTTCGTTAATCAGACGAGGAGAGTTTGATGAGATAAAAGAAACCATGGAGAAGTCTATTAACTTAGGAATGCAAACTTTCGATCAATCATTGGAAAAACTTTATTTTGAGGGGAAAATTTCCCTAGAAGAGGCATTACGCAATGCTGATTCAAGAAATAACCTGAGATTGAAAATCAATGCTTCAAACAAATCGGCTCCGGAAGTACATACTGAAGAACTACAATTAGAAGATCCGGATCATCCAGAAAAAAATAATCCCAAATCCCCACCAGTGCCTACCAATAAAAAAGACGACGATGAAAAACCTGGATTAAGTCTTGTTGATGATAAGTAGACGTTGTTGCTTGCTTTGAATCGTCACTTCATTTGACAAAACCGGGTGAAGACATATCTGCCTTCACCCTCTTGAGCTTCAAACTTCTTTAGATTCACGAGGCAAATTGCGACCGTAAAATATTTCCAACATTTCACGTTTGAGCTGACCACGAATTGTTGCAGCTTCTTTTTCTGAAAGATCACCTTTTTTCACACCAAACAAGTAGTTATCTAGATCAAATTCTTTTAATAACATTTTGGTATGAAAAATATTTTCTTGATAAACATTGACGTCTATCATTTCATAAGCATCAGACGATTCTTTGGTGAAGTAATTTTGAATAGAATGAATGCTATGATCAATGAAAAGCTTTTCACCATTAATATCTCGTGTAAAACCGCGCACACGATAATCCACAGTCACGATATCAGATTCAAACATATGAATGAGAAAATTCAGTGCTTTGAGCGGTGAAATCACACCACAGGTTGATACGTCGATATCAGCCCTAAAAGTACAAATACCATTATCTGGATGACTTTCAGGATAGGTATGCACTGCAATATGACTTTTATCAAGATGTGCAACAACGCTTTGAGGAAGCGGTCCTGGAGATTCCGTCTGAACGCATGGCTTCTCAACAGGCTCTTCAGCAATCAACATTGTTACGCTTGCCCCTTGGGGATCATAATCTTGATGGGCCACATTCAAGATATAAGCGCCTATAATATTCGTCACTTCTGTCAGGATCTCAGTTAGCCGCTTAGCATTATAGGCTTCATCAATGTACTCGATGTAGTCTTTTCTCTGCTGCGCAGTTTTGGCATAACAGATATCATAAATATTAAAACTTAAATTCTTGGTTAAATTATTAAAACCATGGAGTTTTAGCTTCTTCAATGTTCTCATCCACCCTTGTTTCTCAAACTATAAACAATGCCTTAGGGTTGGCAGTGGCGGCATTATACCCCCATTCAAGTTATTCTTCGAGCAAATCTTGCATCTAAAGCGATTAAAACTGGTCGGACAGCCTGACCACACGGGGGCCGCCATTGCACACATTAGCCCCTTAAAGGCATAATAAATTCTTTTGTTTCTATTCAGCTCGATTTGAAAATCGCAGAAAACGATTCTATTTGTGATATGTTTATGTTAAAAATTATCGAAAAAAGCGGAGCTTACCTTGGTAAATCAGCATTTTTTGAGGCAATTGTTAACATAAAATTAGCCAAAAAGAGGCGTTGACGTTCTAAACGACAGGGTGAAGAATATGTTAAAGAAATCCTTTTTTTTAAAACAAATAAAGATTTTTATCGTCTTTTTTGCTATTGCAACCATTTCACCAATTATTCTCGCAAAAATAGGTTTTTGGGGTGCAAGCCATGCGATGCCGAAATTCCAAAAAGCCAATGAACCTATCAAATATGAAACACCGCCTGGTTCGTTTGCAGAAGCGATTGCTCGTGCGACACCAACAGTTGTTAGTATCCATTCAACAAAGCAAATTCCAACTGATCAGAATGCGCTGGCTAGGGATCCCGTATTTCGCTATTTCTTTGGCGATCTGCGTAACCAACTTCCTCCTGAGGTACAATCTGGTATAGGTTCTGGTGTTATAGTCACCAAAGATGGTTATATCTTAACGAATAATCATGTCATTAATGATGCTAATGATATCACTGTTAAATTACCCGATGGCCGTTCTACCAAGGCAAAGGTGATAGGCTCTGATCCTGAAACAGATCTCGCTATATTGAAAATTACATTGCCAGATTTATCCGTTATTGCGATGGGCAATTCAGATGCGCTTCGCGTAGGCGATCTGGTATTTGCTATTGGCAATCCTTTTGGTGTCGGCCAAACAGTGACACATGGTATTGTAAGTGCAACCCACCGCACAGATCTTGGCATAAGCACCTTTGAAAACTTCATTCAAACAGATGCCGCTATTAATCCAGGTAATTCTGGCGGTGCCCTGATTGACGCTAATGGTAATCTTATTGGCATCAATAATGCGATATATACTCGTAATGGCGGCTTTCAAGGAATTGGTTTTGCCATTCCAATCAGTCTTGCCAAAGATGTCATGAGTGAACTCATCGATCAAGGTCATGTCACCCGTGGTTGGCTTGGGATCTCTGTTGCAAAATTGACTGAGGATGCGCGTAAATCTCTTAATTACCCCAAAGGTGATGGTGCGGTCATTGCGGGCGTTATTCGTGGCGGTCCTGCGTTTAACGCAGGTCTTAGACCCGGCGATATCATTATTAGTATTAACAACAAGCCTACAACCGATCCTGCCGCTATCTTAAGTGATACTGCAAAACTCAAACCTGATACGGCTTACCCCATTTCAGTGGTGCGAAATGGAGAAACACTAGATTTTCGTGTAGTAGTTGGAAAGCGTCCCCTGAAAAAGGCTACTGAGCAAAAAATGGAGCCTAATTCACAAAGCACAGAGTGAATCAAAAGAGCCTCTCTTGGAGAGGCTCTTTATCCCCTTACTCAATTAGTCGAGTAGACCATGTACCAAAACTACATACCGTTTCTTTTAGAGTGATTTCGAGATACCATCACTCCTAATCATCGAAAAGGAGAATGAATACATGAGTTTACAAGGATCCGCCTCGAGCAATCAGAATGCCCCCTCTACCAAAAAAACTAAATCATTCCCTGGCCGATTACTGGAAAAAATCTTACATCCCCATAAAAAAGGAACTAGTACGCACAAAACCAAGAAAGGCGGGAAAACTGAATTAACAACAACCCCATCCAATAACCCCTCTTCAACGCAAACGAGTAGTAGTCCTGTGCCAAAACTTCTCCTGAAAGAAACCAAAACACCGACACTTCAAAAACATCATCATCATAAAAAGAAAGTTGAGGAAAAAAAACCGATTACCTCTATTTCTCAAGTCCAGAAGCCTTTGGCACAAGCTGATCTTCAAGAAAAGGTGGAACTAACCCCATCAGTCCAACAACCAGCAAACTCGTCCACAACCAAATCTACAACAACATTTTTAACAGAGCATAGGGTATTAGAAGAAATGAAAAAGCTTCCCACTTCTCCTCGTGATGAGGCAAAAACTTTATCTCCTCGCAAAGAGAAAGACAAATTACAAAGCCCACGACATTCAGGATCAGAAGAAAAAGCATCCATGGAAAAAAAGCTTGAGCAAATTGTGCCAGGTTTACGTCTTACCAAGCATTATGCAGTGACGCCAATGTATCAATTAAATTTACAAGCAGGTCGCGACTGGGTTAAATTTCTTGAACAAACATTTGACGGGATCAAAAATGGCGTTCAATCTTTTTCCAATGATTCGATTGCCCCCTCAAAACGCCGACGTGTAAGATAGTTTAATCTCTTTCTGAACAAAAATTCAGAAAGTGCAGGTTCTTCAACCTATCATTCAAGCACATAAGTTTGATGAAGACATAGAAGAACCTGTAAAACAAAAGCGTGCTTTGATCCCTTTCAACCAAAGGCACTGATCCCCGTAATATGCTTACCCACAATCAGGTGGTGCATATTATCTGTTCCTTCGTAGGTAAAAACGGATTCTAAATTATTCATATGACGAATGACATGATATTCAAGACTGATCCCATTAGCGCCTAAAATATTGCGTGCTTTTCGTGCAATGTTAAGTGCTTCGCGACAAGCGTTCATCTTGGCAAGAGAAACCATCACAAAACCTGCACGCTCTTGATCATGTAAACGCCCTAACTGCAAATTTAATGCTTGTGCTTTGATAATTTCAGTATACATATCGACTAAGTCAGATTGGATCATTTGAAAACTTGCGATGGGTTTATTAAATTGGATGCGTTCCTTTGCATATTGTAATGCACTTTCGTAACACGCTTGCGCGGCTCCCATGGCTCCCCAAGCAATACCATAACGTGCTTTGGTCAAACAACCTAATGCTGCAGTCAATCCCTTTTCAGTTCCAGGAAGATAATTTTGCTCGGGGACAAAACAATCTTCTAGTACAATCTCTCCTGTAATTGAAGCTCGCAATGATAGCTTATGCTTAATTTCGTTAGTTTGAAACCCCTTAAAATCACGCTCAACAATGAATCCACGTATACTGCCGTCTTCTTCTTTGGCCCATACAATAGCTAAATCTGCTATCGTGGCATTGGTAATCCACATTTTCGCTCCATTTAAGCGCCAACCACCTTTTACTTTTATTGCTCGTGTTTTCATACTGGCAGGATCAGAACCTGCATCAGGCTCAGTAAGTCCAAAACAACCTATCAACCGTCCTTTTGCCATATCAGGTAAAAAACGTAGTTTTTGCTCCGAAGTACCATAGGCAAAAATGGGATACATGCATAATGAGCTCTGCACTGACACAAAACTCCTCAATCCACTATCACCTCGTTCTAGTTCTTGGCAAACGAGCCCATATGCGACCTGACTGGCTTCAAGTCCACCATAAGTTTGAGGCAACACCATACCCAGCAAACCTAACTGTGCTACTTTCTCTATAAGTTCTCTAGGAAATACTGCATTTTCGTAATGCGTCGCAATCGATGGCAAGACATCTTCATCGACAAAACGACGTACAGAATCACGCATGAGTTTTTCTTCGGTAGTTAATTGTTCATCCAAACAAAATAAATCTTCCATGGAAATATCCTTCAACGCTTTTCAGTCAGTGCTAAAATACTTTCAACAATATTATCACAGCTAGGCAATATTGCTTCCCAAGCAGTGCCTAAAGGTACAAAACAATCCTCTCCAGTAAGACGAGAAATTTTGGGCAAAGGGAAAATATTTTCTATTATCCAAGTTGTTAACGTCTCACTTAAGGAGCCTGTTCGACGACCTTCATCTACAATAAGGATCTTAGACTTGCTTTGGATCTCTCGAGCAAGCATTTCAGTATTAAGAGGTGCTAACCATCGCAAATCAATTAACTTAACATGCACTTTATATTGCTGTTTAAGAATGGAAGCGGCTTGTCTTGATAAATGCATACCATTACCATAGCTAATGATAACCGTATCACTAATGCTCTCTTCTTCAATACCCATTTCACCAAAAGGTAAACTCTCAGATATATCAGGATATGTATTTAAAGCCAAACCATCTCCTGCATTGAATAAATCTTTTGTCATGTAAAGCGCAATCGGTTCAAGAAAAATAACCACCCGTTGCTCTTTAAATGCTAATCTAACGCATTGACGTAGGAGAAGAGCTGCATCCCTTGGTGTTGACGGCACGGCAATCACAATTCCGGGGATCTCTCTCAAAAAACCAATAGCATTGTCATTATGAAAGTGACCGCCAAAACCTTTTTGATAGCCTAAACTTGGGATCCGTACCACCATGGGGTTGGTGTATTGTCCTTTGGAAAAAAAGGATAATGTTGCTGCTTCACCACGAATCTGATCTATCGCATTATGTATGTAGGCCAAGAATTGAATTTCAGGAATAGGAAGGAATCCATTATGTGCTAATCCAAGCGACACGCCTAAAATCGTTTGTTCATCCAATAATGTATCAAATACCCTAGACTGTCCAAATTTTTGCTGTAGATCAGCAGTAATACGATATACCCCGCCCTTTTTACCAACATCTTCACCAAACACTAAAGTATTTGGATATTGTAATAAAATATCTGTCAATGCCATGTTGATACATTGAGCCATGGTTCTGCCAGGCAATATTGCCTTGTGCTCTTTATCTTTAAGAAGCAATGGCTCTTCAATATTCTTTTTGGGCGGAATAATGGAAGACATAATTTCTTCCTTGGTTTTGAGCCTTGATGTTGCAAGTGCTCGCTCAGATGATTTGAGAATGTTTTCCCTAACCGATTCATAAGTTGCCACAACTTGTTGCGGTGTTAACCAATTCGCCAAGCAAATCGTTCTAGCAGAATGCAACAAAGGATCATCATTTTCTGCGCTTTCTATTTCTGCAAGAGAATGATAATGGAATTCGATATCAGAGCCTGCATGCCCTAGTAAACGCACTGTCTTCATGTGCAAGAAAACAGGTTTTCCTTTTTTTCGAGCAAGATTTTCAGCCTCTTTAGCCGCTTTATAAACATCAGCGATATTACGCCCATCGCAAAAAATATAATGAATATCGTCATAACGACGCAAGACTTTTTCTACCCAATTAGGTGGCGTTTGTACCGATATTCCAATCTCATTATCTTCACAGATCCACACCAAAGGCAAGGGAAAGCCTGCTTTCATTATCCATTGCGCTGCATTGAATGCACCTTGTGCAGTTGAATGGTTGATAGAAGCATCACCAAAACTACAAAGCACAACGCTATCATGTCTCAATTTAATATAAGGATGCTTCACCCGTTTAGCTTGAGTAATTGATAATGCTGCACCTAATGCTTTTGGTAGATGTGATGCAATGGTACTAGTTTGTGGCGGGATCCATAAAGGAACGCTGCCAAACACTTTGTGACGTCCTCCGCTAATGGGATCTTCACTTGAAGCAACCAATGAAAGAATTTGTTCATAGGTGATATCAATATCAGGATCATATTGGGCACGTGCAATCACAAAAGCACCACTTCGATAGTGCAAAAATGCCATATCATCTTTTCTAAAGGCGCTGGCAATAGCAGCATTCCCTTCATGCCCACTGCTACCAATCGTATAAAAACCTAGATTTTTTTCTCGCAATATTCTCGCTAATAAATCGAGATGTCTGCTAATTAGTTGGGCTTTAAATAATTCAAGAAATGCTTCTCGTGAAAGGCCAACATCTTGCGGCAAGGTCGTACTTTTAGCTGGAGGGAAATCTTTGGCTAGTACCCGCCGTTGAAAATTTTCATCGACAATCCTTGCTCTATTTAATTCCATTTTTTCACTCTAACCCATGCTAGTGTTATGCAAGCAAAGCTTGCATAACAGGATTAAAATTTATCTCAACTTGTTGTCGCCTTGTTAATTGCCTCTTTCATCGCTTGTATCGTTTTCACATAATCTTTGCTTTCAAATATAGCTGAACCCGCAACAAAGGTATCGGCGCCGGCGGCTGCTATTTCGCCGATATTTTCTAGCTTTACCCCACCATCTATTTCTAAACGAATGGGTAAACCACTATTATCAATGAGCGCTCTCGCTTCTTTGATTTTATTTAACGCATTGGGAATAAATTTTTGTCCACCAAAACCTGGATTGACTGACATGAGTAGGATCATATCCAACTTATCCATCACATGTGGCAAAACAGATAAAGGGGTGGCAGGATTAAAAACAAGTCCAGCTTTGCATCCTAAATCCCGAATCAACTGCAAGCTACGATCGACATGAGCACTCGCCTCAGGATGAAAGGTAATATAAGTGGCTCCCGCTTTGGCAAACATGGTAATCAAGGAGTCTACCGGCTGCACCATCAAATGGACATCAATCGGATGCGTAATACCATGCTTACGCAGTGCTTCACATACTAAGGGGCCTATCGTCAAATTAGGCACATAATGATTGTCCATCACATCAAAATGAATAATATCGGCGCCAGCATTTAATACGGCGTTAACTTCCTCGCCAAGTCGTGCAAAATCGGCAGAAAGGATAGAAGGTGCAATAGCATATTTTTGCATAATATTTTCTTTAAAATTAATTGATGACTGAGAGTCTACCTTCAGGTGTTTTTTCGTGCAAATAAAAATAGGAGGATATTCAAATCATTGACGAATAAAAAATCACTTAAAAGACATCTTTAGGGAACCATACGCCAAAGCTTGCCATTGCTAAATTAACACCGCTATTGGGTCTTTTAATTGAACAATTTGAATAATGATAAGCTCTGAGCGCAAAATCGTATTGCTGTTTCTTGCCAAAGCGCATTCCTAAACCAAATTTATCTTCAAATTGAAAATGCAAAGAAAGAATGCGTCCTTGAATTTCTGTTTCAGAAAGCCAAGAAAGTCCAACCCCTAACTCGGCATATGGAATGATCCGACTCCCATGCATGGGTTGCTGTCTTTGCCATCGCAACATTGGCCCTGATGTTGCTGCGTTAAGATCGGTTGCTCTATCTGGTCCTAAATTAGCTCGCTGTGGGCCATTCCAATGAGCAATGCTACTCTCCCATACTGCATTGAGTCCCCACAATTCATGGGCACGCCAGATAGCACCAAAGTCCCATGAAACAGCAAGACGATAGGGCTTGATATCTTCAATACCTTGTCCACTCCCAAATGCAATTCCTAATGCAGCTTGAGTTGGGCAGGCCACCAGAAGTAAGCTAACTACAAAAATTGATTTACAGATGTTTAAAAACACCTTCTTCTCATCCTTGAAGATCGAAAGAGTTTGATTTTAGTTTAACTCGGATATCCAGGAATTCCACTCTGAATTAGAAAATTTTGCTAACCCAGTTGGCCTCATGTACCCTCAGTAAAATTAAAAAAATGGCTATGACAAGCAAGGCAACTTATGTTAATATTCCAGCCTTTCTCGTTTAACTAAGTTAGCTTCGACTGCAACTTACAGCTAATGGTTCTATAAATCCACCAAGCTTCGCCGCTCACTTGGCGAGGTGGAAAAAATTACGCAATCCCGCAAGGGAACGCAAGGGCGAAAAATATATTTTGAAGTAAAGGGAGATAGATATGCCAAGAGCAATCAGAAATGACAAACGGGAGCGCTTAATCCAAGCGGCTGATAAATTAATTTACGAACAAACTTTCCATACTACTACACTCGCTGACATTGCTAAATTAGCTGATGTTCCTTTGGGAAATGTTTATTATTATTTCAAAACGAAAGAAGCGATCATGGATGCTGTTCTGCATAAACGTATGACAGAATGGCGTAATCTTTTCCAACAATGGGAACAAATTCCTGACATTAAGCAACGTTTAACTGCTTTGTTGCAACATAACAATGCGCAATCAGAAACTTTAGCGCGTTTTGGCTGTGTTATCGGCAGTCTCTGCCAAGAATTGGGCAAACAAGGTGGTATTCTTGCCAATGCAGCTTCAAAACTCATGGCTGACATTCTTAAGTGGGTAGAAACACAGTTCCGCGAAATGGGCAAAGGTGAACGTTCATCCCAATTAGCAACCTATTACCTTGCGGCTATTCAAGGTATGAACTTATTAACGCTGACGTTTAAAGAACCACAATACATGGAACGTCAAAGCCAATCTCTGCAAGAGTGGTTAGCAACTGTTTAATCCTCACTTATAGTCACAGCATATGAGGTTTCCGGTAGGCGTCGAGCCTCGAGCAATCCGCCTATGATGCCTAAAGGCTACGGCGTGACCTCATTACTAAGACCCGCCGAAGCATTTGCGAAGGTGGGCCGGAGTGTACATAAAAGTACATGAGGATTGCGAGATAGCGAAGACAACGCCACCGAAAAGTCATGGGCGAAGACTAAGATGCAAAGCATCACAGTATCCTCCCAAGGGGAAAATCATGATTCTCCCCTTGGATACGAGCAAAAATCATTCTAAATAAAATAAAAATTTTCCTCAATTTTTCAGCATCTTAAGAGATGCTGCTGATACAATATGCATAAACAGCTTTTTTCCTAAGTTGCCCACCCTTCTCTATTTAGTGTTTGATAATGTAGTCACAGCACCTGAGTTTCAGGTGGGTGCAAAGCTTCTGGCAATCCACCTATGCTGAATGCGACGTTGAACCTCATTTACTAACATTTGCGAAGACGACCGGAAGTACATAAAAGTACATGAGGGTTGAAAGCAGTGAAGGCCTCCGCTTCATAAGCGAAAACTATATTGTGTGCGTGAAAGACAAGCCCACTATACTCATATTCAAAGGTGACGATTAGTTACCAAGTTGGATTGCAAAATTAAAAATGCTGACAGGGACGCAAGATATGAAAAAACAATCGTCGACAAATGATATTGTTATTTTAGGGCAACCGTTCATCGAACTTTATGGCGAACAAATAGGCTCTTCGCTTAAAGAAATGCTTTCCTTTAAAAAAACCGTCGGCGGCAGTTCAGCTTCTATAGCAATTGGATGTGCACGCTTGGGATTACGCACAAGCCTTATTTCCCAAGTGGGTGAAGATGAAATGGGGCAGTTCGTTATTAATACTTTGCAAAAAGAAATGATTGATGTCACCCAAGTGAAAAAATTCTCTGGCTTTCAAACGCCTTTAATCCTACGTGGCACCCAAAGCAAAAATATTTTCCCAACAATTTTTTATCCTAATGCGCACGCATTACTGCGAAATGATATTGATTCATCTCTTATTAACAAAAATAGTACTCTACTTATCAGTGCTATGAATTTTTTCATTGAAAATATGAATCATATTTCACGTAAAGCAATGATAAGTGCGAACGAAAATCATGTTAAAATTGTACTAGCATTAGATCATTTTCCTTCAGATATCGCTGCAAAAGACATTACAACAACATTACAAACTGTCTTGCCATTATGCGACATCATTATTGGACATGAAGATGATTTTCAAACGGCAACAGGGATTTTAAATACCCATTCAGCACTAAAACATTTACGCACATTAACCAATGCTACTTTAGTGATTAACACAGAACAAGGCGGCTTTGTCATCAATGATCAGATCCCAACCCCCTGGTACAACACAGTTTCTCATACGGGGTTTAAGGTGAACAATCACTATAATTACGCTGCAAAAAATGCATTCATCTCAAGCTTTTTATATGGCTGGTTAGAAAAGTACCCTTTAGAAAAATGCTGCGAATTCGCGATGGCCAGTAAAATCATTACACAATCCAGACACGATAGCACGCCGGATCTTCCTAGTCATGATGAACTCATGACTTATTTATCAGATCAAAATAAGATTGTCACACAAATGCTAGAAGCACCTCATTTTTCTCATATTCACTATGCCTCTACTCATGTTGCACGTCAGGAACAACTTTTAGCCTTTAATTTTGGCTACCATCAACAATGGCAAAAAATCGCTCAGCCTTTTAATGCCGATGAAACCATTATCCATCACGCTAAAAACTTAGTTGCGCTAGGTTTAAAAGATATTGCCGCCAATACGCCTTATTCAAGCATCATCAGCGACGATGATATTCAACCCCATATTCTAGAATTATTCCCTCAAGAACATACCATTATGCGCTCATTAGAATCTCCTGGCGAAATTCCTTTACGTTTTAAAGGCGATCCCGATCTCTCTCATATGATGCTGCATTGGCCGCAAAATCATGCTGCCAAAATTTCTCTCATTTATCACCCTGATGATCGCTATGTGTTACGAGGACAGCAAGAGGCTACGGTAAATCTTTTGCATCGTGCTTGTCGAGCGATGCATCATGAGCTCTTCATTGAGCTCATTCCACCTGCAGCAAGTTTAAGTACGGCAAGTACGATTTCCCATATTATGCAGCGATTTTATGAGATTGGCATTTATCCAGACTGGTGGCAAATTATGCCGCCCCGAGATCAACGCAGTTGGGATAGTATTACCCGTGTAATCAATGATAATGATCGCTATTGTCAAGGCGTCATGATTCTAGGCCATCTTGCTACACTAGAGCAGCTACCCTTAATGTTCGACTTCGCTTGCAAACAAGTTTTCTGCAAGGGCTTTGTCATTGGTAGAAGCATTTTCCAACAATCGTTAGAGCAATGGTTTGCTCGCCGCATTGATGATCAATCTTTGATCGCGGCGGTTGCAACAAGTTATCAAAAAGCGATTGATTTATGGAACGATGCAAGACAAAAAGCAGAACATGTTAACGCATCAAAACAAGAAGTTGCTTGATTTTTTACCTCACTCTAGCCCTCTCCCGTAAACGGGGGAGGGCAAAAACGACTATTTAATCCCTCTAGAGCGACAAACTATTTCATAAGCCTTTTGAATACGCTGCGTTTTTTCAGTTGCTAATTTAATCATTTCGTTAGGCAACCCTTTAGCAACCAATTTATCAGGATGATGCTGGCTCATTAATTGCCTATAGGCCTTTTTAATTTGCTGCGGTGTCGAATTATCTGTCACACCAAGCAACTTATATGAAGTTGCTAATTCATCTTGTGGACTAGGTGGTGGCGGAGGTGGCTGAGTACGTCTATAAGCTTGAGGTTGTTCAGCTTGAAAATGAGATTCCATTTGATAGAGCACCGTATGAGAAATATGTAATTTGTCACACAACATTTCCAACACTTGGCGTTTAAGACGATTCTGTACACCATCTACCAGTGCAGCTTGAATTTGAATTTCTACAAAAAGCTGCACCAATTGTGGGTGGTGACCACAATATTTGATAAAGTTATCCATTGTAGAGGTAAAACTAAATTGTGGAGACTTACCGAGATTAAAATTCTCAATAGCTGTTAGTTTTTGTTCTTGTGTTAACTGTAGATGTGCCATTGTTTCTCTGGCAGCTTGAATTTCTTTTTCACTTACCCTGCCATCTACTTTTGCAATATAGCCCATTACCATAAATGTCGTTTTAAAAAATACTTTTTTAGCTAAGGCGACATCAGGGCCTGATAAGCGAACATTTAAGGCTAATCCTTTATCAAACAGATGCCCTACCCCTATCCCGACGATAAAGCCCAGAGGACCATAGACTAAGGCACCAAAAACAGCACCAAAAATTTTACCAAAAATATACATTACTAAAACATCTTACTTTCTATTAACTTTGAAGCGAGTTTTTTTTCCAATTCTTGCAATCTTTCGATGGTGCCTACATCAGTCCATTCGCCGTGATAATGTTCTCCATACAATGCCTGCTTTGCCGCCGCTTTATCCAACAAAGGCGCTAAACGAAACGAAGTACCTTCAACGCAGTCACTAAAAAGCGCTGGATGCAAAACAGACAGTCCAGAATATGTCAGTTTCTGGTAAGGCTCGCGAGATAATTGACCCTCTTTATTTAGAGAAAAATCTCCTTCTGGATTATGTAATGGATTATCAACCAACACTAAATGCGCCAACCCTTTAGGATGAGAGGGTAACTTTACAAAAGGATAATCAGTCCAAATATCGCCATTGACAAGAAGGAAGGGATCTTTTCCTAAAAGTGGTAATGCATTAAAAATGCCGCCTCCCACTTCTAACTCTTTTGCTTCAGATGAATAGGTGATCTGCATTCCCCATTTTTTTCCATCACCTAAATAGGCTAAAATCTGTTCCCCTAAATATCTTAAATTGATAACAACTTGTGTTACACCGGCTTTGGAAAGATTTTCTAAATGATACACAATCAATGGCTTCGATTGCACTTGAATTAAAGGCTTAGGACAATGATCAGTAAGAGGTCGTAAACGATTTCCTCGGCCGGCTGCTAAAATCATTGCTCGCATCATTAGGCCACCTTTGACTTGGAGCCAATATTTTGTTCTTGCATTACTGCTAGCATGGCGGGCAATACTTCTGCTTGCAAATAATCGTGAAAGTCAGCAAAAGCAGCATATTTACTCGTCACAGCTAGCACATATTGCATAATACGCGGCAAATGCTGAAGGTAGTGTGGCTTGTTGTCACGCAATTTGAGACGTGAAAAAATGCCTAACACTTTTAAATGCCGCTGTAAACCTACCCAATCAAACCACTGTAAAAATTGTACGAAATCAACAGAAGAAGAAATTTCATCTTTAACATATTTTTCAAAAAAATGATTTACTAAACGATTGACTTCAATACTTGGCCAAGTAATGTAACAATCCTTCAATAAGGAAACGAGATCATAGGTAATGGGCCCTTTCATCGCATCTTGAAAATCTATCACACCTAGTGTGCCATCATTCAGTACCATTAAATTGCGCGAATGATAATCACGATGCACAGTTTTCTGTGGTTGTGAAATAAAATTATGCACCAGATCTTTTGAAACTTGCTCAAGCAAATGAGCGTGATGAACAGAAATGTCTTGCTGCAATAATTTGTTTAAAAACCAATCATGAAAAAGACCTAATTCCACACGAACATAAGCCTCATCGAAAGTAGGTAAATTGTATTCTCCCGCAGGGACCTGTTGTATTAATGTGATGGTTTGCATCGCTTGCAGATAAAAACCTTCCATTGATTCGGGGGTTAATAAATCCAACAAAAGTGTATTACCAAAGTCAGAGAGCAAAACAAAGCCTTGCTGTGCTTCCCATCCCAAAATCCGAGGAACTTGCAATCCATACTGCTTCCATGTGTTAGCAATAGCAACAAAAGCATCAGTGCGCTCTTTTGCGGGGGGAGCCAACATAGCAATGTAAGATTTATCTGCGTGTTTTATTCGACTATAAGTACGAAAACTAGCATCGCCTTGGAGCGGCTCAAAAAGATAATCTTGAGTACCAAGCTGCCTTGCAATCCATTGCTTGAATTCTGTTTCTAGATTCTGCATCACTTTACTCCAAATGGGTGGCTACCGTTTTGCTTCTACAACGTATAGGAAAGCCTGACAGTCTGAGGGTATACTCACAAGATTATGTCGCTTAAAATCATGCACTAAATAAACTATAGATATAATAAAGTTGATAACCATAAAAAAGCTAGTTTTTTTACTTTTGTTGCTACCCAATACCTTGCTTTTCTCTATTTCCAGCCATGCAACCTCTGCATCGGAATGGGATGAGGAGACATTTGCAGATTGGATAGTAGAACCTGCTTCAGAAAGTCTTTGCCAGGGGCATTATGCTCCTTTTGCTTTAGATAGTTCGAATGCAGCTGACGACTCTTGGGAGCTTCCAATTGTCCTATCGGCCAATGAAACTGAATTTACGCTATCTGGACAATCTGTTTTACGAGGTAATGTCACTTTCAAACAAGGACAGCGCTATCTCCATACCGATGAAATTACAATTTTGCGTTCACCAACAACACAAGATTGGGATAAAATTATTGCATCAGGGAACATACACTATATTGCACCAGGCATGAGTATTTGGGGCAAACAAGCAGAGTATTATCACTCCACGGAGCAATTTCATTTTGATTGGACCCATTACCGATGGTATTCACGTCATGCCCGAGGACATGCTAAATCAATTGATGTTGATGAAAATAAAAATCTGCATTTATATGATGCCAATTACACCACATGTGCCCCTAAACAAGACACTTGGGTGTTACGCGCAAAGAAAATATCACTTTACCCTAAGCAAGGACGTGCTAAAGCAAATCATATCCATTTAGATATGCATGGCGTTCCTGTTTTTTATTTTCCCTATATTGATTATCCCATTGATAAAGAACGTCATAGTGGTTTTTTATTTCCGACTTATGGTTCAACTAGCAATTCTGGCGTTGAATTTTCTATCCCTTACTATTGGAATATTGCTCCGAATTACGATCTCACCTTGGCACCTAAATGGCTAACTGAGCGTGGGCTGGAAATACAAAGTAAAGGGCGTTACCTGCTGACCAACAGTGAAGGTTATATTCAATGGCATTTCTTACCTAATGATAGGAAATATGGCTTATTCCAACAGCAAAATCTTTTATCTCCTCCCGAAGGAACGATTGGATTTCTCGATCCTCGCATCATTGCTCTGGAGGGAAATAATAACCGTCATGCTGTGATCTATAGACACGCAACGCAATGGGAAAGGCGGTGGCTATTTAACGTGAATTTTGATTATGTCAGTGATGATAACTATTTCGTTGATTTAGGCAATGATATTACAACAGCAAGTACCATTCATTTACCACAACAAGCTAATCTTGCATATTATGGTGAATATTGGTCACATTTATTCAATATTGAAGAATATCAAGTTTTGCAGCCCCTCTCAAAACCCATCAATGAAGAAATCTATAAGCGGCAACCACAATGGGTATTTCAGGCAACTTACCCTAACCAATGGCTGAATCTAACTCTAGGTCTCAATGGAGAAGCGGTTAATTTTAATCATCGTACCGAACTTATCACGCAATTACCGGTTACTACAGGACAACGATTTCATTTACGCCCTAGTGTCAGTTTACCTTGGCAAGAGCCTTGGTATTATATTACGCCAAGAGTCCAAATGGATTGGCTGCAATATTCTTTAAGATTAGGTACGGATGCGCTAGCACAAAATCTACCAGAAAACCCTAGCAGAACTATTCCTCTGTATGACATAGACAGTGGTTTATTTTTTGAACGAGACATTCAATTTAAGCAATTCTCTGGGATCCAAACCTTTGAACCTCGCATTTATTATCTCTATGTTCCATTCAGAGATCAGCATTTTTATCCCGATTTCGATAGCGGCGTGATGAACTTCAGTTACGCGCAGCTTTTTCGCGACAATCGATTTAGTGGTAGAGATCGTATTGGCGATGCCAACCAAATTAGCGTCAGCTTGATGTCTCGCTTTTTACCTCGACAAGGGGGTCAAGAAATTCTGCGAGCAAGTGTAGGGCAAATTTTTTATTTTCGCGATCGTCGCGTTTCTTTATGCGAGGAATTAGGCCAAGAAAATGGCTGCTTTCTTTTTGAGGATGCTAGTGGCACTTCCCGTCATTCCAAGCTGTTAGCACAAGCAGAACTTCATGCTACTCCAACTTGGACAGGAGGAGTCTTTCTAGAGTGGGATGGGATCCAACATGAAACAGAACAAGCTGCTTTTTCTCTTCAATACCGCCCTAGCAACCTTCAAATTTTTAATTTTAACTATTATTGGTTAAGGCACGACCTTGCGCAAACGAATTTCGATACAGCTCAAACCGGCAGCTTGAATCAAGCAGATGCTTCTGTTTTATGGCCTCTTAGTTTGCATTGGGAACTCTTGTCTCTCTGGCGATATGACTTTGAGAAAAAACAAACCGTTGAGGTCATGGGAGGCGTAGAGTACAACGGTTGTTGCTTAGCTGTACAATTCATTGGCTCACGTTACCGCCAATCCAATAATTTCTTTTATCCTCAAGCCTATGCAACGGGCTTTTTTGCCCAAATAGTATTCAAAGGACTCAGTGCAGTAGGATTAAACAATCCCGATGGTAGATTGAAACAAAAAATCCCAGGCTATGTTCCTTTAGTTCAACGTCAGCAATGGATAACCTCGCCGGACAGAACTTACTTCCCGCCAGAGGAAATTTCGTTGTACTAGCACTCAAGAGAAAGGGTCTGACCCTTTCTCTTAGAAGTGGTATACTCCTTTCAATTCTTCGACATTGCGCCTGGATAGTGCAGAGAATGTCAAAATAAAGTTAACTGGCTACAAAATAAGAATGGGTACTTTATGCGTATGCTAAAAACGATGTTGTGTTGTGGAATGTTGGCGGTCAGTTTTGCCCCAATGTGCAAACCTCAAGCCTTAGATGGCATTGCTGCTGTCGTTAACGACGCCATCATCACCAAAAGTGAGCTCGCCCAGCAAGTAAGACTTATACAAGATCAGTTGCAACACAGCGGTAACCCAAATGTGGACACTAAAGCGCTTGAAAAACAAGTGCTTGAGCACCTTGTGATGACCCAAGTTCAATTGCAAATGGCAAAGAAAACGGGTATTCAAATCGATGATATCGCTCTCGATAATGCGATTGAAAATATTGCTAAGCAAAATCATATCACCGTCACGCAAATGCGTGAAACGGTTACGGCAGAAGGAATGGATTTTAACCAGTACCGTAATACCATCCGCAACCAAATAATGATTTCACAATTACAACAGCGTGATATTTTGCCGGACATTCATGTGAGTGAACAAGAAGTGAATCAATTTCTCAATTCACCTAAGGGTTTAGGTGATATGAGCACTGAGTATCGTTTTGGTCACATTTTAGTGCCTTTAGCTGAATCCCCCTCCCCTGAAGAACTAGATAGAGCAACTCAACAAGTACAAAAAATTATTAGCCAACTGCGTAATGGTGCAGATTTTGCCCAAATAGCGCTAGCTGAATCAAAAGATGAACAAGCGCTTAAAGGTGGAGATCTCGGTTGGAGAAAATTGCCTGAATTACCAACCCTTTTTGAAAAAATTGCTGGCTCCTTAAAAGTCAATGACATCCCCGACGCAATCAAAAGTACCAGCGGATTTCATATTATCAAATTGCTTGATAAGCGCACCGTAGCACAAATGAACGGCACAGGGAAAACCTTAGTTAGGCATATCTTAATCAAAACGAATGCAGGAACATCTGATAATGATGCTAAACATCGCTTAGCGCAATTACGCCAGAAAATTGAACAAGGTGAAGATTTTGAACAGCTCGCCAAAACACATTCTGGAGATTTAGGTTCAGCCAGCAATGGTGGAAGTTTAGGGTGGGTAAGCAAAGACGTGCTTGTTCCTGAATTTAGCGAAGTGATGGAAAGTCTTGCAACACAAGAAATCAGTCAACCTTTCAAAACCCCTTTTGGTTGGCACATTATGCAAGTATTAGAACGCAAAACACTCAGCAATGATGAAGTCGCTATGCGTCAAAAAGCAAAAGAAATGATCCAACAACGCAAATTTGAAGAAAAATTGCAAACATGGGCGCGGCAGTTACGCGATGAGTCTTATGTCAAAACCTTCGACGAAAGCTAAGGATGTGAAGCGCCTGGTGTTAACACCAGGCGAACCTGCTGGTATCGGTCCTGATCTCGCGTTGCAAATCGCCATGCAAAATCTTCCTGCAGAGATCGTTGTCGTTGCATCGCCGGATCTGCTTCTTCAACGCGCTAAAAGATTAGGGCTAGACATTGAATTATATGATTTTTCACCTGACGCCCCGATTCATCCAAATGGTCGAGGAAAACTTGCTATTTTACCGGTTGCATTAGCACAAGAGTGTACTCCTGGAGAGTTGGATCCTGAGAATAGCAGTTATGTGCTTGAAACTTTAAAGCAAGCCTTTCAACTATGTATCACTCAGCAAACAGATGCAATGGTGACCGGGCCTGTTCATAAAGCAATCATCTGTCAAAGTGGTATTCCTTTTTCAGGACACACAGAGTATTTGGCGCAACTTGCAGGATGTGAAGAAGTATTAATGACTTTCTACACACCCAGCATCATTGTTGCTTTAGCAACAACACATTGCCCGTTACATGCAGTAAGCACCAAGCTCACCCCCAAAAGACTTCATCATGCACTCACCCTACTTCATGAAGGGTTAGTGAATATGTTTCAAAAAAAGCATCCGCAAATTAATATCTGTGGCTTAAATCCGCATGCTGGCGAATCCGGCCAGCTAGGAAGTGAAGAACAAAACATCATGATCCCAGTTATAGAAACTTTACGAAGTCAGGGTTTTTCATTGCATGGCCCTGTCCCTGGTGATACGGCATTTACGCCTAAAGCACTACAAGGCTATGACGCCATTTTGGCGACGTACCACGATCAAGGCTTAGCACCCATTAAAGCACTTTTCTTTGGTGATATTGTAAATATGACCTTAGGATTACCCTTTTTACGCACTTCTGTTGATCACGGCACAGCCTTAGAGCTGGCTGGCACCGGCAAAGCAGAAAGCAATAGCTTATTTAAAGCAGTTGCTTGTGCAGCACAATTTTCCTTTTAGAATTTACCATGACAGAAACACATATTCCACGCAAACGCTTTGGTCAAAATTTTTTAAAAGATAACCATGTGATTGATAAAATTATCAATGCACTGCATCCTCGTTCTCAAGATTTGCTTGTCGAAATAGGACCTGGTTTAGGCGCTTTAACTCAAGTTGTACTGAATCAAATCGATCATTTATTTGTAGTGGAAATTGATAAAGATCTCAGCGCAAAGTTACAAGCATCCTATCCTCCTTCACGATTAAGCGTGATTGAAGAGGATGCACTCAAGTATAACTTTGCTTTATTGAGTCAGCAAAGCCAAGATCCAATGAAAAAAATGCGTATCTTTGGCAATTTGCCTTATAACATTTCAACGCCATTACTCTTTCATCTTTTATCATTTTCTCCATTGATTCAAGACATGCTCTTCATGTTGCAAAAAGAAGTAGTCATGCGCATGGCAGCCAAATCAAACCAAGATGATTATGGCCGCCTCAGCATTATGATTCAGTACTTTTGTGAAGTGCATCCCTTATTTGATGTCGGACCACAATCTTTTTTCCCTCCCCCTAAAGTCATGTCTAGCATTGTGCGACTTAAGCCTTATGGAGAAAATCGTCCTTTCAAATTAGCGCGCAATGAAAAGCTATTTTCACATATCGTTGCCGTTGCGTTCCAACATCGACGCAAAACGCTAAAAAATGCATTAGGTGATCTTGTTCCTCAAGAAATTTTTACCAACATAAATCTCGATCCCAAACGTCGACCTGAAACATTGAGTGTAGAAGAATATATTGCGTTGAGTGATGCGGTCGATATTTATAAAAACAATTCGAATTGAATTTAAAATAACGAGTCTTCGTCTGCAAAGCAGACATTTTTTCCTCGCAAGAGGAGGCTGCGCCTAGCAGCAGGTGAGGGATTGATAGGTGAAGGTGTTTTTAATTATTTTGTTTGCCTCTCGTCGTCAAAAGACCCTCTCCCACAAGTGGGAGAGGGGAGAATAAAATGGTAATGGATAGTTTGCAAAACCTTCCCCCACCTCGTATCCTGACAGAGTCCTGGTAACAAAAGGTAAAAAGCTGTGTCATCTGACAATAAAATTGATATCACTGTCCAAACCCAATACCTACGTGAACATTCTGATCCCAGCCAACAACGTTTTGCTTTCAGCTATACCATCACCATTAAGAATGCCGGGCCAATAACAGCCAGATTACTTACCAGACATTGGATTATTACCGATGCTAACGGTCATGTGCAGGAAGTGCATGGAGAGGGAGTTGTGGGAGAGCAACCTTTGATCCAACCCGGGCGGAGCTATCGTTATACAAGTGGCGCTATCCTCTCAACACCAGTAGGCACGATGCATGGTGCCTATACCATGGTCGCCAATAACGGTCATTACTTTGATGCGCTCATTCCTGCTTTTCGTCTTGCAATGCCAGAGTTAGTTAATTGATGCCATTTCATATTCATGCTTTCTAAGTGAAGAGACATCAAGCATGAGAGACCAGAGAAAATAGTCACCATGACAAAACAGATAAGAAAAAAGCAAAGAACCTTTGCAATAGGAGATGTACAAGGGTGCTTAGAACCCTTACAACAGTTACTAGAGAAAATTCATTATGATCCTAAACAGGATCAGCTCTGGTTTACAGGAGATCTTGTTAACCGAGGCCCTGATTCTCTTGAAACCCTACGTTTCATTCAACAACTTCCTGAAGATACCATTTGTGTACTTGGTAATCATGATCTTGCGCTACTTGCTGTTGGAGCAGGGGCTGTTCCTATACGAAAACAAGATACTTTTAATGAGATTTTAATTGCCCAAGATAGAGATGATCTGCTTGATTGGTTAAGACAACGTCCTGTTCTACATCATGATCCTATGCTGGGTTTTACGCTGACTCACGCAGGTATTTTACCTGCTTGGGATTTATCTCAAGCCATTCATCTCGCTAATGAATTAGAAAATGCAATTAGAGGCCCAGACTACTTAGCTTATCTTCAAAATATGTATGGTAATGATCCTCAAATGTGGGACGAGTCTCTAACAAGTTGGGAACGTTTACGTTTCATTACTAATGCTTTTACGCGGATGCGCTTTTGTACTCAAGACGGTGCACTTAATATGCAGGCAAAAGGGGGTTTGACAGATCATGCAAATGAAATACCCTGGTTCACTCATCCGTTTCGGCGCACACAACAAGAAAAGATCGTTTTTGGGCATTGGGCAGCGTTAAGAGGGCACTGTGAGATCGCTCGCGTTTACCCCATAGACTCAGGTTGTGTTTGGGGTAATTGTCTAACTGCATTATGTTTGCAAACTGAAGAGCGGATCATCATAAAGTGTAGAGAATATGCTGACGGTGATTGAGTGCCCTCTTTCTATCTGTTCCGATCCACGGTAAAGTAGCGCAGCACAAAACAATGAATAAGACTAACCAGCGCTCTAGGATGGAAGGTAGAAAAGTGGCATGATGCCTCTTTTTTCGTTCATAAACTGACTTAGTCAGTTGTGAAGACCTATAGTCACAGCAGGTGATTTTTTGGCTAGGCGCCAAGGACCGAACAACTGAAGTGTACATAAAGTACATGAGGATTGTGAGGTCCCGAAGGCAACAACGCCAAAAATTCAGATGCAAAGACTATCTAGAGATCAATACTAAATGGAGAAAAACGGCATGTCCTCACGATTGCCGATGTTGTTACGTCTCATCGTCACCTTATTGGGATTTACTTCTACTAACGCTTGGGCTGATTATACGCTGAACATGACAAGGGGTGCCTCCCCCATCAGCAGCGATATCCATCAGCTGCATATGACTATTCTATGGGTATGCGTAGTAATTGGTATTCTCGTTTACAGCCTCATGATTTGGGCTATCATTCGACACCGAAAAGCCGCTGGTCATAAAGCGGCTGCTTTCCATGAAAGTACCGCAGTTGAAATTATCTGGACGATTATTCCATTTATTATTCTTATTGTGATGGCTGTTCCTGCAACACGCACCCTCATTCATATGAGTGATGTCAGTAATGCAGAAGTAACCATTAAAGTAACTGGCCATCGCTGGTTCTGGCAATACGATTATCTAGATGAAGACATTAGCTTCTTTAGCTATCTTTCTACACCAGAAGATGAAATAAAAAATTTAGCACCGAAAAATCCCCACTACCTATTAGAGGTAGATAAACCGATGGTTGTTCCTGTAGGGAAAAAAATCCGTCTGCTTGTCACCGGTAAGGATGTAATTCACTCTTGGTGGGTTCCAGCACTTGGCGTTAAAAAAGACGCTATTCCAGGATTCATCAACGAAGTTTGGACGCTTATCGATGCTGATAAGCCAGGTATTTACCGAGGACAATGCGCTGAGCTTTGCGGGACTAAACACGGCTACATGCCCATCGTTGTAGAAGCGAAAAGCGAGCAAGACTATAACGCTTGGGTCGCAGAACAAAAGAAAGCTAAATCTGCAGCAGCAAATGATGAAAATAAGCAATGGACGCTTAATGAATTAGTCGCTCAAGGTGAACAAGAATACAATAAAGTTTGCGCTATGTGTCACCAAGCAAATGGTCAAGGGAACCCTCCCACCTTTCCTTCTCTTGTTACCAGCGCCATAGTGACCAAGCCTGAACACAAAGTAGAGCAATTGCGACAAATTCTATTTGGCAAAAATGCCATGCCGCCTTTGGGCCAAAATCTAACCGATTTACAAATCGCAGCGATTGCAACCTACGAGCGCAATGCTTGGGGTCATAATACAGGCGACATTATTCAACCAAGTGATGTCAAAGCGGTTCGTGAGCAAGGTAAGCCAAAGTAACTAAAGAATGTATTCCTACCTTCCCCTCTCGGGGAAGGTAACAAGGCCTCTTTCGCTGCATGCAAGCAAACAAGAGTGCCAACAAGAATGTAAATAATTTGTGCTCAAACCAGTTTGGTTTTAAGCAAGCAGTGGCAAGGAAGTGTAGACAGTACATGGCCTTAAGTGCTACTAACAAAACTTAAAGGCAAACAGGGAAGAGTAGTTTCTTGAGATCGTTAAAGGGAAAAACCATGGGTGCAACTAATATTTCATCTCACGCAGAACATGGACACGAAGACCACCACCATGATCACGGCCCAGCAAAGGGTTTAAAGCGTTGGCTATATACCACCAATCATAAAGATATAGGTACAATGTACTTATGGTTTAGCTTTGCCATGTTTTTGTTTGCTGGCGCTATCGCCATGCTTATCCGCGCAGAGCTCTTCAAACCTGGCGAACAACTTGTTAATCCGGAATTCTTTAATCAGCTGACAACCTTGCACGGTCTTATCATGGTATTTGGTGCGGTGATGCCTGCATTCGTTGGATTGGCAAACTGGTTGATACCAATGATGATTGGTGCGCCCGATATGGCGTTACCACGAATGAATAACTGGAGCTTCTGGATCCTCCCTTTTGCATTCAGTATTTTAATCAGCACACTCTTCATGGAAGGATCTGCGCCTAACTTTGGTTGGACTTTTTATGCACCACTTTCAACAGAGTTTGGACCGCCTTCTACTGATTTTTTCATCTTTTCTATCCATCTGATGGGAATGTCCTCGATTATGGGGGCCATTAATGTTATCGCCACCATTCTTAACTTACGTGCTCCAGGCATGACATTAATGAAAATGCCTATTTTCTGCTGGTCGTGGCTTATCACTGCATTTTTATTAATAGCAGTAATGCCAGTATTAGCAGGGGCGGTGACCATGATGTTAACTGATCGCCATTTTGGCACCAGCTTCTTCAATGCAGGCGGCGGCGGCGATCCGGTGATGTTTCAACATGTTTTCTGGTTTTTTGGTCACCCCGAAGTTTACATCATGATCTTGCCAGCTTTCGGGATCATCTCTCAAATTCTACCTACTTTTACGCGTAAACCTTTGTTCGGATATGCATCCATGGTCTATGCGATTTCATCCATCGCATTCTTATCTTTTATTGTATGGGCGCATCACATGTTTACCACCGGGATGCCTTTGGCGGGTGAACTCTTCTTTATGTATGCCACCATGTTGATTGCCGTTCCTACCGGTGTAAAAGTCTTTAACTGGGTTGCAACCATGTTCAAAGGCTCGATTTCTTTTGAAACTCCTATGTTGTTTACGCTCGCATTTATTTTCTTATTTACCATGGGCGGCTTTTCCGGTTTGATGTTATCGATTGTACCAGCTGACTTCCAATACCAAGACACCTACTTTGTGGTCGCACATTTCCATTACGTTTTGGTTCCTGGCGCAGTTTTTTCAATTATTGCAGCTGTTTATTACTGGCTACCCAAATGGACCGGGCATATGTATAGCGAAGTCCTGGGTAAAACACATTTCTGGTTATCTTTTATTTCAATTAACCTAACGTTTTTCCCCATGCATTTCTTAGGATTGGCCGGAATGCCACGACGGATCCCAGATTATGCCTTACAGTTTGCTGATTTTAATCAAATTGTTAGCATAGGCGCCTTTATGTTTGGTTCCAGCCAACTACTGTTCCTTTACATTGTGATTAAAACAATTCGTAGCGGGAAAAAAGCAACTGACAAGGTATGGGAAGATCCGCATGGATTGGAATGGACCATTCCATCCCCTGCCCCCTATCATACATTTACAACCCCACCGGTTGTGAAATAAACCATGTAAGGTGAAGTGCCTACGGGCACTTCAATATACTGAGATGTCAACAACACCTACTTCAACAAAGCGCATCAAAAAACAACTCCTGATTATGGTAGGGGTTGTAGCAGGTATGTTTGCTTTTTGCTTTGCGTTAGTGCCCCTTTACAATGTTTTCTGCCAAGTCACTGGATTAAACGGTAAAACCAATGGCGAATCACAGCCAATGGAAACTAAAATCGACAAAAGTCGTACCATTACAGTCGAGCTTTTATCGACTCTAAACAAATCCTTACCCGAACAATCCGGCGAGTTTAGTACCAAGATTAAAAAATTCACGATACACCCAGGCGAATATATTACCACTTCTTATTGGGTGAAAAATTTAACGAACGATCCCATGGTTGTTCAGGCTATTCCGAGTGTTACCCCTGGCCTTGCCGCCCGTCATGTTAAAAAAGTTGAATGTTTTTGCTTTCAACACCAACCCTTGGCAAGCCTAGAAGGCAAGGAAATGCCCCTTGTATTTACAGTTTCACATGAATTACCAGCTAGCATCAAAACCGTTACGTTAGCCTACACTTTATTTGACGTGACCCAAAACCAGGGAGGCTCTTAATGTCAGAAACGACACACCAATATGAACATTATTATGTGCCGGCACAAAGCCACTGGCCAATTACCGGCTCAGTCGGTTTGGCCTGTTTCATGGTGGGGATAGCAAATTTACTCCATGGCCATATTGCCGGACACTATTTCTTCTTTTTTGGGTCTCTTTGTATTGTTTATATGATGTTTGGTTGGTTTCGAGATGTTATTCGTGAAAGTCACCAAGGACTTTATAGTAAACAGATGGATCGTTCCTTCCGTTGGGGAATGGCTTGGTTTATCTTTTCCGAAGTGATGTTTTTTGCTGCTTTTTTTGGCGCCTTATTTTATGCCAGAAACTTCTCAGTACCCTGGTTAGGTGGAGAAGGTGCAAGAGGTGCTTCGCATCTGCTTTGGCCAAAATTTTCCGCTATTTGGCCTTTGTTGCAAAATCCAAATCCAGAGTTGTATCACGATCCTAAAGATGTGATTAATGCCTGGGGTATTCCTGCGCTAAATACATTAATTCTGCTCACCAGTGGTGTAACGATTACGATTGCGCATTGGGGTTTAGTCAAAAAGAACCGTCCCCAACTCATTATTGGCTTATTCCTAACGGTTGCGCTAGGTATTACGTTTATTAGTTTCCAAGCCTACGAGTACATTCATGCTTATCATGCATTGAACCTCACCCTAAATTCAGGGATCTATGGTTCAACATTTTTCATGTTGACAGGTTTCCACGGCGCGCACGTCACAATTGGGACTATTATGCTCATTGTTATTTTAATGCGCTGCCTTAAAGGCCATTTTACCCCTGAGCACCATTTTGGTTTTGAGGCAGTGGCATGGTATTGGCATTTTGTCGATGTGGTATGGTTGTTTCTGTTTGTGTTTGTTTACTGGTTATAGTCTTCGCACTTGAGCTTTTGTCTACGCTATCGCTTCGACGCGGCAAGATATTTATTTACCCCGTGCCGTAGCTTTAGCGTAGGCAGGTCGTTGACATCTTTCTCTCGCAACAGTGATGTATTTTGCATACACTCCTGTTGCTCGTGAAATCGTCGACTCGTCTAAAACTCAAGTGCTGTGACTACTACATAGGAAACAAGCCATGGGGTTTTATCCACCCCATGGCAAATGCCACAAATAGTAATATAAAAAGTGTTAATGATAACCCGATACGAAGAGTCAACGCTTTGACCGCCTCCTCGGATTTTCCTTTTTTAAACAAGATAAAATACAATCCAGAGCCCAGGGATAACACAATAAGTGCCATAAACGCATAGACAACAAACTTAACAACCCAGTGATCGCTCATCATGATTAAACTATGGCCCTTAAAACCCTTCCACTTTATTAGTGCATTAATGATATGTGGGGTCACTTTACTTTGTAGTTTAGGGTGTTGGCAACTCTCTAGAGCTGCTCAAAAACAAGCTTTGCTCAGTCAAGCCTCAGAGGCACGAACTCAGCAACCTTTATCAGTACATGCCTTGTTAACCGAGGCTAATCCATCCACTTTACGTTATTACCCGATTAAACTATCGGGCACCTTTTTTAATGACCAAACGATTTTGTTAGACAACAAGGTTAATAATGGCGAGGTAGGTTACCACGTACTCGTCCCCTTTCTACTCAATGAACACACGCTGATCCTCGTGAATCGTGGTTGGATCCCTCAAGGACGTTCTCGTGCAATTTTACCTTCAATTTCGCCTATCAAAGGTGAAACTACCATTGAAGGTTATTTGGATTTTGCGTATCGTAACCCGCTTATCAAGTCAGCAATTGAATCCAATATTATCCAATGGCCGTTGCGTATGCAGCAACTTGATATGGGGCTTCTTAAAGATACTTTAGGCAAAAACATCTACCCTATGTTAGTTACATTAAACAATGAATCTTCTTTTGCTTTTTCATCCCCAAAAGCACCAGTGGTGTGGATGTCTCCCGAACGTCATCAGGGCTATGCAGTACAATGGTTTTCTCTTGCTGCAACCTTGTTTGGGTTTTACCTTTTTACGCAATTTAGACAAAGAGCTAAGCATGAACACGCAAACAACTGCAAAAACTGCTAGAAACAATAAATTCATCTTTCTTCTTTTTTTTATTGTCTTAATAGGACCTATCTTTTTTGCTTATCATCTGGTGCAAAAAGGTAATGCACATCAACTGCGATTAACTAATCACGGTGATTTAATTTCTCCTCCTGTCAACATGACAACTACACCGCTTCACAACCTCACTCAAAAGCAAGATCTCACAGGGAAGTCATTACATGGCAAATGGTGGTTAGTCTATGTTGGTCCAGCGAAATGCCAACAAACCTGTCATGACGTCATTTATAATTTACGCCAAATCCGTACCTCCTTAGGAAAAGATGCTTCACGCCTTGAACGATTGTTTATAGCACACCCTAACTGTGAAATGAGTGTTTGCGAAAAATACTTAAGCGAAAGCTATCCAGATATGATGAGAGCACAAATAGCACAGCAGGATTTTGAAAACTTATTTCATCCTATTAGCTCGCTTTCCGATCGAGAAATGGTTGGTGAAATCTACATCATGGATCCTAAAGGCAACATCATGATGCATTATGCAGCTGATGCGCCGTCGCGTGATATTCGCAGTGATATCAAACGATTATTAAAAGTCTCCAAAATTGGTTAAGGGGAAAACTTGTGCGAGCTATGCCTTGGATACAGCGTTTAGTCATTGCAAGCATCGGATTAGCCCTATGTGTGATCTTACTAGGCGCTTACACGCGCTTATCTGATGCAGGTTTAGGATGCCCTGATTGGCCAGGCTGTTACGGTCAATTAAAAGCGCCCAGCACCACCGAAGAAATCTATGCTGCACATCAATTATATCCTGGTGCTCCAGTGGATACGGCTAAAGCACGCACAGAGATGACACATCGTTATGCTGCTGAAACACTCGGCACCTTTATCATGATTTTTGCATTATTGGCCTATTGGAAACGTCGTGAGATTTCAATACCGCTCTGGTTACCTGGACTATTGGCGGTTCTTGTTCTAGCGCAAGGGTTATTGGGAATGTGGACCGTCACCATGCGTCTTTTACCCCTCGTCGTGATGAGCCATCTTCTAGGTGGTTTTTGCACTTTAGCGCTTTTATGGCTTAGTTGGCTCTATCTGCAAAAGAAACCCACTTTTTCTTTTTCTCCTCAACGCTTTTTGTTAATGCTTGGAAATTTAAGTCTTTTGATGATTGTATTACAAATTATTCTGGGCGGATGGACTAGCGCTAATTATGCGGCGTTGATTTGCCCAGATTTTCCTACCTGCCAGGGACAATGGTTGCCACATTTTAGCGCACGAGCCTTTAATTTTCTTGGTGGGTTAGGATTGGAAGAACCGCTAAGTTATATGGACAGCGCAGAGAAAACCACGATTCATGTGATGCACCGTCTTGGTGCTTTGCTTACAACAATACTGATTGCAACGTTGAGTTTTTCGCTTTGGCGCGAAGCGAAAAAAGTATCTTCTTTAGAAGCTAAACATTGGTTGAAAAACTTCAGTTTCTTGCTGGCTTTCGTTTTAGTTGCTCAACTCTGTTTAGGCATTTCTAATATTTTGTTTCATTTACCGTTAAGTATTGCTGTAGCACACAATGGTGTCGCAGTATTACTCCTTTTAATATTAATTGCGTTAAACTTTACGCTCAGAGCGATAAGGGTTTCTCGTGGCTAAAATTGCACTCGTTAGACCAACTTTATGGCACGACTATTGGGAATTAACAAAACCTCGGGTTGTTGCTCTGATGATCCTCACCGCTATTGTCGGCATGCTTTTAGCTTCTTCTCCAGAATGTTTTCCCTGGCAAGCCATTTGTTTTGGTACAGTAGGAATTGCTTTTTGTGCAGGATCTGCTGCGGTGATTAACCACCTTATTGAACGTCATATTGATGTTCACATGCGACGCACACAACATCGCCCTGTTGCAACGGGACGCGTAGGCCCTATGCAAGCAATGGTATTTTCATTATTGCTAGGCTCTGTCGGTCTCACCGTTCTTATTTTTTTAGTCAATGCCATTACAGCTTGGCTGACTTTTATTAGCTTGGTCGGTTATGCACTGTTTTACACCATATTTTTGAAGCGCGCGACGCCGCAAAATATTGTGATTGGTGGCGCAGCGGGCGCAGCGCCCCCTCTCTTAGGATGGACTGCTGTTACCGGTCAGATTGATCCCTTTGGTTTATTGCTAGTATTAATTATCTTCACGTGGACACCACCACATTTTTGGGCATTAGCAATATATAGACATGAGGATTATGCCAAAGCACAACTTCCGATGTTACCAGTCACGCATGGGATCAAATTCACCAAACTATGCATTTTGTTCTACACTATCTTGCTAATTGCTTCAACTATACTCCCCTATGTGACGGGGATGTGTGGTATCACCTATCTTATTTGTGCGTTGGGCCTAGGGATAGGGTTCCTTTATTATGGATTTAAGTTATTCTGGTCTGATGAGCCCCGTGTTGCATTGAATACTTTTAGCTACTCCATTATTTATTTAATGGGCCTGTTTATTGGGTTCTTGTTGGATCACTACCTCCACTATTTAATGAATTTATCTTAGGTATTCTATGAAAAAACATACTTTATTTATTATTCTTATTATTGGAATTGCATTAGCAATTGGGATCTGGCGAGATAACCACGATGAAGCGCCGATAGAATCTGCCAAATTATTCACTTCTATTCCATTAAGTGTTGGCACAGCTTTGACACAACCTCATAAAATCCCTGATTTCACATTGACAGACATGAATGGAAAACTTTTTAACAATGACTCTATTAAAGCACGCTGGAGTTTCCTTTTCTTTGGCTATAGTAACTGCCCTAATATTTGTCCCAGCACGTTAGGAGCAATACGACAAATTTCACAACGACTAGGTATTAGCTCTCATATCCAATTCGTTTTTATTTCTATTGATCCTGAACATGATACGCCAGCACAACTCAAAAATTACTTACAACAAGAGCAATTTGCTGGTGCTCCTATCGTAGGTGTCACAGGGGATAGAGAAAGCATTAACACACTGGCAAAAACTATAGGCATTCATATTTCTTCCGATCAAAACAAAGAAATTACTGCAGATCACATCGAACATGGCGGTGCACTGTTACTCACCAACCCTGAAGGAAAGCTAGCAGCGATTTTTACCTCAACAGACAAACCTAGCGCTATTGCTCGTGACTTTAAAGAGCTTGCGCACCATTACGCTAATTCAGTTTGATCTCCTTATATGATGCGCTGTCAGCAAACTATGCAGACAGCGCCTACCCTGCGAAGAATATCAGCTCCCATCAAAAACCTTGAACTGATTTGTGTATTTCCTATTTCTCTGCTTCAATATATTTAGATGACTAAAAAGGATGTTTCCCTTCAAAAGGGAACTTCTCTCTACCTGATCTTATTTGCGTTGAGGATAACCTGTGAGTAAACCAGCAATGAGTGAAGAATTTAACACCACTAAGCTCGTACAACATCAGCGTGATTATTTTAATACGGATGCGACTAAATCTGTCGATTTTCGTATCAACCAATTGAAAAAAATGAAATCACTTATCCGTCAGTATGAAGATCAGATCTTGGGAGCACTTACGCTCGATTTGGGGCGTCATCCCATGGAAGGCTATGTCTCTGAAATTATGTTAATTATTAATGAGATAAATTTTTGTCTCAAAAAATTAAAATCATGGACAAAACCCAAAATTGTTGAAAATAATTTTTTCATCTCTCCTGCAAAGTCAAAAATTTATTATGAACCTTTTGGGGTAAGTTTAATCATTTCACCCTGGAATTATCCTTTTTTACTCTCAATGCGCCCCCTTCTGGGCGCCATCTGTGCTGGTAACTGCGCAACCTTGAAGGTGTCAGAACAAGCTCCTTTTACCAGCAAAGTTATTTTGGAACTCATTAATCGCCATTTCCCACAAGAATATTTATGTGCGCTTGATTGTGGACCTAAAGAAACTGAAAAACTAATTCAATCAGGTTATGACTTTATTTTATATAGCGGCGAGACCCAAGCTGGGAAAAATATCATGAAAATGGCAGCTGATACATTGGCGCCAGTTGTTTTAACTTTAGCAGGAAAAAGCCCTGTTATTGTTGATGAAACAGCAGACATTAACCATGCGGCCAAAAGAATTGTCTGGGGAAAATACATCAATTCAGGTCAAACCTGTCTTGCGCCGGCCTATGTTTACGTACATGTATCGCGTAAAGACGAACTCATTAATGCTATTCAACAACAAATTACCAAGTCCTATGGTGAAGATCCCATTAACAATTCAGATTATGGAAAGATTATCAACAATCACCATTTTAAAAAGTTAACGGCGTTCTTGTCTCAAACGGAGATCGTCTTTGGCGGCAGAATGGATGAAGAGAAACTAAAAATAGAGCCCACCATCATTGAAGTAGAAAGTCTTCATGACAATATAATGCAAGAAGAAATATTTGGCCCTATTCTACCTATATTAACCTATAAAGATCTGGATATTCTGATTTCACAGCTCAAAAAATTACCTAAACCATTTTCGCTTTATCACTTTTCTAAGCACAAAGCGTCTATTAATAAGGTAAACCAGACCTTGAGCTTTGGTGGTGGTTGCGTTAACGATTGCGTCATTCATTCAACCAATAAATATTTCCCATTCGGTGGTGTTGGCTCTAGTGGTTTTGGTTCTTATGTAGGAGAACAAGGCTTTAAAACCTTTTCCCATACAAAATCCATCATTGAACGACGCAAAATAATGATTGCCGATCTTTTACCAATTATGCCTGCTTATACTGAAAAGAAGTTTAAGCTTTTCAGAATGTTTGCCAAAATAATCGGGTATTAAGCTCTATTTTTAACAGCGACAGAGCAGCTCACTTTTTTTGCAACAGCATCATCTTTAACAGATTTTTTTATTTCTAAATATTTCATTTTCAACCTTGTATTATAACTATGTAGCGTTGGTGGATAGTGAATACCAACTTGGTATGCTTGCATCGCAACTTCATCATAACGTAAGTAATGTGTTGACAAATCAATTGCAAAGAATTTTTTCAAAATAGCATGCAATTTCGCTTGATTATCAATTATCTCCCTGTGAACAACCTTATTGTTTTCACGAATAATAAATTTTTCATTACATAAATTATATCGACCATTTTCATTATTTTTCATTTTAAATGGCTTTGTACAAGAAAAGTAATTTTTAAACGGCGACTTTGCTGTTAACACATTGGCGCTTGAATGATTTAATGCTTCTAGTTGCTTTCCTGTTGCTTTAACATTATTGAATCCATACAAACTTTTCCATTTATTTTTATGAAATGCTTGCAATTCAAATGCATATTCCTTTCCGGCGATAACTCTAAATTTCTCAGAATATTGCTGTGCTTCACCATTTTTCAGGCTGATAGGAAGCATTATTCCTATTCCTCCAAAGGCTGCATCTATCAACAAATCTTGTCCATCAACATTGACAATAGCGGCTGCATGTTTAGGTCTTTTATTTCTACTAAGATGAGAACTCATCCACAAGTCGTCACCAACAATTGGCATCACTTGAAATCGTAAATTTTTTAACATTGCAATCAAGAGCACATTCAATTCTACGCAATTACCTCCTCTTCCTAAATGAACTAATTTTCGAAATAAGGTATTAACGTTAAGAGAAGTTCGACGCTGTGGAAAGAGATCCAAATCACTATCATGAGAATCTATCGTCTCAAATGGAAAGGTAAAAGCATGGCCCTCAACAATTTGTGTCAGGCATTCCAAAGAAACAGCTAGTTTACCTTTAAATCCAATTTTTTTTAGATACGCTTTCGTTTGTTGAGGGAGAAACGCCATTTTCAATACCTTAACCAAAGTTTGCCAGATTTCTAACAATAAGAATAAACGGCAAACTATAGCAAAGATATCACCAAAAAATCTAGCAAAATTGTTGCTTAAAAAGCAGTTTTCAAACTAGTTTGTATAAAAGGATAAATTATCTTTCATGAAAAAATCTCATCAAACGCATAGGAGATTTTAGCTGAAATAACGCTTGGTGAGATAAACAGCAGTGGTCAAGAGGAAATATGTACTTCTACTACCATTGTTTAAAAAAGAAATGAGCGGGACATCCTGTCCCCGACTACTATTTAAGTTTTATTTGGCGTGATTTTCCAAGCGAAACCACTTGATCCAATTCACCCTTAGTATATTTTGAGGGATCTTTAAAGAAATGCTGCATTTCATTAACACCATACATATAACCATAAGAAATTTTTCTTTTATTTATTTCACCGATAATCCTTGCAGCATCTGGATTCTCTAAAAGAACATGCAAAGGCGTTTTACCTTGTCTGTCAGCAATATCAAGATTGGTGTTATAGGTTGCCCCTAAAGATTTTTGAAGAATTATCGCAATGGCATCTATTGAATCCAAATCGTCAGCATTCGCATTCTCCATCAAATAATGCAACGTAGTTCGACCTAATGGATCTTTAGCGATTGCATCATGAATGGTGGCACTATCAATGATACCTCTCAATTCTCTAAAGTTACGGGCCTCAGCTTGTGCTAACATCAATCTTTGAACTGGCGTTAATTTGAGATAGGCAAGATCAATACCATATCGCTTAAACAACTTTCTTGCTAAATATTCACCTTCTGTTTTCGTAGTTTTGATTGCGTGTTGCAGCGCTCCCACAGTACTCGAATGAGTACTAAGCGATGCGACTATTCCTGGATGCTTCATCAAGTAATCATTTAATGTACCCTTATTTGCTTCTCTCATGATGTTACTTACTTGAGTCTTTTTATGCAGTGATACTGTAGAACGCAAGCAATATGACGCGCAATCAATGAAAGTTTGATATTTTCTAACATCAGCATCTATTGCTTTCAAATTCATGCCTGTAGGAATATGCATTTCATTTAGGTGCACCATTTCTAATAATTCAACATTTGCCTGAGAAAGTAAACGGATTTTATGATAGGCTTCCTCGCTCGGTTCTTCTCTTACTTCCTCTATCAATTTCACAATCTCTCTATCAAATGAAGCTAACAATTCGAATGCATGCTTATCATCAGTAATCCCAGCTACCATTTTTTCTTTCAAAACAGTTAGTGATTCTAATCTTTCATCGCCTGGCATGTACTTTGCAAATTCTTCATTAAAGGCCTTAATATCGGATTTAAATTTTGCGACAGCATGATATTTCATTGTTATTGCTCTTTCGCCGTCTAACAATGCTATCTTATCTGCTACTGAGGCTATCTGTGCATCAAGGGTATCTCCATCAGCAGTAATGGGATCAAATACTCCTATGCTTGCTTTTGAAGGGTTATTAATTGCCTTCAATATTCCATCTAACGCCGCTTGTTTTTGCTCGTCAGGTAGCACCGCGAATTGTTTCAGGAATGCGGCTTTGCTGTTTTCATAAATGGTTTTACGTAGAGCGATATCACCCATTGCGTCTAGCCTTGCCCAAAGCAAGGTGACCTTTTGACCAAGCTGTGGATTGCTCAGCATAGCGCCACAATAATCTTTGCCAAATTGTCCAATGGATTGATACTGTTTGGAGGTCGTATACGGATTCGCTTCTCGCGAAACATCTCTTGAAACGGCATAACGTTCACGTGCACCAAAGTCTATCCGCTTAATGCCGACGATGTTGTTTTCTTCATCGACATCAGCCATAAACTGTCCAATGTGCAAACTTTCATCGCCTACCACTTGACTTGTAAAAATTCCAGCAGCAAGTTGCCATTGTGCACTAGAATTCAATTCTGCAATTCCTCGTGACACTTTCCCTGCATACCATGATTCCCAGCTAATGAGGGTTTTAGGTTCACGCTTTGCGCCATAAACTATTACATCCCATGGCATTACTCTACCGCCCTTTTGGCTCGGCATCACTCTTGGTTGTACAGACAACACCATTGGCTTAGGAGCACCTGTCGTAATCACGCCTACTGTTGCAAAATTGGCTGCATTTTCTAATGCCGACGGTAATAATTTGGCGTCCCTCACCATATAGGCTGTTCCTTCCAAAACACAAGTCGCCGCATCATCCTCTTTGATCAAATGTTCCTTTTTGCCATCACTATAAAAATTTGCCATTCCTTCCTGGCCTCTGCCTTCTAGCCTCTTGGTGATTTGAAAAACGTTTCCTTCATTGTCGATCAATTGTTCGTCTTGAAGCTTAAAAACGTGCGGCTCTGCGCTTGTTTCAAGCTCGATCTGTATAAAATCTTCGTGTTCGTGACGATGTAGTGGTTTAGATTTTTGCGGTTTTGCTAGCTGAAAATTATATTTTTGTTGAAGACTGTTTAGCCCTTCAGCAAAAATACTTAATTTCGTTTCAGTTAAAAAAGTATTGAATGAATGATTGCTAGGAAACAATAGCTGACTAGGAGAGATGACAAGACCCAGGATATGATCGATATCGCTAAGCGCTTTTGCTTGGATTTCTGTTACATCCCCACGCTGCTCCAATATGTCTTCACGAAATTGACCAAGCCTCTCGCTAATCAGTCGTTGTGCGACTTTGGGATCATATCCTTGCATAAAGTACCTCACCTACACCTATTTATTATTTATGACAATCATGTTTCGTTAAGAGTTCATTTCAATACGAACATGATAGTTGACAAACTTATGTGAGTGAATACTTCTTAAGATAAACGGCATCAATCTCAAGATGGCATTTAAACCCTGTTAGATATTTAGGTGTAGATCATCAAAAAATGCTTATTTTATTTTTCTTATGTTTTGTTTCGCTTTTTCTCCATAAGCCACGACTTTCTCTAACTCACCCTCGGTATATGTTGCATTTGATTTGCGCCATACATATAGCCATATGAAATCATTCTTGCATTGATTCTCCAATAACTTTTTGCGCATGAGGATTCTCTAAGAGAACATACCTTCTTTATCAGCAATATCAAGATTAGTGTTATAAGTTCCACCTAATGACTTTTGAAGTATCGTGGCAAGTACATCTATTGCATCTTGATGATTAGGATTAATATTTGTCATCAGATGATGTAAAGCCGTTCGCCCATATGTGTCTTTAGCTAATACATCGTTAATGTCAGCTTTTGCAAAGGTATTCTTTAAATCTTTGTATTTGCCATTCTCCGCTTTTCTAACAACAATCTTTGTAAAGGTGTCAATTTAAGATGGGCAAGATTGACGCCATAACGCTTAAATAATTTCCTTGCTAAATACTCACCTTGTGTTTTCTTTGTCTTAACCATATTCTGAAGAGAACCTACTGTACTTGTATGCGTACTAAGTGATTCCGCTACCGCTGGATTTTTCTGTAAATATGCAGCTAAAGTCCCTTTGTGAGCTTCTTTCATCAGTTGATTCACTTGTATTCTTTTATGTGTCGTCGCAGAAGGACGCAAGCAATAGTCAACGCAATCAAAAAAAGTTTGGTACTTTTTAATTGCATTATCTAATTGTTTTAAATTCATGTAAGAAATGATATAAAAAAGATGAGAGAATTTAAGTGAGTGAGCATTTCTTGAGATAAACGGCGTTTATCTCAGATAGAGTTTAACGGTGAATGAAAGATACTGCCAAAACAGTATCTTCAAGTTAGCTTGCCTCTACCTCTATTGAAGACTCATTTTTTTAAATCTTTCAATAACCTCTTCTCGTTGCAATTTAACAGCATCTTGCTTTGCTTTTACATCTTGCAAATGGCGGTGATATAAAAGCCCCTTTTCCTCGGCCTGCGAATGCACAATTTCACCAATTAAGTTTTTAACTTCTTGCTCTCGCCCCTGATACGTTTCGATTAATTTCATTGAAACAAGGGTAAACAAAGAAGGAATAGTATGGGGAGCCAAAATACTAGCAATTTCTTGGTGTTTTGCGCTAATCCCTGCTAGCCCTTTTGCATAATGAAATGGAGAATAATTAGCATTATCCCGCGCATCTGCAGAAGCCTCTTTTTGTAGCAACATTTTTGCCGCCTCAGTATGTCCATTTTGTGTTGCTTTATGTAAAGGGGTTTCCTCTGCTCCATTTGTCACATCAACATCACATGGCTCATAAAAACCATCAATCCACAAATTAAGGTAGCACTGTAAAAAATCTAATTTATTTTCACCTGCAGCTTCATGCAAGGGTGTATTACCCTTATTATCTCCTTGCGTTCGAAGAGAAGGATCATGCGCAACTAAAACCTCTGCAATTGCTAATTGATCAAAATCTTGCGCGTAATGCAGCGCATTCCTACCTGCTAAATCAGTTGCTTTAATTTTTGCTCCCTTTGCAAGTAAGGCTTCAACCACTTCGGCCCCCAAAACATCCGATTCACATGCCAACATTAAAGGTGTCAGCTTATTAAGTGGGTTCTTAAATGTCATGATAAAATTGACGTCATCCTTTTCTAATTTTTTAATTGCTTCAAGCGCCGCATCTTTATCATCATCTAAGAGTGCGTTTTTCAGTGCATTTTGCAAAGTGAATATCATAAATTGCCCCAGATAAGCCATTAAGATAACAAATTGTAGCGATCCATTTATCGGGTGTAAAGTACCATTCATTAATTAACTTAGACGATCAACTTAATATAGGTGAACTGATCATCACCACGGGTTGATAAAGGGCTTTTATCACACCCTTCACCATTGACTCGCTTCAACGATAAAGAGGAGGATGGATAAATCGTAACAGCTCACCTTTTAGAAGGCGGTTTTATCTTAGGACTACGAGGAGACTCCATTGAATATACACTGGCTTGCTCTTGATTACCTTGCTTTTTAATATTCCCAGAAAATAAAAGCTTTCTATCTTTACCAGAAAGACTTAAATCAATATCAAGATTTTTTGCAGCATCCTCAAGCTTCCTTATAAAAACTTCAATTGCCGATTGCGCAGAGTCGCCTTTTTTAAGATTCCACAAAACGGAGATATCCAAATCGGTAAAACGAATATCATCCTCGGGTCCTGTAAATTCTTTTAAGATCTTTGCAAGTTCAAGACTCGGAAAATGTATTGAAGGCTCCGTTCCCTCTATGTACGTGTTCCTAAGTATCTTCGCCGTTTTTTGATACATCTTGATACTTTCATTTGTCCAAAGCATTAGGCACAATGCATAAAAATCATCTTTAGGATATGAAGTAGGAATTTTCCCCGGCACAGATTCAGGCGCATTCATTTTCTTTAGCATTTCAAGAGACGCTAAATAAATATTTAACAAAGTCTTATTTGTGGGATTCATCACACTAGAAGCGAGCCCATAGTCAATAAGCGTCAACTCTAATGTTCTAGGGGAAATCATCACATTATCGGCTTTAATATCATTATGAACCATATTCACTTGATGAAGTGCCGCTGTTATTTTTGTGATGTTGAAAGCGATTTTTAAGCCAATTTCCATTACTTCACGAGCCATTTTTTTCTTTTTCTTAACATCAGGTTCCTTTTGAATTTTAATTTTCATTTCTTCTTGAAAGGATTTATATACTTGCATAAACTCGGACAAAGGAACGCCTTCTGCTTTTGTCATAAAAAGATAAAAGATATTGTCTACGTACTTTTCGGCTTTTTCGTTGTTTTCATTAAGGACTATTCTTTGAGCAGGCTCAGTGGTTAATGTTGTTTTCTCTCTATGCTTTTCTTCAAATTCTGGTGCCATTGCACGACCATAATCTAGGATTTCCTCTTTAAGGTTGAATTTATCAAATTCAGGTGCTGTTGCCTCATCCAAAACCTCTGTTTTACCAAATTCTGGTGCCATCGCCTGTTCATAACTTGACTCTACACTTTTTGTCTGCGAAGAGGTTTCGCGAAAATCAGAAGATGATTTTGTACTTGAAGCATCAATTTCATTATGCAAGAAGCTCTCCTGGTTATCAGAAGACATTTCATTAGTTGAGCTTACTGATAATGTTTCTTTGGGTAACACAAGGACAGGCGCCTCATCAGCTGTAATATAATCCTCTGTACTTTCTTCTTTTTTTGATTCCGAGGAAGTGGTTTCTTTGAAGATCACAGGAACGTCATCGCGTAAAAGATAATCATCACTTTCTTCTTTTATCGACCCTGATGGTATGGCCTCATTGGAGGAAATATCATCACGTAAAACATATTCTTTGCTGGTCTCAGGTGATTCCAAGACACTGTCTTGTTCACGATTGTTATTTGAACCGCCCTTAGTAGCATCCTTAACTTTTTCCGTTTTTAAGATACTATCAGGTAATTTCATCCAATTCTCATCAAAAATATCTACAATCGAATTTGTTTCCTGTGTGCCTAAATGTTCATCTCTCATAGCCACAATGGTTGTTTTTAATTGTGATAAATAGGGTTCTTTGTGCTTTGGTAACACCTTTTCTGCCTTGAGTACAATAATTTTAGGCGACGATTTTTTTTTGGGACTAAAACTTTCAGTTATCGCATGATGAGAACGGTCGAATAATTTTTCTCCTTTAAGATAAAAATCTTCTACCTTTTGAGCAAAGCTTACCGTTCCAAATTGCCCTTTACCTAATGGATTCGAATAAATCGCATAAAATTCACCCGCATCATTACAAATGACATGATTTTTAAGCGGTACAAAATTTCCTTTTTCATCTAAATATCCTGTCATGAGTTTAGGCAGAGATTTGCTTTCTTTAATAAGACGAGCGATGGTCCGAGCAATACCTTTACGTTCGGCATAAGACAGAATATGCCCTTCATTTTCTTCCATTTCTTTAATAAGTTGCAACTCCTTACCACTAGCTGCAAAAGGAATTTTCTGCTTCTTTTGTTGTTCATTTTTAGAATCAGCTGAGCGTTCCTTTATATACTCATTAAAATATTTACCATATACTCCTTTGCCTTTCATATTCACCTCTATTGCGCTTCAATTTATTTACTTAGAGTACCCCCTCTATAAATAAATTCATTCACAAACCTATATACACTTAAATATATTTATATTTAATTAAATCATTAAGCACATTATGAGTGAATACTTACCACGATTATTGATAGAAAAGAAAAGACAAAAAAATTAGGCTGGAAATAGATGTCATCATTTTCACCGAATGTGACTTCAGCGTATCAATATTGCTTGATTAGCTAATTGATTTAATGTTTTTTTACATAACATCTCAATTTGCAAAAACTTCTTTTGTTCATCATTAACAGGCTGATTATTTTCATCTACTATCAAAAGCGCACCTTCTTCAACGAAATCATTTATAACCTGAATCAATGCTTTGATATCATGTGCTCCATCTAGATAGGGCAGCAATGCTTGGGCAAGGTGCGTTAATTGAATATTCTCATGTCGACGATTTGTCACAATATTTTGGTAATAGACCTGATATCTGGCAAACGGACATGCCAATGGCTTATCGGTCACTTCCAAAACATAATGAGGTGACACAACATTGACATCGATGATGCCGCCTAGAATTGCTTTAAGCAAAAGTTTATCTAAAAATACTTGAATTTCTGAAAAGGATTGAGGCACGTTTTGCATGATGCTTTTGCATAGCTCACTATAATGCAGAGATTTTTCTTTAGCTTGAAATAAAATCCACATTACAAGCTTAGAAAACGGATCATTCACATTAAGGCACATAATTGAATTAGTAAATAAGATCTCTTTAGGGGTCAAAATATCGTTTTCTTGAAAATTATCATTATCGGGTAAAACGACTAATCTTAAATAACATTTCCAGATAGCTTCTTGTATATTTTTTTCTTGTATTATCAATCGCTCATGACATAGAAGCGTTGCCCGAAAACGCCTATTTTTCACAAAATCCATGTATTGCCCAGCTAATATCCGATTTTCTTCATTTTTTGGAGCCACAGTATATTCTGCAGGTAAATTCTCTGTCTTCATATTACTCAAAAAAGCTTCTGCTAAAAAATGAAGATCATATTTATTGGCTGCTTGCATAAATTGGTGAAAATAAAAAGGTTCGTTGGTGTTGCTAAGATGTTCATGAATTAATTGTGCATCAGAATGCTTCAAAAGGATTTCCACCTCTTGAATTACAAGGGCAGAATAGGGTGTAGTCATATTTTTTAATTGGGTAAAAAGATGCATTAATAAACTTCTTGCTGTTGTTGCTTTATGCAAGGGATTTTTCTCTGCAGCCGTATAGAGCAATAGCATATCTCTTACTGTGCCAGCAATTTCCCATCCGGGGAAGGTATTGTAACTTATATATGCAATTCCAGTAGCGGTAAGCTGATTTTTACAAATTTCTAATATCTTTTCCCTGATATTGGCATCTACCCATGAATAAAGTCCATGGCAGATAATATAATCAAATTTTTCCAGCGGATTAAAATCTAAAATTGACTGATGAATGAGGGAAATGTTCTTAAGCTGTAAATCTTCAATGAGTCTCTTACCCAATTCAATTTGTTTCTTAGATAAATCTATTCCGCAAAAACGTGCATTTGGAAGGTGAAATGCCATAGGAATAATATTGCCACCACTTGCGCATCCTAATTCCAATACATTTGCTCTATCAATAAGCGTCGGCTTAAAACCATATAAAGTTGCAATCGTATAAATATGACTGGGGTGCGTCTCTTTTAGCGCATAACTTTCATAAGGAAAATCATCATAAGATTTTGCTACGTCATTCTCAATTTGCATTAACGCCCTAACGTTATCGATTATCTTTTCCCTATCATAACCCATGATTGTCTATAATGATAAGATAACGATGCAATCTTTTATTTTTAAAGCTGTATTTTTACCCATTGCATGAGCCTTATAACGGAGCAAACATGAGTTTTTTAAGCGAATTTAAAGCTTTTGCGATGCGTGGAAATGTTGTTGATCTCGCTGTTGCCGTCATTATCGGTGCTGCATTTGGTAAAATCGTTTCCTCAATGGTTGATGGAATCATCATGCCATTAATCGGGCTCATATTAGGCGGGATCAATATTTCCGGGGAAACTATTACTGTTAATCAGGCCGTGGTAAAGTGGGGAGCCTTTCTTCAAACCATCATTGATTTTACTATTATCGCTTTTGCCATTTTTATTATGGTTAAAATCATTAATACTTTGCAAAAAAAAGAAGAGGCCGTTACACCTCCTCCTTCGCCAGAAGTGCAATTATTAACTGAAATACGTGATTTGCTAAAAAAACAATCACCGCATGAATAATCGCAAAAAAACTTAGATAGAAGTAATCACAGAATATCCTACATAACCGCAAGCAGCGCCCAACAACGTGCCTACTACAGCTCCCACCGGAACGCCTAATACTGTCGCGCTTAATCCATTTGCAATCGCACCACCCATACCATAGGATAGAAAAACCTCTTTAAACTCACGGATCCCTACGTAAGCTGTTAAACCCCAAACGACATTTTGCGCTAAAAATAAAGAGGCTGTAAATAAATCTGCCCCACCCTCTATACTTTGAATTTCAATTATTGTGAGTTCTCGCATGAAATACCTCATTCTTTTGATGCGAAAATGATGAGTTGGCATTATAAATGCTAACTACAAAAAGTAAACAAAAATTCTGTATTTTTCAGTATTTTTAGGTGAGCGATTATTTAAGTAATAAGACTTATTGCGATTGCTATCATGACAAATCCCATCACTGTATCTAAAACCTGCCAAGCACGAGGATTTCTAAAAATAGGACTTAAAGCACTGGCACCATAAGTTAAACTAAAAAACCAAACAAACGATCCCATGAGTGCACCTGTAATAAAAGGAGCATGCTCATAGATAGGACGCTCAGCACCAACGGTTCCTAGCAATAAGAAAGTATCAATGTAAGTATGCGGGTTCAAAAAAGTAAATCCGAGCAATGCAAGCAATGTTGCAAGCTTGCTACTGTTGGAAGGTTTTTCTAATGCGGCAACCAACGCATGAGGATGAAAAACACTATAAAAAGAGCGTATACCATAACAAACAAGAAAAATCGCTCCTCCCCAACGCAAAATATCAATTAGGGTTGGAAAATCTTCCATTAAAGCACCAATACCTTCTACCCCTAAAACGATCAAAAGAGAATCGCATAAGAAACAGGTTAACGCTGTCAGAAATAAATGTTGTCGTTTTAAGCCTTGCTTTAAAACAAACGCATTCTGTGCACCAATTGCAATAATTAAACTGGCACCAAGTGCAAAACCTTCAACCAAAGGCGCTAAAAGCATAATTTTTACTTCTCTTACAGGGGGAAATCAAGACTAACTCAGCTTTATTAGTAATTCAAGCCCACCAGCTAAATGTGTAATTTAAGGCTACTAAAGGAAGAAAGCTAGCTGTATATACATGCTTTAATGGCTCACTTACTAACAAACTACCACATCTATTGAATTTATATTCAGGTAATATTTAAAAATGTTTTGCTTTGCATGATCTTTTTCTCCCATGAGAGTTTTTGATACACTCTGGCGTCTCGTTTAACTCTCAAGTGTTTCACTATGATTGAAGAGGTAGGATATGTTAAAAGGCGCGAATGGAAGTGAAAGTAACAGTGAAAATGAAAGTGAGTATGACAAAGGTAGCCTTCGCAATTCTGATGTGTATGAATACGAAGAAGGGGAATATCCTCTCCAGCATGAAGTTAGCATCGCAGCATCAAATCAAATGAAAGAATTACCGCCTCAACAAACGTATGAACAAGACAGCGAAAGCGAACTAGTTCTCGCTATTGAACATGAGTTACAAACAGTACCCGTCACACACACTCTGACTAATGTTGCTCAAGTGGAGACTCCCTCTCCAGAACCACAAACTCATCCTTCGCAGCAAGCCGTTTCTAAGATTGAGCAATCTGAAAAAGACGCTATTCAACCAAAAATGGAGGCAACTATTCTCGACACCTCTCCAGAGGTATCCTCCCTTGTTCCTACCCTAACAGAGCAGACTCGTGAACAAGAGAAAAAGCAAGCTTCAGCTAACGAACAATTGGAAGCTAAAGAACTTGAGACAAAGCAAGTGACTCAAGAACATGATAAAGTAAAAAAACCATCAGAGAGGATCAAAGATCTCAAAAAAGTAAGAGAAGAAAAAAAGAAGCAAGAGGCTAAAACGGATGCTAAGCATAAAAGTCCTGTCAAGTCTGACAAAAAAGGGATAGGCGAGAAACCTCTTGATGTTAAGACCACATCGCGAATAGCAAGTCCTAAACCTCCCTCAAAAGGCGGTGTCCTAAAACATACTGAAGATAAATCCGCTGATGGACACTTAAGCCGCTTGGCAAGCTTGCAACAGAGCGCACAAACAGCTTTCTCACAAGTAACAGACTCTCTTTCTCATTCTCGTCCTGTTACGTGGCTATTAAACCTTGTGGGCAAAAATAGCGCAAACAATATTGCTCATTCACAGGCTTCGGTTAGTGAAGAGAAAAAGAAAAAAGAAGGCAAGGCATATCGTCGCTAGCTTTCTCCCTTCCATTCCAGGTACACATCTGGAATGGATCATTTTTACATAAGGAGTATTTTTGATGCGTTTACTTCATTCTCATGAGCAAGTTATTATCTCTGCTGGCTGCATGGAAGGAGCTTGTCTACAAACGACCCTTGAATTTCTCAATAATTGCTCTTATTCTCAAATGCAGCAAATAAATGTCGTATTTAAATCCATTATCCTAAGCGATGAAATGAAAGGCGCTGATGAGGCAACTCTCAAAGCAGCACTGATTAATGCTATTCAAAATATGTCTTTCTAAATTAATATAGCCGAGAACATTTAATTTTGTTTTCGGCTACTTCGATTCAACTTTTCATCTTTTATATTCTTTTTAATTTTGACAAATTACTACACAACCTTTAAAGTAGCTAGCTTAATAGAGGGATCAACCTGCGGAGGGATCAGCGCCGTATAACTTTATACATTTAAAAATGGATTCATTCTGGTATGCCGAAATTACTAACAATAAATGAGATAACTCAAAAACTTGATGCGGGCACTTTACCAACTTCTTATATAATTCAATCTCCCGATACTATCACCTGTGAAGTTCTAATCAAATTACTGGCCAAATTCCAAGACAATGATGAAATGCTAAAATTTATTGTGCAATTAAGTAAAGATAAAAGCATTTCTATTAGGAATAATAAGGAAAATATTGCTTTAGGTTCTCTTCCACATTTTATCCATGCCTATTCTAGTAATACGCTTTACCCTGAAAACTTAGACAAAGAAAAGCAACAAGCAATATTATCATTATTCCAAAAAATGTTGTTTAGTAAAGATCAACTATTATATCTTTTGCAAAATTTGAGCAAAAATAATGTGAGAGATATTCTATTACAAAGCGATTGCTTTTTGATGAAAGATCTTATTGCTATTTGTAATGATGTAAATGAACTTTCAAAATTTCATCGTTATACCATCAAATTACTTTATCATTATCTGAATCCTACTCGTCAATGGAATAAACCGCTTACGCCGTATTTAGACATGTTCTATTTTACTTATAGAGCAGGGCATACGCTTGGATTAAAAAATAAAATTAACATTCAAGCTAAAGGGAAAACACTCACCCTGGATCCGGAAGGAGAATTCACTTCCGTCTCGCTCAAATTGTTGATGAATATTATTCAGCGTTATCAACAAATTTATCCTAATACGCATTTCGAAAAGATTGCTAATGCGATTAAATTTGCAGATATGCGAATGGAATGGGACTCTCACGATTATAAAGAAAAAGCTGCAGAGGATTATCTTTTACGTTATCAAACCCAAGAGCTAGCCTTCATAGCGACAGGCTGGACAAGACATACCGTTGGAATTGCCTTGTATGGTGATTACCTCATTTATTGTAATCGTGGGGAAGGATGCGATTCTCGAAGTGGTTGCAAGATCTTTAAAATTAAAGATCGAAATCAGATTGATAAAGCCTTTTTGGAAAAACTTTTAACACCACAAAAAAATATATCTGAATTTGAAACACTACTTAGTACAGTGGTTGATCTAACATCACCCGCAGCAAAAATGAAATCTAAACCTCATAAATATGGCACCTGCACTTTTGTCAATCTCAAATCGACAATTGAAGGCATGCTGGTACTGCTAGATGCGGGTCCGAATGCCTCAACCAACGAGGTGTGGCGTGCATCACAAAAGGGAAGAAGAAATTACAAGCGATTCACACGATTCATTCGAGACAGAGAAATTGATGAAATCATTAAAAATATGTTTTATGCCCGAGATCCTGAATTGATTACTTTCTATGCCGCCCTTGTTAAAGCAATTGTCACACAACATCATGGCACACCAAGGAGCTCTTACAAAGATAATGACGAAGTCATCAGAGCCTATGAATTATTTGAACGTTCTACTTCTGCCGTAAGAGATATTTTGCAAAAAGACCAAGATTTTATGGCAATAATAAAAAATATAACGCCAACGTATGAAAAAATTCTCATCGATAAAAGAGTCATTCGTTGTCCAGGAATAAGGGAAGAAATAGTGTATAGTTATAATCATTATGCTCATCGTGTTGTAATAGATAATGGTTATATGACAGCGATTAACGGAAAAGCCACACCCAAAATGCATTTCTCTTTCAAGCAAGCACGAAAAATGATCTCCTTAGTGGGGTAGCTCCTTTTCATGAGGCCTAGCAAATAGGCCTCTCTGAAGAGAATATCGTCTATCTTTGATTAGGGTGAATTTATCTTTTATTAAACTATACCTCTATACAGCAGGATTTTTTGCAGTTCATCACCGTGACATAGAGTATTGCCAAAGGGAGATCAGTATGAATCTTGTTAAACCATTTACCCTGTTTTCCTTGCTTAGTGCAGCATCACAAATTTTTGCTGCGACCATCGTACTTGAACCTGAAACTCAACAATTTATTGACGGATTAGCCAAGAAAAACGCCCCCCCCATTTATACCCTTTCACCAACTGATGCTAGAGCTGTATTAGACAATGCACAGGCTAATGCAGAAAAATTTCCGGTGGATATTGAGGAACGTAAAATTCCAACTGGTACATACGGAGACGTTCCTATTCATATCATTCGGCCTAAAGATAATCATGATGAATTACCTGTTGTGATGTATTTCCACGGTGGTGGTTGGATATTAGGAGATTTTGGCACACATGAACGACTTTTGAGCGAAATTGCCAATGGAGCCAAAGTTGCTGTTGTCTATGTAGACTATAGCCGCTCCCCTGAAGCAAAATTCCCGGTTCCACTTGAACAAGCTTATGCTGCTACAAAATGGATAGCCGAAAATGGAAAATCTCTTAAGCTCGATACTTCTCGGTTAGCTGTTGCAGGCGATAGTGTTGGAGGTAATATGGCAACAGCAGTTGCTTTACTTGCCAAAGAGCATAAAGGTCCAAAAATAGATTTTCAGCTTCTTTTTTATCCTGTCACTGATGCTGCAATGGATACTGCTTCCTATAAAGAATTTGCAGAAGGCCCTTGGTTAACACGCAAAGCGATGGAATGGTTTTGGGATGCTTACGCCCCCAACAAAAGCGATCGTAAAAAAATTACCGTCTCTCCATTGCAAGCTTCTATTAAAGAGCTATCAGGGTTACCACCTGCGCTTATCATTACCGATGAAAACGATGTATTACGTGATGAAGGCGAAGCTTATGGGCGTAAATTAAGCCAAGCTGGCGTAAAAGTGACTGCCGTTCGCTATCTTGGCACCATCCACGATTTTGTAATGTTAAATGCCATCGCGAAAACACCTGCTGCCCGTGCAGCGATAGAACAAGCCAATGACGCTTTAAAGAAAAATCTCCAAAAAAATAAGTAAGGATTTGCTTCAGGTTTATATAATTTGTCACTATAAACCTGAAGCGATTTCACTACCAACGAGGTTTACTCTTATCGTTATTTAATCGTGGTTCTTCTTTTGCTGCATAATGAGACAAAACCTCATTTGCTGTATTTTGATATTGTGATAGAAGTGCTTCTTTATCTTTCAATAAAGGCGGCTTATTCATACTGGCGTCAAACGACGTGGGAACTTCCCCTTGTGAAAAAATGTATTTTCCATAGGAAAAAATAGAACTTATTTTTTGTTGGATCCCAGACCATATCCATGCGACAGCATACCCTGCTGAGCCGCCAAGAAACGCCATCGTCAAAATTAGTGGCCATCCATATCCCGCAAAAACCCCATAAGCTGCTCCAACGCCTGCACCAACGATGACAATTTCTAGGGCTAAATTGTAAAATTTTTCTTTATTTTTTAAATGTTTCGCCTGCTTAACAAAGCGCTGAGATTTCTCCTGCATTTCTTTTGATCTATCCCTGAGTGTTTCTATTTTTCGACCACGCACAATCACTTTATCGATATTCTGCAGCATTATCTTTTTTGTTTCATCTATTTCTTGTTGGATTTGCTTTATTTTCGTGCGTTCATTAGCTTGGTTATTTTTCTTCATCAGACAACTCCTGAATAATACTCCAGACTAGTAAAATTTATTTGACCTAAGAGTAAAGAGTAGTCAAAAAATAAAGCTTAGCTTCATGTACATTTAGACAGACGTTGCGTTCGCCTAAATGTTTGGTTTAAAGGCAATGCTTCCATCGGAACGAATTCTAAAAGAGGACGCTTTAAACCATGAGAAAAAAATAATTTTTCAAATTGCTGCTCTATGCACTCAATCGCTTGCAAAAAATTACTTGCTTGGATCTTAACCACTAAACGATGAACAGAATACTGTATTAATTGATATTGATGAACATTTCCGCTAACGACTCTGAGCGCTTGGTGAATATGATCTGCATAAACCGGTCTTAATGCTTGATCTTTAGATGGGAAATATAAAGTATCTTCACATCTGCCAGAAATTTTTTCTACCGCCGTCATGGCACTACCACAAAGACAGGGCTTTGTTTTCAAAACCAAAATATCATCCATCCGATAGCGAACAAGCGGTTGAACATAGCGATTTAATGCAGTGATCACAGGGATAAATCGCTCTTTATCTATCCATTCTTTTTCAAGAAAATATTGCTCCTCGTCGATATGCAAAGTACCATACTCACAAGTTGCGCCCAGCCATCCTTCTGCACATTGATAAAGTTGATGAACATTTTGTTTAAAAGCTGTCGCAATATAACTTTCATCAAAAGAAGTTAACACCTCTGTCGTCGTAATGATTCTTTTTGGATCTAAATGAATTTTTTGTTCTTGCTTCATCATCGCCAGCATACGCAAAGTTTGAACAGGTGCGACAATCACATCGGGTTTAAATGAATGTAAATCGAATAAATGTTTCTCAAAATCCTCATTTAGATCGTAAAACCTTGCTTTTAAAAAATATAAATCTTCAAGAATAGGAAAGTATGGGTTATTGAGATGAAAAAAAGCTATTTTTTGTCGCTGCAACCAAGTCGGTAACAACATGTCTTTCAACACTGAAATACTAGCCTTTATCGATTCTTTGGCAGAAAAAAGAAAAATACCAGGCTCACCTGATGTACCTATTGATTGATGCGCGATTAATTTCATTGGTTTTGTGCTAATAAGGTTCATTGCCTCTGCGCGAGAACATTGTAGCGTGTTCATCTTATGAAAATTATCTTGAACAACACTTTTATCTACAATGGGGAGATGACTAAACGTACTCCCTGCAAATTCCTGATAAAACGGTATATGAGAAGTGATATGTTTTAAAATGCTCGCAATTTTCTTTTTCTGAGCAAAACGTAACCAAGTGTGACTTTGAAACCACCTTCTCAATTGCGCCATTTGATAGTGATACCAGACGCCCAATTGTGCTTGCATGTACCTTATCCCTAAGTGGTGGCTTTGTTCGTCTTCATACAAGAATTGTAGCCACTAAGTATGGCAAAGCAACCGAAACAGACTAATGGTAGCAATGAAGGGACAATCGGCTTGACTAATAGGTAGTAAAAAACAACGCGGCTTTTGCCGCGTGTTATTTACCGACTATTTTAACTTTTATTTAACCGAGAAGAACGTCGTAATTTATTCACATGCTGATCAGTAACATCGTCATTCGCAGCATAAGCATAACGGCGTTTATCATAATGATGAGTTACGCCCTTGGTAGGAAATTCAACATCCACATTAACTTCTTTTGTCTGTGATGTCTTTTTAGCAATGGGCAGTAAAGCATCGCCTATCTTTTTATCAAAACAGATCTGATTATTCCAAAAGCTTAATCCCCAAAAATAGCGTTGAGTAAATGAAACGCTAGTCCATGTTCCTGCAGCAGCAACAAGAGCAAAAAAGCCAGCAAATCCGAGTTGCGCAGCTTTAATTACACCAGCTTTCACGCCAGCAAAAGATAATGCCGCCCAAGGCAATGCAAGTGTGCCTGCCCACACGGTTGTGGCAGCGAGATGCATCGCAATGACCGTGGCGCTAAGATATATCAATGTTTCAACAGATTTACGTAAACTGATTTTTTTCCAACTGGAAGCCAAAGACAATTCCTTTGAGAAGAACCATCCTATATCACGATTTAATCCTTCTGCCATACTGTACATTGCAAAATCATTGCTACATTTTTTGACAAGATAGGTCGACAATGAAAATGCAGCAAACATTAAAGGTGATGCGCCACCTGAAAGTGCAATTAAATCAACCACTGCCAGTGCAGCTGAAATTGACATAAACCAAGAAGCCCATTCACCTATATAATGTAAAATTTTTTCTCTTTGTGTTGCTTTTTTAGCTGGATTTTTAATATTTAACTTAATATTTCTAGACCATTTTATTTCTAACCCTGCTGCTTTAATATTCCCAAGATAATCAAGGACAGCTCTATATTTCGAAATGGGTGCAGGCATGGGAAGCTGACGATCGCGCATGAATTCGTATTCTTTCTCTGCAAAATTCGCTACTATCTGCATTCTTTTGGCAGGGATCACAGCTAGCTCAAAAGGGGTTTTTCGAATGGGTTTGCCGTTTTCTTCTCGATAAAGTGCATGATAAAGAGCCGGTTTGTTTTTTTTCAGAGCCGCATGTGTTATGGAGAGTTTTTTGCCTTGGCGTTTTTCTTGCCATTCTCTTTCTAAAATTTGACAGCTCAATGATCCTTTTGAGGTATTTGCTAAGATATAAAATTCTGGCGCAAAACTTCCTACAAAAATAGATTGATTATCGATTTTTTTATATAAAGGTACATAAGCAAAATCAATATTACGATTAGAAGGAATGGCGCTTTCAACCCTTGCCCACCATGCGCTCTTCCATGATCTGGTCTTGGTTTTTATCCTCTCTATGATCTTGCTGACGAAACGAGGCATGTACCCTCCGCATACTTATGAAGCACGCTACGTGCTTTATTCATTAAATTAAGCCAATCATCACACTAACATGGACTTTTTCACTTTGCAAAAAAATTAGTTATTTTCCTGAAAAAATCACAATAAAAAAAGTTATTCATTTGACTTAAAATGAGAAAAGCTGAGGGTTAACAATAAAATAGCAGTGCACATCACCACGATGGCAGGGCCGGTTGGAATATCCCAAAAATGAGATAAGAAGATACCTATTACCACTGCACTAACACCAATGAGGCTTGCACCCAGTGCCATGCCCTCTGGACTTTTTGCACAGGGTCTTGCCGCGGTTGCAGGTATCACCAGTAACGCCGTAATCAGCAATACACCCACAATCTTAATCGAGATAGCAACAACAATTGCCAATAGTAACTTATAAGACGCTTGCACTTTTGCAACAGAAACCCCTTCTGCCTGCGCTAATTCCGCATCAACTGTTACTCTTAATAATGGCTGCCATAATCCTATCAACAACAAGAAGGTGATGGCTGCAGCCCCATAAACCAACATTACATCCTGCCAAGTCATGGTTAAAATATCACCATATAAAAAACCCAATACGTCAACTCGGATCTCTTCCATAGCAGAAAGAAGCAATAAACCTAGCGCTAACGTGGTATGAGACAGTAATCCCAATAAGGTATCACTTGCTACTTTTAAACGTGATTGCAATCCCAATAATAGTAAAGCAACCAAAAGAGCAATGGCGCATACGCCTACGGTGATATTGATGTGTAGTGCTAATGCTAATGTGATCCCTAGCAATCCAGAATGGGACAACGTATCGCCAAAATAAGCTAAGCGACTCCAGACCATCAGAGAACCTAGCGGACCAGCAACTGTCGCCACGCCAATCCCGCCGACAAAAGCTGGCCACAAATAGCGCAAATCAAATACTTGCCAAGCTTCAGTCATGGTCTTCCTCTTTTGGCTCTGTCACTACCGCCCCGTCAACATGGTGATGGTGATCGTGTTTGTGCGTATAAAAAGCTAAACCTTGCACTGCCTTGCCAAAAAGTGCAGCAAAAGCGGGATCACGGCTCACCTGCTCAGGTAATCCTGAGCAGCATATATGCTGGTTCAAACACACCACTGTACCCGTTCGCGCCATCACAATGTTGAGATCATGCGAAACCAAAAGGATGGTACATTGATGCCTATCACGAATGCTCCCAATCAAGTCATAAAGCTCACCCTGACCGATTAAATCAACCCCCTGCGCTGGCTCATCTAACACCAATAGCTGCGGCTCTCGCAACAAAGCGCGCGCTAGCAAAACTCGTTGTAATTCTCCCCCGGAGATAGCTTGTAAGGGGCTGTGTAAAACGTGGTGTACGCCCACTTCTGCCAACATTCTCTCTAATTTTTCGCTGGTCCACGTTTGCCCTAATTGCAAAAAACGCTCCACCGTTAAGGGAAAAATAGGATCTACATGCAAACGCTGTGGCATATAACCAATGCGCAAACCTGCCTGCCTTGTTACTTTACCCAAAGTCGGTTTTATCAACCCCACAATCACTTTCACGAGGGTTGTTTTACCGGCGCCGTTAGGTCCAATCACAGACACAATCTCTCCTGGCATCAGCGCTAAACTCACATCCTTCAGAATTTGTCGCTTACCATCAAAGAGAGAAACCTTCTCAACATTCACAATTGGAGTAGTAATGGTTGGGCTCATAACTTTTACAGTGGTCATGGATATGGTAGATTCTAGCATCACCTTAACCGAACGCCTATGGAATCACATGCACAAACGACTCATCCAGGCTTTATTGCTCTTCTTTTGCACAACAACTTGCTTTGCAATACCACGGGTCGCGGTGACTATCAAACCTGTACATGCATTAGTAGCAAGCGTTGGAGAGGGGATCTTCGAACCTGAATTACTACTCCCAGATTATGCTTCCCCTCATACATATCAGTTGAAACCCTCTACGCTCAAAACCTTGCAACAAGCTGATATGGTCATTTGGGTGGGTCCTGCGCTTGAATTATTCATGAATAAACCAATTGCGCAAATACACCCTTCGATGGGATTGATAACACTAAGCCAGATCCCAGGGATATCACTCCTTCCCCAGCGCAAGGGACGCGCCTGGCAAGAGGGACATGATCATCATGAACATCATAGTGCAAATGAAAAAGATCTGATCGATCCCCATCTTTGGCTATCTACCGATAACGCAAAAGTCATTGTCAACTATATTGCAACTTTTCTATCTACAAAAGATCCAGAGCATGCATTACAGTATCAACATAATGCCAAACAAACGATTGAACGCCTTGATGGGTTGAAAAAAACTTTAAGATCGATGCTACAAGATGTACAAACGCAACCTTTTCTGGTTTATCACGATGGTTATCAATATTTCCAAGAAGAATTTCATCTCAACGGTATAGGCACTATCGTGCTCAACCCACATTTACCCTTAAGCGCGCACAGTTTAAGTACTGTCCAACAGCTTATCAAAACGCAGCATGTTAAATGCGTTTTTCGTGAAACTGAATTTAGCGACACCATGGTCCGTAATAGCCTAAATAATATGGGCGTCACGGTGGCAGAACTTGATCCCTTGGGCGCAAGGCTAAAATCTGGGCCTGACAATTATGATAAAACTTTATTAGAAATTGGAAAAACGATGAAAGAGTGTCTAAGTAAATAAAAAAAGCCCTTTCTACTTCAAGAAAGGGCTAACAAAAACAAGTCTTATATTTGTATACCCAAACCAGATGATTTTTCGGCTAGGCGCCGAACCTCTGAGCAACCGGAATGTATACGAAATACATGAGGATTGCGAAGAGAGTGAAGGCAACAACGCCGAAAATTCATCTGGGAAGGGTATACTATCCACGTCGTCCTGTTTGTTTATAACATTCAACGCTTAATCCTTCACGATCATAACAACGATAGAACCCTCTTGTATGTTTAGCACTACGTACGACAAAGGGACGATAATGGAGATGATCGCCATAGACAAAAAAGCGTGGATTATAATAATCAGGATAATAACGACCATGATGCTTGAAATAATTGTGGCCAGGTTTATGTCGTTGATAGCAGTCTAGCTCATAGTAATAACCGTAACCGCTGTATCCGTCACGATACCCCATACCATCACGGTAACTACGAAACTTGCCTTGCCCATCCCACCATTTACCCTCGACATGGTAGTCATGCGCAGGATATCCTGCATAGCAGACTGAAATTAAAGACATCAAAATACCAAGTAGTAATGTTCTCATACCATTCATCCCCCCATTTCATTACCCATAGCATCGACAGGATTTATCATTTTCTTTAATAAAACTGAGATATAGTCTTCGCAGATCTTTTTCGCCGAGCCAACAGTGTGAGAGCAACCCTCTTATGCCTTAAAACTCTGTCAGACCGCATTACTCAAACTCACTGTGGCTTTTGCGAAGACTGGTAAGAATATATGGCTGTTGAGAAAACAGGCAGCCAACAAAAACGATGAAACACAGCAAAGACTGGATTTTTGTATATTTGCCCTATCATCTTATTCAGCTTTCCCTTGTGGCGTAATCCTAATTTCAAGAAGTCCTGGCGTTGCATCTTTCATATCAATATTGTCAATGAGAAATACGTGATCTCTAGCTTTATTCTTAGTACGAATAACCTTTATCTCAACCAGAGAATTCATTTTCATTTCTTGTTCAGCATTCCAATACCTTATCTGCACAGGCACATTTATCATCCATTCATAACGTCGAAAAAAGAAAAAGCGCTCTTCTTCACCTTCTTTTACAACATTAGCTTGATTTAGTAGATTTGCACTGACGGCAAGCTTATTCACTCGCATCGCCTCCAGATTTCTACTTTCTCTCCATAATTTTTCAAAAGAACGAAAGCCATTTTCTGTAAAAAGACGACGTCTCGATTCAAACACTGGAGCATAATTTTTATAATCAAAAGTGAAAAGTTGCACAACATTCTGTTCAGACCATCGAAGAACTTCATTTGTAAGGGAATTTTTTTCTATCTTTCCTCTTTCATTTTTTGCAAGTGTTAGCGCAGAATCAGGCAAAGTAACAGAAGCCCCCACAACATGAGAAAAATTTGTCATACTGAGGAAAGTTATGACTATAAGCACTTTCTTCATGCTAACATCCTTACTCATTATCCATTTTCATCTGTTTTTGAATCGTTGTATAATCTACTTTACCACTGCCTAGCATTGGGATCTTATCTACTACATGGATTATTTTTGGCACAGCAAGTTCACTAATTCCATTTGCTCTAGCGTATTGGATAAGCTCTGCTTTATCCGCACTAGGATAATTAGTCACTAACACCAACTGTTCTCCCTTTTTCTCATCAGGGAGTGTTACTAAAGCATGGATATAACCAGGCCATAACGCATCCAAATAATGTTCAATAAACGCAAGGGAGATCATTTCTCCGCCAACTTTTGCAAAACGCTTTGCGCGACCACGAATGGTAAGATAACCATCATTATCAATAGTAACAATATCCCCTGTGTCATACCAACCATCTTGCGGCGAAACCAATATCCCAGGATTATCATGAAACATATATCCCAGCATAATATTAGGGCCTTTCACGTTTAGAGATCCTCCTTCATGGATATCTGGCACGGGATTAAGTTTGTATTCAATTCCTGGCATTAATTTGCCCACTGTCCCAGGACGATTATGCATAGGCGTATTTGCCGAAATAACTGGCGAAGTTTCCGTTGCACCATAACCTTCAAAGATCCTGACACCAAATTTATCTGCCCAAAGACGACGATTTTCTTCCTTTAATTTTTCTGCTCCCGCATAGACATAGCGAATACTATAAAAATCATATGGGTGAGCATATCTTGCATAACCTGCCAAAAAGGTATTTGTACCGAATAAAATGGTCGCATTGATATCATAGGAAAGCTCTGGAATAACGCGATAGTGTAGGGGCGAGGGATAGAAAAATACCTTCATGCCATACAAAATTGGCAATAGCGTGCCCGCAGTTAGACCAAACGAATGAAAAATAGGCAATGCATTCAAAACAATATCTGCTGGGCTAAAATCTACCCGGCTTGCCAGTTGCGCTTTATTTGCATGAATATTGCGACTGCTCAATACAACGGCTTTAGGTGTTCCTTCTGAACCTGAAGTAAACAAAATAACAGCTGGCTTTTGTGCATCACCCGGCTTAGGCTTTAAACCAAACCATCGTGGCAATCGTGAAGCTAATAGACCGTATAATTTATCTAAAAGATTAATTTGAAGTTTTAACTCTTCTAAGTAAATAATTTTGACATGACTTTCTTGCAAAGCGTTCATCATGCCGTGTAGCTTCGCTGTCTCAATAAATGCCTTTGAGGTACAAACAACATTGATGGCAGCCGTCTGACATGCCAATACCACATTTTTTGTTCCTGTTGAAAAATTAATTAACGCTGCTACCCGCGAAAACGCCTGTACTCCAAAAAAGGTAACAACAGCAGCATTCACATTAGGCAACAGTATGCCGATTGCTTCACCTTTGGCAGTAAGGCTCGCCAATTTTCGTCCTAAAATAATGGATCCTAAGATTAGGTGATGATAAGAGAGCGGTTGGCGCTGAATATCTTCGATGATCTTATGAGAAGGCCCATGAATTGCTTGAGCGTGCCATAACGACTGGAATAGTGTCGTATCATAATTTGCGCCTAAGAACAGAATATTAGACATCGTTTCGTAGAGCTTTTCACCAATTGATTGACGGCGCTTACGACCACGTAAACTTTCAGCCACTTCATATTTTTGCGCAGGATAAATGGTTAAGGTTATTTTAGGAAACCATCTGATGTGAACACGGCCACGCAAACGTGAAAAAGGTGTATATTGCGCTCCCTCAATTAAAATGGGCAAAATAGTAGCATCTGCTTTGTCCGCTATCATCCCTGGCCCTTCGTAAATTTTCATCAATGCGCCCGTCACTGTAATGCGCCCTTCAGGGAAAATAACAAGTTTTTTATTTTCCTTGACATATTTAACAATGGATTTCATAGAAAAAGGATTCGTGGGTACTAAGGGAAATATTTCTACAAATAATGTAACAGGTTTTACCCACCATTTATCAATATATCCGCTATACATGGCAAAAGACAATTTCCCTGGCAAAAAAGCTGCTAGTAAAAGTCCATCTAGAAAAGAAGTATGATTCGGCGCAATGACAACGCGATCACCTGCTTGATGATAATTTTCAATGCCTTTTACGTTGACATCATACATAAACTGTAAAATAAGACGTAAAATGGATTTGACCAAATAGCCAGGCAGAAGTCGGCAACTTTGTACGACTACAATCATATTCACTATGCCGATAGTTAAAAAGATTTGCGGAATGGTAAAATTTGCCTTTATCATCACCATCGTCGCAACTGCGGCAATGGTCATAAATAATGCATTCATAATGTTATTGCTGGCAATAATACGTGCTTTATGTGAATCTTCAGCACGGTGTTGCATAATGGCATAAAGCGGAACAATATAGATACCACCACATAGAGCAATGAGAAACATATCTAACATGATGCGCCAATGATTAAAAGAATTAAAAAATTCACTCAGAGTCATTAAGGTTGTGCCATGAGGTATCAACATTTCAGCTCGAGTTGAAAAATATAAATCAAACGTAAATAACGACATACCTAATGCAGCCAAGGGAACATAGGTAGCTTCAATTTGTCCTTTCAAGAGCCGATTACACAAACTTGAACCTACGCCAATCCCAACAGAAAAAATCGCTAAAAACAAAACGAAAATCTGCTGATCACCGCCAATAAAGTCTTTAGCATAATTTGGAAATTCTGCTAAAAACGTAAATCCGATCAGCCAGAACCACGATATACCTAATATGCAAAGAAATATACTTGAGGTTTTTCTTGAAAAATTAACAATGTCCCAAGTTTCTTTTATAAAATTGAGTGAGAGGTTAAGATTGGGCGCCACTGGGCGTGCTTGAGGAATATAACAACTACTGATAAACCCTAAAAGAGCCATCAACACAATCATGCTAGAAATGATAATCAATCCATGCGAAAAACTTATACACACGACCCCTAAAATATTACCGATTAAAATTGCTAAAAAGGTACCCATTTCAATTAATGCATTGCCTGAAACAAGCTCATCTTCTTGTAAATGAAAAGGTAAAATGCTGTACTTTATAGGGCCAAAAAAGGTTGCTTGGGTACCTAATAAAAGAAGTACGAACATTAATAGGGTAACATTTTGTAAAATAAAGCCAATCGCTCCGATAATCATCAAAATAATTTCTACCATTTTGATAATTTGTATGAGTTTGGATTTTTCAAATTTATCCGCAATACTACCTGCCTGCGCAGAAAATAAAAACATTGGCAAAATAAGAAGACAACCTGTTAATGTAACAAGGATCTGCGGTTGAACTGGCAGCTGTTCGGCAAGCACATAGGTAATCAACACGACCAAGGCATTTTTATATAAATTGTCATTAAATGCGCCAAGAAATTGCGTAATAAACAACGGTAGGAAGCGTCGTTTAGAAAGCAAAGCAAATTGATTCTGATACATATAGACCCATGCTGTATTGGTTTATCAGATGATTTATCGGCTAATAGCTTATCTGTATGATCTGAACAATTAATCAGCATGCACTTAAATTGCCCCATCAAATGTACAGATATGAAGGAACGATGTTTTTATTCGACTATATTATTAGCATTAAAGCCAAATACTGGAATATCAATGAGCATTGATTTGAAAGAAAAATCTGGTGTTTTAATTATTTTCCTTTTCATGTTATTACAAGGAATATTTTTCGGCTTATATATTTACAAAGCTTCTAGCACTCAACAATTGGTACTACACACATACAAAGTTCTAAATCAGCTTGAAAAATTGGATAACAACTTAAGTAAAGCAGAGAATGCTATTGCCTCTAAACAACCTCAGATTGAAAGCAGCATTGACCAAAAAATCAAGAACAACTTGAATGAGCTTAAAGATTTGGTAATTGATAACCCTTCACAGCTAGCATTCATCACAAGTCTTGAAAAAGAAATACCATTAATCTTCAATCCAATTGATAAAAAAAATAGCACTTCTGACATCAGGATACATACAATTGTCAACAAAATGATACAAGCTGAAAATAAGCTATTGGATGTACGTTATGTCTCAAATAAGCAAGCAGAAAATGCTTTGCTATTCTTCTTAGCAATTTCATTTTTATTAGCCTATTCTGCACTTTTTATCATCATGGGACTATTTATCTCATCTAAACATGATTTAGAAGAACGCGAAGAACGATTGAATTTAGCCGTTCGAGGAACAAGTGACGCACTATGGGATTGGGATCCTAATACCAATAAGGTTTTTTATTCACCACGACTTCTTATTATATTAGGGTATAAAGATAATGAATGGGCTGCAATATTGGATGAATTCAGCAATCACTTACATCCTGATGATTATAAGCCAGTTGGAGATGCGATTAAAGATCATCTAAAAAATCATACTCATCTTGATATTGAGTGTAGATTACGACATAAAGATGGGCATTATATTTGGTTTAATTTACGCGGACAAGCAACCTGGGATATAAATGGTAAAGCGATTAGAATGAGTGGCTTTATTACCGATATAGATCACAAAAAGGAAATTGAAAGAATAAAGGATGAATTTGTTTCTACCGTCAGCCATGAACTGAGAACACCATTAACTTCTATTCGTGGTTCTTTGGGGCTTATTTTGGCTGGCACAGAGGGACCTTTAACTAAAGATATGCGCTATTTTCTTGATATTGCTTATTCTAATTCTGAACGTCTCATCTTTTTAATTAATGACATCCTGGATATGGATAAAATTGAATCTAACAAAATGCGATTTGATATTAAGCGTGAAAATCTTGCCGAACTTATTCGTCACTCTGTAGAGCTTAATAAATCTTATAGCGAAAAGTATAATGTGGCCTTTAATGTTGTTGAGCCACTGTCGGATGTAGATGTACTGGTTGACAGCAACCGCTTTATTCAAGTCATGACCAATTTGCTTTCTAATGCAGCAAAGTTTTCAGGTGATAGTCCAAAGATAGACATTCTAACTGCTATCGATAAAAATATGGTTCGGATCTCAGTAACAGATTATGGTGTTGGGATCCCAGCAGGTGCTAAAGAGTCTTTATTTAATAAATTTTCACAAATTCATAATCAAAAACAAAAACAAGGTGAAGGTACAGGTCTGGGCCTATATATTTGCAAGCAATTAATCGAAAAAATGGGAGGGTATATCTATTTTGAAAGTAATCCCGAGCAAGGAACAACCTTCTTCTTTGAATTACCCATGGTATTAAAAGAAGCTGCGCAAGCTCCCAATAATCACATTACTGTACAAAACCATCCCAAACTTTTAATATGTGAAGATGATTACAAAGTAGCCGAATTTTTGAAAAATATTGCTACTAAAATGGGCTTTGAGGTAGACGTTTCTACTTCTGTTAGCCAAGCCAGAAGCTTTTTACATTCTAAATCTTATGCTGGACTCATTTTAGACTTGATCTTACCTGATCAATATGGCATTGAATTAATTTTTGAATTGCGCTCAGATCCCATGTTTCAAGCAATGCCTATCATCATCGTATCAATTAAATCAATTGAAGAAGAAAAAGTATATGGAGAATCATTGGGTATTGTAGATTGGTTAACCAAACCCCTTAATGCTGAAGCCCTCATCAGTGCTATCAATAAAATATCCATCAATATACCAAAACCTGTTGTGCTTTATATAGAGGATGATGAAGGACTTATTAATATTATTAGTCATAGCTTGCAGGGCATTGCTGAAGTGATACCAGCCCAAACATTAGCAAAAGCCAAAGATATTATTGCAAAGCAGAATATCGATTTAATCCTATTAGATATCATCTTGCCTGATGGAAACGGATTAGAAATAGTCAACTACATAGACGAAAGCAAACCTCTTCCTGTCATTATATTGTCGGCGAATGACTCTCCTGAGAATATTAGCAAACAAGTCGCAGCAACCTTTATTAAATCTTGCACCTCTGAAGAAACTATCATTAATACAATAAAACAGATGATCAATCAAAACCAGTTTAAAGGGGATACAAATGAAAGAACTTAGAAAAATTATGCTAGTAGAAGATGATGATAACATTCGCGCAATCGCCACAAGAACTTTGGAAAAGCTAGGTGGATTTAAAGTGACAGCCTGCCCATCCGGTAGAGATGCACTTAATCAAATTTCTGCTGATACGCCACAGTTAATCATCATGGATGTCATGATGCCGGAGTTAAGTGGCATCGAAACGTTGCAAAAGCTCAAATTAAGAGAAGACACGAAAGACATTCCAGTTATTTTTTCAACCGCTCGCGTTCAACCTTCTCAAGTTGAAGAATATAAAAAAATGGATGTCATCGGTGTCATTTCAAAGCCATTTGATCCTATGGCGCTCGGCGACCTGGTTAAAAGCATCTGGCTTGATTATACAACTCAAAGCAAATCATCTTCACCTAAAGAACCAGCAAAAAAAAATAGCGAAGCAATCGCTTCATTATTTCAAGCCTATGCAAACTCTTTTCCAGAAAAATTAACCAATATATTAGATGACTGGGATAAACTGCATGACAAAGAGATCACTCCGCAAGATTGGCATCGGTTGCACTTCAATGTTCATCAACTAGGTGGCTCTTCTGGATCATTTGGTTTTTCAGAGGAAAGTATCTTGTTACGAAAACTAGAGAATATCATTGAACCTTTTCGCAAATCTCCGGCACCACCTAGCGCATTTAAAACAATCGATGAGATTACAACAGAATTAAAAATCAAATTAGATAAACGCATTGCCAAAAAAAATGCTTTTCTATAATCGAAGTGATGAGCATGAGAAAGCCTAAAATATTAATTGTTGATGATGACGAATTTATACGACAGTTAATTGGAACAATTTTATCAAAAGAAGAATATGAGCTGATAGAAGCTCATAATGGCGATAGTGCCTTGCATGAAGTTGAGAAAAATGAACCTGATCTCATTATTCAAGATCTCAATCTGCCTGATATAGAGGGATTGGAGCTTAATCGATTGCTGCTAGCGCATCATAGTGAAATTCCTATATTGGCATTAACAGGTGTAGAGTTAAAATTAGGCCAGTCAGGTAATTATCGTGGTTTTGTTGGATTTATCCTAAAGCCTATTGATCCTGATAATTTAAAAAGAACAGTGAAAAGATTTTTAAATTAAGCGAACCGTACCATCAGCTCAATATTATAAATTAGCATTTATTCCTGTAAACTTATTAATATTTATTAATACAGCAAGAAACGCGGTTCCTCCCAACCAAAAAAAGGCTACCAACGAAATAATTAAGCAATTCTTTGTCATTTTTTTATCAGGAAAACTGCTATCATACTCTCGGGCTCGAATACACAACTTCATGCTCAGTATGGTGGCAAGGATCATTAACCCAATTGCTGTATGCGGCGCCATACGTCCATAACGTTGCCAGTCATAGATAATATTCAAATGAAGCAAATCACCCAACAATCCGATGAAGCCAACTATAAAAATGATGGCTATAAGAGAAAATGCAAAATATTGATTACGTCTGGTCCTAATGTTCTGTAGCAAGCACAAGGAGATACCGGAGAGCAAAAAGCAAGAAGCTGTTTGTCGCGACATCCTTCCAGGATTTTCAACGGGCAAATCAATAATAACTTTTAGAAAAAATTGGTCTATACCTAATTTCTTATCTATAAACGATTGTATAAGTATAATGACACTTATGCTTATGATAAATAATGCCGCGACGATTTGTATTTTTAGAAAAAATTTTTGATCAGGCAATAAGAGAATTAAGCCAAGTAAGGTAAAAATAAGTGAAGTATTAAAAACCTGAATGTATATTTTTGGATACAAGTTGTATAACATAGGCTGGCCAAAAATCCAGCAACTCATCATAATCACCCCGAGGGATAAGAGAAAGAGTGATAATTTTTTATCTAAAGACCAGCGCATAGCTAAACCTTTATAATTACTCGCCTCATGAGAAAGTATAGAACCATTTTTCAAGTTAAACTTATTTTCTCTAGCAAAAATCATACCCTATTTCCTTGCTGAACAGAAAAATGCATGCTGCATGCCAACAGTATGTTATTCATGCTTGCATGCGATCGCATTTTTTGTTAATGATTTAAATATGGCGTATTTAATGAGAAAAAATTTCACAATGGATCCCTAAATGCATTTCATACATTGGCTCTGGCCAAGGAGATAATTATGCTTTTAGTTTCGCCTTCTTTTCCATGGGCATCACTTCCAATCGAATTGCAAATCGAAGTTCTGAAAAATTTTATTGATCCCTTAGATTTTCCTCAAACGCTATTTCATTTCTCTGTCACCAGTAGCGCATCACACAACTTAGCAAATGATAGAAGTCTTTTTCATCATGCTATAGAGCAATTTTTTCCTGCTTGTAAGCAAAATTTTCTGGATGCTTATCAAAAAACACCACAAGAACTTTTCAAAACTGTTTTTACCTTGTTAAATAGTGAATTAAAAAAAGAAGCTCTCTCTATTGCCGATTATTTTAAAACCCTAGCCCATCAATCAAATGTTAACAGTGATAAAAAAAATGTATTACAAGGACTGCATTTCGCTTTAGGGCATCCACTTGATCCTACTTTATGGACTGCACAAGTTAAAGAGAATGCACTTTTATTTGCATCAAAGTTAGGATCCACTCAACAGGTGACTTCTTTACTCAACGATACAGAAATGCCATTTAGCCAAACAACGCTGCTTTCTGCATTAGATCTCGCTATAGAACACAAACATACTTCAGTTAGCATGGCGCTTTTAATGAAAGTCACCCCTCTATTAGCAGATGAAGCTGCACGAAGAATTTTCTTATCTGCAGCTCATCAAGGACTTTTTTCCTTAATCTCATACTTACTAGAGCATAAATCACTTGCCTTAAATCCTGCTATCAAACGTGAAGCCCTGATTGCTGGGGCAATTCATGGACACACAGAAACCGCACGTTTTCTGCTAGAAAAATGTTTTTACCAAATGAACTCACCGACCTTGCAAAAAGGATTCAAAGATGCTGCTACCAATGGACATGAAAAAATCTTATCTCTTTTTTTACAAAAAATTCGATTCAGCATTTCAACCAATACATTACTTGAAACAATAGAAGCGGCTTTATTATCTGGGCAAGAAGCGATTGTGATAAGTCTTATCTCGCATGCTAATGCCAATATCAGTTCACAAATGCGAGCGCGTTTACTGACAGATGCTGCGCGTTACAATAGATTAACAGTGGCTACTTTTTTATTAGAAAATGAATCGGCGACACTAAGTAGACTCACTAAAGGTAATGCTTTGAAATTAGCAGCAAGCGGTAATCATCCAATGATGGTAAAATTACTACTGCAAAAAGCAAGATATGACATATCAACTCCAGACAAAAAAGCTATTTTAAATACCCAGGGGTTTAAAGCGACAGGTTTGACAAAAGAAGATCTCTTGGCTACTCAACCAAAGGAAAATGAAATCAATGAATTGACGACAGCACTGACGCAATTACATGTTTTAGAAGAAAGTCCGATGCAACTTGATAGTAAAGTGAGCTATACCCCAACTTTTACGAACCAATGTAAAGGAAGTGCAGTGTGGACAACAGAAAATACACCCACCACGAAATTAGATACGTTTTCCAAAGTGCTATCTATATAGTCACATGATTTATCGAATAGGCGGTGAGCATCTGGCAATCCGCCTGCGCCTATCAATTGCTAGTATAACTTAATATGGTGCCGAGAAATAAAAAAGCACCTACCCATTGGTTATTTAAAAAGGCGCGAAAACACGCTTGGGGATTACGATCCCTAATCAACCACTGCTGATATAACACTAGTCCCATAGCCAAACTTATGCCCGCATAATAGGGCATATTTAATGCCAAACGCTGACCAACCAGTACCAACAGCCCCAGCATCGAAAAATGGCAAAGCCCTATCCACAATTTATCAAACGCACCGAAAATGATAGCCGTTGATTTAATACCAATTTTTTTATCATCTTCTCTATCGACCATGGCATATAAAGTATCATAAGCCACAGCCCACAATAATGTCGCAGCAAATAAAAGCCAACATTCCACCGGTAAACTTTGATTTTGTGCACCATATGCCATTGGTATAGCCCAACCAAATGAAGCGCCTAATACCACTTGAGGGAAATGAATATACCGCTTCGTAAAAGGATAACAAAAAGCTAACCCCCCCCCTAGAATTGACAAGATAACGGTATAAAAATTCGTGCAACAAACAATAGCAAAAGCTACCATCAATAAAAGAAAAAATAATATGCTCGCTTCCTTGACTGAAACATTACCAGCCGCTAATGGCCTGTCCTTAGTACGCTGAACATGACCATCAAAATTTCTGTCAGCAATATCATTAATCACACAACCCGCAGATCGCATCACAAATGCGCCTACAATAAAGAGTATGACGAAAGTGAAACGAGGCTGCCCTTTCGATGCAAACCAAAATGCTATCAACATTGGCCAAACCAAAAGCAAAGTCCCGACCGGACGGTGTAAACGCATCAATAAGCCATATTGGTATAGGCGCTGGCTAATCATTTTGCCTCGATCTGGTTTATGATATGATGGGTCAGTTACTCAAAGTTAGAAACTTATTCAACTTATTATATTCACCAACAAGTCAAAGCAGATGACTTTTCGGCAAGGCGGCAAGCGTTAGCAATAGAGTGTATATAAAATACATAACTATTATGAGCACATGCCAGCAAGCTCGAATGATCATATGCGAAAACTATAAAAAACGGATAAAATTGTACATCTATGACTACCAAAGATAAACCCATTGTCATTGTCGGCACAGGACTTGCCGGGTATTCACTGGCTAAAGAATTCCGAAAAATAGATCTTAATACGCCACTTTACCTCATTACCCAAGATGATGGCCATTTTTACTCAAAGCCACAATTATCCACGGCTTTACAGCAAGCGAAAACACCAGAAAGCCTTGTGGTCACAGATAAAAATACGATGCAGGCACAACTGAATGCGGAGATCTTTACTCATTCTACTGTTGAAGCCATTGATACTGCAGCGCAAACGTTAGTCGTGCAAACCGAAAATAGTCGCCAAGAAATTTCTTACCAATCCTTAATCTTAGCGATGGGTGCTCTTCCAAGACCCTTCCCGGTATTAGAAAATATCAAACATCATTACCGAGTGAATAGCTTGCAAGACTATGGCTTTTTTATCGAAAAAACCGCGCAATTCGACGATGTTGCCATCATTGGTAGCGGCTTGGTGGGATGTGAATTTGCAAACGATTTTGTAGAAAAATTTAAACAAATCACTGTCATTACACCTGATCCTCATCCGCTTTATAGGTTAGTCCCTGCCCAAATGGGTGAACGCTTGCAAACAGTACTATCCTCTAAAGGGATCACATGGCACACAAAGTCTTATCTTCAAGCCGCAAAAGAAGAACAGGGTAAAGTTCATCTTGAATTAAGCAATGGTTCAATCATCAATGTACAAGGTATTTTAACTGCAATTGGTTTACAGCCGAATACCTTACTAGCGCAAAAGGCTAATCTGCATATCAATCAGGGCATCATGGTGGATCAATATCTACAAACAAATGATCCTCATATTTATGCTCTAGGTGATTGTGCGGAAATAGATGGCCAATGCCGTCAATACGTTGCTCCTATATTGCAATGCGCGCGTGCATTAGCACAAACCTTATGTCATAAACCTACGCCCGTTATTTTTCCTTTGATGCCTATCTCACTTAAAGTCAGTAGTCATCCCGTCATTGTACACCCTCCCAGAATACAAGAGGGAAAATGGTCCATTGAGCAAAATGAAGGTGGTGTTAAAGCACTTTTCCACGATACAAATGGTCACTTGCAAGGTTATGCACTTTCGGGCACACAGACTGAGCACCGCATGGAATGCTTAAAAATCCTTTCAAGCACGCCTATTTCTGTTTAGAAATAGATCATTCTGCTGATCATTCGCTTCTCTGATCTTAAAGATCAGAGAAATCCCCTCTTCCTCAGCTTATCAAATAGGTGTATTTGCTTTATATAAATAAATGACATGAAATCTTATTTCTGACTAGATATAATTAGCTACCTTTCTAATAAATATTATCTGAGTGAATATCATGTTAATGTCGTTCCCGTCCATTTCTTCCTGGAAAGATCAAAATAGTGTTTCAGTTGACGAGTTCTTTATTCAACCCAATGAATCCCCCGATCTTTACCATAAAGCGCACAAATTACATCAAAAATACAAAAAGGCCTTAGAAAATAACGATACAACGGCGAAAAGATTCCCTGAGCCCGTGCTACAGCTTTCAGCGAAAGGCTTGGCGCTTCTTTCTCATCTCTATGCTCAAAAAGATCAATCAACTAAACAACCTCTTGTTGCATCCACTGTGGGTGATTTTCTTCATCTGTTAAAGCTTATTCAAATAGCGCCACCAGGTATTGAAGTGACCGTTATTTTTCAACCGACTGATACCAAAAATTTGCCAGCTTTTTATCAATCGCAAGTTGCGCCACAACACCGAACAGTCATTAAATTTGAAAAAGACGAAAATGCGTTGCGAGCAATTAATATTGATCCCGTATCAAACCCTTTTTTCTATATGATGTGCCAAACGCTAATCGTGAATACGCTCAAACTAGGAAAAGAGAAAACTAATCTTATCTATTTCAAACCAAAATTTATTATCAATCCAGAAGATAAAAATAATTTCTTTTCTCGTCAAACCGATTTTTATCAATGTGCAATTTATGCACATCGTGATGCCAGATCATTAAATAAAGAATCGAATACCTCTGCCATGCTATACAACACTGCCATGACAAAGAAAAAAACGGATGAACTAGAATATGTTGAATTTGAGCTACCTGCTAAATATTTAAAAGGTATTCACTCAAAAACATATTCCGCCTATGTGTTAACACAACATGGACAGACAGTGGTTACCAACAAAGGAAAAACATTAAAACAAGTGCATGAACAGTACCTAGATAGTGACGGTTACGCTCATAAGTTCAGCAAAAGATATCAAGAATGGGTAAAAGATTATGTAGAAAAAACTCCGGGGCATGAGATAAAAAAGAAAGTCGCTTTATATGATGCCGCCAATATGACATTGGAGAGTTTGATTCAAATTTATGGCCCGCAAGTCACTAGTGATAACATGCCTCTAGCAGTAGAGCCCATTACAAATCAATTTAACACGATGAAAATAGAGACTGAAACGAAAAATAAACAATCAGTATCTCAACTACAAGAAAACGCTAACTTAAGTAAACCTAAATCGTTCTCGCCCTTTCAATAGCAGTTGCCCGTCAGGGCAACTGCTTTACTTTCATATTTTTTGACAAAAGACTCTAAAGGCAGAATGCGTTTGATAGGAATACTCTTTCTCAATCAAATCAAAGGACAGGATCTTAAAGTTTGTATTTTGTAGTATAATTTTTAATTCATCTTCTCCATAAAAAGACCAAAATTTCTTTACATCTCCTTCATAGCGTAAGTCAGTTTCCAATGATTCACCTTGCCCTTTTTTCAGTGCAAGATAGAGAAGTCCTTCCTTTTTTAAAAGATTGTGGATCTTTTTTAATACTTCAGGAAACGATTTTTTTTCAATATGTAAAAGTGAACACGCAGCCCAAGCACCATCAAATGAATCAGGTGGAAAGTGCATTTCCTCAATATCCATGAGTTTAAACTCAGCAAGTGGCGCATTTTTTCTTGCTATGTCGATAAGATTTTGGCAAAAATCAATCCCTACGACGTCTATTCCCTTATGCGTAAATATTTTTGCATCTCTACCTGAACCACTGCCAATATCGATTATTTTTCCCTTCACATGAAGAAGATCAATGAATCTATCTATCGAAGCGATAGGAGCAAGGGAAGCTACATTATTAGCAAAATCCTCCGCAATTGCTTGATAACTTTGTTTGGTAATTTCTTTGTTTGACATTTTATCTCTTATCCCTAAGCGACGCTGATATAGGTTTATACTGTTTTCAGAGATCCAAGACAAGGCGTCGTTTCAAAAAATCTTCATTTTAGACTTTAATCTATGTAACTTTGATGGTAGGATCCGCTTCTTTTAGAATGTCAACTTAAACGTTGCACCATTCTTAGAGGATAATCACTCGCTTTGGATGGCATTTACTGTTTAATGACTTCGGAGAAAATATAGTGCTCGATCCCACTTTAGTCGATACGGTCAAATCCTTGCAGCAAAAATTAGAACAACTTAAAAATTCTTATCACTCACGCTTTTCTAAACGGCTGATCGATAAGGCTTGCCATGATCATTACCAAACTGAGGCCAAGAAAAGCCCTGCTATTTTTATGCCCTCACAAGAGGCAGTCTTATTTTATAAAAAAACTTGTCAGCCCCAACAATTTGAAAACATACTTTTAGAAGCTTTTCGCGCAAATGAAATTAATAAGCTTTTCACGCTTGGATTAGATCATCATCTCTCTAGCGCAGTGGATACTTTGCTTAATATGAGAAAGACGCAACTCAAAAAGTATTTACAGCCAGGAGAGATTGCAACGCTATTAGAAAAGAAGGGCCTCATTGAAAAAAGCCACCCTTCTTCAACTAAAACAAAAAAAGTAAGATTTGTATAAAAAAATATCTTAAAGAATATCTTAAAGAAAGAGAGAAAATATTCCTCTTTACTTTAAGATATTTCTCTATCATTTTCTCTCGCCTCTCATCATTTTCTTCTTTTGCAAGTACTTGCTTACAGAACTATATAAATATCAAGGTATTTTTGCTGAAACTTCTTTCAGAATGCATAAACACTTTCCCAGTTTAATCAAAAGATGGATTAAACTGTAAATATCGATCTACAAGTGAGAAGCATACTATGGCGCAAGTACACTCAACCTCATCCAAAGATGTAGGAGATCATAACGTTACTTTGAGAACACATCTCAGTAAGGAAGAGAATGTTTTTGATCCTTATAAATTTCTTCATGCAGGGATAAAAAATCCTCCTTGGCTATCTAATCCACATTTTTCTGAGGATTGGGTAGCGCTTCAACAAAAATTCTGGCAAGGATATATGGAATGGATATCTTGGCAACAACATGTAATGCAGGAAAATTTCCAAGAAAATATGCGTTTAATAATGCATAGCTTACAACTTTCTTCAGATCCCAATACTTTTTATCGCTATATGCGTTTTAATTGGCAAAAACCTTATTTAAATCTAGGCGCACAAACACTCTCGTCTACTCGTTTGATGACACGTTTGATGCTCGAAAGTTGGTGCGCATGGCAAAAAATGTTCCTGCATAGCAGCCAGAGCACCCAGGAAAAATCATAAGAACTGGAAATCTAGCTGAGAAATTGTATTGCTTTGGTAAATTGCTCAATAGCCCAATGTAAATTCTCACGCTCAATTATCAAAGGAGGTGCAAACCGAATAACGGAATCATGCGCCTCCTTGGAAAGCACACCTAACTCCATCATTTTCTCACAAACCTTTCGCGCCGATATTTTTTGAGTGTTGATTTCTACCCCTACCCATAACCCTTTGCCTCGCACTTCTCGAATTAATGGGCTTTTGATAGCACGCAATCCTTGCAACAATTCTTCACCTAACATTTGAGTACGCTCTAACAAATCACCTTCTTGAATGAGACTTATCGCCTCCAAAGCTACCCGTGTTGCTAAGGGATTACCGCCAAAAGTGGATCCATGGCTACCAGGTGTAAAGACAGACATGATTTCCTTTTTGGCCAAAAAAGCTGATACGGGTAAGATCCCACCACCCAATGCCTTCCCTAAAATTAAGCCATCAGGCATGATTTCTTCATGCTCAAAAGCAAATAATTTTCCAGTGCGTCCCAATCCTGATTGGATCTCATCTAAAATCAATAATACATTATTTTCTTGACATATTTTCGCACATCGCTTAAGCCAGCCTTGTGGTGGGATCTGGATCCCAGCCTCACCTTGAATAGGCTCCACGAGAAAAGCACATGTGTTGGTTGTAATTGCTTTTTTCAGTGCTATTTCATCACCAAATGGAATTTCAACAAAACCCGGTGTAAAAGGACCAAAATGTGTTTTATAAGATTCATCAGATGAAAAGCTAATTACGGTAAGTGTGCGACCATGAAAATTATTCTTTGCTACAATAATCTCAACTTGTCCATCCGGGATCCCTTTTTTCTCAACGCCCCAACGCCTGGCTGCTTTAATCGCCGTTTCTACTGCCTCTACACCAGTATTCATTGGCAAAGCCATATCCAACCCTGAAATTTGACATAATTTTTCTAGAAAAGGGCGCATCGTATCAGTATGAAAAGCCCGCGATACTACGCACAATTTATGGGCTTGTTCAGTTAATACTTGCAGTAAACGAGGATGGGAATGTCCTAAGCTCACAGCAGAATAAGCAGACATCATATCTAAATAACGCTTGCCCTCTATGTCCCATAACCACACACCTTTACCCTTAGTTAACACCACTGGTAAAGGATAATAGTTTTGAGCACAATGCGCATTTTCTGCATCAATCCAAGTTGAGGTTTTCATATTTGCTCTCATTTATTCAATACACTTTCTACGAGTTTTTGAATAATTTTTGCTGTTTTATTTTCATTATCTCGGGTGGGATCAAATTCAGCGATTTCTAACGCTTTAAATTGGGGATGATTTCTTACATCACGCAACATCTTTGCTATGTCTTGATCATTCAATCCATCAGGTTCAGGCGCACCTGTGCCTGGGGCAAGTATTGGATCAATAGAATCAATATCAATACTAATACCAAACCCTTTTGTATGGGCAGTCACTTTAGAAAGCGCTTCTTGAAATACGACATCAAAGCCACGAGCTTTTACTTCATCCATGTAGTAAATCTTCACGTTAAGCTGCTTTAACAACGCGGCTTCTCCAGATTCAAAACTTCGCACTCCTACTAACACAACATTTTGAGGATTAAGCTTAGTACCAGATGCATAAAGATTAACTAATTCGGGTTCCCCATAACCTAATAACGCAGCAAGCGGCATACCATGAATGGCCTGTGAGGGGGTTGTTTGAGGAGTATGCGAATCCATATGGGCATCAATCCATATCAAACCAAATGCTTCTTTTTGAGAAGCCGCCATCCCACTCCAGGTCCCAATGGCGATAGAATGATCTCCACCTAAGATAACAGGAAAATAATTTTTTCGACGCTCATCAACTTCTTTGGCTAAACGTTGCGTAAACGCTTGGACCTCTATTAAGCGCTCTGCATAATCTAACTGCTTATTAGGCTGATAGGACGCCGATACTTTTAAGCGCTCCCAGTGAATGGCAGGATCCTTTTTTTGCAAAAAAGATCTCAGTCCAAAATCTTCTAATGCTTGAGGACCAAATTGTGCTTCATGTCGTTTGGCTCCCCAGCCAAACTCAGCTCCAATTAATCCTAGTGGTTTGGTTGGCATAAAGTGCTCACGTGATAGCTTTGCTTTAAGTTTGGTTTCAAGACTAATTTTATTCAAGCTCAATTTAGATGCATATACACTTATAAAATTCTGCATCGTAATAAGAGTTATGAAATAATCATTTCCGTTTCATTGTTAAAATTTACGCAAGCATGAAAGGAGATCAAAAATGCGTCATTTGAATCAGCAAGAAGTCGAGAGCATCAGCGGTGCATATTATTTTTACGATATTGTACAAGGTGCTGAAATGGGAGCAGTGTTAGGATTTTTAGTTGCTTCTTTTTCTGCCACTTCGTTCCCTAGTGCATTGAGCACCGGTATTATTTTAGGCGCCACTTTTGGGCTTTTAGATGGCTTGGCGTTTGATATTGATATGGCAATGTGGTCCGCATTTTACCAGCAACAACAATCAACCTTACTTGTTCAACCATTCAATCTTGCAAACTAGAATTTTGAGTCGAGCCATCTATTCTTGATGGCTCGCACCGTTTTATTTTGCAGTATATACACTATTTAATATAGTTCTGGAACTAATTCACAGCTCTTAAAGACTAATGATGTGGGAGTACTTCAATCTTTAGCGAGCAATCATGAGTCAATCAGAAGATGAAAAAATAAATATACGTAAATATGCAAGTTTTCTCTATTTGCAACAAATCAGAAACTTCTATCTGCAAAACAAACATTTATTTCAAAAAAATTCTTCTCCTTATCACCAATTGAATGCAGCCTTAAAGGAAATTGAAAAAACTGTCTCTGATTCAGACATGGGTTTTGATAATAAAATTAAATACGAAAAAATTTATTCTAAATTACAAACAGCTATTCAGGTAGTTGCAGAACATGAATTAAAAAACTATGAAAACAACATTAACACCATCGATAAGAAAGGAGCTTTTAACACGCTTGATCCTTTTTTTATTCAAGTTTATGAAAATGAAAATGACATCAATAAAAAATTATTTGAAAGGTTATCAACAATTGATAATCTTGACGATAACGGAATGGAACTTAAACAAAAGATAAAAACTCATACTACAAATCCGAGTAAAATGTTTAATATTTCCCATCCCGACAATCCTGTCAACGCGTTTGTGACAAGTATGCTGGGAATACAATATAACCCTCTCAGAAAAAATAACATTCCTTATGTTAATTTTTTAGAAACAGAATCATCGGTGACGCAAGAACGGAAAAACCTTCGCATCGGCGCGCAAACTCAAAAGGAAGGTGTAGTAAATCCTACCTTTAAGCGTTATCTATTAGCAAACGCAAGATATCGAGCAGAAAAATCTGAAAAGCTAGAGGAAGAAAAACCTTATGAATATGTTTATATTAATCTTTTAAAAAGACCACAAAAAGATCAATCGACTCCGAAAAAGAAAGGGGTGATCAAGAACTTTAAAGATAAGTTCGTCCGAAGCTCAGAAGGACGGCGTGCCGCAGCATTAGAAGAAATCAACATAAGAAAATATTATAAAACTGCCGTCATTACTCTGCCTGCAGATAATGATTTTCTGCTCGGAAAATTTAGCATGAAATCTGGCACTGCAAAAGATGCAACCCAAAGTAATGCACATGAACTATTAGAACAACTTACGCAAAGCATCCAAGAAAACAAAAATGATTTCTTTATTTCAAGAGATGTTAAAAAAAGAATTTTTATTGAGGTTTTTAACAATGCTGAATTAAATCAGTTAAAAGCTGCGCTCAAAATGGAACCTAATGATAAAAAACTAAATGATAGGTACGATCAATTAAGAGAAGAACTCTTTAAAGAAAAAGTAGAAGAACTATTTGTCAAGTCTATTAAAGATATTCTTGGAGATAAAGCAGCCGCTGAATTTATGGCTGGAAAAACAAATCCTGAAGAACGTCTTCTTGCGCTCTCGCCTGAACAACGAAGTGCCATTATATTTCATTTCACCAAATTTCATTTGTCAAAACACATACTAGACACTTTGCAACCCAGAGTTTATAACATGTCATGCAAAGATGCTATTGATAGAGGCGGGATCCACACATTATGGTATCGTATGAATGAAAAGTTTGAACGTTGTAAGCAAGAGGGAACACCTGCAATGACGAAGGATGAATTTTTAATGATGCTGGACTATCCGGCGCTTATTGTGAAATACCGCACATTGAATGCTAATAAAAATTTATTATGGAATGTTTTACAACAGAGAATGCAAGGCGATCCAACCTTCGCAGCCGCTCATGGATGGGCAAAACAATGGTTAGCTGAGAACGATCCCAAAAAGACTCAAATGGTTCAAAAAGATGCAACCTTGCATGGATACAAAAAACAAAAAGCTAAAAAAGAAGAGGCGCTAGAGCCTGAAAAACCTCTTCCACCTGTTGTAAAAACTATTCCATCTCGTCGCAAGCAGTAGAGAGAAGTTAGGCTTGGCCATATTCGCCACCGAACCCCCATCTTTGGATCATTCTTTCCAATAGTGGCACAGACAAATGAGAAATTTTATCCGCCCATGAAGGAATGGCTCTGACAATTTCCTCATCACGCACTAAATCTGCTACCTTAAATTGCAAGGCCCCCGTTTGACGCACGCCCAATACTTCGCCAGGTCCACGCAGTGCCAAATCTGCTTCAGCAATCACAAATCCATCTGCCGTTTCTCGCATGATCTTCAATCGCGATTGTGCCATTTCACTCAACGGCGCACTGTAAAGCAGAACACAAAAACTTTGTTCGCTTCCGCGTCCCACACGACCTCGCAATTGATGCAACTGCGCTAGCCCCAAGCGTTCAGGATTTTCAATCACCATTAAGGTTGCATTAGGAACATTTACACCAACTTCAATCACAGTGGTTGCAACCAAAATTGAAATTTCACCGGCGTAAAATGCTTGCATTATACTTTCTTTCTCCGACGTCTCCATTCTTCCATGCACAAGCCCGACACGATGAGAGACTAGGGCCTGCAGCTCTTGCGCAGCAACTTCTGCCGCTTGGCATTGTAATACATCTGATTCTTCGATTAAGGTGCAAACCCAATAGACTTGTTGCCCTCTTTCACAAACGGCATTCATTCTTTCAATAATTTCATCACGACGCGATTGCGGGATAGTCAACGTTGTAATGGTCTGGCGCCCGGGGGGTAAACCATCAATCACAGAAATATCTAAATGTGCATAATGACTCATGGCTAAAGTACGTGGAATAGGTGTTGCCGTCATAATCAATTGATGCGGGCAAGTAGGGTTAAGAGAGGTTGTCCCTTTAATCTGCAAAGAAAGTCGTTGATGCACGCCAAAACGATGTTGTTCATCAATAATGATTAATCCTAGGGCATTAAATTGAACATCATCTTGAAATAGTGCCTGGGTGCCAATCACAATATTTGCCAAGCCAAGAGTAATATTTTCTAACGCATTACGTTTAGCTTTAGCTTTGAGTTTACTACTTAGGAATTCACATCTAAAATTTAAGGACAAAAACCATTGATTAAACTGATGGTAATGCTGCTCTGCTAAAATTTCTGTCGGCGCCATAATGGCAACCTGTTTACCAGCACTGAGTGCTGCAACAGCAGCAAGTGCCGCAACAACGGTTTTTCCGCAACCTACATCACCTTGAATAAGACGCAACATTGGCGTTATTAATGCAACATCCCGACGAATATCTTGCCAAACGTGTTGTTGTGCAGACGTTAAAGCAAACGGTAAATTCTTCAAAAAGGCATCTAATAATGATTCATCGACGTTCAATGATGTTGCCTGACGCGCTTTTGCCTGCTGACGGATCTTCTGCAAACTTAAATGGTGACAAATAAGCTCTTCGCTAATTAAGCGACTAAACGCTGGATGCGTTCGTTGTATCAATGCTTCTTGATCTACCTCGGGTAAGGGACGATGGATCACATTCAGCGATTCTATCCATGGGAGCATCGGCCTTAAAGTGGATAATTGATTAGCAAAAATATCTTCTTGCCCTTTAAATCGCTCGGTATATTGATCCAATAAAGAATAGATTGTTCGTCTCAACCAAAATTGTGATAAACCTGCAACCGTTGGGTATACGGGTGTGAGATGCGAAGGCATTGGCTGATTTTTATCAATGATCTCCATTTCTGGGTGCACTATTTGCAACCCTCTCGTCCCTGCTTTAATTTGTCCAAAGCAACGCAAAATCATATCAACCTTCCAAATCTCTTGTTGCTTAGCATGGAAATGAAAAAACAAAAGCTGCAAAGCACCCGTTTTATCCACAATGGTGATAAGACATCTTTTTTTCCTCGCCTTGACTATTTTAACATCAATAATTTTTCCTTGTACAACTGCAAATTGTTCAGGAATAAGATATGAAATGGGGGTTAGTTGAGTTCGATTTTCGTAACGAAAGGGACAATGAAGTAATAAATCTCCCATAGAAAATATCTGTAGTTTTTCAAGCTTTTCAGCTATTTTCGCGCCCACACCCTTTAACATATGAATGGGTGAAAACCAATCAAATGGCAAGGCTGATTTTGTTGGGGCAAGCGCTTTGATTACCAAGGCTATTTTCCACGTACAATTCGAGTAACCTCAGAGACTGTACGCAATCTTCGCATGGTTCTTGCTAAATGAGAACGGCTACGCACAGAGATAATGAATTTAACTGTGTTATGTCTACCATCACGCTCATCAACGTGAACATTTATAATGTTGGCATTACACTCAGCAATAGCATTGGCTAAGGCAGCCAATACACCACGTGCATTTATCACGTCAACAATCACAGGAACATGAAATTCGCCTTCAACCTCATCCTCCCACTGCACATTAATGCATTGATTAGGCATTTTTCGAAATTTGGCAATTTTAGGGCAGCGCTCACGATGAATAACAATGCCTTGTCCTAACGCCAAGTGTCCGACAATTAAATCACCAGGAATGGGATAACAACATTTCGCATAGGTGACAACTAGCCCTTCGGTTCCTTTGATAATTAAAGTCCCAGGTTTTTTCGATGGTATCTTGTCATCAGTTTGTGGCTGCGGACGATATGCAAGTATACGTTGTGCCACCAGCGGAGCCATGCGTTTACCTAACCCCACTTCTTCATATAATTCATCAACTGAAGATAAGCCAAAATCTTTGATAATGCCGCGCAAGGTATCTTCTTTAAAATCTTTTAGCTGTGCATTAGATGCCGCTAAAGCCCCATCAATCAACCGCTTACCCAAGGCCTGCGACTCAGAACACTGCTGACTTTTTAGCCAATGACGGATGTTACTACGTGCCTTACCTGTTACGGCAAAACTTAACCATGCAGGATTAGGATGTGCACCTTTAGCTGTAATAATTTCAACAGTTTGTGCATTTCTTAAACGCGTACTTAGAGGTGCCAAGCGTCTATCAATTTTACATCCTACACAAGCATTACCAATATCAGTATGAACAAGATAAGCAAAATCTACCGGTGTTGCTCCTTGCGGCAATGAGAGAATATTTCCTTTAGGAGTAAAGACATACACAGCATCAGAGAAGAGATCCATTTTAACATTTTCAATAAATTCCAAAGAATTGCCTGCATGTTTTTGAATATCTAATAAACCTTTTAGCCATTCTCGGGCATGAATTTGTGCAGTTTCTTTCTCGGCAGTTTTATATAGCCAATGCGATGCAATGCCATTTTCGGCTAATTCTTCCATTTCTTCAGTGCGGATCTGTACTTCAATGGGTACCCCATGAGGGCCTATCAGTGTCGTGTGCAGTGATTGGTAGCCATTCGCTTTAGGAATAGCAATATAATCTTTAAATCGTCTCGAAATCGGGCGATAAATGCCATGCACTACCCCCAATGCTAAATAGCATTCGTCAGCTTTTTTCACAATAATACGAAAAGCATAAACATCCATCACTTCAGACAGAGAAAGCCTTTTTTTATGCATTTTGTTATAAAGGCTATAAAGATGTTTTTCTCGCCCCCATATCGCGCAATCTTGCAAACCCACATCGTGCAATCTTTTTTCAAGATCTTTTTCAATGTTTCTGACCAATGCTTTGCGATTACCTCTTGCTCGGCGCACAGATTCTTTGAGAATGCGATAGCGTAAGGGATAAAGCGCAGCAAACCCTAAGTCTTCAAATTCAACGCGCATGTGATTCATCCCCAAGCGATAAGCAATCGGGGCATAAATCTCCAATGTTTCAAGCGCAATGCGTCGTCTTTTTTCGGCGGGCATAGCTCCTAACGTGCGCATATTATGTAAACGGTCGGCAAGTTTAATTAAAATGACACGAATATCTTGTGCCATCGCAAGCATCATTTTACGAAAATTTTCAGCTTGTGCTTGTTCTTTGCTTTCAAAGGTAATTTGCTTAAGTTTACTCACGCCATCAACAAGCTCAGCAACTTTTTCGCCAAAGCTTTCAGCTATTGTAAACTTATCAATACTTGTGTCTTCAATAACATCATGAAGCATTGCAGCCATAATGCATTGATGATCCATATGCATGCCTGCCAAAATTCTAGCGACTTCGACAGGATGAGAAATGTAAGGTTCACCGGTATAACGCTTCTGGCCTTCATGCGCTTTGGCTGCAACCATGTAAGCTTGTGTGATCTGTTCGACTTGCTCTTGGGTTAAGTAAAGAGCAAGTTGATCTCGCAAATCGGTAAAGGCGAACACAACCGGCGCCCTCTTATTTAGCCTTCAGATTCGTTAAGGATATTCTTATCAACAAACCCATTTGCAATTTCGCGTAAGGCGACAACTGTTGATTTATCATTTTGCCAAGGTACCATTGGTTCAGCACCTGTCATCGATAGTTGTCTAGCTCTCTTTGTTGCAACTAAAACTAATTCAAAACGGTTATCAACGTTATCTAAACAATCTTCGACTGTAATACGTGCCATTTAAAAGCCTCCAACCTATTCATCAATTCCACCAAGGAATCATACCATACTCTTCGCATTAGAATTTTAAGCGCTGGTCCGCCGTGGCCATTGAGGCAGGCGGATTGTTACCTTCGCAGCACTCTCACAACAATCATGTCATTATACACTGTTCATGAAATGACTTGGCGCCCAGCCTAAAAACCTACTGCGATGAGTATAATCAATTCTTTCATCATATAATACTATTCTAACTAACTTTGGTTAACTACACCAGTGTGCTAGCACGGTTCTTGTAAGAGCGAAGCAAACAATGCAGCATAACGCTGCTTTTGTATAGATGTTCTTACACGTTGCGCCTTTAGGACGGCAACTAAATCCTCTAATGCCGTCTTAAAATTATCGTTTACGATGACATAATCATATTCTGAATAATGAGAAATTTCATGGCTGGCTTTTTCCATCCGCGAAGCGATAACTTCTGGACTATCTTGCTGACGACCTTCTAGTCTTGTCAGCAGCGCTTCTCTTGAAGGGGGTAAAATAAAAATACTAACACACGGCATTTGCTCTTTTACCCGGCGTGCGCCTTGCCAATCAATCTCTAAAATCACGTCTACACCAGCTTGCAGCTGTTCAAGCACCCAATTTTTTGAAGTACCATAAGAATGGTTAAAAACTGTAGCTGATTCTAAAAAAACACCATCAGCTTGATATTGTTCAAACTCAGCTTGATCAACAAAGAAATAATTTTTTCCATGCACTTCTCCCACACGTGGCGCACGCGTTGTATGAGAAACAGATACTTTTATCATGTGTAGCTGTTCAATTAAAGCATTCACTAAACTGGTCTTACCGCCACCCGAAGGAGCTGAGATAATAAATAGCGTTCCCAAGAATTCCATTTAGTTACTCCACATTTTGGATTTGCTCGCGCATCTGTTCTATCAATACCTTTAGTTCAATAGCAGCTTGCGTCACACTATTCTCTGGCGCTTTTGCTGCCAAGGTATTCGCTTCGCGATTCATTTCTTGCATTAAAAAATCGAGCCTTCTTCCTGTCGCACCTTTTTCCTCCAATGCACGTAACACTTCCTTTGTATGTGCGACTAAGCGTTCCACTTCTTCTTCAACATCCGTACGTTGTGCATACAAAACTAGTTCTTGCTCTAACCTTTGCGGATCGATAGAAACTTGTACTTCGGCCACCTTTTGAATGAGTTTTTGTCTTTGCGCCTGCAAGCACAAAGGTAGTTTTTCTTTTACTATTGCTACTTGCTCCAATACTTGCTGCAGCTTACCTTTGAGAATTTGGCTTAATTGACTCCCCTCTCGCTTTCGGCTTTCCACTAAGTCTTCTAATGTGAGAGTAAACAATTCTGTTAATGGCCCCTTCAAATGAGAAATATCACGCGCTTTTGTGATTAACACATCTGGCCAACGCAGCAATTCCATCGCCTTAATTGTTGGACTGACACCAGGGTATTCGGCAATATTTTGACAACTAGAAATGAGTTGATTCACCAATTCTGTATTAATTTGTAAATGTGGTGCAGTGCTTTGATTTGGAATAAAAGTAAGATAGCACTCTACTTTTCCTCTATGGAGCAGATTAAGCCCAAGATTTCGCCAATCTGCTTCCCATTCGCGAAAATTCTCAGGTAACTTAAAGGATAAATCCAGATAACGATGGTTTACTGAGCGCAGCTCCCAAATAGCCTGCCCCCATTCTTGTTGAATAGCGCGTCTACCGTAAGCGGTCATGCTAGCAATCATGGTTTTTACTTCCTTTCTCGACGGGGTTCAATAGTAGCCTGGAATCTAACTGCATGTAAATTGAATCGCATAGTTAGTTAGCGAAAATACAAATACGTTGACTTACCATCGCCAATATCTCTTAAGCAGAATATAATACCACCTTCCTTTTAACTCTTAGCCATATTTAGAGGCAGTAATCAATATGCGTCCCTCAGCACGAAATCGTGACGAACTCAGAGAAATTAAGCTTACACGCAATTTCATTACGCACCCAGAAGGTTCTGTTCTGGTTGAATTTGGTGGCACCAAAGTAGTTTGTAATGCCTCGGTGGTACCTGGCGTGCCAAGATTTCTTAAAGGACAAGGACAAGGATGGATCACAGCGGAATATGGCATGCTGCCACGCTCTACTACAGAAAGAATGACACGTGACATTGTGCGCGGTAGCGCAACGAGCCGCTCCCAGGAAATTCAACGATTTATTGGCAGATCATTACGCTCTTGCGTTCACATGGATGCACTGGGCGAAAATACCATCACTATCGATTGCGATGTGATTCAGGCCGACGGCGGCACACGTACAGCAAGCGTGACGGGGGCCTGCGTTGCACTGGTTGAAGCTTTCAGATGGATGGAAAAGCGACGCCTTGTTAAAAAATTTCCTTTAAAATTTCTTGTTGCTTCAGTCTCCGTTGGTATGTACAAAGGTGAGCCAGTGTTAGATCTGGATTATGCCGAAGATGCTAATGCTGAAACTGATATGAATGTCGTGATGACAGAGCATGGTGAATTTGTTGAAGTGCAAGGCACCGCAGAAGGCAATCCTTTTCACATGAATGATTTAAACAGCATGTTGGGATTGGCTCAAAAAGGGATCCAAGAACTTATCACCAAGCAAAAACGTCTATTAGATCTATAATTTCCTTAATTTTTCCTTCTCTTTATCGCACATGTCATAAAGAGAAGGAAATTCTTAGATCCTCTTTTTTCACCTGCCCCAATTCAGACTTCTGTTATTACACCTTAAAAAGGCTCGGTGTACTTTCCTATTTTATATGATTAGAATCCAAGAAGTGCCAATCGAAACTATCTACTTTTTGTTAACTGCATTACTGCAAAAGAAGTGAATAATGAAAGTATTAATTTTCGGTGCTACAGGGATGTTAGGTAGCACATTATTTAGATCTCTATCCAATGATAACACTTTGCAAGTGTATGGAACTGTTCGTTCTCGTGAGTCTCTGCAATATTTTACGGACGTTCAACAAAAAAGAATAATGGCTGATGTTGTAGCCGAAAACCAAACATCTTTGCTAAAAGCTTACTTAAAAATTCAACCTGACGTTGTCATCAATTGTATCGGCATTATAAAACAACTTCCCGAAGCCAAGGATCATCTAAAAGCCATCTCTATCAATGCACAACTACCCCATCAACTATCTGAACTTTGCCAATTAAGCCAAAGTCGATTTTTGCATATCAGCACAGATTGTGTATTTTCAGGCAAAAAAGGAAACTATTCAGAAGATGACTTTGCTGATGCCGATGATGTATATGGTCGCTCAAAATTCTTAGGAGAAGTCAGTACATCACATGCTTTGACACTACGTACTTCCATTATTGGCCATGAGCTTGCCAGTAATAGAAGTTTAATTGGGTGGTTTTTAGCACAAAAGAATGAGGTAAAAGGTTTTAGTAAAGCCATTTTTTCCGGATTACCTTCAATTGAATTATCAAATATCATTCAAGATATACTCCTCAATCATCCAAAACTTTCTGGCTTGTATCATGTTGCCGCTCTTCCCATTAATAAATACGAACTACTTCAATTAGTTGCTCAAACTTATAATAAATCCATTAATATTATTAAGGATGATAGCTTCATCATTGATAGATCGTTAAATGCAACACGATTCAATCAAGCCACAGGCTATAAAGCGCCGCCTTGGGCAGAATTCATTAAACGTATGCATCATTTCCATACAGGTAAACAGAGCATCAAAGAAACCGTAGTTTCTTAAATCTTCTCTGTGGTTGAGGATGTAACTGAAACGCATTTAGGATTAAAAATGCAAAAAATCATGACCATTGTCGGCACACGGCCTGAACTCATCAAAATGAGCCGTGTTATTCATGAAATGGATAAATATACGCATCACATTCTGGTGCACACAGGACAAAATTCTGATTACGAATTAAATCAAATTCTATTTGAAGATCTAGAAATAAGAAAACCAGATTATTTCCTTAACGCTAATTGTAATCATGCCATCAATACTATCGCAAAGATCTTGCAGGAAGCGGATAAAGTCTTAGAAAAGGAAAAACCAGACGCATTATTACTTTATGGCGACACTAATTCATGCCTGTCTATTATTGCTGCCAAAAAGCGTCATATACCCATCTTTCACATGGAAGCAGGAAATCGCTGCTTCGATCAACGGGTTCCTGAAGAGTCCAATAGGAAAATTGTCGACCATCTTAGCGACATCAATATCGTTCTTACCGAACATGCGCGGCGTTATTTAATCGCTGAAGGGATCCCTTCGGAAAGAATTATTAAATCCGGCTCTCACCTAGAAGAAGTATTAAATTATTATCTACCGAAAATAAATGACTCAGACATTCTTCATCGACTCATGTTGCAATCGAAGAAATATTTTTTACTTAGCGCACACAGAGAAGAAAATGTCGACGATGAAGAAAATCTTCAAAACTTACTCGAGACTCTTTCTGCCATTGTCAACAGCTATGATTTACCCATCATTGTTTCAACTCATCCAAGAACTCGGCAAAGATTAGAAAAACTGGGAAGCAAGATAATCGACGAAAGAATTCAATTCCTTAAGCCTTTTGGCTTTTTAGATTATGTAAAATTACAAATGAATGCATTTTGTATTCTCTCTGATAGCGGCACCATCACAGAGGAAGCATCATTACTTAACTTGCCAGCAATTACAATACGCGAAGCCCATGAAAGACCCGAAGGCATGGATGAAGGCACTTTAATTATGAGCACACTTAAAGCAGAGCGCGTATTAAATGCCATTGAAGTTATCACTAAACTTCAAAAGCAGGGTGACTATCAGTTTAAGACTGTTGCTGACTACCAAGCGGGAGAAGTATCTAAGAAAATTTTAAAGATTGTCTTAAGTTATATTGACTATGTAAATAGGGTTGTGTGGTCAAAATGAATCCACATGCTTTACCTAAAACATCTCCTTTTGAAATGGCATTAGCAGCGACTCGTCATCGACAAACGATTTTTCAGATGGTAAAACGTGAAATTTTGATGCGTTATCGTGGTTCAGTGCTAGGCATAGCATGGTCATTCTTTACACCTTTATTAATGCTTTGTGTTTATACTTTTTTCTTTTCAGTGGTCTTCAAAGCACGCTGGAATGTAGAAACAGATAATCATGTTGATTATGCTGTTGTACTGTTTGTTGGACTTATCCTTTATACCTTATTTTCAGAATGCATTAACCGCGCGCCGCAATTAATTCTAAGCAATACTAATTTTGTCAAAAAAATAATTTTCCCCTTAGAAATCTTGCCTTGGATCACTTTAGGCAGCGCACTATTTCATGCAAGTATTAGTTTTGGTATTTTAATCATTGGACAGTTTTTTTTGAGTGGCCAAATTGCTTGGACTATCATTTTTTTTCCTCTTATTCTTTTCCCTTTCTTATTGATGATTTTAGGCGCTGTATGGTTTCTGGCTGCGGCTGGCGTATATTTTAGGGATATCAGTCATACCACAAATATCATCACGTCAGTATTATTATTTGTCTCTCCAGTATTTTATTCAACATCCATGTTGCCAGAAAAAATTCATACACTGACATTATTGAACCCCTTAACTGTGATTATCACTGAATCAAGAAAAATTTTGCTCTTTGCAGAATTGCCAAATTTTACTGCTCTTTCGGTATATAGCCTATGCAGTTTTCTTATCGCTTGGAGTGGATTTTATTTCTTCCAGAAAACGCGAAAAGGATTTGCCGATGTCCTCTGACGATATTGTTATTCGTGTTGAAGATCTTGGCAAATGCTATCAAATTTATAAGCAGCCTCAAGATCGACTTAAACAATTTATCATGCCAACTTTTAATCGTTTGGTGGGAAGGCAAAAAACCTACTATCAATCATTTTGGGCGCTACAAAATATTTCCTTTGAGGTAAGACGCGGGCAAAGCATTGGTATTCTTGGCCAAAATGGTAGTGGCAAAAGCACCCTTCTTCAAATTATTACCGGTATATTAGCACCTACTTATGGCACGGTAGAGGTGCATGGTCGCATAGGCGCGCTCATTGAGCTAGGTTCAGGTTTTAATCCAGAATTCACTGGTAGAGAAAATGTTTATCTTAATGGTGCTTTATTGGGATTATCCAGACAAGAGATAGAACAAAAATTTGATCAAATCGCCTCATTTGCCGATATTGGTCAACATCTTGAGCACGCTGTAAAAACCTATTCTAGCGGCATGATGTTAAGATTAGCATTTGCGGTACAAATGGCAATAGAGCCTGAAATATTAATTATTGATGAAGCCTTGGCGGTGGGCGATGCTAAATTTCAGTTGAAATGTTTTAGAAGATTGGCTGATCTTAAAGAAAATGGAACCACTATTCTTTTGGTATCGCATGCGATAGAAACAGTTAAATCGTTCTGCGATATTGGTCTTGTTCTCGAAGGTAGCAAGCTTATTTTCAAAGGAGATGCGAAAAGAGCAGCAACAAAATATTTTAGCATTCTCTTTTCAGAGCAAAACCAACAAACGCCCGAACGTGAACAAGCAAAAAAATATGAAGATACACAAGAAAACAAAACATCGCTGTTTGAACATACTTTTCTAAAAACTAAAAAAGCTTCTACTGTATATGTGATGCATGTTAAGCAACGCGACATGAACTGTCATACCTTTGGTGTTGGTGGGGCACAATTAAATTATTTAGAAATACACGGATTAAATCAAGGTAATACATTAATTAGCGGACAAGAAATACGAGTTATTTGTCAATTCTCATGGGAAATTGATAAATTACAACAATTAATTGAGAAGGGCATTAAAGAAAAAAATATAACCTTGGGCATTTCACTGGCAGACAAAAAGGGAAATTATATTTTTGGCTGCAATGGATTTGATACAGGGCTAGAAATAGATTATCAAAACAATAGCAACTGCACAGTTGAATTTATCTTGAAAATACCTCAATTAATTGAGGGTGATTATTTTATTACAATCGCGATCGCATTTGGTAATCTATCAAATCACGTACAATTAAAATGGTATGATTGCTTTATTCAGATGAAAATTGTAAAAGCTGAAAAAAATGTTTTTGGTCTTATCGCTCTTGATTACGAAATGAACATATTAAATTACAACGGAATAATGAATGAACAAACTACAACAACTAATATATAATGAAGGTGAACGTTTAATACCCTATATATCTCATGATGAAGCAGAACTCATTCGACATCGAAGCTCTTACGTATTTTTTCACAATATAATTACTTCAGATCTGGAGATAAATGGAATTAAGGAAATGTTATCGATTGTAGATTTAGGTTTTGGTTGTGGCTACGGCTGTTCAATACTGGCAAATCTACCAAACAGTCAAATAACAGGTGTTGATATCAGTCCAGAATGTGAAATATTTGCTAATCAATATTACTCTTGCAAAAACGTCAATTATGTAATCGATGATTTAGCAAATTTTATCCCATCAATGACAAGCTATGATTATGTTGTTTCCCGAGGTGTTTTAGAACACATTTCTGAAGGTTTAAGCTACATATCAAAAATAAAATTTAATCGCCGTGTAATGATAGATGTACCCTATAATGAGTTGCCAGGAAATGAGCATCACGTATTAGTTGGTATCACTGAAAAATGCTTTGCTGAATTTGAAAATTGTGAAATTTTTTATGAAGATTTAGAAGGCTGCATATACTCAGCCAATCAAAAACCTCAAAAGCCGAATATGATCATGATAGTCATAAGTGATCCTTCCTTACCAAAAGTTGCATCCATACTTAATTTTCCTATCCCTGCTGTTTATGATAAGCAACTAGAGATCCTTGGTAACAAACAATTAAGAGAGCATTACTATCAAACTCCTATCAAATTATTAACTTCTATAGAAAAATTGATAAGAGAAACCGATGTAGTATTAGACATCGGATGTGGCATTAAACCGATGAATTATTTCAATCCGAAATTGCACATTATGGCAGATCCTTGTAAAGAGTATATTAATATTTTAACATTCCAACATGCGGGAGATAAAAGTAAACTTATCCTTCTTCAGAATGCTCTAAGCATTCTGAAAGAAATGGCAGACAATTCAATAGATAGTATTTTTCTACTTGACGTCATAGAGCATATTGATAAAGAAGAAGGTTTCAAGATAATTGCTGAATGTGAAAGAGTTGCACGTGAGCAAATTATCATTTTTACACCTTTAGGATTTATGCCTCAACATATTGATAAAGATGGAATTGATGCGTGGGGATTAAATGGAGGTACGTTTCAGCAACATATATCAGGTTGGACCCCAGCTGATTTTGATTCCGCTTGGTCAATGCATATTTGCAAAGAATTTCATCATGCGGACGCTAATGGAAATGCGCTCCCTACCCCATTTGGCGCATTTTTTGCCATCAGAAATTTCGAACAGAAATCAATTATAAAACCAAAAAAAATATCAGATCTTCGCATTCCATTCTTTTCAGCGTATGAGACGCATAAATACTATCATGAAAATCTTTCGTTAAGAACTCATCATCAGAGTTTGCAAGCAGAAATCCAGCAATTACAATTCAACATATGCCAATTGCGTCTACGTGGAAATGAATATGAAAAATTAGCTCAAAACTTACAAACTGCTTATACTGATTTACTTAACACACGAAGCTTACGTTTGATTAGGTTTATTAAGAAATGTCTAGGTTTGCAACGCAGAAATCAGGAGATGGCGCTTTAATGCAACCGAAGTCTAGCAGCTCCCCTAAGGTTAGTATCATTCTAGCCACATATAATCGAGAAAAATTTCTGCGTGAAGCAGTCATCAGCGTTCTCGAGCAAACCTATCAAGACTTTGAATTAATTATCATTGATGATGGCTCTACAGATAATACACGTAGCCTCATCACTGAATTTTCCGACCCCAGAATACAATACAAATATCAAGTTAATAAAGGTAGATCAAACGCACGCAACGTTGGTCTTCAGATTGCGCGAGGACATTATATTACTTTTCTTGATTCAGATGATCTTTATCTACCTCAGAAATTGGCATTACAGATTGAATTTTTAGACAACAATCTACAGGTAGGGATGGTTTACACCTCAGCTTATTGCATCAATGAAAGCGGAAATATTTTAAGTCATAAATATAAAGCTACATGCTCTGGGTCAATTTACAAAAAAATTGCATTTTTTGTTCCGGTGACCATTACGCTTCCAACTGTTATGACAAGGCGAGAAATTTTTCTAAAAACAGGATTTTTTGATGAAAATATGAGCAGATTCGAAGACACGGATATGTGGCGTCGAATTTCAAAAATAACACATGTTAGTGCAATGAGCGAATATACATGCAAACTCAGGACACATAGCGAAAACCATATACTCTCTCAAAATCCACAACAAATAGTAGACGCCATCCATTATTACGCAAAAAAAATTATGCAAGAAGATAGGAATATGAGCATCATTGCACTAAAGCGAGGATTGGGTGGTCTTTATCATCATTATGGTCATACAATGATGTATATTCCTGGATGGAAATCCTTTGCTGTTGAATTATTAGAAAGCGCTTATAATTACTGGCCTTTATATAGATATCCCAAGATTAGTTACAAAGCTATTTTCAATTATATTAAAAAGAAATTCACAAAAATAGAAAATAACATTGAAATAGCGCAGGCATATATTCCTAAAGGAAATAAACTAGATAAAACAAAAGATTTTTTACCTAAAGTTTCCATTATTATTCCTGTATATAACGGAGAAAATTATTTAAGAGAAGCCATTAACAGTGCGTTAGATCAAACCTACCCAAATATTGAGATCATCGTGATAAACGATGGCTCAAGGGATGATGGAGCAACAGAAAGAATTGCTCTCTCATTTGGTGATAAAATTCGATATTTTAATAAACCAAACGGAGGTGTCGCTTCAGCTTTAAATCTCGGGATATCACATATGACAGGTGACTACTTCTCGTGGTTAAGTCATGATGATTTATATGTAAGTGAAAAAATTGGATATCAAATTAAAGCTTTATCTGAAATTGATAGCGACAGAGTCGTCCTTTATAGCAATTATTCAATTTTTACCACCGATCCCGATAAAGACACCGCGTGTTACATGAAAGGAGTATCACCAGAAAAATTTCGCTATTGGATTACTTTTGAAAATTGCCTGCATGGTTGTACATTGCTTATCCCTAAAGCTGCATTTGCTGAATGTGGCCTATTTAATGAAAATTTGCTTACTACACAGGACTATGACTTGTGGTTTAGAATTGCTGAAAAATATCAATTTATTCACCTCCCCGCTCATTTAGTAAAATCACGAAGCCATCAAGAACAAGGCTCAATCACAATGAAGGAGACAGCCTTAAAAGAATGCAATACGCTTTTATCAAAATTTGCAAAACAGCTTAATGCAATAGAAATACAACAAGCAGCACATTGTTCGACCGGGCTTAGTTATGCTCAATTGGCCTCAAGCATGTGGTATAGAGGGTTCTTTTCTGCTGGTAGAACCTCAGCGGTTTTGTCTCTAAAACACTGCTTGAATGCCCCACTTAAGGAAGTTATCTTATTGCAATGTATCCTTGCAAAGGGAGTACTTCTGCACTACTTCGCAAAACCAACCAGAAAAATTCTTCCTCCTCGTTTAAGGATTATTGTTAGAAATTCACTAAAATCTATCACAGATACGGTAAAATCTGCATTGATCCATACATCGATCACTGGAACGAATCAGAATGTTCAACCATCATCAATTGACTTGTTAGTAAATAAGAGTCTTTCAGAGAAATTTTCTACTGTTTATGAAAAAAATCTTTTTGGCGGCAGAATATCTCGCTCAGGAGAAGGATCTGATCTCGCTCAAACGGCTGTCATTCGAAAAGAAATTCCCAATCTTTTAAAAGAGTTAAAAATTAGCTCAATGCTTGATGCACCTTGTGGAGATTGGTTTTGGATGAAACATGTCAATCTTGACATTGAGCATTACATAGGTGTTGATATTGTTAAAGAAATGATAAACAGTCATCAAAAAAAATATGCTAATGATCATACTCATTTTAAATGCATAAATTTGGTTGAAGAAAAACTTCCTAAAGTTGATCTTATCTTTTCAAGAGATTGTTTTGTACACTTATCTAACAAGGATGTACTTAATATCATTGAAAATTTCAAAGCCTCTGGCGCAACCTATTTATTAACCACTACCTTTGTCGCTCGCACTCAAAATGAAGATTTAGGAGAAGGCTTCTGGCGTGCTTTGAACATGCAACTTGCACCATTTAATTTTCCGACACCACTAAAACTTATTAATGAAGAATGTACCGAAGAGAATAATATGTACACTGATAAATCTTTAGGATTATGGCGACTTGCAGATCTGTTAGAATAGATAGAAAGCAATTTTGCTATAGATAATTTTAAATCTGCAAAAAAATTAATTTTTCAATTTTTGGATACAGGGGATAAAGATAGCCGCCATCAAGCAATAAAAATGAAACTCACTCACATCTTTAAGCCATGAGTTAAATAAGCAGCCAATAAAAAATGAAAGGAATATGCTTTGCGCCAAGATTAGATTTGAACCTTTTAATTGTTGGACCAGTTTCCATTGGCTGTAAAATAACCAACCCAACGCAACAACACCAATCATGCCATGCTCAACCGCCATCTTTAAATATTGGTTATGGGGGTTATCTGCTAATTTTTCTACTTGGCCGGCATAATAGATGGCGTAAGAATGTTTATAACTGCCTGTTCCAAACCCTATGATCGGATGCTCAAAAAATAGTTTTAGGCTGTTTGTTGCCCATTCTAAACGTGTGCCTATAGAAGAAACTGCTTTGCCTTGCAAATAAAGTTCAAATTCTTGATAAAACTCATTCATGCGCATCGAAAAGATGTCGGAATATTGATAGGCACACAGCATCACAAGGGATAATAGTAAATAGGTTATTAATATGCCTTTAAATCTATATCGATGCCAGGCTACCACTGAAAAACAGATATATAGAATTACAAACCCTATTCTGCCCGTATTCAGAAAAATAAGATGATAGAGCATTAATCCCATCAACAGTATCAACAACTCTTTAGATAACTTCTCCTCAAGAAACCACATATAAGCAAAAAATATTGAGATAGCCATAAAATAACTGATTATAATGTGATCTTTAAACACATCATTGCCATAAGTTCTGGCCCCAATCGGGATCCCTGCATAGACTTTCAAAAAAGCACAAATGACTGTTACTATCAAAGCAGATCCAAAGGCATACATCACCAGATCTTTATACTTACTTTGTTCCTCTTGAAGATAATAAGCCAACACTGGGATCAAACTTAAACGCAACCCATGATAAAACCCCGCAAGCGTCGCTTTTTCGCTCCCCATTGAGTAGAGAGTCCCTAAAGAACTCACAAGCATAAAAAAAACAATGGGCTTTATGAGAGGATAGGAGAAGTAAAATTGCCATCTATCATGAGCATTTTTGTCTATGAGCCAAACCAGCACAATGGCATAAGTAAGAATGAGCGTCATCGCTGTTGAGAGTGGAATGAAAAAGGCAAGCAATACAATCATGCCGCGAGCAAGCATGGGAAGCGAAATATTTTGCTTAGATATACCCTTCCTAGATGAATTTTCGACGTTATTGCCTTCACCCTCTTCGCAATCCTCATGTATTTCGTATACGCTCCGTTTGCTCAGAGGTTCGGCGCCTAGCCGAAAAATCATCCGGTTTGGGTATACTGTCGCGGATAATAATGCCATTGCTTTTTGCTCAACCTTCTAAGATTGTACCCTCAGCTTGTGCCCACAGATAATTCTTCTACTCTCTTCAATCAGAGCGTAAATTTCTTCCACATTCAAAAATCATGGATTTTTTCAAAGCTATATTCAAACCCTCCAGCAACATACTGGCCTTTTTCACCCAAAGGATTTAATTCATAATCCGTAGGCAATACTTGGCTTTATCATATAATGATCAAAGAATTCTAAAGTGAGGCGCGCATCATCTTTGGTAAACAGTATTAAGCCGACTTGCATCCCGCACATCTCCTATAAAATATTGGATGCAAGGATCAGAAAACTCTTGCTGCATTTCAAATTGTTTTAATTCATCGCGAGAATAAATCATTAAACGTTTGGGTCGATAGTGTTTTAGAATATGCTTAACAAAAGCTTTTCCAAATGATCCCGTTCCACCGGTTACGAGAACTGATTGATTATTGAACACACTATCTTCCTTTTTTTTATGTTTTTATTTCCATATTGCTCAAACTTTGGAAAGCTTCCTCAAATCAAGCTCTCCTTATCATCAATGCTCGTTATAGTCTTCGGGGGTGTTGCCTTCGTCATCTCGCAATCCTCATGTACTTTCATTATGTACACTCCGGTTGCTCGAGACTCGGCGCCTACCCGAAAACTCATGTGCTGTGACTACATAATGTGCTACAAATTGATTTATTATCGCAACTAAGTTATTCGATAGCCTCATGCTATCAACATGTTCAGGTACAATCTATTCCTTGACTTATTTCAATAACTAATCGTAGCTGCTAAATAGCATAATCTATGATTAAAGGAGCATGATCGGAAAATCTTTCTTCCTTGTATATAGAAACCTCTTTTATCGCTTGTTTTAAATCCGGTGTCACAATTTGGTAATCAATACGCCACCCAACATTTTTTTGCCAAGCTTGACCTCGATGTGACCACCACGTGTATTGATCTGCTTCTTGATTGACTACACGAAAAGCATCAACAAACCCTTCCTTATCAAAAAGTCTATCCAGCCAAGCTCGCTCTTCAGGTAAAAAACCAGAATTTTTCTGATTAGTCTTCCAATTTTTGAGATCAATATTTTTGTGCGCAATATTCCAGTCACCACAAATAATATGCGGACGTTTTGATTGCATATTAGCTTGTAACGTCACTAAATATTTATCCAAAAACTCATACTTTAAAGCTTGTCTTCCTTCACCGCTTGTACCAGAAGGCAAATAAAGAGAAGCTACTACGAGGGGGCCAAATTCCAAGTGGATATAGCGCCCCTCATCATCAGATAAAGGGAACCCTAAATGATTCACAATTTTATCAGGCTCTTGTTTGCTGAAGATCCCAACACCACTATAACCGCTCTTTTTTGCCGTTTGGTGATAACAATAGTATCCTGGTAATTGAAAAGTATCCTCTTTTAATAATTCAGCTGAAGCACGAACTTCTTGTAAACAAATCACATCTGCATTTTGCTTGGCAAGCCATTCAAAAGCGCCTTTTTTTAAAGCAGAGCGGATCCCATTTACATTAAAGGTGATAATGCGCATATTTTCTCACTTATCGTCTTCGCACATGACTTTTCCGGGGTTTTGCCTTCGTCATCTCACAATCCTCATGTACTTTCATATACACTCCGGTTACGAGACCGCTCGACGCCTACCCGAAAACTCATCTGCTGTGACTATACAAAAGGCGGTTTAATAAAAAATTTCAACAATGTTACAATACTGAGCGTTTTTTAGAAAAGAGTGTGTGAAAAATGGAATCCTATCAAAAAGCCTTTATTGAGCTTGCCCTTGAACATCAAGCACTGCGTTTTGGCGAATTTACGCTAAAATCTGGCCGCCTTAGTCCTTATTTTTTCAATGTTGGCCAACTCAATACTGGACAAGCATTAAAGGCACTAGGGGAATGTTATGCCAATGCTATTCGTCATGCAGGTATTCCGTTTGATGTTTTATTTGGCCCAGCTTATAAAGGGATCCCGCTTGCTTGCGCAACAACTATAGCATTAGCAGGCGAGCATCAACTCAATATCCCTTATGCGTTCAATCGCAAAGAAGCTAAAGATCATGGTGAGGGTGGACAGATCATCGGTACTCCCTTAAAAGGACGCATTCTCATTATTGATGATGTTATTACGGCAGGAACCGCTATACGAGAATCTTTTCAGCTTATCCAAGCAAATCAGGCACAAGTTGCCGGCATTATTGTTGCGCTGGACAGACAAGAAAAAGGACAAGGAAATCTCTCTGCTATTCAAGAGATCCAATCTACTTTTGCTATTAACGTGAAAGCAATTATTACCTTTGCAGACATTATGGAATTTGTGAAAAAGGAATCTGCTTTTTCTGCTTTCATTGGCCCTATGACCGCTTATCGTGAACAGTATGGTACTGCTTAAGTTTTTTAACCGCAGGGACGAACAATATATATATAGTTAAAATATATGTGATATAGCTAAACAAAAATCTAAGGCCATCATCATGTCCAGTTACTGGGTAAAAATAGCGTTATTAACAGCAGCCACTCTCTTTTGCTCCCAAGGCTGGACTAAAGAAATAACTCTGTATCGCTATAAAGACAAGGATGGCCATCCTGTTATCACAAGTACATTACCTTCTGATGTCGCTGATAAAGGTGGCTATGACATCATCAGTCCTCGCGGCAATGTATTAGAAACTGTTCCTCCGGCTAAAACGCCAGAAGAAATAGCGAAAGATGCTCAAAACTTAGAAAAAGCCAAAGAAGCAGACAAGCAGGCAGAAGTAGCTCGTAAGCAAGCGGCCATTCAAGCTAAAAAAGATGAGATCTTGCTAAAATCTTTCACCAGCGAGCAAGATATCATTCGTTCTCGTGATGAGAAGATTGCTTCCATTGAAGTGTTAGAAGGGATCACCAAAGAAAACATTACAAGACTGCAAAAACAATTAGATGATGCTAAGGTTTTGGCGCAAAAACACCAAAGTTCGGGTCAACAAATACCAGAATCGCTGCAAAAAATGATTGAAGAAAGCCAACGACAAATTAGTGATAATGTTAATTTTTTAAACCGAAAGAAAGCGGAAAAAGATGAAATCCATGCCAAATATCAAGAATTAGTTAATCGTTTTCATGAGCTGCAACAACATCCTCAGCCAAACAGCAGTCAACCAGCACAACCACAAACAGCACCTACTACATCGCCTCCAAATCCCTGAGCATATGAATATCTAGCCACGCTATCTCCGCCAATGCGTTTCGCTTGGATTGATCAATCGATGGCTTCTTTCAATGTTTCCGCCAATACAACAAAAGCTTCCACTATCGTCGGTGCGCCAAGGTAATTCATTAGAAATATTAATAGCTCTATTATCTCTTCTTTTTGCCAACCAACATTTATCATCCCTATAAAATGTGATCGTAAAGGCAATCCGAAAATATGCTGTGCTAAAAGACTGGTCACTGCAGCAAGCTCTTTGGATTTATCGGTTAAACCTCGACGGGCATATAATTCGCCATAAGTAAATTCAACAATATAATTTGCAAAATCAGGTGAAATCGCACCCAGTCGCTGGTTAATGATTTCAAGTGCTTTTTCGCCTAAGACATCTTTAAGACGCTGTTCGCCAAGTTCTCGTTTATTCATTTTTTTCTCTCATTTCTATATTTTACTGGCCACGTCTTGCCCCGACATTTCTAAGAGCATACGAAATAATTGGCTTGCACCTATTCTAAATACGCTAGGGGTTAAATCTTTTCCAAATAATTCTCTTGCTTGTTCAGTATAACGCTCAGCTTCTACAATAGAGCGCACGCCGCCTGATACTTTGAGTCCCACCCATTGATGAGTGCGTTGATGATAATCCTTTATGGCCGTTAGCATTTTCGCTGTTGCCTCTAGTGACGCACCTTGTTTTACTTTACCGGTCGAGGTTTTAATAAAATCAACGCCATTTTCACAGGCCATAAGGCTAAATGAACCAATATGATTTATTTCACCTGTTTCTAATATTAATTTAAATTTTATTTCTCGAGGAATGCTGCGACGACACGATACAATAAATGATCTTACTTCTTCTTCTTCCCCAGCAAGAAATTGTTGGTACGGTGCAACCACATCCAATTCAGTTGCACCCCTTTGTATCGCTTCAACTATTTCAGCTTGCACTTCGTGACGCGCACTATTTCCTTTTGGGAAATTAATCACACTCGCAAAAGCAAGGGGGTAACCTGCTAATGCTTTTCTCACTAAAGCAAGGTCGCGCGTATAAACGCAGATCGCCGCCGCGAGAGAAGGAGCAGTCTTGATAGACTCGCACAAACCTAATAATGCCATGGGATCGGTTTTTTCTTCTAAGTAAGTCACATCTAAGAAAGGGATCAAATGAAGGGCACTTGACATGATCTTTCCTTAATTATTGCATTAAAGACCCCTCACCCTCTCCCGCTATTCACGGGAGAGGGGATAAAGAATTTTTAATTAAGAAGGAGAAAGCTAAAATGGCACTTCTAACTCAGGCGCGATAGCAAGCAGGACTTTTTTAAATTTTTCTTGAATTTGTGAAAGCGCAGCTTCGTCATCGGCTTCAAAACGTAACACTAAACATGGTGTTGTATTGGAAGCACGTACTAAGCCCCATCCATCTTTAAATTCCACGCGAAGACCATCAACCGTGATGATTTTCGCATCTTTAAAACCATGTTTTGATTTTAATGTTTCAATAAATTGAAACTTTTTATCTTCACTGATATGAATATTTATCTCAGGCGTGCTCACACTGTTGGGCATAGCACGGAAGATTTCTGCTAAGGTTTTAGATTCTTGCGCAACAATTTCAAGGCATCTTGCCGCTGCATAACTTGCATCATCAAAACCATACCATCTTTCTTTGAAAAAGAAGTGACCGCTCATTTCGCCTGCGAGTTGTGCATTTGTTTCACGCATTTTTCGTTTGATAAGCGCATGCCCTGTTTTATACATGACAGGTTCACCTCCAGATTGCTCGATGCGTGCATGTAAATTCTTGGAACATTTCACATCATAAATAATGGTGCTGCCGGGATTGCGCTTTAAGAGATCATCAGCAAATAGCATCATGAGTCGATCGGGCCATATAATTTCACCTTCGTTTGTCACAAGCCCCAAGCGATCTCCATCGCCATCAAAAGCAACCCCTAGATCAGCCTCTTCATGCTTAACGGCCTCAATCAAATCTTGCAGATTCTTAGGTTGACCCGGATCAGGGTGGTGGAAGGGAAAATCACCATCAACTTCACAAAATAAAGGGACAACCTCACAACCTAAAGTCTGAAATAATTTTTCAGCCAATACGCCTACAACCCCACTACCGCAATCAACTACGATTTTTAGCTTTCGTGCCAAATGAACATCTTGTTTGATATGCTCAATGTAACGATCAACGATAGAGACATAGGTTAAAGTACCATCACCGCTTGTAAAATCTTCTGTTTTGATACAGTGATAAAGCGCTTGAATTTGTTCCTCAGCAAGCGTATCACCCGCCAACATCATCTTAAAACCATTATAATTAGGTGGATTATGGCTGCCCGTGATCATAATACCCGTCCCCGTTTGTAATGCATTCGTCGCAAAATAAACAACGGGGGTCGGTACTGGACCGAGATCAATAACATTACAACCACTCTCAATTAAACCTTCACAAAGGTGTTGAGAAAGCATCGCGCCAGAATGACGACCATCTCGCCCAACAATCACTGTCGATTGGTTATTGCGGATCGCAGTTGCCCCAAATCCCCTACCCAATAAGAATGCAATTTCTGGGGTGAGAGATTCATTCACTACACCACGAATATCGCAAGCGCGAAAAATTTCAGGGCTTACATTTGCAACGTCATATTTTCTCTGCTGGAGTGCTTCCATCATTTTTTTCCTGCAACTTAAAGATGTCCTGTCGATCCAAACCCGCCCACACCACGCATAGACTCTGCAAAATCTTCCACAATCTCAAATGCTGCTTGGACAACAGGAACAAAGATGAGCTGAGCAATACGCGCACCAACGTCAATCGTGAATGCGGTCTGACTTCGGTTCCAGCAAGAAACCATTAATTCTCCCTGGTAATCCGAATCAATGAGTCCAACCAAATTTCCTAACACTATCCCATGTTTATGGCCCATTCCTGAGCGCGGCAAAATCACTGCTGCCAGGGATTCATCTGCAATATGGATAGCAAGCCCTGTAGGAATTAAAATGGTTTCATTAGGTCCCAGAATGGTTGTCGTCTTCACGCATGCCCGCAAATCTAAACCTGCAGAGCCCTGTGTGGCATATTCTGGTAAAGGAATTTCTTTTCCGATTCTATCATCAAGAATTTTTAATTTTATTTTTTGTGTCATAACATTCTCTTATTATCTGTAAGAGTTTGAGGGAAATTTGATATTTTGTATTTTTAGGAATATGAAAAGTCTTATGTTGGCTCAATACAGTTAATTCATTAACATTGACGTCAAAACCAATATCTTCGCGACTCACGTCATTGACTGCAATCAAATCAAGATGCTTTTCTTGAAGTTTCTTTTTAGCATATTGCTCAGGTTGTTCTGTTTCTGCAGCAAAGCCCACACAAAATGGTGGTTTGGGAAGTGCAGCAACCTTCGCTAGTATATCTGGCGTTGCCACTAAATTAAGTTGCAGTCCTGTAGCGCCTGCTTTTTTTATTTTTTGTGACAATGCTTTTTCAACCGCAAAATCTGCCACTGCTGCTGCACTGATGAAAATATCGGCATCTTGTGCTTTTGTCATCACCGCATTATACATTTCATTGGCGCTCATCACATCAATTCGTTCTACACCATGTGGAGAAGCCAAATTCACTGGTCCACTAATAAGAGATACTTGCGCCCCTAAAGTGGCTGCAGCTTGTGCCAAAGCAAAGCCCATTTTTCCAGAACTACGATTGCTTATATATCGCACAGGATCAATGGCTTCTCTTGTTGGGCCCGCGCTAATCAGAATGCGTAGACCCTGCAAATTAGCTTCTTGTTCTTTCATTGGTTGATACATGGGGAAAAGTTGGTTGACGATATCTTGAGGCTCAGACATACGACCCAGCCCAATTTCGCCACAAGCTTGTTCACCCCAGCCCGGGCCAATAACAACCGCACCTCTATCTTTCAAAATAGTGATATTGGCTTGCGTGGCAGGATGGTGCCACATTTGCTGATTCATTGCAGGTACCACCCAAATAGGCGCCGTGCTAGCAAGACAAAGTGTGGTTAATAAATCATCGGCATGGCCATGTGCTAATGCGGCTAGTCGGTTTGCGCTTAAAGGTGCAATAACGATCCCTTCGGCCCAACGTGCCAGTTCAATATGACCCATGGCAGCTTCAAAGTCGGGATCTAATAATTCGCTATAGACGGGATGGCCAGAGACGGCTTGTAATGTCATGGGAGTCACAAATGCTTTTGCCCCTTGTGACAAGACCACCCTTACATCAGCCCCTTGTTTTTTCAACAAGCGTACCAACTCAGGTGCCTTGTAGGCAGCAATTCCACCCGTGATCCCAAGTAACCATTTTGTCGCTATCATAGATATCAAGTTATCAAGGATAATGGGACTTAAGATAGCATGCTTTGCTTATCAACAACACCTTCCACATAGCCGAAAACCAGATGGCTCAAGTGCACTAATCAAGTTAAATGACCCACTTGGCTTTGCTGCCAAGCGACCACCCCTCCAATGAGATTGAAGAGATCTTTAAAACCTGCGTTTTGTAACAACTCTAAGGCAACCTGACTACGATACCCCGAGTGACAGTACAGTACGATGGGTTTATTAGTTGGAATTTCACTCACTCTTTCTGCTAATTCAGATAAAGGAATTAAGGTTCCACCAATGTTAAAAGCCTGATGCTCATCAGGATTACGTACATCAAGTAAGAAAATATCCTCGTTTTGAGCAAGCCGGTTGAATAGCTCGATGGGTGAAATTTGATGCTGCACGCTTACCTCTGGTATGACTAAATTTTGCCAAAGCGTAGCAAAACTTGCTTTGCCTGTACATAAAAGACAATCCGGATCCCGCTTAAATTCAAAAATCCGTGGCAATGCGCTTAATAAATCCCAATCACACAATTTTCCAATCAATGGGTTTGGTAAATTCAAACAAAGCTTTACTATTTCAAACGCCTGCAAAATACCAAACCATCCAGGTATCATTCCTAAAACACCAGCCTCGGCACAATTTTCACTTTTCATATTTTCAATCGCGCCATAAAGACAGCGTAAACAAGGCCCCTCAGGGTGACAGTAAACACTGAGTTGCCCCTGAAATTGTAAAACACTTGCACTAATCAGAGGTTTTTTAAAGAAATGACAAGCATCATTTAATAGTAATTTAGTTGCGAAATTATCACTTGCATCTAACACGTAATCATAGCCAGATAAAATAGCGGCATTTTTTGCAGTCAGAAAGTCAGGAATTGCCTCTATGGTAATACTACTATTTAAACGGCTTAATTTTTTAGTGGCAATCACACTTTTCTTTTTATTAATATCTTGTTCATCATATAACACTTGGCGTTGAAGATTATCTAAAGAAACCGTATCGTTGTCGCAAATAGCAATGTTGCCGATACCTGCTGATGCCAAATAAAGCAATGCACTAGAACCTAATCCTCCAGCACCAATACATAAGACGCTGGTTTGTTGCAACTTCTTCTGCCCAAGCTTGCCAATTTGTGGCAACACTATCTGGCGAGCGTAACGCTCAAACATCGTTTATACTCCCCAAGACGCTAACCATTGCTGACAAGCAAAAGAAGGATCCACCGCTCGTGTGATAGCACTGATCACAGATATTCCATCAATATTGCAAGCCATCACCTCAGGTAATCGCTTTATATTGATTCCGCCAATGGCAACAAGTTGAGTTGCGACTAGATCACGCCACTTTCGTAAATTTTCTAATCCCTGTGGAGGAAATTTCATCGGTTTAGCGGTGGTAGGATAAATAGGCCCCAGCGCAATATAAGAAGGATTAAGCGCATGTGCTCTAGCCAATTCAGCATAACTGTGAGTACTGATCCCAAGCCTTATTTCATTTTCAGCGAGCTTAAATACATCACAATTATCTAGGTCTTCTTGTCCTAAATGCACACCATACGCACCATATTGTAGAGCCTCCTGCCAATGATCATTAATAAAAAGTTGTACATCGTGTTGTGCACAAAGCCAAATAGCCTGTTGAATACTATGCTGACAATAATCCTCGGATTGATCTTTTAAACGTAATTGACAACTTTTCACTCCCCATGATATACATTTTTCCAACCATGGATAGTCTGGCACAATAGGATAAAATCCTATCCTTTCGTTCAAAGGCGCAAATTGAGGTTTTTTCCATCCTGAGATAGCATCAAAGGTCAACCAAGGAAGATTTTCTGCACCATTTGGCCACTCGTTTATTTTAACAAAAGCACGGTTAGTATATATATCGGCTTGTTTGATGCATTGATACGTCGTCATTTTTGCCAAGACAAATGCATCTTTTATATCAAACCCTCGAGCAATAAAGGCGCTTAACGCAGTACTAAATAAGCATCCGGTTCCATGTGTTTTTACCTCTTTTTGTCGTGGTAGTGTCAACCATATGCTTTCTTTACCATCTGTCCAGAGATCTTGCGCATATTCTCCTCGTAAATGACCACCTTTTAATATTACTTGCTTTGCTCCCATTTGGCACAGTTTTCTTGCCGCAAACAACATTTCCTGCGGTGTTGTTATTTCTTGTTCGGTTAATATCTGTGCTTCCATCACATTCGGCGTTAACACCGTCACTAATGGCAGCCATTTTTCTTTGATAATGTTGATAGCTGACGCCTGCATTAAACGATGTTCGCTTGATGAAATCATGACGGGATCGTAAATAACAGGACATGGCGGATCCAATATAAGTTCAGATAGTGCCATAACGCTTTCTACTGTCGGTAGCAGTCCTACTTTGATGACATGTGGCCAACCCAATTTTTTGAGGCTAAGAAATTGAGCGGCAATCATCTGGGCACTCAGTGCTTCAACATTATTGACCTCCAACCCATTCTGCGCAATTACGGCGGTAATGATGGAACGCCCATTCACACCAAGGACAGAAAGTGTATGGCTATCGGCAGTAACACCGGCACTATTAGAAGGTGAAAAACCAGCAATTGACCAAACCGTACTCATTTATCGTGCTCCAAAATAGGTTTGTTCAAGCGGTGTGCTGGCATGAGCGAAATCGGTTTCTGGCATTATACCCGCTTGATGAGCTACATACCCACTTTCTACTGCTAAAGAAAATGCGCTTGCCATAGCAACAGGATCGAGCGCTTGTGCAATCGCGCTATTGACGAGTACAGCATCATATCCCAACATCAATGCCTGCATCGCATGCATTGGTGAGCCAATGCCGGCATCAACAATGAGTGTTGCATCAGGCAAGCGGGTACGTAACAGTTTGAGCCCAAAGGGATTAAGTAACCCTTTTCCCGAACCAATTGGTGCGCCCCATGGCATTAAGATATGACATCCCAAATCATATAATTTTTGACAAACAATATAATCTTCAGTACAAAAAGGAAAAACTTCAAAACCCATCTCAATTAAAGTTCGAGCTGCCTTTAAGAGCTCAAAGGGATCTGGTTGTAACAACATATCGTCACCAGAGATCTCTAATTTAATCCAATGGGTTGAGAATATTTCACGAGCCATTTCTGCAATATAAATCGCTTCTTTAGCTTGTCGGCATCCTGCAGTATTGGGCAACACTAAAGAAGATAGACTATTGATAATATCCCAAAAGCGTTGCCCGCACCGATTAGTAGGATCTTCTCTTTTCAAAGAGACTGTCACTATCTCTGCTTTTGAAGCAACTACAGCTTGGTGCAATATCTCCAAAGAAGGGTAACCTGCTGTACCTATAAGTAATCTAGATTGACAGGATTTTCCGCCTAGTTCCCACATTTACCCCCCCTGCATCGGTATTAAAATATCAATCTGATCTGCTTCTTTTAATATCGTGCTAGCATAATCTGAACGTGAGATCACACGTCCGTTGATAGCCAATGCAAAAATTTTCTCTTGTAGACCATAAATGGCCAAAGCACTTGCCACATCGCAAGATTGTTCAAGTTCAATCACTCTATTATTGATTGTAATTTTCATTCGTTCTCCAATATTTTCCTAGCCACCTGCTCAGCAAGAATTGGCCCTAGCAAATAACCGTGTCTAAACATACCGTTGATATGCATAATGCCCTCCACTTCAGCACAATAGGGAAAATGATTGGGCATCGTTGGACGGGATCTCGCATGCAAAGCAGTAATATTTGCTTCATGAAATCCTGGATGCACACCGACCGCCGCGGTCATTAAAGCCAAAGCACTTTCTATGGTCATTGGCGCATTACTTTCACTTTCTATCTGGGTTGCGCCAATCACATAAGTATGGTTTTCACGCGGCACGATGTAACAAGGGTATCTTGGATGTAGCAAACGAATTTGATGTTGAATATTTACATTAAGTGCTTGGCAATAAATCAACTCGCCTCTGACGCCCCTTAATGTCGGCAGCATTGTTTTCGCACCGAGCCCACGGCAATCAATTGTTTTATCAAATATAAATTCGGCTTGATTGGCTTTAATGCGTTTTGCTGAAATAAACTCAACCTCATGAAAAGGATGATAGACAACCCCTTCATTGATTAAAAAAATATTGAGTGCAGCAAAAAGCTGTTGTGGATCTATTCTTGCTTCTTGCGGTAAATAGCATCCAATAAAATTCGTCAATTCTGGTTCAAACGAGACTATTTCTTTTTCCGTCAAGACTGGAACCTTGATATTTAATTGACGCCATATTTTATCAATATAATGATTGAGATAAGATTTTTGTCTTGATGAAGCTAAAATTAAGGACCCATTGTCTTGATAAAATACTTTATCGGGTAAAGTAGCTAGTATACGTGGCCACCATGCAAGCGCTTTCTCGCCTAAATGATGCCATTCACTTTGCAAGAATTCTTGCTCCGAAAAAGGGCTAATCATGCCAGCAGCAATAAAACTGCAGGCATCTTCGCCTTCAAGGCTTCCTCGGCAAAATAGATGCACTTCGCAATCTTGTTGGCACAAATGCCATGCCAACAACCGACCGACGATACCAGCTCCAACAATCCCTATTTTCATGTCAGGTTATACGCAACAAACAACTGGTTTAATTTCTGAATACGGCATTTGCGCAATAAAATCGTTGGTATAACATTTATCCAGGGCAAGCTCGCCATGATGCAGCCCAAGATGCTGCGTATATTGATACACCTTATTCCAATCTCTTTCTACATTAAGTAATGATCGCGAAAAAAATGGCAATGTATGGGTGAATATTTTCTGGCCTGTCTCAGATTTAAATTGGGGCTGTAATTCACAGATAATGGTATAAGCATCTTGTGGATATTGTGTAACATAGGATGCACCACGCTCTGTTGCACTTAAAAATGCTTGCAGAATTTCCGGTTTATTTTCCAATGTTTTTTCATGGGCAATAATTTGAATAGAACAAAAGCAACAGCAACCAAGTCCTGCTAGCTGATCAATCCTGAGAATAGAAGTAGTGCCTGCTCGTGATTCTAATTCAACCTGATGGAAATTACTAAATCCAATACCTGCATCGATCCTACCTTCACAAATGGCATCGACCATATACATGCCCACTCTGACAGTTTCGTACGCCGAGGGCTCGATATTGGCATATTTAGCAAGATTATCAATAATTTGTTTGCCAAATTCTCCAATGTACCCTAAGCGTTTACCTCGGATATCAGCAAAGTCGTTGATCTCAGCACGTTTTAGAGAAATGAGCCCTGTAGGCGGTTCATCTAACAGTGTGCCAATAGAACATATAGGATAACCTCTTGCTCGCCCCGCAATAGTATGGATCATCGCTTTGAGTCCAATATCAACACTATTTTGTCCTACAATTTTCGTCACATCACTTGGATCGGTAGGTTGTATTATCGCTAAATGAAGTCCGGCTTCCTTATAAAATCCTAACGCTTGAGCAACAAAAATGGGGGCATGATAAGGATTAGCGTACCAATTTAGCATGAGAGTCGTAAAAGCTTTAGACATGATTTTTCCTTTGCAAATAATCTTTCTTCAAAATTTTGATAATACGTTGCCGTCGCACTAACAAAAGTGCTATTGAATTAAAAAAACAGGCACAAAGCATTACAAGCCAAAAATAATGGCTTAAAAATGTTTGATATTGTGTAAATTGATAAGAAGATCAGCCGCTTTCAAAATAGGCAAAGCTAAACCTTGCATTTTTTTTGAAAAAATAGCAGGAAATGTAAATGAAATAGCCAAATATAGAACATACGCAATCGTGCATAGTCTCTTTCCCTCCGCAGATATTAATCAGTGCAGGTTCAACGGGTCCGATCTAATACTTTTTCCAGTTTTTTTAGGCAGATTGCTCTAACACTTGCCACCTTGTCTAAAATCAAACTGGGAGAGTATGTAGCCCTTCACCTCTAAGCTGGTGTTGTGGGCTCTTCGATCATCTCAGCGAGAATACTCGCACCCCGAGAGTTGGTGTATAATAGGCTTAAATTAGTAGAATTGTAAAGTATAGTCTTTGCATATGAGTTTTCATGGGTTGCCCTCGCCATCTCACAACCCTCATGTATTTTATATACACGGCGGTTGTGCGAGACTCGGCGTCTACCTGAAAACTCATGTGCTGTGACGACCTAATGTGGGAAGAATATAAATGCATTTAGTCATATTTGATATAGACGGCACGCTCATCCACTCACATGACGAAGAAGCCGATTGTTTTGAACGGGCACTATGCCATGTTACCGGTATCAGTGAAATTACTAAGGATTTGCAGTCTTATCAGCATGTCACAGATACTGGTATTGCGCATGAATGCATTGTTAATCATTTGAATCGCCCGCCAACAGCAGAAGAATTAACCGCAATTGAAGAATTGTTTTTATCACACTTTGAACAATCTTTAATCGTTTCACCAACTATGCCCATCCCCGGCGCTTATGATTTACTTTCACATTTTTATAAGCAACCCGATTTTTGTCTTGCCATTGCAACAGGATCTTATTTTCGTTCCGCACTCTTAAAATTACAGCATGCAGCTTTAGATTTTACCTTACCGCTTGCAACTTGTAATGATAGCGTATCACGCATTGAAATTATGAAAACAGCTGTTTCTAAAGCGCAAACTACCTATCAACAACCTGATTTTGAATCTATTACTTATCTTGGCGATGGACCTTGGGATATAGCTGCCGTGAAAGCTTTACAATGGAAATTCATTGGTATTGCTAGCAATTATTCTCATGAGATGCTTAAAAATTGCGGTGCAGAAATGATTGTTGATGATTACTTATGTAATGCTGACAAACTAATGCAACATATTCGTCAAAATTAACCCACTAGTCACAGCGTATAAGTTTGCGGATAGGCGCGACCCGCCGAAACATTTGCAAAGGCGGGCCAGACTGTACATAAAAGTACATGAGGATTGCGATATAGCAAAGACGACATCCTCGATCATGTGAGAAGACTAAAAGATTTCCTTATTGACGGCCTTTTCACGCGCTTCCAGCCGGGTCACTTTTCCTGAATCAACAAGATTTTTTAACGCTTGATCTAACGTTTGCATGCCCAGCGCTTGCCCGGTCTGTATAGTAGAATACATTTGCGCAACCTTATTTTCACGGATAAGGTTACGGATAGCAGGATTACATACCATAATTTCATGCGCAGCAAGTCTGCCACCACCTACCTTTTTTAATAAGCTTTGGGAAATCACAGCACGCAATGATTCTGACAGCATCGAGCGCACCATTTCTTTTTCTCCGGCAGGAAACACGTCAACGACACGATCGATTGTCTTTGCAGCAGAAGTCGTATGCAAGGTGCCAAAAACTAAATGGCCTGTTTCAGCAGCGGTTAGCGCGAGTCGGATGGTTTCCAGATCGCGCATTTCCCCGACCAAGATAACATCAGGATCTTCACGCAAAGCTGAACGCAACGCTTCATTAAAGCCATGTGTCGTCGTGTGTACTTCTCGTTGGTTAATCAATGATTTCTTACTTTGATGTACAAATTCGATAGGATCTTCAATTGTCAGAATATGACCATACTTTTGCGCATTAATATAATCAATCATGGCAGCCAAGGTTGTACTCTTACCAGAGCCAGTAGGGCCTGTGACCAACACTATCCCGCGCGGATATTCTGCAATTTCAGAGAATATTTTAGGCGCATTTAACTCTTCTAGCGTCAATACTTTAGAGGGAATGGTTCTTAGAACAGCCCCTGCCCCACGGTGTTGATTAAACACATTGACACGAAAACGAGATAAGCCAGGAACTTCATAAGAAAAGTCTGTTTCTAAAAACTCTTCATAGTCTCTTCTATGCTTATCACTCATGATATCATAAATAAGGGCTTGTACTTCTTTATGTTCAAGCGGTGGCACATTGACCCGACGAATATCGCCATCAACCCGGATCATGGGCGGTAATCCTGCAGATAAGTGCAAATCGGAGGCATTATTTTGTACGCTAAAGGTCAGTAGCTCGGTGATATCCATCACGGCCTCCCAGTAACTGATAGAATTTTGTCACAGCAGATGACATCAGGTGTCGAGCTCCTGGCAACTGGGCGTGTACATAAAAGTACATGAGGATTGCAAGAGCCCCCGAAGATTCATATGCGAAGACTATAAGAGAGTTTTTCATGGCTGATCTTATTGCTAATTTCCATACTGTCTTGCAACGCATTCGCGCTGCCGAACAAAAATATAACCGCCTTTCTGGAAGCGTTTCGCTCCTTGCTGTGAGTAAAACACACACACCTGAACAAATACTCACCTTAAATGATGCAGGGCAGCAATCCTTCGGAGAGAATTATGTCAAAGAGGCCCTTGTCAAACTATCGGCAGTAGCGCAAAAACAGTTAACCTGGCACTTCATTGGCCCCATCCAAACCAATAAAACCAAAGATATTGCTCAAAATTTCAGTTGGGTACACACCGTGTGCCGCATCACTGAAGCTGAACACTTATCGCGATTTCGCGCCAGTGTAGGTGAGCCTTTAAATATCTGTATACAAATCAAGTTAGATAATAATCCTCGCAAATCAGGCGTCGCTTTAAAGGATGTCCCCGCATTAATCACCGCAATTAAAACACTACCTTATCTACGTTTGCGAGGTTTAATGACGTTACCACCTTATGTAGAAGGCTTTGAAGAACAGCGCAAATACTTTAGTCTATTGCGAGCTTTATTTGAGCAATTAAATCAACAAGGTGAAACACTAGACACTTTATCCATGGGAATGACACATGATTTAGAAGCAGCTGTTGCAGAAGGTGCAACGATAGTCCGAATTGGTACAGGGTTATTTGGTCCACGTAAGGTAACAACATCATGACAGCATTAAAAAGAATTGGACTCATTGGTGGCGGCAACATGGGTAGCTGTTTAGTTGGCGGATTGATCCGTCATGGGCATCCCTCTCAACAAATTTTGGTAGTAGATCATAATGAGAAACACCGCGCTCAACTTGAAGAAAAATGGCAAATATTTACAACATCAAATCCTAAAGAGATCTTATCGCAGATCCATATCCTAGTGTTAGCAGTCAAACCGCAATCTATGCGTGCCGTGGTTGAAGAAATTGCTCCTTTGATTGATCCGCAGCAAACTTTAATAGTGAGCATTGCCGCAGGAATTACCACCACACAGATCCAACGATGGCTTTCGCGTTCTGAATTTCCTGTTGTACGTGCGATGCCTAACACACCTGCTTTATTAGGTGTTGGTATCACCGGTGTGTATGCATCACCACAAGTCAATTCTGCTTGGCAACAACAAGCAACGACTCTTTTACAAGCATTAGGAGAGGTGGTTTGGGTTAAAGAAGAAGGACTCATGGATATCGTCACTGCTTTATCTGGCTCTGGTCCTGCTTATTTTTTCTATTTCATGGAAAGTCTTATTAATAGTGCAACTGCACTCGGCTTACCGCAAGAAATTGCTAGCAAACTTACTTTCAATACTGCTTTAGGCAGTGCTACAATGGCGCTTCACTGCAATGAAGATATCATGACGTTAAGAGAAAAAGTCACTTCAAAAGGCGGAACTACAGAGCAGGGGATCAATGTACTAAAAGATGGTAAACTACAGGACCTTTTAGCTAAAACTTTGACTGCTGCGACATCACGTGGCAAAACCCTAAGCGAACAATATGATTGAGGTTGTTATTCTTTTATGGGCCCATTAAACAATGCAAGTGCATTTCTGATCCAAAGTTTATTTGATCTTTATCTTTTTATTTTACTATTAAGATTCATTTTTCAATATCTACGGGTCGATTACTACAATCCCTTAACGCAATTTGTGGTTAAAATGACCAGCCCCGTCATTGTACCTTTGCGCCGGATGATTCCTGGATTTTGGGGAATTGATTTTGCGACGCTATTTGTTATCGTCGCGCTTACTTGCCTAAAAATCACCTTGATCATGTTTGTCAGTGTCCGTAAGTTTCCAGCACCTGCTGGTTTATTCTTGTGGTCACTTGGTGATATTACGGCGTTAACCATTAACTTATTTTTCTACGCCATTTTGATGAGTGTTATTTTAAGCTGGATTGCGCCATTAACTCGCACGCCTATGACAGCCATCTTATATCGGCTCACAGAACCTTTAATGCGTCCTGCTAGACGATTCATTCCCATTGTAGCTGGATTTGATATTTCTCCTATCCCAGTGATGATTGGTCTGCAGTTATTAAAGATTCTCATTGCTGATCCTTTAACCCAAGCAGGGTTTCATTTTGGGATCCGTTAAATGCGTTAATTGGCAAGAGGGAAATTTGTATTTAGCTTTCTATGTCCAGCCAAAGGCAAGCCAAGACAAAATCGTGGGGCTATATCAGGATCATATCAAAATCCAAATTACTGCCCCACCGCTTGATAATAAGGCAAACCAACATCTACAAAAATGGCTAGCAAAGCAATTTAAAACCCCTTCCTCTTGCGTCTCATTAGAAAAGGGGCAAACCAGTCGTTATAAAGTATTTTGCATACAACAACCACGGCAGATCCCTACGTGGCTTTCACAGATTACTTCGAAGGATTGAAAAGCGTGCTAAAAGAAATGATGATTCCGCTGAAAGGACGCCAAATTGCTGCCAAAATATGGCATGCCGAAAAAGGCATTCCTACTTTGGCACTACATGGTTGGCTAGATAATGCCGCCTCATTTGACCACATTGCACCGCTATTACCTGAATTACACATTGTTGCGCTTGATCTGCCTGGTCATGGACATTCTGATCATCAACCGCCAGGAACGAGTATTCATTTTATAGATTTTGCAACAACCGCTATTGAAGTCGCTAATTATTTAGGATGGGATAAATTTGCGCTGCTAGGACATTCGTTAGGCGCTTGCATTCACAGTGTAATTGCAGGCACTCTAACTTCTAGAATCCAATGGCTAGGCTTAATCGATGGCTTGGGTCCCCTCACGACACCTGCTGAGCATACTCCCTTACAATTTCGTCTGTTCATCGATGAAATGATTGCTAAGCCTAATAAAATGCCTCCTAGCTATCCCACGCAAGAAGATGCCATGCTAGCCCGACTTAAAGTCAGTGCTATGCATCCCAGCTCTGCAAAGGTGCTGATTGAGCGAGGAACCAAGCAATTACCAGATGGTCAATGGACCTGGCGCACTGATCCCAGACTCTTAATGCCCTCTCCATTGCATTTGACAGAAGAACAAGCTCTGGCATTTTTAAGTGCAATCACCGCGCCCGTTTGTGTGATACGTCCTGAGCCTGGTTATCCATTCCCATTACAAATCATGCAACGACGTATCAAAGCACTTCAAGATGTTCAAGTATTTCGTATTCAGGGCGATCATCATGTTCATCTTGATGCACCGCTTGCCGTCGCAGAATGCATAAAAAATTTTTTAACTCACATCATAGTGAAATAACCATGAAAATAGTCCTCGCCTCTACGAATCAAGGGAAGCTCAGAGAAATTAAAGCATTTTTTCAAGGATTGCCTATCGATTTGATTTCGCAGTCTGAATTTAGCGTTCCATCAGTTGAAGAAACAGGATTGAGTTTTGTCGAAAATGCCATTATTAAAGCAAGACATGCTTCACGCTATTGTCATCTTCCCGCACTCGCAGATGATTCAGGTCTTGTCGTAAATGCTCTAGATGGTGCACCTGGCATTTATTCCTCGCGCTATGCAGGTGTCAATGCCCATGATCAAGATAATGTCAAAAAGCTGCTCACAGCGATGTCAACGGTGGATGAAAAAAAACGCCAAGCTCATTTTTATTGTGCACTGGCTTTTGTACGCTATCCGCAGGATCCCACTCCTCTTATCTGTCAAGGAACATGGGAAGGAAGCATCTTACATCAGCCTGTAGGAGAAGGTGGTTTTGGCTATGATCCGGTATTTTGGGTTCAAAGCCATCAGTGTAGCGCAGCCCAGCTAAGTGCTGCACAAAAAAATGAACAAAGTCACCGAGCAAAAGCACTCAAAGCCTTTGTTGCACAATTTCAGCAGATTATTCAAGGTTAAGCATGATCCCCTTATCACTTTATATTCACTTTCCCTGGTGCGTAAAAAAATGTCCTTACTGTGATTTCAATAGTCACGCACTGGGAGACTCTTTACCTGAGCAAGAATATATTGATGCCCTAGTACTCAATTTAAAGCAAACACTTCCTGCTACGAGTGACCGTCCTATTATAAGCATTTTTATGGGCGGAGGAACGCCAAGTTTATTTTCCGCTCAGGCTTTAGAAAAATTATTAAGTGCTATTGATAATCATTGCCAGTTAAGCCCTAACATTGAAATTACCTTAGAAGCCAATCCTGGGACTGTTGAACAACAACGCTTTCAAGATTATAAAAAAATCGGCATTAATCGACTCTCGATTGGGATCCAAAGTTTCAATGACAAACATCTTAAGATCTTAGGTAGAATTCATGACGGAAATAGTGCTATCAAAGCCATTGATAGTGCCAGAGAAGCTGGGTTCACCAACTTTAATCTTGATTTAATGTTTGGTTTGCCTGAACAAACCTTAGAAGAAGGTCTAGCAGATATCAACATGGCTATTCTGCAACAACCTACCCATATTTCCTGGTACGAGCTTACCCTAGAGCCGAATACCTTTTTCTGGCATCACCCCCCTACCTTGCCGCAAGATGACGACATTATTACCCTGCAAGAACAAGGGCAAGTTCTATTGGCAGACAGTGGCTTTATGCAATATGAAGTCTCTGCTTATTCTAAAAATCGTCCTTGCCAACATAACCTAAATTATTGGTCATTTGGCGATTATGCAGCAATAGGCGCTGGCAGCCATGCTAAAATGACAGATATGCAAACACAAAAAATTTCGCGGTTACACCATTACCGTCACCCAAAGCAATATATGGATACGACACAAGGATTTGTGCAAGCAGATCAACAAATTGACGCTGATCAATTGGCCTTTGAATTTATGTTGAATGCGCTGCGATTAAAAGATGGTGTGCCAACTAAGATCTTTACAGAGCGCACGGGGCTTTCTTTGGACGTGATCCGTCCTCAGCTCTTGCAAGCTCAGCAAAAGGGTCTCATGATCCCCTTTGAAGAACGAATTTGTACAACGCCCTTGGGTTTTCGTTTTTTAAATGATGTGATAGAAATCTTTTTGCCTAAAGAAGTGGCATAGGAACAGTAGAAGGATTTTTATCAAGAAAAAAATCCTCCCGCGTGCTTTGCACGCCCCTTCCTTTATTCAAAGGAGGGAAAGTGGCGCTTCGCGCCCAAAGACAAAGTGGAACGATATGCTCAAACCATTTTGTTTTTAGGCGAGGCGAGACAAGCTCTCAAGTAACAGAAGTGCACATTGAGTGCATGACTGTTGCTTGAAGGGCGCAGTCAACAACGCATAAAGACAAAATGGGAAGAGCAAATGAATATTAAGATCGAATATGTGCCCACAGCTAAAGAACTTGTCCGAGCAAGCTCGCTTTTTGCTGAGAAAAAACCTTTTCTCTTATTCACCGTTGGCTTTTTAAATATTTTTTCTGGCCTTTTCCTTCTTATTTTCGCACTAAAGCTGGTGATGGCAGGATTATTACCCAATGAATGGCTAGCGGCTATCGGCTGTGCTTTATGGTTGTTTGGTCGTCGCCCGTTTAATGAATGGCTACTTTATCAAAAAATGAAAAACTCTATTGTCTTATCCAAACCTATTACCATTGAGATCTCTCGTAACGGCGTTGTTTGGTCAGGTAAAGGATTACGTCAGGGTAATATGGGATGGGATCAAGTCAAATATGTAATGGAGGCTAAAAATGGTTTTGTGCTTCCTAATACTTTTACCCGATTCTTGTGGATCCCTTTTCGAGGATTTCAATCTGTTCAAGACATTGATGAACTCAGAAAACTCATGATAGAAATGAAGTTGGTACACAGAACTTTTCTGAAGTGGGAATGCTGAGAAGAATATACAACCGTTGAACCTCGTCATATCCCCGATAAATACTTGCTAAGCCTCCTCTGTCGCATTCGTTGCGGCAGGGGCTAAAACCTCTCTCAGATGTATACAAGAAACAATCCTGATTTCCAAAATTCTCAATACAACAAAGAAATGTGAATGCTTCATCAAGTAAAATCACCACACAAAAAAATAGTGCATTTATTCCATAAAAATTCTGTCATCTCGAAAAAATAACATTATATCGATGAAAACTATCGTCGCATCGAACCTTTATTCTAAAGTAATGCTATTCGAAAAGTTACAGTTGAGATAGAGAAATGAAAGAGAAGGGTAAAGCAAAAAAGGACCATGATACCAAAGGGATCCCAGTTGGTAAAAATCATCCGTTACATAAGGTTGCCTCTAGGGGCAATATAAGACAATTAAGGCGACTTTTAAAAACGGATAAAGAACTATTAGAGCAAGTATTACTAAATTCAAGAGATGATACTGGAAGAACGCCATTACATCATGCGACCCAAAGAGGCTCACTTGAGATAGTAAAGGAATTGGTTAATTTTGGCGCAGATATCAATGCACCTGATGCTACTGGGTGTCCACCCGTCGGATATGCACGAGCTCCCGAAATACAAGAATATTTTTATGATAAAGGCGTTGAAGAATTTGACGATTTAAACAATGAATTACATTTAGCAGTATTAAGTAATGATATCAACGAAATCAAGCAACTTATTAAAAGCACGCCCTCGATGATGGAAGAAGGAGATTATGCTGGTAATACACCATTACATTTAGCAGTTATGCTTGATCATTTAAAGATAGTAAAAATGTTTTGCACCCATCAAGCAAATCTAGAAGTTCAGAATAACGATGGCCATACTCCTGTTTTCTACGCTAATAAAGAAATAAGAGATTTTTTGCTCAAATCAGGTGCAATTGATCCTCAACATACATCATTGCATATAGCTGCGCTTAATGGCAATGTGAGGAAAATGCGAAGAATATTGAACGCAGATGCGCAAGCATTAAATGCAGAAGATCTCTCTTTAAATACTCCGCTGCATTTTGCTGCACTAAGTGGAAATTTAGATGCAGTCAAACTATTAGTTGAAGCAGGCGCAGAAGTAAATGCCTACAATGAAGAAAATGAATTGCCGATTGACTATACTACTCAACAACCTGAAATAAGAAACTATTTGCTTGAACAAGGATCTGTGGATCCAGAATGTACAGAGCTACATATTGCGGCTTCTGAAGGAAATCTTAGCAAACTAGAAGAAATTTTAGATAGCAACCCAGAAGCAATAGATGAAGTTGACAGCAGATCAAACTGTGGCTTGTATTATGCTGCGGCCCATCAACAAAGAGGCGCAGTGAAATTCTTGTTAGATAGAGGTGCAAGTATTGACTTGATTAATGAACATCAAATTAACATGGTGGAAGCAGCCAAAGAAGACGGACAACACACGCCTTTATCGAAATATATTCAAAACAAAATAAAACTATCAAAAGATAAACTTGATCAAATTTATAATAAAGTTGAAACTTTATTGAAAGAAGCTTTGATAAAAGCGAGAGCAGAAAATAAAAAACTTCTCATTGTATTGGGTGAAACCCACCATACCTGCAAAATTGCTCAAATAGAAAGGATTATCTTTAAAGCTGCTGTGAATTTAGGGATCACTACATTATTAGGTGAATATGGAGAAGACGAGGAACATGGTTGGCCTGAAATTACTTTTGCAAAAAAAGTATTAGGGATGGAAACAATTGGTGTTGATAATCATATAGATAAAGAAAGAGATCCATGCAGTAAGCGCGGAATAAAAAATAGAAATATTATGATGGCAAAGGAAGCTTCAAGAATAAATAAAGATGCCGTTTTACTGGTCGGCAGCGATCATTTAAAAGGATTACTAATCGAAAAAAGAGAGCAAATTAATTCCGATCAATTTCATGTGGTTCCAATTAATTTATCAAGTGTTGTCCCATGCGCTTCTGGGCAATTAAACAGCTTTCAATTTGACGCTGAAAATGTTTTGCAATATGAACATATAGGTGGAGAGCCTCGTATCGAAAAAATGGATTCGACTGAAGAAGAGGAAGAAGAAACCGAAATGAGCGATGCAGAAGAGAGCCAAGAGCAAGACATTAGATTTGAACCTAATGACTCAGAAGAAGAATCTGAGGATGCCCCCCCGCCCGGATCATTTTTGGCTAAAGGAACAATTAAATGTACGCTTTTTTAAAGCGTACATTTTCCTCTAGAACATCCAACGAATCATCACCATGACAACGATAAGATAAATAAGTGACATCAAACCACCCGCACGAATAAAATCAATAATTTTATATTGTCCTGGCAAACTAATTAAGGCATTAGCCTGATGGGTTGGTAAGACAAAAGAATTTGAGGTTGCTACAGCGACCATCAACGCAAATGCGCGCGGATCTGCGCCTATAGCTTGTGCCAAATGCACAGCAAGGGGTACTAAAACGATAGTCGCGCCCACATTAGACAAAATTAAACTACATACCGATGCTAGCACGCCTAGCATAAAGAGTAGTACCCATTCTGATGATCCAGAAAATAAATTTAAGATGTGCATCCCTATCCAATCAGATGTTCCGCTTGTTTGGACTGCAATGCCTAACGGGATCAATCCTGCTAATAAAAAAACAGTTTTCCAGCTTACTGCCTCATAAGCATCATCAATGCTGATGACACCTGAAAATATCATACAAACAGCGCCTACTAATAATCCAATAGAAACCGATAACCCACCAAACATAATCAGGCCAATAGCAAGCGCAAAAAAGAATACTGAAAACCACATTTTCTCTGTGTGCATTTTTTGTCTGGGATAATCTGTGGTAACGACAACAAAGTCAGGATTTTTTTGCAATGAATACAATGCACTCCAATCACAATACATCCCTAAAGTATCGCCAGAGCGCAAGGTTAAATTTCCGATCTCCTTTTTACCACGACGAACTTTTTCTCCCCCACGATGTACAGCAAGTACTTGGATACCAAATTGATGCCGCATATGCAGATCACGTAAGTTGGTCCCAATTAATTGCGAGCTAGGAGGCACAACCGCTTCACATAATCCTGAATGAGCAGGATTCAGTCTTTCAGCGAAAGCAGTTAAGTACGGCGATATTCTAAGCCCGTATTTTTTGGCAAATTCCTGGATTTCATCCTGAGGACCTAAGATGGCCAATACACTCCCTTCTTTTATTTCGGTTTTTCGAAGTGCAGGGATATGAATATTATTGCCAAGCTTGATCCCTAAAATAGCAATGGAAGGCGGCAATAAACTTTCCCATTGACGTAAGGTATTCCCTGCCAATGGGCTTGTTGAAGGCACGCGGCATTCACAAAAATCTGCGCCAATTCCGTAAATTCGCTTAAAATACGCAGGACTTCCACCATTTCCTCTGGTTGAAACTTTGGTCGAAGATTTGGGCAATAACCAATTTCCTAAAAAAAGAAAATACAGCATACCAAGCACTAGAAGTGCTAAGCCTATGGGAAATACACTAAATAAGCTTAGTCCGACGGTGTCATGCCCATAGCGATCAGTCAATCCGCCAGAGTTTATTAACAGGCTATTTAATAAAATTAAGGGGCCTGTACCTAGCATGGTTAAAGTGCTTCCCAAGATGGCGCAAAAACTTAAAGGGATCAGTAATCTTGATTTTTCAATTCCTGTTGCATGGCGAATGCGCGTAACCACAGGTAATAATAGTGCCACCGTACCTACACTGCGTAAAAAGCCGGCTAAAAATCCGCCAACACCCATTAATAATAATCGAATGCGACTTTCACTGGAGCCACCTAAACGCGTCAGGTAATGGGCCATTTTGGCCACTACACCACTTCTTTCCAATCCAGCGCACATAATCATGACACCTATCAATGCAATCACGGCATCGCTGGAAAATCCGGAGAAGAGGAGATTACTGGGAACAAGCCTAGTTAAGCCTAATAAAACCAGTACCAAGCAAGCTACCACATCCACGCGTACCATCTCTGTCACAAAAAGAATAATGGTAATGGTAATAATACCTAGTACTAAGAAAATATCGGGAGTTAAGCCTGAAACGCCAAACACGGTTTCACCCCAAGGTGGGTTGGAAAAAAATAATCTTTCTTGCCCCAAGGGGTAGAAAGGAAATTTCCCTTACCGGGAATAAAAAAATACTTTAGATATAAGTAATTATAGGAGAGCGAATGAAAAGGAGCGAATAGCGCGCTAAGCGCGCGCTGAAGTAAATCAAGGCGGATTAAATCCGTTCGTAAATCAGATCTCTTATTACGTGCCCTAATTTTTGACCACGCATTTCAAATTTAGTGATAGGACGTTCAAATGGCGAAGGTGCGTATTGTCCTTGACCAAAACAATTGCGAAAAGAAGTGCTTTTATCCAGTACAGCCAACATATGATCAGCATAATCCTGCCAATCCGTTGCCAATCGAAATTGCCCATGAAGTTTTAATTTTTGTGCCACCATTTCAACGAAAACGTCTTGCACAATGCGTCTTTTGTGATGCTTTTTCTTCGGCCAAGGATCGGCAAATAGCAGCAAAACTCTATCTAAGCTAGTAGGCGCAACATGCTTTAATACTTCGATAGCATCGTCAGCAAATACTTTCAGATTGGTTAATTCTTGCGACATTGCATTGGCCAGAGTTCGTCCTACACCTGGTTGATGCACCTCTATGCCAAGGAAATCCATTTCAGGATGTTGTTTTGCCAAGGCTATCAACGAATCTCCCATGCCAAAACCAATCTCAAGTACTCTTGGCGCTTCTCTGCCAAAGATCTTATTCCAATCAAAAACCTCTTGTCCTTCAGAGAGAGCGATACCATAACGTGGCCATCCTTCTTGGATGGCTTCCTGTTGGCTTGGCGTCATTCTGCCCTGACGTAAAACGAAACTGCGAATAGGACGATGTATTTTTTCTATGTCAGTCATTGAACTATTTTGTCTTAATTTTAGCAAGGAGGCCAAATACTACCAGGTTCATCACGTTAATTCAGCTAAAGACGCGCCTCAACTAGCGTCATGAGATGCATTTTGCCATAATAGGCGACCAAAAGCGGGTGTAGTACAATGGTAGTACCTCAGCTTCCCAAGCTGATGACGTGGGTTCGATTCCCATCACCCGCTCCATCATTCTCACCCTGTTTTATAGAGTCACTCTCACATCCTTGCGTGCATTAGGAGGATAATCATGTCGTTACATCCCAAAAAATCTAGTCCCTTAAAAGGCTTATTTCGTGTATTGATAGGTCTTATAGGACTATCTATTGCCGTTGCCATTATACTTCCTATCGCCGCATTTATTTTCTTTGATCCAAATGATTATAAAGAGCAAATAGGTACATTTATCACCGAAAATTCCGGCTTGCCTTTAGAAATACATGGCAAAATCGAAATGAAATATTTTCCGTGGTTAGGCCTTAACGTCCAAGATATTCGATTGGCTCAAGCTCCCTCATTTGGTGATGGACAATTCATTAATGTGGAAGCCATTGATTTTAAAATGCCAGTTCGTGAACTATTACGTCGTCATTTGATCATTGAATCACTTAATGTGAAAGGGCTAGAAGTACATTTGGTAAAGCAAGCTAATGGCTCAACCAATTGGGATTATTTCTCAAAGCAGATCAAAGAAAAGAAAGCAACTGCTGATAAACCAAAAACCCAAGCAACAGACGATAATAAGCCTAAAAAGAAGAAACTAACCTTTGCATTGAACAATGTGGATGCAACAGATGCAGCTATCTTCCTTGAAGACAAACAACAACAAGAAACAATTGCTTTAAAAAATTTACAACTTAAAGGTCATGCAGGGCAACAACCTAATGTGTTCCCTATCTCCGGCCAATTTAATTTATCGCAACAAAATAACAAAACAAAGCAAATCCTGAGTGGACATAATGAATTTAAAGGTCAGCTTTCTTTTGCAAAAGGCTTTAGTGCAAACCTCGATACATCAATGTCTTTAACACTACCGCAATCGTTACCGTGGCAAGAAGCCGACGTCAACATGCATATCGATATCGATCCCACTAAAGCAATCACGCTCAGCGATATCCGTTTTCATGCCGGGGACACCAATGCCACGGGAAGTTGTACCATTGCGATGAATAAAAATGTTCCCATTTCCTTTAAACTTGCGATTGATCAGTTAAACCTGGATAAACTGCAAAAAAAGGCAAATAACAATACCGCGAATGCAGCCTCTGGCAATGCCAAAACAACGCAAACCAACGTTTCCTCCCAGGTGAGTAAACCAATAACCATGCCTGCGCTCAATGGCGAGATAACTATCAAGCAATTGATTGCTAAAGATCTCACTCTAGACAATGTTAAAGCGACCATCAAAACAGAAAATAACGTATTAAAAGCTAATCCATTAACTGCTGATTTCTATCAAGGCAGGCTCTCCTTATCAGCAACCAAAGATTTAGCGAAAGCTTCAGCGCCGGTCTTGTTACAAGGCTCGCTGAATAATATAGAAATGCAGAACTTATTAGCTGCCCTCAAACAAGAGCAATACATTTCTGGAAGAGCCAGCATTGATTTCAATTTAGCGCAATCTGAGCAAATGCCTAATGGTATTGTGAAAATGCATCTCAAAAACGGAACACTTAATGGCATTGATGTAAAGTATTACTTGAATCTTGCGCAATCACTGTTTAACAAAGAAAAAGCACCAGGGCAAGATACAAAATCAACGCCTTTTGGTGATTTAACCGCCACTTTAGCGCTGCACGATAATATGATTGATAATAATGATCTACTGATTACCTCACCTGATTTTAAAGCAAATGGTGATGGTAGTATCAATTTGAATAATAAAACGATTGAATACAAACTCAAGGCCTTTCGTCAATATAGTGATAATCGCGAACACACCAACTACCCTTTAGCTATCCGCATTAAAGGTACCTTGCAACATCCGAAAGTGGAACCTGATATGGACTTATACATGAAAGCGTCACTTGAAAAGGAAATGAAGAAGCAAGTTGAGAAAAATCTGAATAAGTTTCTTGGCGTAAAACCAAGTAACAACAATGATGCTTCACAAAATAATTCCCAAAATACAGAGAAATCTCCTGAAGATGTTTTAAAAGAAAAATTGGAGAAAAAGATTAATAAGGGATTAAAGAAATTATTTAAAGAGCAATAATGACCGCGCTAAAAAAATGAGAGATGATAAACCCTCGCAGCAAGCTGCCCCCTTTGATTGCAAAGGGGGGATATATGGCGCTTCGCGCCACTTGAGACAGCGAGTTCAGCGCACTTTGTAGACAAATGTCAAATATGAAAAAAACAGCAATGAAAATCACCCATCTTCCCACTCCCTGGTTTCATCAACAAATTCTAGCGTGGTATGACCAACAAGGTCGACATACACTGCCTTGGAAAAAGGCTATCAATGCTTATCGGGTTTGGGTATCAGAAATCATGTTGCAACAAACCCAAGTGTCAACGGTGATCCCTTATTTTAAAAGATTTATGAAAACCTTTCCGAATGTAAAAACATTGGCGAAAGCGCCACTAGATGATGTGTTACATCTATGGGCTGGATTAGGTTACTACGCACGTGGACGTAATTTGCACAAAACGGCACAAATGATACACCAACAATATCAAGACAAATTTCCTTCCACCGTTGAAGCGCTCATGGAACTTCCTGGTATCGGACGCTCGACCGCTGGCGCTATCGTGGCTCAAGCTTTTAATCTTCGCGCCCCCATCTGTGATGGAAATGTTAAACGGGTATTAAGCCGATTGCATTGCATCGGTGGATGGCCTGGCCAAAAAGAGGTTGAAGCCATTTTATGGGAATTAGCAAACCATTATACGCCTTCTGAGCGAGTGGCTGATTATACCCAAGCCATGATGGACATAGGGGCTACCTTATGCACCCGATCTTCACCAAATTGTTCAGCATGTCCTTTACAAAAACGTTGCCAAGCTTATGCAGAAGATAAACAACATATTTATCCACAAAAAAAGCCGCAAAAAACGTTACCCTCTCGGCAAACTCTGATGCTTTGTCTTTTAAACAAAAACAAAGAAATTTTACTACAACAACGTCCGCAAAAAGGGATCTGGGGCGGGTTATGGAGTTTACCGCAATTTGACGATAAAGAAACACTGACTGCTTTTATTCAACAGCATTTTGGTTTAAAGCGTCTCACGCTTTCGCCGCTTGTTGAAATCCAGCATACCTTTACTCATTTTCATTTAACCATTACACCTTGGCAGGGAAAAATTTCCAAATCAACAGCGTTACAAACAGAGGACCTACACTGGGTAGATGCAAAAGCGCTGAAAAAATTGGGCTTTCCTGCGCCCGTTAAAAAATTACTACGATATGATATGATTGCCGAAAATATGTAAGAGGTAAGACAATGAATCAGCGCATGGTATTTTGCCAAAAATTGCAAAAAGAAGCCCCCGGATTAACTCGTGTTCCTTATCCTGGACCTTTAGGCCAACGTATTTTTGAATCTATTTGTATGGAAGCCTGGCAGCAGTGGCTACAACAACAAACCTTATTAATTAATGAAAATCGTTTGAATGTGCTTGATCCTAAATCACGCAGCTTTTTAGAAAATGAAATGCAAAAATTCTTATTCGAAGGCGCTGATGAAAAACCTGCAGGATTTAAGCCGATTGAATAGTGCTTGAGCACTAAAAAAGCGCAGCATTTATCCTCTTTTCAATGCAAATATGATCAAATGCTGCGCATATGCTTTTAAGCAAAATAAGACCAAGCGATACCACCTAGTACAATTGCAGAGCCAACTGCCGCCCCAGCACCAAGACCCAATGCGCCACCAATGCCTAAACCCATATATCCCCCAATCACACCAGCAATTCCTGAATCAGCACCTAAAGTGCTTACGCCTACGATTGCACCTAATACAGTGCCGCCAACACTACAGCCTAAAATGGTTTCTGCTTTAGAAACACCGCCGCTCACTGCCGTTACTTCGATTTGATTAAGTTCTTTCATGGTTATCCTCTTAAAATAAAATTGTTAACTGATTGATAAACACATTGTGAGCGATCACTCACTCACTGTCAAGCGTTCGAAATAGCCGCTTATCATTTACAAAACTTAGTTAACAATCTTATATTTTAAGAGATTGAAACATCTTAGCGGGTTTTCAAGAAGAAAAATAAAAGGGACTGGCTAACGCGTCGTGATAATAAGCAAAGCTCACCCTATATAAGTTAGTTTTTATTATGAAATGATAAACTTGACACCTTAGCCGTCTTACAGTTTAATGAGCGCCTCGTCTTTATTAGACGGCAAATGAAAGTTAGCTCACAGCAATCGCTTTTTAGGTAACAATAAAATGCGAGTGAGAAGAGAAATATGGCCAGATAGCTCAGTCGGTAGAGCAGAGGACTGAAAATCCTCGTGTCGACAGTTCGATTCTGTCTCTGGCCACCACGTTTACGGTTTTGCATCCTTCTTTGTTTCTTCTTCCTTCACCTTATCCACTTGGCTTTGCTCCTTCTGCGCTTTAATACGAGCAATATGACGCATAATCATGCCCGCATTTTCCTTCCCTGTGCCAAGAATATTGGAGTAAAACTGGATAATAACTTGTGCCCCAACGTTAGGCGGAACAGTTGTGTCGGTAGACGAAAAGACATTTGTTACAACGCTATCACCATACTTAGCAACCAACTCATTTAATACCCCTTGCAACAATGCATCTGCTTTGGCGCCATCTTCTGGCTGGTGCGGCGATTTAATACCCGCCTCAATCACATAACGCTTTGTATCCAATAGATGACTTAGTAACGCTCTAAAATCTTTATCTTCCCAAAGCGTATTCAAATCAAAAGCAATCGTGTTATTTGCACTTTCAAGCTTTACTACGGCACGCGGATCCTTTCCATTGAGATGTTGATATAAATCAATAGTCGCCTTTAGATAGAGTACGATATTGTCATCCGGGGCATGTTGCAAATGCTGATAGAAAATCGAATTCACAAACTCAGCTGAATATGAAGAAACCAGGGCAGTATCTTCATTCTCTCTTAAAGTTTGCTTTACCTTTTGAATAAATCGCGCAAATTCTTTGGGATGATTTTTGGCAATCATATCGAATAAGGGCTGCTTTTTAAGTTCCTCTTCAAAACGCCAACTTAGATACTCTGGATAGAGGTACTGATTGGACAGTTTTGCTCCCCCCATTCCTAGTACAAGCGCAATAACTAAAGCGATAAGGCGTTTAGGCTTAGAGCGGATCCAAAAAACTGGCAAAGCGGCTACAACAGCAATCCCTATTCCAACTAAAACGTTAAAAGTCGCCATAAAATTCCAACTCCCTTTGGATCATTTTTTTACACCGTAACATTACAAGGGGGAATTTTCTATCACTTAGAGGGCTAGGAAACAAAATTAAGATAACAAACTTTTAATATTTAGAAACCACTCTTATGCCCAGTTTTCTTTTTATCTGCATCAGGCTCTTGGACTGCGTTAAGCATCGGCGTCGATCCCGTCGGTTTTGCTGTCTGGCTAAGCTCTTGTAATCTGTCACTATGAGTTTTGAAATGTTCAAAACCGTAAGAAGCGGCTCGAGGACGCCCTTCTGCTTTTTTAACCTCAAGAGCGGGCATCGTAGGTAGGGAAGCTGAACGCTCTCGAAGCGAAGCCGTTGTCTCACTTTTTACATTGGTTAATGACGTAGGCATTTCTGCCTTTTGCCATTTTTTGTTTTCAACTTTATCAAGCACTCTATTTGCAAACTCTATATTACTCATCATTTTTGTAGCATAGCTTGCAAGGTAAGCCTCCGGATTCTTTTTCATTTCTTCCAATTTTTCCTTTTCCATTTTGAGATCATTTGCATTGCGTGCAAGAAGACGTTTTTCCTGCTCCCGGAAATCAGGAGAAACACTTCTTACACCTGCTAATTTTTTTGCTTCTCTCAAATCAACAGGTATATTGTGCAAAAATTGAACTTTCTTTTCCTGACTTTCAATTAATTTTTGTAGATATTTGGCATTAAGTACGCCTTGCAAATGTGTCTGAAGCTTTTCATCAAATTCAGTGTTAAAACCTTTGATTCCCTGGCCATCTTTATATTTTTTAACATCTTCAAACAGTGCATCATTCTTCAAAAGTAAACCAACAATAGGCTCCATATCATTTTGTATGATATCCTTGTTAAGTTTTGCTCCTAAATCACCGCTAAATGTAGACTGAAGGTGTCGATCTAGATAGTTGTTGTTAAATTCTATAAGAAATGCTTGATTGTACAGATCATTTTTTTTACTGGCAGTTGTCTTTGCAGCTTTGGCCATGCCTGTTTTCAAGTAATCTCTGGCTTCAATTGTTTGTGCCCTTTGTACCCTTGAAAAATGAGCATTTTTAGGATCTATCGCAATTTTTTGGTCAAATTCTTTTATTTTAGTGTCGAGCTCTTCAATTTTTCTTATACTGACTCCACGACGATTATTTTTTCCTTCAATGTATCTTTGTTTAAAATCAGCAAATTCCATTTTTGCAAGTTGATCATTCACTTTGCCATATTTCTCTTCATAATATGCGTTGGCTGCTTTATCTCTAATTTGTTTTATTAAATCTTTGGTACCTTTTTTTTCGTTGATGATTTTTACCCGAGCACTTTTCTTAATTTTGATGATCTCATCTTGGATCTGTTTTTTGTTTTTTGAGGGGTCCTCCTTGATTTCCCTTATTCTTTCAGCTGCTTCCTTTTTAATCTCCTTGATATTTTCGGCTGATTTTTCTTTTCTGTTATTAACATTATTTTCTGTTTTAGATTTATTTTTCCTTTTAGAATCATAATTTATTGCACCCGCTATTGTTGCTAATGAAGCAACAGAGGCGACGCTCGCCAATGCCGCCGTACCAGATACTCCCGCAACCGTCGCCCCAAGTCCAACAGCAACTCCGGCGACCACAGGTGCTGCTAATCCTCCTGACAACCCTATTGCCGTTGCAGCCACCACAACCCCTAGGACAATGCCACCCGCTACCACCTTACCTTTGTGTCTTTGATACCAAGGGCGTAGATGCCAGGGTTTTTCTGGTTTCTCTGCTGCATTAGTTGGCGCGCCTGTCGTCGTCATAGAGGTTTTCTACCTGTAAGCGTTATGAATTCTTTTGCGCACATAAAAAAACTGCATGAATTTCATGCAGGTAAAATCATTTAAAGATATTTTGTAGATGAGAGGAATACTACTTTAGTACAAGATTATAGATAGGTCAGAATTATTTAAACACCTTTAATCAACAATTTCTCTTATTCTTCATTTTTTTCATTTTGATTTTGCTCAGTAGGCTGTGATTTATCTTGCATAGCTTGTACCCTTTCAAGATCTTGCTTTAATTGTGGACGATAACTTTCTGGTGTTTTCTGATTCTCTAGGCCTTTTTGATACCATTCAATAGCCATAGCTTTATTTTCATAGCTGTTTTCATAGATGTTGGCTAATTGATGCTGCGCGATGAAATTACCATTTTCAGCTAATTTCTTTATTTCTTGCAATGAGCAAATATAAATTTCATGATCATCTTTTTTAGCATAACAAGGCAGCGCTGCATCGAGAAATGTTTCCATTTCTTGGTAAATAGTTAGATTATCCTTATCGTCTAATAATTCCGCTTTGCGCTTTTGTTTAAGAGCATTCTCTTTGTCACTATTCAATTGTTCGATTTCTTTTTTCGTCGTATTAGAGATTTCTCCTTCAGGAGGCGCCTTTTTCAATTCTTCTTCTAACGCATTAATATCTTTTGTCAGCCGCTCTTTAAACTGCGAGGGCGTACGAGGGTTTTCTACAGCTTTTTTAAACCATTTTAAAGTCATGGGAATATTTTGATGAAATTCGTGATAATTTCTTGCCAACATATCTTGCGCAATAAAATTACCCTTTTCAGCCAATTTTTTATTACCGTTTAGCATGCATACCCGAATATCAATCTCTTCTTTTTCCTGATAGCAACGTGAATTCGATTCTAAAAGTGCATCTAAATCCTCTAAGAATAAAATTCTTTCTTTATCAGCAGATCCTTTTGCTTGCGCCATTTGTTCTTGCGTTCCCTTGCGCGTTTTTTCAATCTCTTTTTTTTGTTCTTCTAATGATCCCGAAAGGGGTTTTTTATCATTTTGCGCAAACGAAAATGTTACCGCTAAAATTGTAATACTGGTTAATAATATAAGACCTGCTACTTTTTTCATTGTAGTATCTCGTATTCAATTTTAATGAAGATTTGTATAGTCACAGCAGATACGCTTTCGGATAGACGCCCACTTGAGCAACCCAGTACATAAAAGTACATGAGGATTGCCAGAACGAAGACAACTGCACAATGAGATGCAATGACTATAAATGAAGAAGTATAGAGAATAGAAAGGTAGAAATGTGGATGAACTTTTCGTTGTTACCCGAGAGGGGAGGTAACAACGAAAGTACTCATCTCATCAAACAGGTTGGTCAGTTTTCGTTGCTACCCGAGAGGAGGTAGGTAACAACGAATCTTTCCATCTCAGCGTCTTTCACTCTACCTGAGAGGAGGAAAGTAGAGTGAAATGCACTTGAATTATCTCGTCAAAATAGCAGGGTCTTTATAAACATATGTACCCACATATCCAGCCATGTAAGCTACACCACATATCGCAGCCGAAGTGATGCTATGGCTAATCACTTCATTCAAAGTATGAGATTCAATTCCAATTGCCGTTCTTAAGCCCAACCCAACTGCACCACCAATAGCAGTTCCTATCGCTGTGTCTACTGCTTGAGGAAGTGCTTCACCAATAATTTCTAGTATTGTAGGTTCAAAACTGCCACCGGCTATGTTGTTTAATTCGTTTGCTGTTAACTGTCTCATCTCAACACCTGTTTGGTTATGTGTCTAACATGCTGCTAATGTACCCGGTATCACCGTTGAACGCAACAACTTTTTAGTCATTTATCCAAATTTTGGTACCATTCATCGGATAAAACCTACCCCTTATCTCTCAAACTGGCCAAAACTGATATTCGAACGTTGCTTTGAGAAAGAAATCACACAAAATGATAGGGTTGATTGCCTTCATCTGGGAGACAAGGCTAAAATAAACCTCACTCAATTGATGATTAAAATTATGTCAGACGAAATAGTCCCTTTAACATATTTATCCTCCATTCCTGAAGATCTGGCTCAAAGCTTGGCCGAACAAGGCACCTGCGAGGTCAATGCCGTTCTCATTGGAAGCGAAATTAATTTAAAAGCCCTGACAAATCGTGCATCCCCCCGCAAAGAGTCGGTCTTAACCAGACTGTCAGATAAGAGCGTGGCGATTATTTATCCTTATGGTGCGATTGTTTTCTTTAATGCAACCACTTCTGCCACTGTTGAGTTAATTACTCGTTGCCAACAGTATGCAACTCAGCTGTTTACTACCCCCGAAACAGAACAGTTTACGGTTATTATTCAGCCCGAGCTGCCAGAAGGCATCAATCAGGGAAAAGTGTCGATTAAAAAGGCCAGTAAAGAGCACTTGGAAATCATTGGCGACGCACTCTCTAAAAGCGTTATCTTGGAATATCACGAAAACCGCATTGGCAGTTTGTTTGATAAAATCGAACCCATTGCCAAAAGCCTTAAAGAACGTGGTAAATTAGGTTTTCGCGCCCATGATCTGCTCAAACATATTGGCGCCAGCATCCTGATGGTGCAAGAAATGGTGGGCAAAATTGAAGTCACTGAAAAACCTCAATTGCTCTGGGAACATGGCGAACTTGAACCGTTATATGCGCAATTGGTGGAAGATCTCGAAATCCTTGAGCGTCAAAGCAGCCTTGAACGTAAAATCGGGCTGATTTCAAGCACCGCTCAAATCTCACTAGAAGTGTTGCAGCAACACCACAGTCACCGTTTAGAATGGTATATTATCATTTTGATTGGAATTGAAATTTGCTTGCAGCTATATGATATGTTTTTTAAATCGATGATTTAGATATCGTTGCTTTTATCCTCCGCTCGCTTCACAACATTGTTGTCATTGCGAGCGTTAGGATGCGACCCATCTCTAACGCTCACCATCACAGGTTAAGCCCCTTCAATTTCTTTATCAGGTAATGCCCCAGTCATACGCTGTTCAAAAAGATGCACGCTAGTAAATACAATCAAATTGACAATAATACCTATCAAAGCACCATTAAATGTTGTCTCACCCATTTGGATCAGCCAATAGCAGGTTGCACTGATCCCCGCAAAGCACCCCCACCAAAAAGCTTGAGCTGAGGCTCTTACTCCTAAAATTCCTGCAACCAAAGGCACCAAAATAAATGGCGTCCAAAAATTATAGGCTACCAATAAGATATCTAAGGCACTCTTGGTAGAAAGCGCAAATAACGCTCCCATCACGCCAACAACAACTGTAATCACCCTTGACCAATGAAGCTCAACTTTACTCGTAAAACCCTCTTTGGCTAAGGGTTTCATCACATCATGTGTAATCGAAATAGCTGCTGCATTTAAGAAAGAATCCGCAGAAGACATCACAACAGCCATCATTCCCGCAATCGCTAAACCTTTTAACCCCACGGGCATTACATGTGTGATCACATAAGGCAACGCTAAATTTGGATCTAATGAGGGATTTAATGTTAGTGCCGTTAACCCAATGAAACCGACTAATAAAAAGAAGGGAATAGAAAGCATGCCGCTCCAGAAAGTACCGCGCGCCGTTTCTTTAAAATTACGCCCAATCAAGAGTCGTTGCACATACGGCGGCACAAGGGTTTCGCCAAAAAAGAAATTTAAAAATAATCCCAATACGGTGACAATGGAAAGCTGGCCTAAAGCAGAAACATGATCAGCAGGAACAGCATCGAGCACATGTTGCAACCCTCCCGCATGTTGAAGCCCAAAAAATAATACGCAAGGTAAGGCTATAATTAAAACACAAAAGTGAATCATGTCGTTGGCCACAACAGATTTCATGCCGCCTAATGCTGCATAAATAATAACCACTATCGTGCCTAGTATAATACCGTAGTAAGATTCAATGCCGGTCAATACATTAAGCACATAACCAAAAGCAGCAAATTGCGCCCCAGCAATACCAGCGCAAACTAATCCTGAAGCCATTCCAGTTAAGATTTTAGATCTTCTACCATAGAGCTGCCCCATGATATCCCCAACTGTTACAGCTTCTTTAAAAGGTGTCATACGCGGCGCAATAACGGTTGCTACTAAAATTTCTTTGGCGCTAAATCCCCACAAGGCAATCACATAAACAAGCCCCATGGTAAAAACCTTTTCAGCAAGACCCATTGTAAAACCACCGCCAATAAAAGAGGCAGATAAAGTGGCAAAAATAAAAGTAGCACTATAACCACGACTACCCGTTGAAAAGTCATCTAAATTTTTAACTGATTTGCTAACCCAAATTCCAACAAATAAAATCAGCAAGAAATAGCCAAAGATAATGCCAAAATCAATAAACATAAAAGGCTCCTTGCAAAAAGCGTCCAAAAGATAGGGTAACCTGATAAAACGCAAATTAACATCCGGAACGCAACATAACCCTTCAAAAAATGAAAGGAAAAAGCTGTTTTAATGCGTAGTCCCCAAACCATATCTCGTCAATGCGCTCCACTTTTGTTTATTGACAAGATTTTTAGGTAACTCAGAAAAGAGAATGAAGTTGTACACAGGGTTTTTAGTTAAAAAACCAAATTTTTAATTTTTTATTTTTTTCAATCTCTGCCCTATTGACTTCTGCAACTATTTGATTTTTATATGTTTTTATTTTTTTTTACCTGCTTGACCAACTTTGAGAAAAATTATAGCTCTTCCAAATCAATCATTGACAACAATTAATCCACAAAGTTATCCACAAGCAAGTCGATTCATCACAGGCCATTATCCCTCAAAAATAATGGACATTTTCTTACAAAAAAAACAGAAAATGATCCCTTCATTATCTGCAGGTACGGATTTTTATAGATCAAAAATGACAAAATCCATCAGGTAGTAATTTGGCAATTACACTCGAATGAAGGATTGGAGGGAGATCACCCCGTCATTGCAAGGCACGCTGCGCAAGCAATCCCAGTATTTAACCATCGTTGGATTGCTTCGCTCACTCGCAATGATAAGAATAACGTGCTCAACAAAGGTTTGAGTGCGACAGAGAAGCAATGCGGTTTATTGCTTAAAATTTAAAGATATTTTCCCAGTTCACAAACTTATCCCCAACAGCAACAAAATGGCCCTGGATGAGAGTGCCACTACGGTTATATGACAAAGGCTGACCATCCAAACAAAAAATAGCGCCGCCCGCTTCCTCCAGGATGCAGTGCCCTGCTGCATTATCCCATTCAGAAGTTGGGCTTAGTCTTAGCATAATGTCAGCTTCGCCGCTGGCTAATGCACCAAACTTTAATGAACTACCCCGGTTATCTAAAGTAGTTTCCCCTAAGGCAGTGAGCCAAGGTTGCAACTGAATCGTAGAACAGTGACGACTGACTAATACTCGCCAAGGCTGATGCGGTGGGCTTTGGACAAGGATCCTTTGGCGATTTCCTGCGCTGTCACAACGGTAGGCTCCACCACCACGCCATGCTAGATAACCCAGCTTTTGAGCCGGAACATAAATGATCCCCAACACTGGCTCATGCTGGGTAATTAAAGCGATATTGACCGCAAATTCACCGTTTTGTGCTAAAAATTCTCTAGTACCATCCAAGGGATCAACGCACCAATAGCGATGCCATGTTTGCCGAACAGCAAAAGGAAATTGTTGACCTTCTTCTGACAGCACAGGCGCCGGCCCTTCTTTATCTAGCGCATACTGCACCAATCCTTGATAAATAATGTCATGAGCGGCTTTATCTGCATCAGTAAGAGGAGAATTATCTTCCTTATATTCCGGTTTTAGTGTTTGCACTTTTGCATAGTAGTGCATAATTTTTTCTCCCGCTTTTTCAGCAAGGGAGTAAGCATAGTTTGCCCAATCTTCTAAATTATGCGTCATAGTTGTTTCATCATCTGTTCTTTAGCCAAAAATAGTGCAGCAATTGCGCGTGCTTCATGAAAGTCTTTGCGAGCAAGTAGTTTCTCAATCTCATTCATTTTCCAGGGAATAATGCCAAGCGGCTCAGGCTCATCTGCAGGTAAACGTGAAGGCACTAAATCTTGCGCCAAAATCAAATGAGTCTGCGTCGGACTATAATTAGGCGCATTAGTCATCGCACACAAATATGAAAGTTTTTTGGCAGCATAACCAATTTCTTCTTGTAGTTCTCGGTTAGCTGCTACGAGAAGATCTTCACCTATCTCTACCCGACCTTTTGGAAAAGAGACGATATAATCATTGACACCCGTGGCATATTCCCTGGCTAATAGAAAGGTATGTGCATCCAACATGGGAACTATCATGACTATCCCTGGCTCCCACATTTTTAAGCGTTCAAATTCGCGTATGGCACCATTGCTAAATTTCAGCTTAACGCTTTCCACCTGAAAGATTTGAGTAGTGACAATAGTCTTTACTTCTAATATTTCTGGGTTATCCTCCCCTATTTCAGTAAAGGGTGGAGCTGAGATCATCTTATCCATTTTATAATCACTTTTTTTAGGTGTTATTGCATTGTATGCGCAGAATATCATTTCACCAACCATGATATAATAAGTTGCTTGTTTGCTTACTTAATATGAAAATGAAAAAAGATTCTATTGAAGAAGTCAAAATACGTTTAGATAAATGGTTATGGGCTGCACGCTTTTTTAAAACCAGAGAGCTTGCTATTAAGGCGATTAAACAAGGCAAAGTATTATATGATGGCCAAAAAGCCAATCCGAGCCGTGAAGTCAGGATCGGCGTTAAGCTGACGATTACCCGCGCTGATGAAGAAATGACAATTAAAGTCTGTGGCCTTGAAAACAAACGGCAAAGCGCACCAATTGCTCGAAGTCTTTTTGAAGAAACGGCAGAAAGCATGGCAGAAAGAGAGAAAGTGGGTAAGCTACGCCAAGAGCGTAAATGGCTACATGTAACGGCTCCAATACCTGTTAAAAGGCCGGAAAAGCAGGCTAGGCGCAAGATGCGTGCATTACGCCGGCAAGATGAAGATACGTAAAAAGAGCAAAAAAAGCTTAAAATTAAATGCGCAAGCACGTTGGCAGAAATACCGCATAAAAGGTTTATTTTTTCCGACAAACGGTAAACAATATAGAAAATTATGACATTATTATCAAACAAGCAGACCAACAACTTGTGTTTTATTGCCGTTCAAGATACCATTAAGCTAGTAAACTAATACTGGTCCTAACACTTATGCAAGCAATTTATATTAATAATCACCTATCGCAAGAAGGTGAAACACAAATAAAAAGATTAGCCTCTCCATTAGCAGAGATCGGACACATCCATTACTTTTGTTATGGTCAGTATTCGACGCGAACAGATGATTGTCTATTACTTTGTAATAACAATTCTCTCTTACAAATCTGGGCTGATCGTCAATATCCTATGACGGGATTTACCTTACCTGCTGGGTGGCATTTATGGGAATCTCACTTGCCACAAGACAGAATTGAGGCGGGTAACGAAATCAATATCGGCAAAGGCGTGTACTTTGTTCAACGCAATCCAGATTCTATTGAAGTGTTTTCTTTTGGCACAAGGCCTGATAATAAGAAAGCCTATGAATTTTATCTGAACAATCAAAATCTGTTGAAGCGATTTTCTAATTTCTTCAAAAAAGAAACGACTCAGATCACTGCAAATTATAAAAAGTCGGAAATGGAATGTGACATGGCATTGAATAATGATGTCCTTTCCGAGAATGTCGATCCTTTAAGTATGCATGATTCGATAAAAGTGCACTTCTTAGAGAAAATGAGTTACCCATTTAATTTGCTTTCAGCTAAAGAAGCACCTTGCTATAAGTTGTTTTTGAAAGGTTATACTAACTGCGAAATCAGTAAGGTATTAGATATATCTCCTTCCACAGTAGATTCTTATTTCTCACGAATTAAGAAGAAGCTGAAATGCTCAAACCGTATTGAACTCTTTCAAAAAGCAATGGATGCAGGTTTGGTCGATTATCATTTAGAAATTTTTAGCGAAAATTAATTTCTCTCGTGTCGTTAGTTAAGATGCCTCGCCCAAGCAATTGGGCGAGGTTTTATCTTTTATGCTTATCAATAATAAAAATCTCATTCACCCCTTGGCAGTCGTTTTTGTTCTTCTTCTCTTTCATGTTCCTTGCAACTCAATCTCAGCTGGAGTGCTAAATTTTTTCTACAGAAAGGCCAAGCCTTTTTCTTTTTTCCAATTATTTTTTGATAGATAAACTTGCTTAAAATGAAGATTATTTTGGTGTTCTATCTTCAATATCTTGCGCTTTCTTCTCATCGAGTGGTTGGTGTATTACCGCAGGTAATGAAGCAAAATCAATTTTTGACAGATCAACCATTCTGACACGACGATTATTCTGCGTATGATAGTACATCACTTTATTTTTCGTATCATAAGCAACTGTCCACAATGTTGAGCTACGCAAGTCTTTGGGTTGTTTTGGATTATTCACACCCCAGGTAGCACTCAAAGGAACATTAAAATTATCTAAAATGCGAAAAATTTCATACACCGTTTCTGGACCATCTGATGTATTACGTGCGGTAGCGGTAAAGGCAACTGCTCGAACAAACCGTGAAGGAGGTGTAAAGTCGCCAGGTAATCCTATCATTCCACTTCCTACACCAAGTGGCTTAAAGTCGACCGATTTAACGTCTTTGTTAGGAATGGCAACGGGTGACAAATTAATATAATTTTGTAAATTGGTAATATGCCAATCATAGGTAGGAGCATTGGTTAACACCCCTAAAGGTGCTTCGTTGATGGTCGTTTTACCCTTGAGGAATTCAATAACAATTTCCTTACCAGAAGGCTCCGCCACGATAAAATGAACTGGCGGCGCAAAGCCTAATGTAGAATCAACCACAGGTGCGACTTGTATTTTTTCCATTTCTGCTTTAACACAATCGACAGTTGAACATGTTGTTAATAAATATTGTGCTAAATCAGTAGGTCCCATAGAGTTTTTTGCTTTTGTAGGATCATACTTTGCATACTCTGCTATACCTGGATGATAAAGCAGGGCTAAAGATAATCCTGCTTCATTGATGCCATCAGAGAGTAATCCTTTCTCAAGCATATCTATACCAACAACACCATATTTACCTTTCCATTTAAGCCCTGGTTTTCCATCAGGTGTGGCGCCTGTAAATTCTTGTCCTCGCGGTATAATCATTAACCGTCCATTCATATCAAACTCGCCCCACTCCATCGTTCGAGCAAGCAAGACAGCACCATCATCGGCTTTTAGCGTGATACCGGTACAAGCTTGTGTAGGCGCAATATGGCCAAAGGTTACAAATAATAAGGCATTGATTATATGTTGATATCGCTTCATGTCTGCTTCTTATATATGGATAGATCCATAAAAAATAGCAGATTTTAGACTGTTACTTTATTCAATCATTATTTATCTTGTTCGTCCAATAAAATTAAAATTGTCATAAAAAGTGCTGATGACAAGTGTAAATCAATTTTTATGATTTTTCTCTGTTAGATTGAATAGTTTCATCAATTTTATATTGAATTCTTTCATCAATATCGTTGCCACTGAGCTCAACACTTGTCACCTTGGTATGGGGTAAATATTCGGCTATAAATTTTGCGCCCTGAAAACCAATTTGATTGAAGCTAAGGGAAAGATGAGCCACTTGTGTGCTAAATAACACTCGAATAAGATCTTTTGTTCCTTGCGAACCAATTTGATTGAAGCTAAGATTGATGTGCGTAATAGCAGTATTTGGCAGAACATCAGCAAAATATTTTGCACCATCGGGGCCGATTTCATTCATACTCAGATTGATGCGTCTTAGGTGCGACTGAAATAATGCTCTACAAAAATGTTTTGCTCCACTATCACCAATTTTAGCACCGCTTAAGTGAAGCTCTGTGACTCTGGTGTGATATAAGGTTTCGCACAATTCTTTTGCACCTAACCCACCAATTTCATTAAAGCTAAGATCTATACACGAAACATGAGTATCAACTAATGCTTGTCCAAAATCCTTCGCACCATGAGGACCAATTTCATTGAAGCTAAGATCAACGAATGAAATATGAGTATTGGATAATGCTTTTGCGAGATCTTTTGCACCTTGATCACCAATTTCATTGAAGCTTAATCCTATATGTGTCAATTGCGTGTACTGTAACGCCTCAGTGAATTCTTTTATACCCTGATCATTAATATTATTATGCTTAAGATTTAAATGGGTAATATTAGTCCCTTGTAAGGCTTTTCCTAAACGACGTAAGCTAATATTTCTCACCATCTTACCCAAATTTAATTTTTTGATATTTTTTTGCACCAAATAAGCACGAAAATTATTATACTTACCACTAGTGACTTCTTGTAATAATGCTTCGAAAGTATGCATCGTACTTCGAGTATTGATGGATCCATCTCTTGTTTCATATCTCATTTTCAACCTCAGATCATTAGAATATAAGCCACCAACATGGCTAAATATTAAACAAAATAGTTTTAAGAGGAAAATATCCCCACTTAAGCTTTGCAAGTAGAGAAAGAACTATGCTGTAGTATCACTTCTTCACCGCTTTGCTATAAAGTCAGTGATACACCCGTTCATGGAATGAAACTTAGAGAGTTATACTCTAGTCCTCAACAGAATGATGAGAAGACATATCAGAGGGTTAGCTTAAGAGAAAGATTTTATTTACGCAATATCTTCCATTATGGTAACAGATAAATGGTACATATATCCGCTTAAAGATGCTAAAAAACACTAATTGAAGAATTTCACTAAATGAATGTTCACAATATAAACTGAGCATTTTTCTTATAATTTGATACCAAAGAAAAATTTATTACATAAGCTTGTTTTTTAACTTTTGAAATGATTTTAATTGTAAATGCTTAACTCGACTCCTTTCAGCGTTGTGCTCTGCTCGACTTTGCATTGTACTGTACTACCATCGGTTGCCTTAATCAGTTCTTCGAATTATAAGCTTTGCACTCCTGCTATGATGCCTTGAAATATCCGGTGCATATTTTTTTATAAGCTCAAGTTAGAACATATCTTCTTATCTTGCCCTACCCCGAGCGCCTTGTTTTAAAGAAGTTATTGCAGCGCGATCTCGTTCTTATTATGACAGTATTTAAAGAGTGGCACATCAAACGTAGTAACTAACCCTGAATAGATATATATCTAATTTTTTCCAGTTTATAGTTGTATAAGCACTTATACAAAATAAAAACTATTATTATAAATGGTAATAAACATCAGCCAAGGAAAGTTTTTGATGAATGAGGTGACAAACGAAGGAGAAAGTAAAAAAGCCAGACTTGTTCATTTTGCTATTGAGAATCCTCATTTTGTTATTGTGGCATGCTTGATTGTTACCATTTTAGGCGCATTATCGCTAATAAAATTACCCAAAGATCTTTTACCTGCAGCCAACCTTCCTGCCGTTCAAGTATTATCTTTATATCCAGGTATGCCTGTTAAGGCTGTAGAGCAGAATTTATCAGCAATATTTGAACAGTACACTGGACAAGCAATCGGTATAGAGCGCCAAGAATCGAAATCTTTAATGGGTGTGAGCATCGTTAGAAATTTTTTCAATTCTAATGCAGATTTAAATACCTCTATTACTCAAACGACTGCTTTAGTAATGTCTGCATTAAGAAAATTACCTCCCGGCACACAGCCTCCTCTCATTTTACCTTTTGATCCTATGGCAGCCATTCCTCTAGCCTTGGTGGCAGTCAGTGCTGATAAACCCATCCAGAAAGTTTACGACAAAGCGTATTATGATGTGCGTTATACCTTACAAGCGGTTCCAGAGGCAATTGTGCCAACCGTAATGGGTGGAACACCACGCGAGGTTATTATTTATCTTGATCCTGCCAAGATGAAAGAATATAACTTCTCGTTGCTATCGGTCCTAGATACGATAAAACGCTTAAATTCATTTATTCCTGTTGGCGATATTAAGATCGGTGATTATGATTACCAGATGATTAGCGACGCATTGCCGCAAAAAATTTCTGACATGAATCATTTCCCTTTACGCGCAGAGTATGGAGTTACCGTTCAACTCAATCAAGTTGGCGAAGCATTAGATGCACATCAAATTCAGACAAATGTGGTACTAGTAGATGGCAAAGAGCAAGTATATGTTCCTATTTATCGTCAACCCGGTGGAAATTCACTACAAGTTGTAGAAAATGTAAAAGCATCCTTAAAAAAGATAAGCGCGACCTTACCAGAATTTCATTTAAATTTAGTAGCAGATCAATCTTTTTTTATACGAAAGGCTATTGATAGCATCACAGAAGAAGCATTGCTCGGTGGCGGGCTCGCAGCATTAATGATCTTTTTATTTTTAGGAAACCCTCGTGCAACTTTCGGTATATTGCTTTCGTTACCTCTTGCTTTATTAGGCGCATTTATTGGCTTATATGCATCTGGACAAACAATAAATGCGATGACTTTAGGTGGTCTTGCTTTATCAATAGGGGTACTGGTTGATAACTCCATTGTCGTCTTAGAAAATATCAGTAAAAAGTTAGAATTGGGTTTAACATCGCTGCAATCAGCTTTAATAGGGGCATCTGAAGTTGCTATGCCCGTTTTTATAGCAACAACCTCAACTTTGGTCGTTTTATTTCCTGTCGTCTTTTTATCAGGAATGGTTAAAATTCTTTTTGCGGCTTTAGCAAAATCTGTTCTGTTTATTATGATAAGTTCTTACATGATTGCAATGACGGTGATGCCCTTGTTTGCCTCTTGTCTACTTAAACCTATATCCATCACTGAAAAGAAAACTAAATTTGATTTATTAAGTTATCCTGTCAAAGCCATTAATAAATTAACTTTTTTCTACGGTCGAGCCTTATTTCAAGCATTGCATCATAGAAAAATTGTTTTTGCTGTTTTAATCTTTATTTTTTTAGTAGGTGCCTTATTAATACCTAAAATTGGTATAGAGCTTTTCCCGACCGCTGATGCAGGAAACATTACATTAACGGTGCGCCTACCGTCAGGCACAAGAATTGAGAAGACGAAAGCATTCTCAATCGAATATGATAAGAAATTAAGAGAATGGATTTTGCCTTCAGATCTGAAAATGATCATTGTTAATGCCGGTGTCTATTACGGGTTTTCTGCTGCATTTACACCCAATTCTGGCACAATGGATGCTTTCTTTAACATAGAGCTCACCCCTGATAGAAAACATACCTCACAGTACTATGCGAAATTAATACGAGAAAACACAGCCAAGGAATACCCCGATATTGAAGTCGCAGCAGAGCTAGGCGGATTATTATCATCAGCCTTAAGTATGGGGAGAAGAGCTCCAATCAATGTTCAAATTCATGGTCCTCATTTGGAAGAATCACACAAAATTGCGCAAGGTTTAGTTGAAAAAATCAAAAATATGCGTGGCGCTGTTGATGTGCGCATCCAAGAACGATTTAATGCCCCCATGATCTTTATTAGCGTTGATCGCGAAAAAGCCATGCGAGTCGGTATCGAAACCACTGAAATCGTTAAAAACGTAGCAAGCGCAGTGACGGGAAGCTCTACATTCGATTCAAGCAATATTTGGGTTGATCCAGAAACCGGATTTGATTATTTCCTTGGCGTGCAATACAAAGAGGATAATATTAGTTCATTACAAGCACTAGAAGAAGTTTCTGTGATTGGTAGAGATAGAGAGCGTCCGGTCCCATTAAAAAATATTGCTACTTTATCTAAAACAACAGGCCCAACCCAACTGGATCGCGTGAATCTTAAACCCGTCATTAATATCTATCTTGATGCACAAGATAGAGACATGGGCGGGTTATCCAATGAAATTCAAGCATTAATTGATAAAACTGAGTTTCCTCCAAATTATTATGCACAAATTGGAGGTGAAATAGCAGAAATGAATAAATCCATTCAATCCTTGGCTGGTGGTTTTATTTTAGCAACAATTCTAGTGTATTTAATATTAGTCATACAATTTCGATCGTTCTTACTTCCATTAATTATTATGGTTTCAGTACCATTGGGTTTAATTGGTATTGTGATAATGCTTGCATTAACACATACGTATTTTTCAATACAAGCAGCTATTGGCGCAATTTTTATGATTGGTATAGCTGTTGCTAATGGTGTTTTACTCATTGAGTTTATGATTCATCATACAAGAAAGAATGGTCAGCTTATAGAGGGTATTGTAATGGGAGCAAGCGCTAGATTTCGTCCCATCCTGATGACCTCGCTTGCTGCTATATTAGGACTAATTCCTATGGCAATTGGTTTGGGTCATGGTAGTGAAGCCAATATTCCATTAGGTAGGGCTGTAATTGGTGGACAATCGCTATCAATGATTTTGACATTATTCATTGTACCCATTCTTTATTATTATGCTACTAGGAAAAAACTAGTATGAATAAAAATTTAATTAGGTATTTTTTTAGCTTAATAAGCTTTTACGCATCTTTATTAAATGCCAATCAACCTAAAATGATTTCATTAGAAGAAGCATTAAACCTCGCAGAACAAAATAGTTATGCCATCGCTGTTTCCCAATATCAAGCACTTGCAGAAAAAAAGGGGATCCTCATTGCAAGGGCAGGTTATTTTCCGGTAGTGAACTTTGAAATGATTGATAGCTGGGGATTTTCTGGTTCATCAGGATGGATAGGGGTTGAAGGCTTAATGGGATCGCCCTATCGTAAGGAACTTTCTGGAGGACTTGTAGCACGACAAGTCATTTATGATTTTGGACGAACTGAATATGACATTAAAAAATCACGTTATCAAGCAGAGTCTGCAAAACAAAATACCAAAGTAACAGCTTATGATGCTAAATTACTTGCTTTGGTAACCTATTACGATTATACCCAGTACCAGGAATTAGAAAACATCTGGCATGAATTAAGTAAAGAAGCAGATATCATTACAAAAGAAGTTAAAAAATTTGTTAATACAGGCCAACGCTCAATAGTTGATAAATACTTATCAGAAATCCAATTAGAAGAAGCAAAAAAAAGTGCAGCATTTTTTGCAGAAAAAGCAAAAGGAGCAAAGCGCGAGCTTTCAATTATTATTGGCTTAAATGAAAACACTTTTCACTGCCAGCATCTCGTAGAGAAAACTAATTTACAAAAAACCTATGATTTGACATCAAGCCCTTTTTTAGCTAAAGCAAGAGCAGACTTAAAAATTGCCGAAGCAACACTTGCACGAGAGAAAGCAGATATCATGCCCAAGATTGTCAGTGTAGCAAGTATAGGGGCAATGGAAAAAACACACATTGTTGATAAAAAAGGCTACTCATTTGGAATTGGATTTATTATGCCTCTTTATGATTTACGCGTCGTTGGTGGCATAAAAAAGGCACGAGAAGTTTTATCCGCCAAAAGTGAAGAAGTTGCTGCGCAAGTTCAATATTTAGAAGAAATGAATGCAAAATACGATACCATTATTAATTCTTCCCTTGTAAAACTAGAACACCTAAATCGTGAGCTAGCGTTGGCCAAAGAAGGGTTTAAAATTGCTAAACATCGATATTTTGCCTTAGAAGGTCCTATCATTGACGTGCGTGAAGCATTTAAAGATTTAGCTCAAACCTCTATAGAAATTGAAGATGCTAACCTTAATTTACAAAAAAGTCGTGGCGCTAAAAATTTGCTAAATGGTGCCTAAATATTGATTATTTCTTTTCACTTATTCTATGCAACTCTGGAGAATAAATGAAATCATTCCGCTGGTTTATTATTGCATTAGCGTTTATGGCAACGATCATTAACTACCTAGATCGCACTGCGCTTTCTTATGCCATTGAACCCTTAAAAAGCACTTATGGTTTAACCAATACTGATTTTGGATTGATTGCTGCTGCTTTTGGTATTGGTTATCTCGTCATGACAGTCGGAGGCGGGATCTTGGTCGATAATTTCGGCGCTAGAAAAATTTGGACCGTATTTGCAGTTCTATGGTCATTTTCATGCGCCTTTATTGGACTCGCAACAGGGTTTGCTTGGCTATTTACATTTAGAGTATTACTCGGTATCACCGAAGGACCAGGCTTTCCTGCGCTTGCTCGTGTTTGTGCAGATTGGCTACCGGTCAAAGAGCGAGCACGCGCCTTAGCATTTGGTTTAGCGGCAGTACCATTTGCCTCAGTGATAGGGGCCCCGCTTATTTCGCACTTAGTCGCTAATCTCGGTTGGCGCCCCATGTTTTTTATTTTAGGTGGGATTGGTATAGTCTGGGCAATCATCTGGGCAATGCTTTTTCGCGATCACCCGCAACAAAGCAAACATGTTACTCAAGCAGAACTTGTCTTTATTCAAAGCGATCATACTCAAGAGATGAAAAGCACGAAAACAAGTTGGAAATTTATTTTGTCTAACCGAATGCTTCTTATCAACAATTATGCATTTTTCTCCTTTGGATATCTGTTATTTTTTGCGATTACTTGGCTACCGGGCTATCTTGAACAAACTTATCAAATGCATATAAAGACTGTCGGTTGGTTTCTCATTGCACCTTGGCTAACTGCTGCCATTTTAATCCTTCTAGGGGGAAGCATCTCAGATTGGATATGGCAAAAAACAAAAAGTGTTCGTCTGGCTCGTTCTCATCTTATCTGGAGCTGTCAATTACTTTCTGTCATTTGTTTTATCCCTCTTTTATTCACCCATTCCGTTCTTATCACTGCCTTTAGCATTACGTTCGGGGTAGGTTTTGGCCTCATGCCTAATGCAGCTTTTTATGCTATCAATGCTGATCTCGCCTTTGATCGCACCGCGACCAGCTTAGGCGTTATGGATGCAGCATTTGCGATGGCAGGGATCTTGGCTCCGTTGTTGACTGGATGGCTTGCTCACATGACCGGAAACTTTACAGCAGCCATCTCTTTAATGATGGGACTTACCTTAAGCTCGGCAATCTTAATAGTGCTCTTTCAAAAATGATTTAATAGGCAGAAATCATCATGTTGTCATTTTTTTCTATGAACTTCCCCTCAAGTTTGATTACGACATCATTCCATAGAATAGATAATTATAATTCAGGCTAATTAATATTTTTTGGCAATACAATCATGTTAGATGACCACAAACCGGAAAAATTTTTCTCTATACGAGATATATGGCAAATCATCTTGCTTTATTTGAACGCAGAAGAAATTGAACATCTGAAACAGGTTTGCAAAGCGTTTAATACAACGATTAATGATCCTGCGCTAGATTGCCTGTGGATGCCCTATCTTAACCGTTTACATGCAATAGATCCTACCATCTCGATGAAAGTAGAAAAGGGTAAAATACATGCCGCTTTCCTTAAGGGTGTACGCAAAATAAATCGCGAACAAATGCAAGAAATTAATTATCTTTTAAAAGCACCTTCTAACGAAAAATGCCAATTACTCGAGCAAAGTCAATCCGAAGTTAATTTTCGAAAATCAGTGATTAAAAAGCATTTAGCTGTACTTGCCGATATTCAACATCCTGTCTGCTCTTTGCAAGCACTGGAAGAAAGACATGAAGCACTTGATCTTGTTAATTGTGAAATGATTAGAAACCGAATCAAAATACAATTAGCTCAACAACCGATGACTCGAATTCTCATATTGAGTGGCAAGGGTGTTTCTCTCACTCGACTGCCAGCAAGCGCATTTAAGCTTACCGACTATCAGGAATTTTGGCAAAAAGTTATTACCCTGCATTGCTCAGAACAAAATATTCGTTTCATTGATAAAAGCATTATCCACTGCTCTTCGTTGCAACATTTATATCTTGGTAAAAATTGCTTAACACATCTTCCTGAAGAGCTTGGCCAATGCAAAACACTTGTTCACCTTGGATGTGAAAATAATCAGCTAATGTCTTTACCATCTAGTTTGGGCCAATTGAAAAATTTAACTTCCATAGATTTTAGTCATAATTTGCTACAATCTTTGCCAAACCTCCCTATCAACTGTGAAAAAATTTATACAAACAGCAATTATTCATAAGGGTTTTCTTGGACGCTAGATCTTATAATGTCATATTTTTACCCAAATTTAACTTCAAACTACCTTCCATCACCTCTATCCATGTGAATATATCTTCAAGATAGGATATGACATTATTGATACAGCTAAGTAGCTATAATTGCATCAGTTGTATTTATAGCGGAGCTTGTATGTTAGATCTAAACGCCAAACATCGAATGTTATTTTTCTCCCATAATATCTGGAGAGAAATCTCGTCCTATCTTGAACCTGCAGAAATTAGAAATTTAAAATTGCTTTGCAAGGCATTCAATAACAATTTTACAGCCCTTGAATTAGAGGGGATCTGGCTGCCCTTTCTCAATCGTTTACAAGTGATTGATCCTTCTATTTCACTACAGTTCAGTAAAGGACCCATTCAACTTCATTTTCTGACATCCTTACAAAAAATAAATACTCAGCAACAAAATGAAATCTCTTACTTTCAAAATCAACTTGAAGAAAGTAGCGATTCACTACAAGCTGTTATCGTTGCGCAAAAATTACAAGAAATTGCTGAAATTGATAACCCTGCAATGACTCTCCAGAAAATAGAAAAACGACATCGTACATTAAATGATCTCAATGCAGATCTCATCGAAATAGCTATCCAAGAACAATTACCGGATGACAATGCACTTGACAGTTTAAATCTCGATAGCACTGATTTTGCTGTGACACGACTTCCAGCCTGTATATTTAAAGATCCACAATATAAAGAGGTATGGCAAAACCTAAAATCCTTAAATTGCGAAAATCAAGAAATCTACATGGTTAGCAAAGAAATTAGAATGTGCCGCTCACTGCAATTTTTGTATCTTTCTAATAATAACCTTAATGCTCTACCTGGTGAAATTACAGAATGTAGAAAACTTTTGTCTTTGACCTGTGACAATAATAAACTAAAATTCCTCCCTCTTCATTTAAATTTACTTGAAGACGTTCAAACACTCAGTTTCGTTGGCAATGGATTAACCTCTTTACCATCCATCCCTGAATCATGCTCTGTGCTATTTGTTGCTAGAAATTGCCTGCATGAACTCTCTGAGGAGCTTGAAGAACAATTCGGCGCTGAATGGTCGGAAATTACTTTGCAAAATCAAAAAAAACGGGCTCTTCCTATCATACTTGATGATGAGCCTACTGATAAAAAAGTAAAAGTATCAACTCATATTTCATCATTTTTTTCAGGTTTATACAACAAAGTGACGTCCTTTTTCTTCTCTTCTTCGCATGTTGAACCAACACACACAGCTGAAAACCAAAGTGATGAAGAGAGTGATGGTAGCTACGCACCTAGTCAAACTGAAAGCGATGAAGAAATAGTCATCTCTTCTGATTCAGAAGAAGAAAACCAAAAGAAAGAAATAATAATAATTTCTTCTGAATCAGAAAAAGAGAGCAAAAGCGAGGAATGTGACGAGGAATATGTGACGACAAGTAGTAAACAATCCAACGCAAATAACGCTTCAGTATTAAAAGATAGTTACGCCAAAAGGAGAAAAATTTAGTTCTTGAATAAATTTCATTTTACCTTCTCTTATGTGTCTATTTTACAATTTGTAATAGCCAATAAAGAAATATTAAGGTAATAATCGACAAATATCCTTTATCTTTTCATTTTAAAATAGGGGGCATATGCCCCCTACAGATTTTTCATTAAACTATAAGTCATTCTTATCCGCAAGTTTGAGTGCGTTGATAAAAAATCTTCGCTGTTCTTCTAAAACAGTGATACGATTTTCTGCTTTCCTAAATCCATGCTGTTCACCCTTAAATAACCAATATTCGGTCAAGATCCCTTTCTCTTTAAGCGCTTCAAACATCATCTCAGCCTGGTTTGGCAGTACAATTTTATCTTCGTCGCCTTGAAAGAAAATGACGGGGGCATTCAATTTCTCTATATGAAATAAGGGTGTTCTGGCGTCATATATTGCTTTTTCTTTAGGGTAGGGTCCAATCAAATTATCTAAGTAACGCGATTCAAATTTATGTGTATCTTTTACCAATGCAGCCAGATCGCTTACCCCATAGTGACTAGCACCGACATGAAAGGTATCTGTAAAGGCAAGAGCTGCCAGCGTAGTATAGCCTCCTGCGCTCCCCCCTGTGATAGCCAGCTTATTTTTATCAACTAAGCCCTTGTTAGCTAAATAGAGCGCTGCCGCTGCGCAGTCCTCTACATCATAAATGCCCCAATTTTTATCAAGACTTTTACGATATTGACGACCATATCCTGTGCTACCAGCATAATTTACATCGACAAAAGCAAAACCACGACTTGTCCAATATTGAATATCTAAATTGAGATTAGAACCACAATTGGCTGTTGGCCCCCCATGGCTTCTGACAATTAAAGGGGGTAATGATCCCTTTAATCCAGTAAAAGATTTATTTTTCGGCGGGTAATAGAATGCATGTGAAATACGTCCGTGACTCTCATAAGTAATATGTTCAGGTGCACTCAAATCTTGTGAGTCAACGGTAATGCTCATATTCTCTCGTAGCATTTTGAAGTGCCCTTTGTCTAACATACCTATAATCGTAGGCTTGTTGGACGCACCAGCAATAAAAGCAATATTATGCTCAGAAGTACGAATTTGTGAAAAACTGTTATAGGGAATATCAAAAGGAGTGAGCTTAGTATCTTTAAATAAAAATAATTGACTCTTGCCGTTTTGAGAGAAAGTGCAGACTAAACCATCTTGATAATAACCCCACGTTGATGCACCTAAATTCCATAAAGGCTGACCAATCTCACTTTCAACTGAAAATAATAATCGTAATGCTTGCCCATCAACTTGATATAAATTCCACCAATTAGACTTATCGCTAACAACAATTAATTCGTTGTTGGGTCCCCATTGAGGCTGGAAGAAAGCCTGCTCTTTTGTGGCTTCATCAATACGCTGAATATCAGATATGCCTTTCTCACTTAGGTTAGCAACCCATAATTGCGTATTATCCCAAGGCATGTTGGGGTGATCCCAAGATATCCAAGCAATTCTTTTTTGATCTCGGCTAATTGTTACTGAAGAATAAAAATCAGCACCGCTAATCAATTCCTTTACGTCACCTGTTTGGGAATTAATTAAAGCAACAAAGTTTTTAGGTTCATGACTATTTTCTTCATGCGATTCAGCAATAGCAACAATTCCAAATGCAGTTGGTTTTAATTCAGCAAAACGGATCCCTTCTTTAGTGATAGCAACGGGTTTTTGCTTGGGATCTAATCGGTATAAACGCTGATCTTTAAAATTAGTAAAATAAATTGTTCCTTGATGCACCGTGAAGGCAGCGCCACCATACTCATGCAACCGTGTGCGGGCATTAAATTCTAATGGCAACATTTCTACCAAAACACCCTTAGAATATTTTACAACCGCATACCTACCACTCTCTGTCGGACGCATTTCTGACCAATAAATATCGTCACCTTCAATGACGACATCTTGAAATCCCACAATAGCAGAAGAGGCCATTTCAGCAGTAATTGGAGAATCCCACGTGCCGTAGGGTGCTTCGCTCATATTCCATTCCTTTCAGGTTAAAAATTCTAGGTAACTTTGCTCACTACAATGTGAAGGATCGTTTTTGCTCATGGTCCTATATGCAATCCATAGAATCAATACCAAAATTTAAACTAACGTATTCGCTTGAAAGAAGAAGGATCTGATGAGGAAGCCTGTTGACTGGTTTTTTGCTTGGTTTTCTTCTCTTTTGCCGGCATAGGTGAGGAACGTGGATCAAATACATCAGAACGTGCGTTCTGACGAGCAAGTTCTGTTGGCACGGAAGTAGAACGCGAACGTTTAATATAGGGTTTAATGGATGTCTCTGCTATAGAATCAATCTCCATTGCATCAACATCGTTTCTTGGGGAAATTTTTCCTTTAGCAAATTGTTTACGCTTATCTGCAATCGTTAAATCATCTGCCTTTTTAGTGGTTGCAATTTTTTTCATTGGACCTTGTATCAAAAGCCAATCATTCACGCGAAACGGCTCAGCTGATGGGATGACTTGCAAAGGATCAGCAGAAAATTCAATGTCACCATATTGTTGGTAAAATGCTGGGTATGTTTTCTGTAAATGTTCTTTAAATAAAATCCCTTTATTGGTCAACCAATACCCTTCTTTTATTAAAGAGGAAATTAGCAGACATTCAAGATTCCCCATGCGATAAAAGAAATCTTCATTTAACCCTAGATACTTTCCCGCACTTTCAACCTCTTCAGGAATGTCGCGAAAAAAAATATTAGGTTTAATAAAATGTCCTCTGTTGTTGGCATAGCTATCTAATTTATATCGCTGATCATCGGAATCAGGATCAGCAACACCTAAAAAGGGAAACCAGGTCGCTTCAAATCCCGAGTTAGTCCCAGTTGATTGATAAAAGGCATAGCCATCAATGAAGGTGATTTTTCGATCCCCTCTTTTCGTGTTTTGATACACGATATAATCCTTACCATTTGGCATATACACCCCTCATCATATAGCTCTTTATATCATGGCGCTTTTAGGGGAAATATTTCAAGCTTTTGTATCAATTTAAAGGAAAAGAGAAAGAAGTGCATATGCCAGCCTATTGGCCGGCATATGGTCTTGAAAAAAATTAATTTGAACGAACTCGAGGACGAAGGCGCATAGAAGTGCTCTCTTCGTTAGTTTGAGCTGGATTCGTTGCACGACGATTAGCAGAATGCAGTATAGGCTTCACATACCCCGTCCCTTTAGGACCAATCACATCATAATGATCCTTCGCAGGGATCCTGTCATACAACTTTTTATTCACTTGGATATCATGCTCTCGGATCTTTTTCACTTGCACCGTGGTAGCATTATCCATACTAACATTTTTACCATCTATGTTGGCTGCAATAATTGGACGAAGATAGGCTTTTAAATTCGTTGCTCGTGGTTCTTTTTTCCACAGTTCGTTGATGTAGTAACCCCCTTCGCGCACTAAAATATCAAAAAAACTGACAAAACGAGAACCGGTCTTATCATCACCTGCATATTCATTTTTATCAATCCAATCAGCGATAGGTTTGATTAACCATTTAAAATAACCGTTATAAGGTTTTCTTTGATGTTTAGTTTGATTTTGTTTTAGTTCTTCATTGGTGGGCAAGGTTTCTAAAGTTGAACAAACTTTCTTGTCTATACCACCAATTAAATCGACACCACGTCCACATTCCACAACATGCCCTGCCGCTTCATATTCATAGGAACGATGGATAGCGCGTTCTAATAGTAAAACAAATTGTAAAGGACCTGCTAAGAAACCTAATACACGATAAAACCAGCTTCCAGAGGCATTCAAATTCTGCAGGGTCGAAGCTAAATCAGATCCCATTCCTACGATGGTACGAGAAAACCCGCGACGTAAGTAAATTTTGACAAGCTCCATTTCTATCAACGCGGCTAATTGGCGCTGATCCATATTAGACTTTTCATAAAGAAAAGTACCAGAAGAAAACGCAATCGCCGCTTTACCAGGATTACGCCCTTCCACAGTAACGATTTTTACGGCATCGTCGGTGAAAGTCAAAAGTCGTGGCATGGGAATATCACGATGATCCTTGCCTAGCTTTTTTCTAAAATGAGCGTTGACTTCTTGACGCAGGTGATTCACCAATTTACGTAAATTGGTGGGATTACTTTTTTGACCGAATACAAAATCATCTCGCGCTTCACGCGTACTGAGCATAAAAGTTGTAATTTCGCGGTTAAACCAAAAATTCACTAAGGTAAAACCTAAAACGCCAACGAGTGCTCCTTCCAACAATGGAAAAAAGGAAGTTGCACTTGCCAATGCTCCAGCCCATAAACCAGTCCATAGCCACATGCCACCAGCAATGGCAGCAGATACTGCTAGTAATGTAATAAGCGTTCCGATTGGTGGGATGATCCCAAATAACCAGGGACGACGACCCGTGCTTTGTTTAGCTAGCCAGGCAAAATTCAACATAATTTCTCACCTTGTAGTTTTGGAGACTAACACACTATAAAAATAGGTGATCGATGTCAAACCAATGCAAAAAATTAGTTATTTAACTTCTATTTCGTGCACGTTGTATTGGCAGGCTCACCTATTTGCAAATAACGCCTTGCAAGCGTTAAATACTTTTCAGGTGCAATCCTTTGCGCTTTAGCATGGCGCGATAAGATATTAAGCAATCCATTGTTTTCTAAAAATTGAAAAACGACACACAAACGTTGGTTCACTTTATCAGTAGAATACCGACGCATTTGTAGCCAAATCCCCCAAGTAATTTCATCGCGCGTATCATTAATTTGCACACCACGATTTGTCATTTCAAAAATATCGCCTGAAGGCATCTTAATAAGATAGGTTGCGCCAATCATATCTAAGGGATAAGGCTGCATACGCAATGATTTTGAAGCTAGCGGAAATTCAATTAATTGCTGAGGATATTGTCTTTTTAGTGCATTAAAAATCGTCATTTGTTCCGGTGTGCGCAGATTTTTTGCATCTGACTCATAGGTTGCAATGATAATGCCCCCCTTTGCCAAAAAGTCTCGCATCAATTTTGCCCGAGACAAGGCCGTATTAATTCGCGTTTTATCATGATCTGACAATATTTGAGCAGAGGCGAGACCTAAGGATAATTCACCCGCTGTCACGAGTGGAGTCGCTATTGCTGGTGTATGAATAATGATAATAGCATCGCCAAAAGGGATCTTCTCAGGCAAATTTTCAATTAATTCATACTCAATATGGGCTTGTAATTGCCTAAAGATAGTTCCCATTTCCTTGTCTGAAGATATCCCTGGACGTAATGCGACGCCGCTGTTGGCAACTTCTTGCCAAATCTCATGAGCTTTTTTATTAAGGAGAGGATCAGAAATACCAGATGCTTTATCAAACGCTGTAGGAATAGTTTGATTTAAATGATTCAGAAAAGAAGTATCTACACTACCTCTGGCACAAGGCGCAAGTAGCATCAACAGAATGGCTCCGCTGCATATCGAGATAACGCTAAAAACAGCGCGCACGAATGCCTCCATTTATCTGCCTAAACCTTTGGATTTAAGCATGTATTATGTCTCTTGGACATCGGGATGCGCGAAGTATATCACATCAAAATGCAATTCTCTTCCACTCCTGTTATTTTTCCAGAAATATATCCGACACCAGCGCCCGTTGCGCTTCCTAATATAAATCCACCATAAGCGCCAATAGATGTCATCAATACTTTCCAAGTAACAGAAAAGCCACTCGGAGCAAGGTAGTAATAAGCCCCCCATCCACCTGCTAGTCCTAACATGGTTGCACCAATTAATGTGCCTGAAACCATTATTTCTTGCATGCTTGCAGTATGGTAGAAATAATCTAAAACAGAGGCCCCACCGTACACAAAGCACGTTTCTTTAGGCGATAATGCTTTCATATGCAGATTGTAGCAGAGTGGTGTTGGTTATACTTTGTAGCAAGCTGTTATATAAAGTGGAAACAGCTTTATTTACTCCTTCTGTTTGTTTAGAGTAAGGCCAAGCAATAATAGGATAGGGTAAAAAAGATTGTAAACATTCACATGTTTCTTGCAAAGAAACAGTGCTATTTAATGTCTCATTGACGACAATCGCAAGAATATTTACGTTCTTCATCTGTAATACTTCTACTGCAGTTAAAGTATGACTTAAAGTACCCAAATAAGATCCTGCAATCAAAATGCAAGGAGACTCTAACTGTGTTATCCAATCTAAAGCGGTAAACTTCCCACTGATAGGTGCCATGATCCCGCCGGCTCCCTCAATCAACACTGCTTTCGAAGCTTGCTTGGCCTCTTCTATTAACTGTTGGCAATAAGAGAGCAGCGCTTCTGGCACGATATTTTTACCTTCACGCCGAGCAGCCATATCAGGCGTAAGGGGGAGATGAAAGCGCCAAGGAGACATTCTATCAAGCGTTTCAGCAGTAATGGGCAGCTGATTCGCTGCTAACAACAAAGCAGAGTCAGTTTTATAAATTTCACTTTCATGTGTAGGCCAACCTGAAATCACGGGTTTACATGCGGTGAAAACACGCCAATGTGCTTGATCCCATTTCAATAACTGACATGCTACATAGGTTTTTCCTATGTCTGTGCCGGTTGCAGTGATGAATATTCCCGTCATACCTATGTTAAGATCGAGCCCCCTAGAACCGCTGATGGTACCCAACGATGACTCAAAATGCTACAGTCTGGCGACCTTACGCTCAAATGCAGACAGCACTTCCTGCGCGAGAAATAGTCAGCACTGAAGGTGCTACCTTAACCCTTGCCGATGGGCGAAAACTCATTGATGGTGTGGCTTCATGGTGGACAGCTTGTCATGGCTATAATCATCCCCATATTATTCAAGCTATTCAACAACAAGCAGCGACCCTGCCTCACTTCATGCTAGGTGAGCTAATCCATCAACCTGCGCAAACGTTAGCTAAAAAACTTTCTAAATTGCTACCAGGGGATTTAAATCATGTTTTTTATAGTGAGTCAGGCTCTGTTGCCGTCGAAATAGCGATGAAAATGGCGCTTCAATATTGGATCAACCATCAAACGCCTGAACGCCAACAATTTGTTTATTTTCAACATGGCTATCACGGCGATACTTTTTTCACCATGTCAGTTTCTGATCCTCAAGATGGGATCCATCCGCCATTCCAAACGATGTTACCTCCTCAACTGCTTCGTCCAATACCTACCACTGCGTCCCTTCTTGAAGAGTTTGAAAAATGGCTGTCAAACAATTCACATCGCATTGCCGCGCTGATACTCGAACCATTAGTGCAAGGGGCGGGCGGCATGAAAATATATTCTACTGACACACTACGCGCTATTTGTGAATTATGTCGCCGTTTTGATGTGTTGATTATCATGGATGAAGTCTTTACTGGTTTTGGTCGCACAGGTTCTCTCTTTGCAATTGAACAAGCTGATGTGCTTCCTGATATTGTTTGTTTATCTAAAGCATTAACTGGCGGCACACTACCCTTAGCAGCCACCATTGCGCGCCATCATGTTTTTCAAGCTTTTCTTGGTGAAACACCTGATAAAGGATTAATGCATGGTACTACTTTTATGGGTAATGCACTGGCATGTGCTGCAGCTAATGCATCCTTAGATCTTTTTGCTTCACAACCTCGAATCCAACAAGTCGCTTTAATTGAAGAATTGTTGATGGCTGAACTACAAACACTAAAAGATGTCCCCGGTGTGAAAGATGTCCGTGTTAAAGGTGCTATTGGGGTTGTTCAGTTGGCAAAACCAATGACCACTGAATTAAATTGGTTTAAGCAACGTTTTATTGAAGATGGCGTTTGGTGCCGACCTTTTGGTGATATTGTTTATACCACACCAGCTTTAACCATTAGCCATGAGGAGCTGCTTTCCATTACAAACGCAATTGTCAAGCAGGTGACAACTTGGTCCAAGCATTTTTATACTCATAAGTGATTTTGCAATCATGTCATTTTAATTTATCCTAGCTCAATTTTCTCAACCCAACTGGTATATAGGAAGCGCGTATGCTCACGATTGAAGAGCGAATTGCACAAGAGATATCTGTTTCGCCAAGCCAAGTCAAGGCAGCCGTCCAGCTTTTAGATGAAGGCGCAACAGTTCCTTTCATCGCACGCTATCGTAAAGAGGTAACGCGTGGCTTAGACGATACTCAATTACGTACCTTACAAGAACGATTGATTTACATACGAGAACTTGAAGAGCGCCGTGAAGCGATTATCAAGAGCATCCAAGAACAAAACAAACTTACGCCAGAATTAGCAGCTGAGATCTTACAAGCTGAAACCAAAATTCGTTTAGAAGATCTTTATCGCCCCTATAAACCAAAGCGCCGTACCAAAGGACAAATTGCTATCGAACAAGGCTTGCAAGGTCTGGCCGACGCCTTATTGCAAGATCCAACTCTTTCTCCAGAAGAAACAGCAACAAGCTATGTAGATACAGAAAAAGGCGTTGCCGATGTCAAAGCGGCATTAGAAGGCGCGCGCTACATCTTGATGGAACATTTCGCTGAAGATCCTGAACTGCTTGGAAAAATTCGCGACTACATGCAAGAAAATGTTTTATTGCAAAGTAAAGTCGCCCAAGATAAAGAAGCTGAAGCGCAAAAATTTCAGGATTATTTTGATCATCGCGAACCTTGGAAAAAAGTCCCTTCGCACCGTGCATTAGCTATGCTGCGTGGGCGCAGAGAAAACTTTTTACAACTCTCTCTTGTCCTACCAGAAGAGCTTGAAAATGCCGATGCAGGTATTCCTCAGCAAATGATAGCGCAACATTTTAATATTCAAGATAAAAAACGCGCTGCAGACGCGTGGTTACAAGAAGTGGTGCGATGGACATGGCGCGTGAAAGTGCAATCTCATCTTGAAACTGAATTAATTGGCATCTTACGCGATAAGGCTGAAGAAGAAGCGATTTCTGTCTTTAAGAGCAATTTGCATGATCTATTGATGGCCCCCCCTGCAGGTCATATGACAACACTTGGCCTAGATCCAGGTTTACGTACCGGTGTTAAAGTAGCGGTCGTGGATCCTACCGGTAAACTATTAGCCACCGAAACAATTTATCCGCATGTACCCCATAAAAAATGGCAAGAATCACTTGCTGTCTTGGCTGCGTTAATCACAACGTATGACGTGAAATTGATTAGTATCGGTAACGGTACGGCCTCACGTGAAACAGAAAAGCTGGCTGAAGAATTAGTTCGGTTAGCAGAAGATCGCAAACTCACCAAAGTCGTCACCTCTGAAGCAGGTGCATCGGTCTATTCAGCTTCTGAGTTTGCTGCCAAAGAGTTCCCACAACTTGATGTTTCGCTGCGTGGCGCTGTTTCCATTGCACGACGTATTCAAGATCCACTTGCTGAGTTAGTGAAAATTGAACCTAAATCAATCGGTGTTGGCCAGTACCAGCATGATGTGAATCAAGCTAAATTAGCGCGTACTCTAGATAATGTGGTAGAAGACGCGGTGAACGCAGTTGGGGTTAATGTTAACACTGCCTCCATGCCATTGTTGACCCATGTTGCAGGACTCAATCAGCAAATCGCACAAAATATTGTTGAGTATCGTGAAAAGAATGGGCCTTTCTCAACACGACAGGAGCTCAAAAAAGTGGCACGGTTGGGAGAAAAAGCCTTCGAACAAGCAGCTGGTTTCTTGCGGATCCCTGAAGGAGATAATCCTTTAGATGCCTCCGCCGTTCACCCAGAAGCCTATCCTGTGATTGAGAATATTTTGGCTTCATCCAAACGCTCTATTAATGATGTTATTGGCAATAATGAATTTATTCATTCACTCGATCCACAAAAATTTGTCACTGACACCTTCGGCTTGCCAACGATTAAGGACATTTTTAAAGAATTGGAAAAACCAGGTCGAGATCCTCGGGCCAGTTTCCAGACCGCCCAATTTAAAGAAGGGGTGGAATCTCTCAATGACTTGCAAGAAGGCATGATTTTAGAAGGCATTGTCACCAATGTCGCTAATTTTGGCGCTTTCATTGACATTGGCGTCCATCAAGACGGCTTAGTGCATATTTCTGAGCTTTCACATGAATTTGTCAAAGATCCACGAAATGTTGTCAAAACTGGCCAGATAGTGAAGGTGCGGGTATTGGAAGTAGATAAACCTCGTCAACGGATCAGTTTATCGATGCGTTTAGAAAAACCAAGCTTTGTAAATAAACCATCGCTCAAAGGTGAAAAAGACGCACGACAACCTATGCATAAGCCGAAATCACCTTCCAAAGCACCACAAGGGCAAAGCTCTATGGCATTGGCTTTTGAAGCTGCATTGAAGGGAAATAAATCTTAATGCCCTCAAGGACATTAAGCTCTTTTAAAGACAAGCTAAGTGCTTGCCGCGAGCAACTAGGGCGCCTATTTAGGCGCCTTAAGCGGTTACTCTTTAGAGATTTTCCGCGTGAATGCGCACCTAAAATGCGAAAAGCTTTTTTTTTGACAAAAAAACTTGCGTCTCAGTATTGGACAATGTTTTACGCTTTTTTGCATTCACAATGGGAAAAATGGCAACCCAAGGTAATGCGGCTAAAAAATGCTGCTATTGCCATCACAACGGCGACCACCACATTAAAGTTGTCTATTGAGACAACACCTATCATTTTCTCGGTATTAACAGTTTTAGCAACTGCACCCTTACTCGGTTACATCTTACCTAGCTTTCTCTTTGAACCAGCAATATTGTTTCCCATTATTTTTGGTATTTCTGTTTATGTTGGTTATTTCAAATACCTAGAGTTGATGGAGAGAGCAAAACTGGATCATCAAATTACAACGAATCAATCCAAGATAAAAACCTTATTTCAAAAAATCAATCGGCTCGAACAACGTTTAGAAAGACATCATCCCCAGCAGTTTGATTTACCCCTTAACAAACACCGTTATAAGCCCACTGCATCCCTTAGTTGTGGCCGATATAAACCAACTGCTCGGCTTGCCCCACGATATAAGACTACTGCGCATTTAGAAAAAGAACTAGGTTCAAATTCATCACGTAAAATGCTTCGGCATTAAAAACGAGCTTTTTTGCTAGCACTAAGGGGTAACATAGGTAATAATCCTTAGTAGAAACCATGTTGGAATATTAACTGATGACCGCAGAAAAAATCATTTATCAGGTGGCTTTGCCTGTTCCTCTACGCCGTCTGTTTGATTATTTACCTCCTGCGCAACCCTCCTTATTGCAACGTGGTACACGGGTAACTGTTCCTTTTGGTCGCCGAACCCTAATTGGTATCATCATGGGACACAGCCATCAATCTGATTTCCCTGAAGAACAACTGAAAACAATTAGCGCTGTTTGCGAAAATCACCCTTTATTTCCAGAAAATTTATGCAATTTCATCGAGAAAACAGCACAATATTACCACCATCCCATTGGCGAAGTTGCCTTCTCTGGGGTACCTGCGCCTATCCGTTTAGGGAAACCATGCGAAATCTTAGAGTCTCCGTCATCCTCAACTATTCATCCAGAAAAACATCTTCTTAATGATGATCAGCAAGCAGCTGTAACTGCAATTTTACAAAAACAAAATACATTTCAGACTTTCTTATTAGAAGGGGTAACAGGTAGTGGGAAAACGGAAGTATATTTACAAGTAGCAGAGCAAATCTTAAGTCAAAAACAACAAGTGCTTATTTTAGTGCCTGAAATTTCACTTACCCCACAAACTCAAGCACGTTTTGTTGCCCGCTTTGGCGAGAATGTTGTCCATTATCATTCACGTATGACGCCTAAGGCCCGCTTTATCACTTGGCAAAAAGTATTGCAGCAACAAGCACATATCGTCATCGGAACACGTTCAGCAATTTTTTTACCTTTTTTAGATCTAGGATTAATCATCATAGATGAAGAACACGATCCTTCCTTTAAGCAACAAGAAGGGTTTCGTTATTCAGCACGTGATATCGCAGTATTACGCGCTAAAATGCTTAATTGCCCCATCGTATTAGGCTCAGCTACGCCTGCTTTTGAAAGCCTCTATAACGCACAAATTGGAAAATACCAAAAACTCAATTTACACAAGCGCGCCACCAATGCACCTTTACCTGAAGTAACACTGCTCGATGTTCGTCATAACAAACTTGAAGCAGGTATTTCAAACGCCTTGCTCAAAACGATTGAAACCCATCTTGCATCAGGTGGGCAGGCGCTTTTGTTTATCAATCGTCGAGGATATGCGCCGACCTTAATGTGCTATGAGTGTGGCTGGATGGCAGAGTGTAAACGCTGCGACTCACGCCTGACATATCATCACAAAAAACAAGTGTTGGTTTGCCACCATTGTTTGCATCAACGGCAATTACCCATTGAATGTCCAGATTGTAAAGCACGCGAGCTCCACCCTATAGGTCAAGGCACAGAGCGCTTGGAAAGTTTCCTAGAAGCACATTTTCCTGACATCTCCATTGCAAGAATTGATAGCGATGTCTCACGAAAGAAAGGCCAATTGGAAGATTTCTTAACACGCGCACAAAATAAAGAAGCGCAATTACTGATAGGTACACAAATCCTAGCGAAAGGCCACCACTTCCCCCATTTAACACTCGTTGCCATCATCGATGCTGACGGAGGATTGTTTAGTGTTGATTTTCGGGCCGTAGAACGTATGGCACAATTAATTATACAGGTGGCAGGACGGGCAGGCAGAGTGCATCATGCCGGTAAGGTGGTCATCCAAACCTTCCACCCTGATCATCCCTTACTCAAACATATCCTTCATCAAGATTACCCCCAACTGGCGAATGAATTACTCATCGAACGCCAACGCTGTCATCTCCCTCCCTACTCACATTTAGCCCTGATCCGTGCCCAAGGCACCCAGCCAAATTTACCTAGTGCACTTTTACAAGAAGTGCAAAATGCGCTAGCACCTTTCAAAAGTGAAGGCGTTAGCATTCTTGGTCCTGTCCCCGCACCCATGCTAAAACGTCAGGGGCATTATCGATATCAATTGCTCATTCAAGCGAAAGAACGCAAACCATTGCATCAAATTTTAAACTATTCGACGCATATCTTAGAAAATTCTAAACTAAGTAAGCGGGTTCGTTGGTCTTTAGATGTAGATCCGATCGAAATGTTTTAAAATAGTAAAAGGTGAACTGAAAAATACTTATTTTAAGTTATTTGAATAAAAATATGACTAAAGACTATGCAAAAAAACGCCGACCTCATGTCACACCAAGAAGACGTACTGGATATTCCCATGCGGCTGTTGAGCGTCCTTTCCTTCCCCCATGGGCCTGGATGATTGCAGGTCTTTTATTAGGATTGATGGTATCAGGGATCCTCTATTGGAAACTCAATTCGCCTTTTAAACCATTAAATCCCCTGACCGTTGCCATTCAGGAAGAAAAACCAGCGTCATCAAAAACATCACCCAAAAAACAAAGTAAAGCCAAAGAATCTATTACAACAGCACAAACCAACGGTTCACGATTCGATTTTTATACGGTATTACCCACCATGTCTAAAGAAGGACTCGATATCGTCGACACGAATAATCTCACTGCCTCTACTTTGGCGCTTGCGCTTCAAAACCAAATTCAAAAAGCCACGACGAATCAGGAAAACATAAAGGAAACATCCCCACAAGCGAAAGCTAATATCGCTTCTACTGAAGACAAAACAAAAACTTCTCCTTATGTTATTCAAGCTGGGTCATTTCGTCAGCTATCTCAAGCAGAAGAATTAAAAGCACAGCTAGCTCTCTCAGGTTTTGAAGCAAGTATTCAAACTTTCAAACTTAGCCCCAGAGATACACGGTACCGTGTATTTATTGGCCCCTTCACTTCCAAAGACAAAGCCGATTTTCAACAAGCTCAGCTTGAACAAACGCAACCGCTCCATAGTGTGGTATTAAAAATCGGGGTATAATGTCACGTTTCTTACACTCATGAGGAGCTTACCTTGGAACAGTTCAGAGGCACCACCATCGTTGCAGTAAGAAGAGACGATGCCGTGGCTTTAGGCGGAGACGGCCAAGTTTCATTCGGAAATACCATCTTAAAAGGTAATGCCAGAAAAGTGCGACGTCTCTTTAACAATCAGGTGATCGCAGGTTTTGCTGGCGGAACAGCTGACGCTTTTACTTTATTTGAACGCTTTGAAGGCAAATTGGAATTGTATCAAGGTCATTTGGTTCGTGCAGCGGTTGAGCTGGCCAAAGATTGGCGCTCTGATCGTATTCTACGACGCCTTGAAGCCATGTTAGTTGTTGCGGACAAAGATGCTTCTTTGATCATTACAGGTAACGGCGATGTGATTGAACCAGAAAAAGGATTGATTGCCATTGGATCTGGCGGACCTTTTGCACAAGCGGCAGCCACTGCCCTCTTGGAAAATACAGCATTAGATCCTTATCATATTGTTGAAAAATCCTTGAATATTGCTGCAGATATCTGCGTTTATACCAATCATCATATTACCATCGAAGAAATAAGCAAATCTGCTTAAAAAGAGAGTTGTTTCATGAGTACTTCAGTTATGACCCCCCGTGAAATTGTCCATGAATTAGATAAACACATCGTAGGACAAAATGCTGCTAAACGCGCTGTCGCGATAGCACTTCGTAATCGTTATCGGCGTATGCAAGTAGATGTTGGCTTACGCAATGAAATTACACCAAAAAATATTTTAATGATAGGACCAACAGGCGTTGGTAAAACAGAAATCGCCAGACGTCTTGCTAAATTAGCAAACGCTCCCTTTATCAAAGTTGAAGCGACAAAATTCACTGAAGTGGGTTATGTAGGGCGTGATGTTGAATCGATTATCCGTGATCTTGCTGATATTTCTTATAAAATTACCCGCGAAGAAGCCTTACAAAAAGTAAAAGAAAGAGCAGAAACAGCTGCGCAAGAACGGATCTTAGATGCGCTTATTCCTAAGCCTGGGTTCAAATTTGCGCCGCCTGAAGAATCTATCGGTAACGATAGCGCAGCGCGTAGCGCTTTTAGAGAAAAACTTCTTGCAGGTAAATTAGACGACCAAGAAATCGAGCTAGAAGTAGCCATTTCTCCAATGGGGGTAGAAATAATGGCTCCCCCTGGCATGGAAGAAATGACCAACCAATTACAAAGCATGTTCCAAAATCTCTCTGGTAGCCGTTCTAAAATGCGAAAGATGCGCATTAAAGACGCATTAAAAGCAGTCCAAGAAGAAGAAGCTGGTAAATTGGTCAATGATGAAGAAATCAAAACCAAAGCCGTTGAAAAGCTTGAACAACACGGAATTGTTTTCTTAGACGAAATTGATAAAGTCACCCAACGCGGCCAACAAAGTGGTCCTGATGTTTCTCGCGAAGGAGTGCAACGTGATTTACTTCCTTTAGTGGAAGGCTGCACAGTTTCAACGAAATATGGCATGATCAAAACCGATCATGTCCTGTTTATAGCAAGCGGTGCTTTTCATATGTCCAAACCTTCTGATTTAATACCAGAATTACAAGGGCGTCTTCCTATTCGCGTTGAACTAGATGCCCTTAAAACAGAAGATCTGATGCGAATTCTCACTGAGCCCAGTGCCTCTCTAACTCAACAATACATAGCGCTTCTGGCCACTGAAGGTGTGGAAATAAGTTTCCATGCCGATGGTATCAAGCGAATTGCTGAATTAGCCGCCATGGTTAACGAAAAAACCGAAAATATCGGTGCTCGTCGTTTACATACCATCATGGAACGTTTACTGGAAAATATCTCTTTTGAAGCAGGCGAAAAAGAGCAATCTTTCTTGATTGATCATGAATACGTTAACAAGCAGTTAGCCAACCTCGTGGCAGATCAAGACTTAAGTCGATTTATATTATAAGTGTCACTATGAAAGACGATACTACTGATTTTGGGTTTACAAAGGTTAAGGCCACACAAAAGCATAAACTAGTGGGACAAGTTTTTGATTCTGTCGCCAGTAGTTATGATCTCATGAATGATTTAATGTCACTTGGGATCCATCGCTTATGGAAGCGTCATGCCATTGCCTTAGCACAAATTCGACCCAATCAGCACGTATTAGATCTTGCCGCTGGAACAGGTGACTTGACGCGTCTTATCGTACCCAAAGTCACCGCCAGTGGGCAGGTAACACTTAGTGATATTAATATGAGCATGTTGGCTCAAGCTAAAATCCGTTTAACCGATGAAGGGATCTTTGACAATATCCGAATTGTTCAAGCTGACGCACAGCATTTGCCTTTTAACACCAATACCTTTGATCGCATTATTATGGGTTTTGGCTTGCGCAATGTGACCTTTAAAGAAAAAGCGTTGCAAAGTATGTATCGAGTACTCAAACCTGGTGGGCACATCATTATTTTAGAGTTTTCCCATCCTACCAACGCTACTTTTTCCAAGCTTTATGATACTTATTCTTTCCATGTATTACCCAAACTAGGTGAATGGGTCGCCAAAGATGGCGCAAGTTATCAATATCTCGCTGAATCCATTCGCATGCATCCTAACCAAGAAAAACTGAAAGAACTTATTTTACAAGCAGGATTTGATGTATGCCATTACCACAATTTAACTGGTGGTATAGTGGCAATTCATAAAGGAATCAAGTATTGATGGGTATTTTGTCGCAATTTACAACGCGCACTCTGCCTGTGCTTATCGCACTCATCAAACGTCTTGATCCCGCATGTTGGGATTTATTAAAACCACATGCAAACAAAGTCATTTGCTTTAACATTGACCATTTACCTACTCTTTATTTTCAAATTGCTGAAAATGATCTCATCTTGCTTGAACACGCACCAAATCACATCGATACAACATTTGCAGGCCCTCTGAGCACGTTCATGTCAATGCTTTTAAATCAACATCGCACGGTACAAGGGTTACACGTGCGGGGAGATATTGAATGTGCCAAAGCATTGTATGATTCTTGGCATCATTTTGATGCCGATTGGGAAGGGCAGTTAGCAACGTTTGTAGGTGATAATCTGGCACATGGTATTGCACAAGGTGTTCACCAAGGTAAAACTTGGTTGCAAGAAACTTGGCAAAATCGCCAAGAAGATTTAGGGGCTTATCTGCAAGATGAAACTCAACTCCTCCCTACCCAAGGAGAGGTTGAATCTCTGTTTAACCGTATTGATGTTTTACGACACGACGTTGCGCGCTTTGAAGCAAAATTGCATCTTCTTGCCCAACGCTGCAAAGAAAATCAAGGATAGGTGTGGCATGCGTTGGTTTGCAAAAATTTTTCGCTTTATTCATATTAATTTTGTTCTTTTAAAATATGGCTTGGATAAAGCTATATGGGCTTCTCCCCATTTTCCAGGTAAGCATCTCTTAATCCTTTTTTTCCCCTGGCGATGGTTTCAAAAGCATGACATGCCAAGTGGTGAAGATATTCGTCTTGCCCTCACGGAGCTTGGACCTATTTTTGTCAAATTTGGTCAACTTTTATCAACAAGACGTGATTTACTTTCTGACGATATTGCTAATGAACTAGCAAAGCTGCAAGACAATGTACCTCCTTTTTCGGGACAGCTTGCGGCTAAAATGATCGAAAAAAGTCTACAACAACCTATTGAGGTGTTGTTCAGTGAATTCGAGTCTATTCCACTTGCGTCTGCTTCCATTTCGCAAGTGCATGCAGCCACTTTACTCGATGGTTCTCGTGTTGTCGTGAAAGTATTAAGGCCCGCCATCTATCAACAAGTCAAACGCGACGTAGAGCTCTTAGAAACTTTTGCCGCTATGCTGCATCATTTGCAAAGCATGATCCGATTTCGCCCTGTTGCGGTCGTAGCAGAAATTAAACAAACTTTATTTGATGAACTCGATCTCTTACGAGAAGCGGCGAATGCCTCCCAATTGCGACGAAATTTTATCAATTCCGATCATTTATATGTTCCACAAATTTATTGGGAATATTCGCGTAAAGACGTATTGGTAATCGAGCGCATCCATGGCATACATGTTTCAGATATCCAGCGGCTTAAAGCGCATAACACTGATCTCAAACGTCTTGCCGAACGTGGTGTAGAAATTTTTTTCACCCAGGTTTTTAGAGATTGCTTTTTCCATGCCGACATGCACCCCGGGAATATCTTTGTGATGGTGGAAGATCCTCAAAATCCCAAATACATTGCGGTTGATTTCGGTATTATGGGAACTTTAGGGCCAGAAGATCAGCGCTATTTGGGCGAAAATTTCCTGGCTTTTTTCAAGCGGGATTATCGCCGAGTTGCTGAATTACACGTCCAATCTGGTTGGGTACCACCTGATACGCCTATCAATGCCTTTGAAACGGCTATTCGTACCGTATGCGAACCTATTTTTGAGCGACCATTAAAAGAGATCTCATTTGGCCAAACGCTTATAAGATTATTCCAAACGGCAAGCCGCTTTAATATGCAAGTGCAACCACAGTTACTCTTACTGCAGAAAACTCTCTTAAGCATAGAAGGATTAGGCCGCCAGCTTTACCCTGATCTTGATCTCTGGCAAACCGCTAAACCCTTTTTAGAAAAATGGATGAAAAAGCATTATGGACCCAAAGCCTTCTTTGAAGGAATTTGGAACAAGCTCCCGCTTTGGGCTGATAAACTACCTGATATGCCAGAAAGTATTTATGACATCACTCGTTTTTGGCAGCACGAAACACATCGAATACGTTTCCATCAGATTTATTCACCAGGCTCTCCCTTAGAGGTAGCGACCGAAAAGAAAATGGCCTCCATTTCTGCCAAGATATTTGGGGCAACAATACTCATTGTTAGCACACTTTTTTTGCTTGCGAGCCCCTTAGCCAATAAAATCTATTCCTATGATGGGTGGATTATTGGGGCTGGTTTTATATTGGGACTATTCTGTTTTTTTCGTTCTTAAATGAGTGTCAGCGAATACCACTTTTTATAGGAGGAGCACCAGCCTCTATCCGAACAGATTCTATAGGCTCTTTTTCAAGATCTTCATCTCTTGCTATTTTCTTTTTCTTAAAAGAAGGCATTGAAAATAAAAGTTGTTTTGTCATTGCTCCCGAAGAGGAGGAGATAACTTTTTTTCTTTTTAATTTGGACATATTGAGCGCTAACAGGGTTTTAAGCAAAGGAATGTCAAAGCTTTTTGATAATTTTTCAATATCCTCATAAGGCCCCATCCCTAAAATGGTAAACCCTAGCTTGATACGAAAATTATCTGCTTGTTCCACATTCATTTTTGATATTTGCATTTTACACTGGCGAATGAGCTGTCTAATTGCCAAAAAATACTTCTCACTTTTACCAAAATATAAAATTGGCCCAAGCCACCGTGAAAATAGTGTCATCACGTCACTCTTCATCACAGGATTATATAGATGCTTGGTTTCTATAACTTTATCTAGTTTATCCAATAATATCATTAAATGAATTTTTCGTTTAGTCGCCACTCTTTTAGCTAATTTATCCATGACTTGCTTTTTCTTATTGAAAATTTCTCTTTGGTAAAATGTAATCGGAACAGAACGTTGCATAATGCTCGTAAGAGGCTCATATCTTTGTTGATGCGCTTGACCACCAACCGGAAGACAGGAGAGGTAATATTTTCTTCCTGTACCTGTTTCATAAGCACCATAACCAATAAGACGTCCTTTTATAGATAAAGAACAACGATGCTGAGCAGCAAACTTATAAAATAAAGGATTTTTTTGATGCAATACATACGAAATGGCTTCGCGGCGCTGCTCATTACATTTTGCAGCTTTAATCGGGGCTCCCCACAAACCATCAATCGCTAATAAAACAAAACAGGTAAAATCCTTGAATCTACCAGTCACACCATGTGAATAGGATGATAATTGCTTAAGGGTGATACCATAAGAATCATCTTTATATCCTAACTGCCCATTTTGCGGGAGACCAATATCTTCAAGATCAGCCTGAGGAGTATAAGCAGAATCATATTCTTCTGTTAATGTAAATTCAGGTGCAATAGTAGAAGCATAAGTTCCAACAGGATAACGACTAAACACAGACATTAACCCCATCTTCTGTGTCGCTTGATTCAGATCCTGTAATTGAGCGCTCGCATTGAATAAGGAGCCTTGCGTTTGCGTCTTGGAATAAACTTCTTTTGCTTTTGCATTAAGCGTTTTAAATTTCTTTTTATCAGCGCTAACCATTTCTTGAGAAAAGGATGAATGTTCACTATAAAAAATTTTGCCTGAGCTTAGAATGCCCGCCAAGCCTTCCATATTAGTGTAATGATAAATAAATGGGATCTGATGTCCTTGAGTCTCGAAATACTGGGTGTCATCCAGCCCTATTTTAATTTGATTGCCAAATGATGCTGTAGGTAAAACGAATTCGGTGAGCGGATCTTCCGGCTTGAAAAATAATGTTTCATCTATTTTCCTATCAAGCTCTCTTTGCCATCTAGGAGAAAACGCTGCTTTTCCAGATAAAGCATATTGCACGGCTGAATAGCCAATTTTTTTTTTACTTGTGGATTGCTGCTTTCGAGTCTTTTTGGTTAATAATGGAGACGATGTTAACATTGATAAATCTCGATTCAATCAGAAGACTAAAATTATCAGGCTAATTGACTTTAAAAGCAATAAATTTAGTCAAATATTTAGGCTTATAATCACTACTCTTCCTAGAAAAAATTAACATCCTTGTTGTTTCTTTCATTTTTCTATTAACACCTGTGAAAATGAAGATCGTGTAAGTACGCGCTCAATATACGCATGAAGCTTTGGCCATTGTGTTTCATCTACCAATACATCCACTTGCTTTAAACTGATAAACTGGGTCACCAAAGCAATATCAGCAACAGAAAAGTCATCACCAATTATCCATTTCCCCTGTAAACTAGATTCCAGAAAATCAAATAATCTAGGAAGTTCTTTATTTTTCGCAGTCTCAACCATCTCCTTATCTTCAACTCCTTGCAAAACATGAGGAATAATAAAAAGTTGCATAAAAATTTTCTTATAAGCAATTTCGGCAAAAACATTATCTGCAAAATTCTCAAACCATAACACCTTTGCATATTTTTCATTGCACTCAGGGTAAAGCTTATTTTGAGTAGGATATGCTCTTTCTAAATATGCACAAATAACGGCAGAATCAGATACATTTACCTCACCATCATTGATAGCTGGGATTTTCCCTAAAGGGCTTGTCTTAGCAAATTTTTCCGGCACACTGCAATTCGTTGCATTTAAAAGCAACGTCGGCAAAATGGACTGCTGCTCGTAAGCTAATCCCTTTTCTGCTAGCGCCACTTTTACTTTTCTCACAAAGGGCGACACACTCACCCCCCATAATGTTATTTTGGATGCTTTCTTTTGGTGATTAAAAAGTTTATTCATCATGATATATATCTCTCTCTTTTGTTATCTATCTATCGATAGATAGATAATATAGGTAAAAAAATTATTTCACAAGCCTAAGCGCCTGCAGCTTAATCGCTTTTAAGTACCGCTCATCGTCAAACAACCTTACTAGCACCAAACACCCCTCCACTAAAGCAAAAACAGCTCTAGCCAGCTCCTGGCTGGAATTACTTTTATTAAATTCACCACTTTCTATCCCCATTTGAATAATTCTGGCCAACCAGCTTTCATTTAAAGCCAGAAAATGTTTTACCGCACCTCTGACTTCATCATTTAGGGTCAAGACCTCAGTTGCCAACATACCCCCCAGGCACATTTTAGTCTCAGTTTTATAGGTGTTATTGAATATAAAATCGATATAGCGCAGCAACATTTGTTCGAAACTTAATTTTCGATTTGCTTCAAGAGCATTTAATTGTGCTAATGTATTTTCTGCATGACGATGAACTACCGCTGCAGCTAGCGCGCTCTTGGTTGGAAAGTAATAGTGGATGCTTGATGTTTTGACACCAACAACGTTTGAGATGTCGCGAAAACTAAATGCATTAAACCCCCTTTGTTGAATAAGGAGTTCGGCTGTTTCTAAAATTTTTTCATAGACTTGAGTATCGCGCATTAAATTATTATACCTATCTATAGATAGACAAGCAACCGATTGAGTGCAGGCACAACAAAAAATCCCTCTCTAGCTTAAAGTATGCTAGATTCTGACCCTCTTCTTTTTTAAAACCTTAAAACAGGTAAAGTTATGCTGGAAGTCATTCGCGCTCCTTCTTTAGAAAAGATTTCATCAATTGAACATGGTTTTTTTACCCGCCAAGGAGGTGTCAGCACTGGCGTATACACATCGCTCAACTGCAGTTATGCCTGTGCAGATGATCCTCAATCTGTTCATGAGAACCGACGCCGCATTATGACTTATTTTAACCGCCCCCTTGAAACACTTGTTTGTGTTCAAAATGTCCATGGCAACGAGGTTGTTATTGTAGAGACACCCTGGCAAGAGCAATCGCCTCCACAAGGCGATGCCATGGTGACTAAACAAAAAAATATCACATTAGGTACCGATACTGCAGATTGCCCTTGTGTGCTATTTGCCGATGAAATACATCATATCGTTGGACTATGTCATGCAGGATGGAAAGGTGCAAAAAGGGGAATTATCCCTGCTACAGTTGAAAAAATGGTACAACTTGGTGCTAAAAAGAAAAACATCACTGCTGTTATTGGACCCTGCATAGCGCAAGATTTTTATGAAGTTAGCATAGAATTTTATCAACAATTTCTTCATGATTCGTTGGAAAACACGGCTTTCTTCAAACCTGCATTGAAACCTCACCACTATCTTTTTAATTTACGTCATTATGTCAAAGCACAGCTTATCCAGCTCGGCTTGGCTGACATCTCTGCCATTGAATTGGATACCTATCTAGATGAGCGATTTTTTAGTTATAGACGTGCAACACATCGGCAAGAAACTGATTTTGGTGGGCACTTTGCCAGCATTTATTTAAAATGAAGCACCCAATACTTCATGATAAGCTTATCAATAAACAACACCTTTTAATAAATTCAACTAACTTTTATTTAGTCAAGATCTCGATTTTTTTTCCAACAAACAAATTTCTTTGTTAGAATTCTGCCATTCCTGGGCAAGAAAAATGCAAATGAAGGTCGATGTTATGAGCGATAAAACACTTTCTCTTTATACTTTACCTCCCCTCCCTATCAATGATAGAAATTCTGACACAGCGCTTCATCTGGCTGCTCTAAAAGGTGACCTATCCCACATATATCAATTACTCGAATCAGGTTACTCTGTTCATTCAGTTGATGAATTTGGTCACACACCACTGGATCTTGCCATTCATTATCAACAAACTGAAGCAGCCTGTTTATTAGTCAAACAGAGCGATTTAATTAATCACGGCGTACGTCCTTTGTTATTAGCCCTCAATACAAAAAATGAAGCAATCGCTAAAGCTATCATCCAGCATTCTCAGTTTGATGGCGATCTCGTTGCGTTTCGCGCTTTCAATTTGAAACAAGTGGATGTATTGAATTTCCTCGTCTCGCATCAAGTTGCTATGCCCATGACCAAAACGTTATTGACCGCAAAAATGCTTGCACATCGCTTCAGTTTAGCAGGAGAAATGAATATATATCCTGAAGGTAAGCCTTTACCTGTAAGTTTAGAGGGACATTTTAATCAAATGACAGCGGTAGAGAGCTTTTTATCTTTTCAAGCTTATGTTGATTATCTAAAAAAACAACCTGAGCTGCCGCAATATTTCGAAGCCTATACCCATACACTTGAAGCGTTACGCTTTGCCGCAACATCCTATAACAGCGCCAACGCTTATATGGATAAGTTTTATGAAAACCATTTATCCTCTCCTAGTCCGTTATTTGTGCCCTCAGGTTGGGATGGGCATGCCGTTGGCATCGTTATCTTTGGAGATACACTCTATAAATGTAACCGCGGCGAAGGCAGCGATTCCATACATGGTATTGTCGCTTATAAAATTGGAAATTTTCAAGGTTTTGATGAAGCCTTATTTGATAAGCTTTTAGCAGGGAATGGATCGTCTTATTTCTTACAATCTGAACTTGATGAGATTTTAGCGCTAACTGAAATTGGACGATACGAAGCTCCCCCTCAAACTGTCGGAAATTGTGCATGGTTTAGCGCTATTGAAAGCATTCATGCCATTTTAATTGCCGAATTCACCATGCTGACCAATGATCCTCTGCAAGGAGAATCACTAGCACATACTGTATATGAAGATTGGCAAAATTTTGACTTGAATAACAGTATTCAACATTTGCAGGAAATAGGCAGTACAAAAGAACAACAAGATATGATCTCAGATGTACTATGCAAAATTTTATTTTCACAACATGATGCGAATGATCCAAACCACATCGACAGAGCACTTTATATTTTAAATCATGTCGATAATCCAGCCGATCTACTGAAAAGCCTCGATGATCCCGCTTTTCATCAAAGCGTCTCTAAAGCAATAGAGGGATATATCGACATTTACCAACATAGCCATTGGTACGATTATGGTTATTTCTGGTTAGACAGCTATTTAGATATGTTCAATCTAGGTTATACAAACCAAACCTATGAAGAATATTCATCCGCAGTTAATCTTGGCAAATCGCTAGGAGAGCTCGTTATCCAATATCCGGATATTCTTTATCCTACAGAGATCTCTACAAATAATGACATGACTCATCCTCTTAAATGGGAAGATATTTTCGGATCGCATGGTGTTTGTGCAGACAAACCAACAAATATAGTAGAGATATCATACTCTTCAAATTCTTTCCAAGCCGAAGCATCATCACCTAATAACTCTCTATTACCTGCTTCAGCTACAACAGATCTCATCGCACCTTTAATAGAAAGCCCTGAGTTCGCCAAAATTTTAATATAGGATAGAATGTGCTTTGAGCGAGCACGCAAAGGAAAGTTATATGTCAGACTGCCTATTTTGTAAAATGGCGCAAAACGAAGTGCCGACAACAAAGGTTTATGAAGATGATCATATCTTTGTGATTAAAGATATTCATCCAAAAGCCAAGGTGCATCTTCTTGTGATCCCCAAGTTACACATTGATAGCCTGGCTGATGTTAAAGAAGAACATGCACCATTATTGGGGTATATAACTACTTCTTTAAAAAACTTTGCGAAAGAGCAGGGCCTCGATTCATTTAGGACCGTTGTGAATACTGGCAAAGGTAGCGGCCAAGAAATTTTTCATCTGCATTTTCATTTATTAGGCGGCGGTAACATACCGAAGTTTTGAGATTAAACACTCAAACTAGTGAAGGTCACTAGACCCTCACCCTAACCCTCTCCCGCTTGCGGGAGAGGGGATAAGAATCTAGGTAGAAACAATTAGACTCGAGCCTTTTGTTTTTAGATAACAAAGCATAAAAGCAAAAGGAGAAGAGTAGGAGGAATCATGGGGTTAAGCGGAATTAGTCCAGGCTCATTAATACTCATTTTCTTAATTGTCGTCTTACTGTTTGGTACTAAAAAACTACAAACAGTAGGTGAAGATTTGGGTAAGGCCTTAAAAGGTTTTCGTAAAGGTCTACGTGAGGCACAAGAAGAAGAACCCTCAAATAAGAAAACCGATGTTTGAGATTGGCTTTTGGGAACTAGTGGTGGTTGGCATTGTTGCCTTATGGGTGCTTGGACCAGAACGCTTACCCGCCGTAGCCAGAGTCTGCGGACGCTGGCTATTACGTGCTAAGCATTCCTATCAAACCGTTAAAAATGAATTTACTGAAGAATTCCGACGGCTTCCAACGCTGACACACCAAACACCGCAAAACCCTTTAAATGAGAAACCACTCTCATCAGAGGGACAAAAAAATGATACGGATAATCATATAGTCACAGCAGATGATTTTTCGGGGAGACGGTAAGCACTTAAACCAGACGTGTATACAAAATATACAACTATGATGAAAGTGCGCAGCCAGCGACCCGCCTTCGCTGAAGCTACGCCATGGTAGACGGGAGCCGAAAACTCAACTGCGAAGACTATAAGCTGTAAAACGAGAACATATCTTGGATGCCATAGATAAATACTTACCTCACCTCATTGAGTTGCGCCAACGAATTTTACGTTGTTTGCTTGCCTATATTATTGTGCTTGTTCCCTTAATCATTTTTAGCAGTGAACTTTATTCAGCGATTGCACAGCCTATTTTAAAGACATTACCTATGGGCGGCATGTTAATTGCAACAGAGGTGGTCACGCCATTTACTGCACCAATTAAATTAGCGTTGTTCACGACCACGATTATTTTGATCCCTTATATGCTATACCACCTCTGGGCCTTTGTGCGTCCAGGCCTTTATGCCAGTGAAAAAAAGACTATCTTTCCGGTGCTATTAATTTCCACCACTCTATTTTATCTGGGCATGGCGTTTGCACATTTTATCGTTTGTCCATTGGCTTTAAGTTTCTTCATGCAAATCGCCCCCAAAGGTGTCACTGTGATGACAGACATGACACACTATCTCGATTTTGTGCTAGTGCTTTATTTTGCCTTTGGCGTTTCGTTTCAAGTCCCTATTATTACCTTCTTACTCATTCGAGTCGGTATTACTTCGGTTGACACTCTGAAAAAACATCGCCCCTATATTATCGTCGGTGCTTTTGTGATTGGCATGATACTCACACCGCCTGATGTCATATCACAATGCTTACTTGCCATTCCTTTACTTGCTTTATTTGAAAGTGGGCTTCTGCTCGCAAAATGGTTACAACCTTCTAAAGTTATACTAATTAAAGACTAATAAAAGAAACGAGCCGTAGTCATGTTCAGGTTTTTCACCATCCTTTTAATGTGGATATTGTGCGGTGCAGAGCTCGATCTCTTTATTCCCAGCTTTCCTGAGCTGCAAAAAGTATTTCAACTCACCCCCTTCATGGTGCAACTTACTTTAAGCGTCAATTTTGTTGCATTTTGTCTCTTTTGTATTTTTGCTGGCACATTGGGAGATCGCTTCAACCGTCGTCATGTCATTTTAATTAGTTTAGGAATATTTATAGTAGGAAGTATTCTGTGTGTGAGCGCCAATAGCTTTACAATGTTATTAGTCGGTCGTTTTCTGCAAGGAATAGGCATTGCGGCTCCCACAACTCTTTCTTTTGCCGTTATTGCGGATGAATATCTACCAGAAGAACGGCCCCGCCTGATGGGGATCCTCAATGGAATAGCCTCTTTCACCGGTGCATTTGCGCCAGTTGTAGGCAGTATGGTGAACCTTTATTTCAATTGGCGTGCTAATTTTACTATCCTGCTTATTTTGGGGATGCTATGTTTTGTTTGTAGTTATTTTGCTGTTCATGGAAAGAAAGGCGATCCTCATGTGTCATTATCGCCAAAATCCTATTTACCGTTGCTTCGTTCTTCTCAATTAATGACACATTTGTCTGCAATTTGGATGTTAACCGTACCCTATTGGGTATTTGTCGGCATGGCGCCCATCCTATACATGGAAGGGTTAGGCGTCCCTCTCAAATATTATGGTTATTATCAAGGCGCTATGTCGCTCGTTTTTGCTACCGTCAGCATCATGAGTTTTAAATTACTTGACGAATTTGGTCAGAAAAAATGCTTTTATTTTGGCAAATGGACAAGTTTCTGTGGTGCAGGTTTAGTACTCATCATAATGCTGTTAAACGTAAAAGACCCTATGATTATTGCAGGCGTAATGATAGTTTTAGCAGTAGGTGCCGTTTTTCCGATTAATATTTTATACCCACTCTCACTCGAGGTATTAGAAAACACTCGAGGTCGAGCAGCCGCTCTCAATCAAGCTTTACGATTAGTAATTACAGCTATCATGCTTGAGCTTGTCAGCTATTTTTATAGTGGAAGCTTTTTATCAATAGGAGTTGTTTTATTTAGTTGCATGCTTATATTTTTCATTATTATTAAAATAATGATCTATAAGCAATGGCTCACCTTTCAAGATTAAGTGAATTGCTCCCCCACAGTTCACCGTGGGGGATAAATTTTTTATGAGACAATCCCATGCGTCAATGTCTTTCTTTGTTGCTGATGTCGTTCTTGTTCAGCAACGACAAGTTCATCCTGCCGTTCCTTTTTCAGCGCTTTGCTTAAGCAAGGGGCAAAGACAGGCTTATAACCTTCAGCTACTGTGGTAGGTGCCGCTTTTGATTTAGAAAGCAATAAAGGCGTAAAAGGTAACACTGCCGCAAGATAATTATCACTACTTTTGACCAGTGGTGCTAAATCCTGCGAAGAGCTCTCCTTAATGTGATAAGCCTCTAATATCTCATCACTTACTGTCTTTGATAAATTAGGGATCACAACAATTTTACCCGACTGCGTCTCAATTATATGTAACTTCTCTTTGTTTTCCTCTGTTGCCATTATTAACTCTTGGAGATTATTGATAGATTTATTGTTCACCTTTACTATCAGTTCTCCACCAAAATTATCATATCCTTGTGTGTAGCGACTCTTTAAAATGGTATTAATCGCAACTAATTGATCAGAAGGATGTACCTTTGGCTTATTTGCATAAGTTTTTTTATTATCATACATGAAGTTTTTCGAGACTGGCTGCACAACAATCGCACCGGCAATAATGTAATATGAAGGAGCAATGCCATACGCTCTAGGTTGAATAATCGAAGATCTCCCCAAAGAGTTAGTCAATTGCACTTTTTCAATTATTTTATTACCATCTCTTAATATTTTAAAAACCATTTCATCCCCAATTTTGGCATTATTAATAAGATAGCGATAATCCACTCGCTTCATCGGATCAATATGCACTGTACCATCATTCCAAATTGCGATGCCGTTAATTGCCAATAAAACATCTTCTTCTTGCAGCTTTCCTTTGGCACAAGAAATATCTGGCACATCTCGCACCAATACCCCGCTATGATGCTCGTGCATTTTATATCGTTCCCTTAAGTAGGGATTTTCCATGGTTTGCGTTTCTATAGCCAAAGATGGGAAACCATTGTTATTGGTCTCTACTTGCACTAAAAAATGTTTTAGAACGCTAGCCGGGATCATATACCCTATACTCTGGCTGCTGTTAATCCCTTGATGTACCACACCAACAACTTCGCCATCACTAATAACTGCCCCACCACTATTACCAGGATTAATCGGAGCGCTTACTTGTGTGCTTAAGAGCATTTGTCCACCATGCACATAAACATCATTTTCAAGACGGGAAACGATTCCATCTGTAATACAGTACCCTTCTCCTCCAATAGGAAAACCATGTACTTCTACTTTTTGTTTTTGATGCGGAGTTTCTCCAATTTTAAGTGCAGTAGTCTTTTCCCAAAATTCTTCAGAATCTACTTCTATCTCTGCTAAATCGCATTCATGACTGACCGCTTTCAATTTAGCAGGGTATCGAATTGAATCATTCGCGAGCTGTACCTCCAAAAAAATGGCGCCTCCTGCTACATGCGCATTAGTGACAATTCTTTTTCCATCAATCACAAAACCTGAGCCTGTCCATCTTTCAATGGTGGGCGCGTTCCAAGGTAAGCTGTAATCGTATTCTAATGCTGTAGTATAAATTTTAACGGCGAAGTGCTTTTCAGAAGATTTATTTTTTGGCATAGGATCCCCCTAGCGAAATGCAAGTTTTGAACCTAAATGCTCCTGCCTAAAAAGATAGTGACAAAGCACCATCCTCCTATTTCAAGCATAGCCAAAAAAAACAAATTTTTGTGGTGCGAAGCACCACAATTTATATGAGGAGGAGGTTGTTGAAAGACGTCAATCGTTTGATAAATGTTTTGGGAATGAACTTAACGATATCGGACCATCAGTTCAGCTGCATTCACTAACGCATCTGTAATACCAGGCTCTGAGGCTGAGTGGCCAGCATCACGAATGACATGTAGTTCGCTATTTACCCATGCTTGGTGCAGCAATAATGCATTTTCTAACGGACATATTATATCGTAACGCCCATGAACAATGATGCCGGGGATCCCTTCAAGTTTATAAGCATCACGCAAAATTTGATTGGGCTCAATAAAGCATCGGTTCACAAAATAGTGGGTTTCGATCAATGATAAGCTCATCGCTGTATGTGTGTTAGTAAATCGCTCAAATACCGTCTTACATGGATGCAAGGTGGCACATTGACCTTCCCATTGTGCCCAATGCTTGGCCGCATTCATGCGAGCGAGTTCATCTTCACCATTTAGTCGCGCATAGAAAGCTTGGATAAGATCATCACGCTCTTCTTCAGGGATAGGGGTAATAAATTCTTGCCAATAATCCGGGAAAATTTGATTGGCGCCGTTTTTATAAAACCAATTTAAATCACTATCGCGACAAAGGAAAATCCCGCGTAAAATCATACCTATCACACGATTGGGATATTGCTGGGCATATAATAGGCTGAGAGTTGATCCCCACGATCCACCAAACAGCATCCAACGCGAAATGCCTAGAAACTCGCGGATTGTTTCCATATCCTGCAACAAGGTTTGCGTTGTATTATTTTCTAAGCTGCCATATGGCGTTGAATGGCCACATCCTCTTTGATCAAATAAAATAATCCGATAATGTTCTGGATCAAAATAGCGGCGATCATCGTGCGTACAACCTGCCCCTGGCCCTCCATGCACAAATAAAACCGGCAATCCTTCCGGATTACCACTTTCTTCGACATACAATTTATGGAGCGCATCTACTTCAACGGTATGTTGCGCATAAGGTTTTATGCAGGGCAGTAATGTTTTCATCAACGGTTCCTTTCTTTATACATTTTGAGAAACAATAAGTACCCCAAAATGGATGATCACTTACAGATGATAGGGACATCCCCTCTATGTTTCGCTTTTGGTCTTATGAGACACTTTCATTGTCAATCTCCAACCGACCATATTCGGATTGGCCCGGGACCCCTCCCGGGCTTTTTTTTATCTGCCATTTTTAGAGAGAATGCCCCAATCAAATCAAAGGGACATTCTTCGAGTATACTCCAAACTTATTCGTTTTCTCGAGATGCTTTCTTACGCTCGTGCTCTTTGAGGAATTTCTTCCGGATACGAATAGCTGTAGGTGTAACTTCAACTAACTCATCATCTTCAATAAATTCCAGTGATTGCTCCAAAGAGTGCTTCACCGGTGGCGTTAAAATGATGTTCTCGTCAGAACCTGATGCCCTCATATTTGTCAGCTGCTTACCTTTTATGACATTCACCACCAAATCATTATCTCGTGAATGGATGCCAACAATCATTCCTTCGTAAACTTCGGTCTGTGGGCCAATGAGTAATTTTCCTCGCGCTTGCAAACCAAATAAGGAAAATGCAGTTGCTTTTCCGGCGGCATTAGAAATCATCACCCCTTGTCCACGCTTGGCTACAGCGCCTGCTTTATAAGGGCCATAATGGTCAAATACATGGGTCAAAATCCCCGATCCTGAGGTTAAAGTGAGGAATAATGAATGAAAACCAATCAATCCTCGAGAAGGAATTGTATAATCTAGACGTACTCTTCCTTTCCCATCAGAAATCATGTCAACCAGCTGACCGCGTCTTGTGCCAAGCTGCTCCATGACGGCGCCTTGATCTTTTTCTTCCACGTCAACGGTCAATTGTTCGTAAGGCTCTGTTATTTCATCGCCATTTTTATGAAGAATAACCTCAGGTCTAGAGAGAGCTAACTCATATCCTTCACGGCGCATAGTTTCAATTAAAATTGAAAGATGGAGCTCACCTCGACCGGAAACCCGAAACTTATCTGGATCTTCGGTTTCTTCAACACGCAAAGCAACATTATGTAAACACTCACGATATAAGCGCTCACGCAATTGACGACTGGTAACAAATTGACCTTCTCCTGATAAAGGAGAGGTATTCACTTGAAATGTCATGCTAATCGTGGGTTCATCCACTGTGAGTGCAGGTAATGCCTCAACCGCATTTTTATCGCAAATCGTATCTGAAATAGCCAATGGCTCAATCCCGGTGATAGCAACAATCTCGCCCGCTTGTGCCTCGGGTTGTTCAATACGTTCCAATCCCATGTAACCCAAGATTTGTAGTATCTTGCCCGAACGGGTTTTTCCTTGGCTATCGATAATACTAACCTGAGTATTTGATTTAATTTTACCGCGCTTAATTAAACCGATGCCGATAGTCCCTACATAGCTTGAGTAGTCCAAGCTACTAATTTGCATTTGGAAGGGACCATTTGGATCGCAAGCAGGTTCAGATACACAGGAAGTAATGGCCTCAAATAACGGCGTCATATCAGTGCCGGGCTGTGCCAAATCTCGTGTCGCTGTTCCCATGAGAGCGGAAGTGTAAACGACAGGAAAGTCTAATTGTTCTTCCGTAGCTCCCAATTTATCAAAAAGATCAAACACCTGATCGATAACCCATGAAGGACGACTACCGGGTCTGTCGATTTTGTTAATCACAACAATGGGGTTCAACCCTCTGGCAAATGCTTTTTGTGTCACAAAACGGGTTTGTGGCATGGGGCCGTCAACAGCATCCACTAGCAATAGCACCGCATCCACCATGGACATTATTCGCTCAACTTCACCACCAAAATCAGCGTGTCCAGGGGTATCTACAACATTAATACGATAGTCTCGCCATTTTAGTGCTGTATTTTTTGCAAGGATGGTGATCCCGCGTTCTTTTTCTAAATCATTGGAGTCCATGACGCAATTGACGTTGGTAAGGCGCGAATCAAGTGTTCCAGATTGCTGTAACAACTTATCCACTAAGGTCGTTTTGCCATGGTCGACGTGAGCAATGATTGCAATATTTCTTAGCTGCATGGATCCCTCAAGGAAAATAAAAATATTTTACCACTTCTCAGGGCTTTCGGCGCATAAATTGTATTCGCGCAGTTGCACATATTTTGACCGAGCTGAGATTAAAAGCGGTTAAATGCCAGCCTCATCACTTTTAAGGTCAATAAGACTTGTGTCGATAGAAATAGAGAGGGAGACTAAGCATATAGGGGGTAGGATATGCGAACTCTAATATTACACCCAACGACAACGGCGCAATGGCACGCCTTGCTGACTGAAGCCCAACAATCTAGCGCTATTTATCTCAAAGAAGATTTGGAATCTTATTTGGTATTTTTGCTCATGCGATTTACAGGGGAACCTGAGATCGCTTCAAGTATACTAGGTCTTGATTTTTTGCATGGTTATCAAAGGCTTGAAAACCCACAACAGTATTATCAGCTGAAAGACGTAGGGGATAAATGCCTTTTATTTGCAGGGTTATTTCCAGGCAGGGCCATTAAGAAAAGAGTTAAGTTAAGCTATTTTGTGAAACTTGGACAAACCGCCTATTCCACCCTCTCCAATTATTTGAGCACACAAGAAGAATTGTTCTTTAAGCTTTGTTATGAATTTCCAAAACTAATGGATGTCTTACAAGCGATGCGAGAAAATTCCCACTCTGCTGTCGATTTACTACAATCCCTTGAATTGTGGCACGAGACGGGTAGCTCTTTATCCTGGCAGCGTTTATGTGAGGCGACTTCGGCGTTACCTATCATTCCTGACCCTAACAAGTCAGTACACTGATATTAGTTCTGCCTCACCTACACATTTTGCACGGTAATGTTTAAGATAGTCTCCCGTGAACAAGTCACGGAGAGAAGTCATGTCAATTCAAAAAGTCCTAGAACAAATTCAAGAAAATAAAGTTAAATTCGTCGATATGCGTTTTACCGACACACACGGCAAGGAACAACACGTTTCCGTGCCTGCACATGTTGTGACGGAAGAATTTATGTCTGACGGTAAAATGTTCGACGGTTCATCTATTGCAGGCTGGAAAGGAATCAATGAATCAGACATGATTCTATTACCTGATCCAGACACCGCGGTGATGGATCCCTTTCGCGAAGAACCCACCCTTTTACTGCGTTGTGATATCCATGATCCCACCACAATGCAAAACTATATTCGCGATCCCCGATCGCTGGCTAGACGCGCAGAGCAATATTTAAAATCTACAGGTATCGCAGATACAGCCTATTTTGGTCCTGAACCTGAGTTTTTTATCTTAGACGATGTGCGCTGGAAAATTGATATGAATGGCGCTTTCTATCAAATCGACTCTGAAGAAGCCGCATGGAATTCCGAACGTGATTTCGCTGGTGGAAACATGGGACACCGCCCAATGATTAAGGGCGGTTATTTCCCAGTTCCTCCCGTTGATTCTTCCCAAGATTTGCGCTCTGCTATGTGTCAAACTTTGGAAAAAATGGGTCTAGAAGTAGAAACACATCACCATGAAGTGGCAACTGCAAACCAATGTGAAATCGGGACTGTCTTTCGCACGCTGGTACGCAAAGCGGATGAATTACAAATTCTCAAATATGTGGTACATAATGTGGCACATGCTTATGGCAAAACAGCAACCTTCATGCCCAAACCACTTGTAGGCGATAATGGTAATGGAATGCATTGCCACCAATCTTTATTTAAAGGTGGTGTCAATCTCTTCAGTGGCAATGGCTATGCAGGATTATCAGATACAGCCTTGTATTATATGGGCGGCATTATTAAGCATGCTAAAGCACTCAATGCGTTCACTAATGGCACCACTAACAGCTATAAGCGTTTAGTACCTGGGTTTGAAGCACCTGTGTTCTTAGCCTATTCTGCTCATAATCGTTCCGCTTCCATTCGGATCCCCTACACACCTTCTGCAAAAGGAAGAAGAATTGAAGTTCGTTTTCCAGATGCAGCAACCAACCCATATCTCGCCTTCTCAGCAATGTTAATGGCAGGATTGGATGGTATTCGCAAACAAATTCATCCTGGCGATCCTATGGATAAAGATTTATACGATCTTCCTCCTGAAGAAGCCGCTGAATTAGATCGCGTAGCTGAAACCTTACCCGAAGCGATTGATGCACTGAGAAAAGATAATGCTTTCTTGAAAGAAGGTGGCGTCTTCTCAGATGAACTCATTGAAAGTTATATTGCCCTCAAAGAACAGGAAGTGAAGCGTCTACACATGACAACACATCCAATTGAATTTGAGATGTACTATAGTTTGTAGATGAAAAAATTTTTACTTCCATTATGCGGGTTGTTTGTGCTGTACGCACAAGCAACCTTTGCCGAAACGGTATACAGAGGTACAGATGCCAATGGTAATATCGTTTATAGCGATAAACCCTTACCTAACAGTGAAAAAATAGAAATTGCCCCTGTTCAAACGTATACTCCACCGCCGCCCTCACCCTCACCTGATTTAGCAATAAAAAATGAAGCACCAATTGAATACCAGATAAGTATCATAGAGCCCCTCGATCAGGATACTTTTCCACATAGCACAGCAAGCATTCCGGTCAAAATAGAAGTTAGTCCTGCCTTGGGAAAAGGCGATGAGATCCGTTTATTGGTAAATGGGGAGCCCTATGGCGCACCATCGAAAACGCCTGTCTTCGAACTAAAAGAGCTATATCGCGGTGCTTATCAGCTAAAAGCAGAGATTGTTTCTATATCAGATCCAACTCATCCTAAAGCCGAAAGTAATCCCATTACGATTTACCAACAGCGTGCCTCCGTATTTAATAAAAAGAACTAGACGCATCTCAAAATATTTCTTATATACTGATGCTACGCTATAGGTCTTTCTATATACCTTTTCTTCAGCGTCATCACTGTTTTTTTTACTGAATTGCACAACCTGCATTTGCCTGCAATACTAAAAAAATGAAAGAATTCGATGCTTACCATGCTTGTTGTAATGCCAATTATCAATGGCTCTGGCGTTTATTGCCCTCACAATATGAAACCGGTGACTCTTTCTTATGGCAATTAAAACATGGCACACTGTCAATTTATGTTGAAGAGAAAAAAGCTTACACAGATAACTTGGTCATTCAACAAGATCTTTTTCAAAACCTACCTTGGTTAAAAAATTTCACTCTTTATTTAAAACGCTATCATGATTCACGCTCATCGGAAGTGGTTGGGTTTCAAAATAATCAAGGTATCAGGTGTCGTTTAACGCACGTACAAAGCATCCCACATAAGCATTCACACGAAAAATGGCAAATGAATCGGTTATTATATGAAACCTTGGCACTTTGCTTTTCATTGCGAAGTAAATAACCTTAGTGAGATATACTCTTCACACACGCATCTTAGGCTTTGTTGACTTCGTTCATTTCGCAAAATTCATGTATTTTGCATACACTCTTTTTGTTAAGGGCTCGTCACCTCATCTAAAAATCGTTTGTTATGAGCATAATCCTTCTTCTCTTTTTAAATACCATTCTACAATGCGCAGAACAACCTTTGTCATAAAAAAGGAAAATATTTTCCAAATTAAAAAGGAAGAATAAAAAACAATTATCCATATGAGCATAATCATGATAAACACAAAGGTAATAATTTGATGTGAAAATCTTTGTTTTAAAAATTTTTTCCATAATAGCTTGAGAACAACCACTGCACGTGCATCATGCGCAAGTGCAGTTTCATTATAGTATTCCATCTGTTACCACTTTCCTAAAAATCACATCATAATACAGCTAGTGTTTTTTTTGCGCGAAGATTCTTGTAGCTCAAAAATATCCTCTTCACTATCATTATTTTCTTCTTCAGTTTTATCTAAAAGTTCGAGTTGGATGTCTTTACGCACAGGCATTATTACTGAGGTAAGCAAGGGAAATCTAACATTATCTTGCACCGTTGAATTTCCCCTAAGAGTTTGAGCTAATCTTGAATAAGTCGGCGTAAAAACAGGAGACAATATCGGGTCCTCAAGTGTCATCATGACATGGCAAGATGATGTTAAAAAACAACTGCCTATGGCCATCTTCCGCAAAGATAATACCATTTGCCTCATATCCTCACTCATGACTCGTCTATCAATTTGACTTTGAATTACCTCACGAACTGCCGCGTTATCACTTTTACGCATAATAGCATATAATTCAAAGGGTTTTAGCTTGTCTGCATTCTCTTTTTCTAACACATAGCTAAGTAATAAGGTTTCACTTTCTTCTCCCTTTCCGGCCCATTGAAAAGGTGGTGTTTCTTCACGCAAAAGCGCATGATGGTAAAGGGTAATGTTATAATTCTTAGCATATTCAAAAATAGCATACTCCACAGCCATTCGTGCCATCAGTCTTTTTTGTGTTGGATTAAAATGCCTTCCCTGCCAACGTGCATTCTCCAATAAAGGCTGCGGCTCATCTTCTCTACAGACAAGATATTTCAACAAATTGCTTAATTGCTGGTTTAATCTGTGGTTAGCACACAAAGGAAATCTCGTTTCTAATAAATTGGTTAACGCTTCTCCACATAATAATGGAAACTCTTTCTCAACATCGTTTAGCTCAAATTTTGCCCACCCCATCACATCTATAAACCAACCGCTCTTTTGTGCCTCAAATGTTTCTTTATATTTCTTAATTTTCTCGCGGATAGCTTCATTCACATGTTGTACTTGTGCCATATTGGTTTCAAAATGTTTAATGGCACTCTCATTACGCAAAAACTCATTTCCTTGATATAACTGTCCGGATAAAGAGCTAAAGATAATTTCTGTTAACTGCATAAACAATGGCATTTCGTCAAGTTGATTAGCACAATATAAATTTACCAATCCACAATAATAATCTCTCATAAAGACTTCATAGGCGCCAAAGCCGAAAAAATGCGGACTCACACCAAGATTATCAACACAAGTGTATTCTCCTAATTTCATATAACGAGTGGCTAGTGGATGAGAGCAAACCCGTTGCCAACTCTCTTTAAGCTCTGCCAAAACAGTCGGCTTGTCCTCTTCAATCACATTGTCACTAATACAAGCATAAAGGTACTCATTTAAGGCTACGTCACCTTCAATAAAAAGACCTGGTTTAATGCCAATTTTCTCGGCCAAGCTATATACCAAATTAGCATTGACCACATCAGAAATACTTATTTTTTTACTTCTTTTAATAGGTAAAGTGGAAATAAAAATATCAAGATCATCAACAATAATAACGTTAATTTGACCAAATCTGTCTAACATCAACATCGATTTCTGTTGTGATGTTAGGCTATGAATCTTAGGCGACAAACGTGTCCTTATTTTAGTCATGAAGGCTCCATTAGCATGAGGTTTCGCAGTCGATTTCACAATCTCCATGCACTTTTACGTACTCACAGCTTAGTTTTAAGTCCGCCAAAAATTCATATGCTACGACTGTGTATTTATAAATATTGTTTTTCAGTTATATCAAGAGAGGATGCTGACATCAAGCCCCCCTAATTTCTGTAAAAGAAATTGGCTTATGACTTATCCATGACAAGCCAACGACTGATTTGTTGAGAAACGTATTCTCTCTCACCAAAAATCCCTTTGGTGGCAACAGCTTTGAGCTCTAATGCAAAAAAAGTAGGATTCACGGCTGGATAAATAATCTTTTGTTGGCAAGTGACATTTACTTGATAACCAGAAAGTGCTTTTGCTTGCTTATCAAAGTGAAAGGCATGCTCAGGGCATACTTGCGGATTTTGCTCCCACTTTTCTTGGGCTAACGAGAGGGCACTTAATGCGGCATGTTGAGCACGAATAGTCAACAAAGTATAATTTACTGTTTGTTGCTGCATTGCCCCTATTTTGATGAGATAAGTACCCGCCAATGCTAAAATAATGAGAATAAATATCGTCGCTAATAAAGTAAATCCTTTCGCCTCTTGTAAAGACTTAGCTATAACAATTTGAGTTTTCCTCATCATATTGCGTTCTCAAAAAATAATGGAGTTACCATTTTTATGGTCTTTTTTCCTGTTGCTTGCCCAAACTCAAGTGCAATTAAAATTCCTTGATGATTATCATGAGAATAAAGGCTAAATTCGCAATGTTGAATATGCTCACCTAATAAGGCCTTATCTTGCGTAGCAAGATCGAGTCGCTCTAGCAAGGCTGGGGCTTTTTCACAACTATAACGGATGGGCGTACTCAAAAGATAAAATATTGCAGGTTTTGTTAAAGGTGGAAAATCTTTCTCTATAACCAACCGATCTGAATGCTGTTTATTAAGATCAGCCTTATACAGTTGTGTCTGATTCTTTGCTAAACCTGGAAAATAAATATCATAGGACCTTCCTTGAAAAACTTGTGAGTCAAGTTGCCCCCCAATCGGATAGAATGTTTGTTGTTCATTAGATTTTGGCAATAAAACTCCTTTAAAAAGTATTTTTCTAAAAGTGAGATCCTGTCCATTTTTACTGATATCAATAGATGGCAAAAAAGCATTTTTGAGCTCATTGGCTACGTTATCTAAACTTATCTCCGCGTTTTCTATTTTTAGAGCTCTATCTGTCACCCAAAAATAAGCTTGAATAGGTCCGGCAATAATTTCAATAATCACTGCCGCCATGATAGCCGTCAAAATGATGGTCAGAATCATTTCAATAAGTGTAAACCCGAGCATCTTTTGCATGTCTATCATTCCCTTTTGCTTTGATAGCAGAAAATGTCACTTGCCCTAGGTATTGATGAGTTACACTGATCCATATTAATGCACTATCTTTGTTCTTTTCTGTGCGCTTAATCTCAATAGAAACATCAAATGGCTCCGTCGGGAAATTCCGAGATAACTCAGGGAATAGCTTCTTTACAGGCACATTTTTAATTCCTTGATAATCACAAAGATTGAGCATTTCATTTGAACTACGTTTATTAGCACATCCATCTTCTTGCAAATCATTTTTTTTGTTTAAGATTTCATGCATCGCCATATCACCTATCATCATGGCTTGCCATTGAAGCTCTGGATCAACACTATTTTTAGTAACTGTCATCATGACTGATAATATTCCTGTCAGCCCAATGCCTAGCACAACAATAGTGACAATAAACTCAATCAATGTCATTCCTTTACAGCATTCTTTTTTCATACACTAATCCACTAAAGCCATCAATAATGAGCTGCCGCTTATTTAGCTGCAAAATAATTTCTTTGGGCTGAAGATGAAACTGATTGTAGACTTTTCCATCCTTATTTATATAAAACGGAAAATTGCCTTTTACAGATACTCCTTTGGGGATCTCAACCATCATATTTGCAGGTTCTGCTAACAAAAAAGGAGAAGGTACTAGTTTAGAAAAATCATCAGTGGTGCAATTTTTTCGCTGATACAGCGCTAATACATTAGGAGCGCTATATCTTATCTGGACATCACACCCAGTTGCCGTTGCAACTTTTCTTGCATAACGCAACATATTTGAAAGCTCATCTAGAAAGAATTTTTCTTCGAAGTCGTCATGGCGAAGAAAGAGTGGCGCGGCTGTAGCCCCTATTATTCCCATCAGTACAATAACCAAAAGCCACTCGATGAGAGTGAACCCTCGTATTCTTTTCACAATCACTCATTCCATGATTAGGGTATTTTTTTCGAGATAGTTCCCGTGCTTGTTGAATAGATAATAGAACGAATTACGCTTTTGTTTTTCTCATAGATATAAATACATTCGGGTTCTTTATATACTGCACAATAATTTTCCTTACAACTTTCCCCTTCGCCGAATGTGACACTAGAAGAAGATAACAAGTTTTTCATGATTTGAGCGCAAATTTTACTATCATTGCCGCCGCCACCTAATACATCAGTTGAGATCAGATCTTCCGCTCCTTCATTAGCTGCATCTGGCCAACCTTGAGTATTAAAGCCCACGTTAGCATGACCCGAATTGAGAAAATCAATCCCTGCAATAGGCGGAACAGAGACTGGCTGACCATTTGCCAACCATTTAGCATGAGCAATATTGACGGCAGATGCCATTGCTCCAGCCGTGCCGCTTACACTTGCGTTATGTGCGTCCCCTGCTATATCTAAAAACCTGGGTAAAGCTACGGAAGCCAGAATACCTAGCAATACGATAACAATAACCAATTCAATTAAGGTAAAACCTTGCTGTGGATTTTTCACTATCGTTCTAAAGGCGGTCTTAATGTTCTTTTGCGTTGATTCTACATGGCTGTTCATTCTACGCTGCTCATTTACGATGGTATAAACTAGGCTGCTCGAAGAACATGCATTTCGTCTGAACGCAAAATTATTATTTTTGTGACAGCTTCTAAATTTATGCAAGTGCATCCTCTTCCCTTTATCAATTTTGCTCATCCTAAGGATAAGTTACATCACCGGTATTGGCGTCATAGATAATTTTTTCATTTGTTCGTCTATAGATATACGTACAATTATGATCTGAGGTCGCTTTAGCACAAAAATCTCCGCTCTCGCATTTCCCTGTCTCATCAGCGGGAATAATAGTCACACCAGAGGTTTTGACAATGTTTCGCAAAATCTGCCCACAAGTATCATTACCTGATACGCCTCCATCCTTAATTTCAGACAAGAGGCTTATTCCATTACCGCTAATACCAATAGGATATCCTTTTTGATTAAACTTAGTCACAGAGGCTCCATCTCCATTAATATCAACGTAACCATCTACCTCCTTGGTTAATTCCCATTGTGCTTTAGCGACACTCAATCCAGCACTAAACGCACCGCCTGTTGCTTGTACAACGGCAGTACGCGCTTTACCACTGACATTGAGGTAACGTGGCAAAGCAATTGCTGCTAATATTCCCAGCAACACAACCACTATCACAAGCTCAATTAAGGTAAACCCTTTATTGTTGTACATTGGTTTAACCATGGTTAAATCAAAGCCCCTTACTTTATACCTTTCTTGTTTCTATCAAAATTATAGTTGCCAAAATACAACACTAAGTTAAAGCGCTTCCATTTTTCTTAATGCAACTGTAGAAATATCCCACATGGGTAAAAAGACACCTAATGCAAGAACAAGCACCATCATAGCGATGATGATGATAAGTAAAGGTTCAATTGCATCTCCTAGCCTTTTTAGATCGTAATCCACATCTTTCTCATAGTAATGCGACACATCAAGCAAAATACTATCAATTTCACCAGTTTCCTCACCCACTGCTAACATTTGCAGGACAATGGGAGAAAAAAGCTCACTATTCTTTGCTGCAAGATATAGAGTTTCACCTTTTTCTACATGATGTCGCATATTCATTATTTTTTGTTCCAGATAAGCATTATCTGCAACCTTTGAAACTATCTTAAATCCCTTAAGCAAGGGGACATTCGCTGTCACAGTAAGCGAAAATGCTCGACAAAACCGTGCATAAATGGTTCTCTTGACAATACTCCCTACTAATGGCAGCCTTAATTTTAAATATGACCACCACCATATACCACGCTCTGATTTTAAAAATAAACCTATTCCTACTGTTAATATCAAAATAAACATTGCCAACAGCCAACCATAACGCACAAAAATATCAGAAAAGCCAATGAGGATCCTCGTTGGCAACGGCAATTGTGAACCAAATGCATTAAAAAAATTGCTAAAAGAAGGGATAACGATCAAATTGATAATAGTTATTGCGATGATGATTGCGACAAAAACCATCGCTGGATATCTAAGGGCTGTTTTAATACGTCGCCGGGTTTCTAATTCAGACTCTAAATACTCTTTAATCTGTAAAAAAGAATGCTCTAGCTGCCCTGAATCCTCTCCCACTTCAATCATAGCAATAATGAGAGTGGTAAAAATATGAGGGTGTTTTTCCAACGCTTTACTTAATCTTAAGCCTGACTCAAGACTAATAACAATATCCGTTAAGGCACTACGCAATCCACTGTGAGCGGTTGTCTCACTCACCACTCGCAAGGATCGAATCAAAGGGACGCCGGCTTTAGAAAGAGTATACAATTGTTGCATGCATAAAATGAGATCGTCGAGTTTAGGCTGCCCTATTCCCAGGTATTTTCCTAATAAATCTTCTACTGTGATCTCACTAGAGGTCATTATAATAGAAATAGGAATAACTTCGACACTCGCCAATTTCATCACTACATTGGTTTGCGAGGATGCTTCAATCATGCCTTCGACTTCTTGTCCCTTTTTGTCACGCCCCTTGTATTTATAATTAGGCATCGCTTCCCTCAATCTTGTGTCAATTCAACCGATAAACGCAACACTTCTTCAAGGCTAATAATACCCAGTGAGGCATAATGAAGTGCTTGCTGCGTCAGTGGCACATAGAAAGATTTTTTTTGCGCAATAGAAGCAAATGTTTTCAGATCGCCCTCTCTAATGGCATCTATCATCTCATCCGTCATTTCTATCAGTTCATACACACCAATTCTTCCTTTATACCCTCTCATACCACATTGAGTACATCCTTTTCCTCTGGCAAAATGAATAGATGAAGAAGATTCCGCAGTAATACTAGCTAACCATTTTAACTCTTGCTTATTAGGAACATAACTCTCGCTACAGCTCGAGCAAACACGCCTTGCTAATCTCTGTGCCATTATCAAACGCACAGCACTTGCCACTAAATATGGCTGAACCCCCATATCAATTAGACGGATCGGACCACTCAACGCATCATTAGTATGCAGTGTAGATAGCACAAGATGCCCTGTCATTGCAGCCCGTAACGCGATTTGAGCAGTTTCTTCATCACGAATTTCCCCCACCATCACAATGTCAGGATCATGACGAAGTCCAGAACGTAAAATGGTGGAAAAATTTAAGCCAATTTTGGGCTGTACCTGAACTTGATTGATCCTATCAAATGAATATTCAACAGGATCTTCAACGGTAATAATTTTTTTCTCAGGAGAATTTATTTCAGATAGCCCGCCATAAAGCGTCGTTGATTTACCACTACCCGTTGGCCCTGTGACCAAAATCATGCCATGTGGTCTTGCTAAATGATGTTTGAACACAACAAGTTGTCTTTCAGTCATTCCTAAATCTTCTAGCTTGAGAATACCTTGAGATTGATCCAAAAGACGCATGACGACTGCTTCACCATTTTGTACCGGCATGGTGGACATTCTAACATCAATTTTTCGTTCTTTTATTTGGAGCGAAAAGCGGCCATCTTGCGGCAAACGTCGCTCTGAAATGTTCAATCTGGCCATGAGCTTCAAACGCAGCACTAAGGCAGAGATAATGCTTTTCCCACGCATAACCTGTTCTTGCAATACGCCATCTACTCTTTGGCGTATGCGCAAACCATTTTCCGCTGGTTCAATATGAATATCAGAAGCATTCACTTGAATTGCATCTTCAAAAATTGAATTCAATAGTTTTTTAATCGGTGCATCACCCATTTCCTCATCTAATTCATTCTTAGGAGAAATGACACCGATTTCTTGTTCTAATTCACCTACTAGTGACGCAATTTCTTCTGTTCGTCTAAATACTTCGTCAATGACACGAACGAGATCTTTTTCTCTTACTACAACAAGACGAATTTGTTTTTTGAGTTTCCGTGATACTTCATCATAAGCCAACAAGTCAGTCGGATCAGCGATGGCGACCAGAAATCCATTTTTCACTCTATCAATAGGTATGACACGATACCGTCTAGCAATCGCCTCAGGGAGCTCACGAATGACCTCTGGTTTTATTTTATAATACTGAAGTTCTAAAAAAGGTAAATTAAGTTGCTTTGACAAAAATAGGAGTAATTCTGTTTCGGTGATATATCCAAGCTCAATGAGCACATCACCTAATTTTTTTCCTGAAGACTGTTGAATGTGTAATGCCTTTTCAAGCTGAGAATGGGTAATCACCTTATGTTCAAGTAGTAAATCACCTAGTTTTAGTTTCTTAATCATGCATCAATCCTAAACCCCAATCCAATTGAAATGCTCACTAATTGTATAAACAGTGAGGCTGATTTGTGCCTTAGGAAATTGTGTGATTTTATAATCTAGCGTCAGCCACCAAATGGGATAGGGTAAACTCTCAATTTTCTTCAAATAATGCAGTAGGTCACCGTATTCCCCGATCAAAATGATTTTGATCGGTTGGCGGTATAATAATCCAACTACTTCTTCGCTCTTATGCTCACCCAAAATTTGAGGTGGCAATGTCTCTATCCGCTGAAGTGATAAGCCTAAAAAATCATTGAGTATATTTTCCAATAAAAATGGAACTTTCTCCGGCGCAATAAGCTTTTCCTTAAACTTACTTAAGGTCTTATTATGCTCTATTAAAAGCGATTCTAATTGGTGATATTCATCTTTTGTCTGCGAGTTTACTTTTCCAGACAATCTATTCTGTAGCCTTTTAAGTTCCTGTGACGTTCCATGGTATTGTTGTTCTAGGTTACTCTTCTCTTCAGCAGCCTCATCAATTTGGCTCCCAATCGGCGTGATGATATAGCTAAACATAAACACCCATATCAGCGCAATACCAGTGACAAGCAGCAAAGTTCTTTCGCGATGCGATCTTGCATTAATTTTTTTTTTCAGTTCTAACCAATATCTTTTTGTATTAAATTGCATCATTCTGCCTGCAAATTAAATTGAACTGGAGTCTGATTCGTATTTATGCGCTGCACTTTAAACCTCTGAAAGCCTTTTCCCACCATGGGTGGCATACCTTCCCATGCCTGCATCATAAGAGGGACTAAGCGAGGCTCAAGCGCTATCCCCTCAAACATCATTTTCTTTCCCGTCTTTTCCATGTAAAAATGCGAAATAAAAACCCCATTTACATGTCGCGTTGCAAATCCTTCTAAATAAGTAGAAAGTGGATAATACGTTTTATTTTCTTCTTCTTTGAGAGACGCAATTGCTTTTTCCACCATTGCAACCTTTTCTCTCATATCATTCAAATCATTTTTCACTTGATGATCGTTGCCCTTTATTTTCGCCTCATTACTTAATGCTATCAATTGAGTATCAATGGTTTTTTGCTGTACTTTCAATGCTTCAATACTTTCCAACTTATTTTTCACTGTCCATTTTTGCGCTATGGCTAGCAGCAAAAGTACCATCAAAAGCAACCCCCAAATTTGCATCAGACGCGTTGCTGAAAGCAAAGGAGTAAACTCTGCTTCTTGTTGATATAAATTGACATCCTGTTTTAATATCATCATAAATTTTGATTCTGATTTAGTGCTGCGCCAATTGCTAAAGTGCTCATAGTTTCATCTTGCAAAAATAAATTGTCTTCAACTTGCAAAAATTCGGAAAAAGTAATTTCCCTAACCGGCAATCCTAGCAGGTTGCTAAGATGTGATAATAGACGAGGTTTTTTTCCACTAAGCGGCGTTAGAATAAGTCGTGAGATATTTGCATTACGTAAATTACTCGCACAATAATCTAATGAGCGCTGTATTTCTAAGGATAAATCTTGATAATTGTGCTGCTCTTGATTGCTATCTTCAACCTCAAACATGCTTAAGCCCAGGTCAATATCCCTCATCATATAGAGCTTTTTTTCCTTAAACAAAATCAAATGACTTCTATCTTCTTCAAAATGTAATAACGCTTGTCCCTCTTCCGAATTCTCTAACTGCATCGCAATATGACGCAATGCACTTTGGCAGACGTCAATTGATTTTACTGTTAAATCTGAAGCATTTACCCACGTCACCACTTCATCTATCTTGCTTCTTTTCGCAACAATAACATACAGCATTGTTGTTGCATCGTTATTAACTTTGCGCGGTAGCTCTATAAAATCGACAACAGCTTCTTCTATTGCAAAATCAATATATTCCGCCACCAACCAGCGAATTGCTTCTCGTTTTTCATGTTCTGGTACTTGCGGCTCTTCAATCAAAAAAATTTGATAATCTCGCGATGGCAAGAGCACACTCGCTTGTGCGCCTTGTAAATTTAACCGCTCTACATTTTCTTTGAGAATACTTGCCTGTTTTTTGCCTGAACCTTCTATGTAACTAATATGTTCAAGCGCGGGCGTTTTATCTTTAACAAAGATATGCGCAAGCACGAGCTTTGAAGAAGAAAAGCTGATGCCAACTTGCCCTATGGATCTTGGCTGATGATTACGCCTAAAATACTTCATTATTTTATCGCCCTGCTGAATAGGTATTCAGATTTGATGCTTTACAACCTCAACATCGACCTCTAATCTTCTACCTCCCCTTATCATGAATTGTAGTAGTGTAACAAACTTATACAAGTTGCATTAAGCTTTACCCGTAATTGCCGATAGTTAGAGAGTCGGATGTAAATGCATAGGGCAGTAAAACGTAAAATAGGTGCGCCAATGAAAAAACAAACTATATCGACGAAAGGGAAGTTTTTCGTCGCAAGCATGCTAGGGATTGGCGCGTTAATGTCCTCTCAAGCCTCTTTTGGCTTAACTTTTGTGCTACCGCACAACGGCAACATTATTGGTAATCTCCAAACTGCAACAGTAGGCCACGGCGAAAGCCTCTCAACTATTGGACGTCGCTACGATATGGGCGGCTATGAGATGGTTGAAGCAAATCCTGGCGTGGATTATTCCAATCCTCGCCCTGGCACCAAATTGGTGATCCCTTCAAGATTTATTCTTCCTGAAGGACCTCGCAAAGGCATTGTCATCAATTTGGCAGAGATGAGACTGTATTATTACCATCCAGATGGTGTCCATGTCTCAACCTTCCCTGTTGGTGTCGGTCAAGAAGGCTGGAATACGCCTTTGGGAACGACTCAAGTGACAACTAAACGAAAACACCCAACTTGGAATGTGCCAGATTCTATTATGGCAAACCATGAAGCACATGGTCAGCCAATCGAAAAAGTGTGGGCACCAGGACCCAACAATCCTTTAGGTGACTATGCGATGAACCTTGGGTTTAAAAATATTGTCATTCACGGCAGCCCGTACCCCAAAGGGGTTGGTGTGAGGAGTAGTCACGGCTGCATCAGAATGCTGAATGAAGATGTCGAACAATTATTTGGTATGGTCAGCATAGGAACCCCAGTTTCTATTATCCACCAACCTACAAAAATCGGACGAGTTGATAATAAACTCTTCCTAGAAGCACATGTTCCTATCTCTCATTCCAGTGAATATTCTGGCAGTAAATCCGTTGGAGATTTATTGCATAAAGCAGCAAATGGTGGAAAATATACCGTAGAATGGCGTGAAATTGAGAAAATACAAAATCGCGCTAACGGCTATCCTGCTCCTATCGGTTCTTTATTCTAAAACCCTTTGGCTTCCTTCGTTATGCGAAGGAAGCATTGTTATCTTAAAAAGTCTATGGGAAAATTCTTTTCTTTGATCTTCTGAGAAAGCCGTGTTTGAAATTATCTTATATCAACCTGAGATCCCGCCTAACACCGGAAATATTATTCGTTTATGCGCAAATACCGGTAGCAGACTTCATCTGATAGAACCAATGTCATTTACCCTAGAAGAAAAGCACTTACGTCGCGCAGGCTTGGATTATCATGATTTAGCAAAAATTCACATTCATCCTGATTTATCTAGCTGCTTACAAACGCTTGCTCTCTCTCGTGTATTTGCGCTGAGCGCAAAAGGACAGACAGTCTATACCTCACCTCTTTTTCAAAAGGGAGATGCTTTCTTGTTTGGCCCTGAAACAAGAGGGTTACCATCAGATGTATTAGCAACATTCCCTAGCAAGCAAATTTTACGACTACCACAAGTAACGCGTGAGCGTAGCCTTAATTTGTCCAATACAGCGGCTATTATGGTTTATGAAGCGTGGCGTCAGTGTGATTTTGCAATATAGAAAATTCGGATCTGTCATTGCGAGCAAAGCGAAGCAATCTATCATATAACGGCTAATATCGATTGCTTCGGCACTATGTGCCTCGCGAAGCCGATAGTGCGAAGCAATTCTAAATAGAAAGTTTAAAAAAACGTTTCGTTTTTAGGTTCACGTTTCAATAAATTATTAACGGCTTGCTGCGGAGGCAATGCTTCATAAAGCACTTCATAAACTTGCTGACAAATAGGCATCTCAACTTGATGTTTATTCGCCAAAACCATTATTTGCTTAACGTTCATTTTCCCTTCGACCACTTGGCCAATTGCTTTTTCAGCCTCATCAATCGCGCGGCCTTCTCCTAATGCAAGACCAAAACGACGATTACGCGATTGATTATCCGTGCAAGTTAAAACAACATCACCTACACCTGACAAGCCCATTAAAGTTTGTAACTCGGCGCCTAATTTATTACCTAACCGACATAGTTCAGCGAGTCCTCTAGTGATAAGCGCCGCGCGCGCATTGGCGCCAAACCCCAAACCATCAGACATACCTACCGCAATGGCCAATACATTTTTAACAACGCCACCCAACTGTACGCCGATTAAATCTTGTGAAAGATAAACTCGAAACATCTCACTGTGAAATGCCTGTAACATTTGTTGTCCAAAGGAAGGCGTATCTGTTGCAATAGTCACTGCCGTTGGCAAACCACAAGCGACTTCTTTAGCAAAACTGGGTCCAGAAATAACCCCAAGAGGAAGGTGCCCGCAGCTTTGCTGACAGACAACATGAAGAAATTCACTTTCTTGTGACAACCCTTTTGTCGCCCACAAGATCCCCATCTTTACAGTCAGATATGGCTTGATACGCATTGTCATATCACGAAAAGCATGGCTGGGCACAGCAATCAATATCACAGCCTCGTTCCCAGCAAGCTCAAAAGCTTCTTTTAAATCACTGGTTGCTTTCAACTCTGGAGGAAAACTAAAGCCAGGTAAATATCGCTCATTTATCCTGCCTGTAGTAATCGGTTGGATTTCATCTTTGCGGTGCCCCCATAACACGACATCATGCTGTAAGCGCGCAAGATAAAGTGCTAAAGCAGATCCCCAAGAACCTGCCCCTAGCACAAGAAACCGTTTTGGCGTAATTTGACTCATTGTTTGGTCGTAGTTTCTTCTTGTTTTCCGGCGCTCTTCTTTTGCTGTTCCAAATGTTGCAAGTAAAGCGCATCAAAATTAACTGGCGCAAGTAACAATTGTGGAAAGCCGCCTCTTATCACGATATCTGAAATCGCTTCACGTGCATAAGGATAAAGAATATTAGGGCACATACTTCCTAAGGCATGCGAAAGCTGCTCTTGAGGGAACCCTTTAAGGGTAAAAATACCTGCTTGATGCACCTCAACGAGGAAAGCAACTTTATCAGCCATTTTAACCGTTACAGTCAAATGTAACACCACTTCAAAAATTGATTCTTCTAAGCGATTAGTTTTTGTTTGCAAATCAACATTAACTTCAGGTTTCCACTCTTCTCGAAAAATATCTGGAGCGTGGGGCGTTTCGAAAGAAACATCTTTAACGTAAATACGTTGAATTGTGAATACGGGACCTTCTTGCGTTCGTGCATTTTCTACCATTTTGCTCTCCATTCCTTCGATTGTAGTGTGCGAATTAATTCTTAACTAATGGCAACCCTTGAGATTGCCATGCTTGAACCCCCCCAGCCAAATAATAAAGCTGGGTAAAACCATTTGCTTTGAGATGTTGCCCCATTTTAGGCGAAACGCCTCCTGTATCGCATACCAATACAACGGGCTTTGATTTGTATTTATTGAGCGTATTCACTCGATTGTTAAAGTCTTCTTGCGGAAGATTTATTGCACCCAGGATATGTCCTTGAGCAAAACGGGGAGTTGCTCGCACATCAACGACAACACCGCCAGCATGATTAAGAAAATCTACTAACTGTTGCGGACTGATGCTGGTCACGCCCATTGATCGATGCCGCCATTCGTTTGCTGCAAGCAATACCGCAATTGCAACAAATGCTGTACTCAGCATCCAATGTTCCATGAGAAATGAAATATAGGGGTTCATCTACATTGTGCCTTTGCTAAATCTTTCAAAGCCAAGCATTATACACTCAATCAAGTTAACTAGCGACTTGAAACTCAGCTTTTGCCAGACCTAGAATGAGTGACTAATAGATAAAATCATTAATGAGTAAGGCTCACATGACACGTTGTAAACCAGTTGTTTTACTAATTTTAGATGGTTGGGGACATCGCCTCAATGGCTCGGATAATGCGATTCATGCAGCTCATACCCCTACTTGGGACACGCTTATCAAAAATCGTCCCCATACCTTAATTTCGGGATGTGGCGAAGACGTTGGGCTCCCAATGGGTCAAATGGGTAATTCCGAGGTAGGACACCTCACCATGGGAGCAGGACGCGTCATTTATCAAGATCTCACTTTGGTCACTAAAAAAATTCGCGACAAAGAATTTTTCCAAAACCCTGTTTTATTGAACGCATTCAAACGTGCGCGTGAAACCAATAAAGCCGTCCATATCATGGGATTGCTTTCACCGGGCGGAGTTCATAGCCACGAAGATCATCTTTTTGCCTGCCTAGAAATGGCGAAACAAAATGCTGTGCCTCGTCTTTACGTTCATGCTTTTCTTGATGGTCGAGATACACCACCACAAAGCGCAAAAGCGTCTCTAGAAAAATTAGATCATGAACTGAAAAAAACCAATGCTCAATTAGCCAGCGTGAGTGGGCGATATTATGCCATGGATAGAGATAAACGATGGGAGCGTGTTGCATCAGCTTATAATGCCATTGTGCACGGACAATCCACTTTTTACGCCCCCTCAGGCATAGAAGCCCTCAATCAAGCCTATGCACGCCAAGAAACGGATGAATTTGTTACACCAACTTGTATCGTTCAGGAAAATCAACACGCTATCTCCATTGAATCTGGAGATATTGTGGTTTACATGAACTTTCGTGCAGATAGAGCGCGAGCGCTTTCTTATGCCATGACTGAGCCTCTTTTCGATGGATTTTCACGCGGTAACTATCCAACGCTGGGAGAGTTTGTCAGTCTTACTGAATATGATAAAAATCTAAAAACCAGCGTCGTATTCAAACCGCAAATACATCGAAATGTGTTAGGCGAATATTTACAAAATCAACATTTAACACAGTTGCACTTGGCAGAAACAGAAAAATATGCTCATGTCACTTTTTTCTTTAACGGCGGTATTGAAGCCCCCTTTCAAGGTGAAGAGCGAATTTTAATTCCTTCCCCTAAAGTTGCAACATACGATTTAAAACCAGAAATGAGCGCCTTTGAGGTGACTGAGGCACTAGTTGAAAATATCCTAGAGAAAAAATTTGATTTTATAGTTTGTAACTATGCCAATGCAGACATGGTAGGACACACCGGAAATTTTGCTGCGGCTAAAAAGGCCATTGAAACATTAGATCAATGCCTGCATAAGGTCATTGATGCCTTGGAATCAGCAGGGGGAGAAGCCTTAATCACCTCTGATCATGGCAATGCCGAATGCATGCAAGATAATGAAACAGGTCAAGCCCATACAGCTCATACCACCAATTTAGTCCCTTTAATCTATATTGGTAAACAAAAAGTTCATTTTAAAAAAGGCATTGGCACATTATCTAATGTTGCACCGACATTGTTATCTCTTATGCACCTTGAAAAACCCATCGAGATGACTGGAGATTCATTGTTAGAATCATAAGGCCCCTCGTATTTTGTGAGATAGTTATTGTATAAAGGGATGAAGCATTTGGTTCGTCATTGTGAGCTGAGCAAAGCAATCCAAGATTCAGATAGCACCAATGGATTGCTTTGCTCAGCTCGCAATGGCACAACTAAGTGCTAAAAACCAATAATTTTTATGTAACAATCTCTCGCAAATAAAGAGAAAACAAATATTTTCGCAAGTATTACCGCCAAAGGAGCATGGCATAATGATGATGAAAAAAACAAACCGTCCTTTTCTGGTCAGTGCCTTCCTCCTTTGTGTGACAATCCCTTGGGATTGTTTTGCCTCTGAAAAAGAAGATCCTGCTAAAGTAAAAAAAGCACTTCTCAAAGTGCAAAATCAAATGCAAAAACTGGAGAAGAGTATCTATCAAAGTAAAAGTGAAGAAAAAGCCTTAACCCAACAACTTGCCCTTTTAGATAAAGAAATTGGTGAACGCTCTGAAAATTTGCGCACCTCTCAACATAAAATGTCACAGCACGTCGAGTCATTAACCCATTTGCAACGAGAAGAGAAACAGCTCCAAAAAACAAGCCTTGCACAACAACAAGCGTTGGCCAAACTGTTAGAAGCAACCTTTCAACATTATCGAAAGGAAAAGTTTCAACTTTTGTTTGAGCAACAAGAATGGTCAACCTTGGCAAGAATCAATCAATATTATCAATTTTTTTATAACGCACGTGCAGCACAAATTAATGAATTACAAAACCATCTTAAACGAATTCAACTGCTGCAAGAACAAATTGGCCAAGAACAACAAGAGATGCAAACTTTGACCCAAAAATTGCAATCTGAACAATCTGAACTCCAAGATAAAAAAGACAAAAGAAAAACGGTTTTGGCTAACCTTGCTAAACAGCTTAGTAGTGATCAAGAACAACTTTCTCAATTGCAACAGCAAGAACAACATCTTGAACAAATATTTAAGGCTCTACAAAAAAAATTAACAACCACGCCTACCTACATCGAGCCTGCACAAGATTTTGCGAAAATGAAACACCAACTTTCATTCCCTATCCAAGAATCTGGCGCAAAGCTTACCCCTTTACCTAATCAAAAGAAGGATAATGCTAAGAAATCCTATATCAAAGCAGAAACTGGCACACCTGTTACCACGATTTTTCCTGGCAGGGTTGTATTTGCAGAATGGCTACGTGGATTAGGCTTACTGATCATTGTTGATCACGGTAATGGTTATATGAGTTTATATGGCAATAATCAGAAGCTGTACAAAGGTCTAGGAGATTGGGTAAATCAAGGAGAAATGATTGCACGAGTGGGACAAAGCGGCGGACATGCAGAACCCGGTTTATACTTTGAGATAAGAAAAGATGGAGATGCTCTTGATCCTAATCCCTGGTTCAAGCAAGGGTAGGGTATTAGAGATACTCATAGCAGTCGATTTTTAGGCTAGGCACCCAGTCGCAGCAGTGAATGCCATGACTGTTGTGATGGGCGAAGGTAACAATCTACCTAAGCCTTAAAGGTTAGCACTAAGACCCACCGAAACTATTGCGAAGGCGGGCGCCTAAAATTCGAATGCAAAGAGTATATTCAAAAGTAATCCACTGGACGAATTTCAAGGATGATCCGCAGCAGCCAGCGTAGCTTGCGCTGTTGCTCTGATAGAAAAGGATAATGTATGAGTCCACATACATACCGCCGCCCCGTGCTTAAATCATTGTTTTTGTTTTTAGCCTTACAGGCGGGAGTTTATACACATCCTCTTGGTGCACAAGAAAAAAGTCTGGCTGAAACATTACCCTTAGATGATCTTCAACGGTTCACATCTGTCGTTGAACAAATTCGTAAATATTACGTTAAACCAGTAGAAGATAAAGAATTATTTGAAAATGCCATCCGAGGCATGTTATCAGGACTGGATCCTCACTCATCTTATTTAGATCCTAGTGAATTTTCTGATCTACGCGCTAATACCTCTGGTAAATTCGGTGGACTAGGTATTGAAGTCACGATGGAAGATGGTTATGTTCGCGTGATAAGCCCTATTGATGATACGCCTGCCTCGAAAGCTGGACTGAAAGCGGGCGACGTCATCGTGCGCCTAGATGACGCACCTGTCAAAGGAATGACACTAAAAAAAGCAGTAGAGATGATGCGCGGGGAACGCGGTACCAATATTGTCTTAACGGTTGTGCGCAAAGGCGCCACGCAACCTCTTAAGATGAAAGTAACACGTGATATTATTCAAGTGAAAAGCATCCGTTCTAAAGTACTAGATAAAAATTATGGTTATATTCGAATTTCTCAATTCCAAACACATTCTGGGGAAGATTTAGTCGAAGCAATCAATCAATTAAAGAAAGAAACTAATAACTCACTGAGAGGACTTATTTTAGATTTACGAAATAATCCTGGTGGGATCCTGGAGTCTTCTGTAAAAGTGTCGGATGCCTTCCTAGATAAATCCAAACTTAAATATAACGGCCTTATTGTTTATACAGAGGGACGACTTCCTGGCTCAGAAATCAAAGAGATGGCACATGAAGGAGATGTTCTTAATGGTGCCCCCATTATTACTTTAATCAATAGTGGCTCAGCATCGGCCTCTGAAATTGTTGCTGGTGCCCTACAAGATCACAAACGTGCTTTAATTGTCGGTACCCAATCTTTTGGAAAGGGATCTGTGCAAACCGTCTTGCCTTTGAAAGATAATTATGGGTTAAAATTAACCACAGCACTTTATTTTACCCCTTCAGGACGCTCGATTCAGGCTAAAGGGATCACCCCAGATATTGAAATCCCTGATCTCAAAATTCCAGAGCCCAAGCAAGATGAAAATGAAAACTGGATCAATATCCGAGAAATTGATTTGGAAGGACATCTTGATAACGGAACGCCGTCTGCAGAAAAGGCTGATGATAAATCCGCTAAATCATCTAAAGCTGAAGCTGATAATAGACCGTTGTTAAATCAAGACTACCAGCTAAATGAAGCACTTAATCTTCTTAAAGGTCTCGTGCTGACAAGTCCTGAAATTAAGAGCAAGGTTGCTACTTCTAAAAATCCCAAAGCGAAATTAATACTAGAAGAGACAGCTGGCAATTAATTTTAACATGCCCTCTTCTCCAAAGAGGGCATGCATTAAAATATTACCGTGTATTTGCTCCCCCTCTACGCAATTTTTTTGCTATCATGGACAAAATTTTTAGAGGTCTTAAGTTAAGAAGTAGCCTCTTACATGATCCTAACGCATATTCATCAAGAAATTAAACAAATAGCTAACTTAGAAAAAAGCTTGTTGCTTCGGTTGGTTGTCAGCGGAATTGGCGTTCTATTTCTCACTTGGATTTCAGTGCTAATTCAGTTTGGAAAACCACCTTCTTTTTCTCAGGAGCTTTACTATTGGGCGGGTCTCACCTTAACAACGCCTATACTCTATTTTACAGGTCTGCCTTTTTTGCGTTCTCATATTCCAGGCATTTCCCCCCTTCGTCTTTCGATTGATATCCCTTTAATGGTTGCGCTAATTAGTAGCTATTTTTATTCTCTTTACATTACTCTGCTTTTTTCAGATAACTATGCATATTTTGATTCTATTCTCATGATTGTTTTTATTGTGTATGCAAGCCGTTATTTGGAAGTCTTCTGCCAACGACGCGTCGGTAGGCTAGTAAGAAATTTAAGCAAACTACCTTCCGAGCAAGTCAAAATCATGAAAGCAGATGATCAGTTCCACGCTTCTCAGCTTAAAGATATCAAAGTTGGAGACAAGCTGTATATTTCTCCGGGAGAATGTTTTCCTGTTGATGGGTTCATATGCGACAGCGATACGAGTGTAGATGAATCCATGCTAACAGGCGAGGCTCATGCTATTCCTAAATTTGCCAATGAGAAAGTGCGTGCTGGGACTTATAATCTTGATAAAGCGGTAACTATCCAAGCAACTAGTATTTTTTCAACCTCTTATTTTGGGAAAATTTTAGCTTCAATACAAAGCAAGCATATCAACATTCAGCCGCAACTTCCTTGTGATCATATTGCATTATGGCACCTTCTCATCTCTTTCACCTTAGCAGGTGCCGTTTATTGTTGGTGGTTACCCTTTGATAATGCATACGCTCTATTTTGCGCTATCGGTGTTTTGCTCACAACTTGCCCCTGTGCGATTGCAATTTCCTATCCATTGGTGACAGCAAGCTTGCTTGAAGTCTGTGCAAAAAAAGGGATCCTCATTTCGAATCCTTTAGTTTTTCTAAAATTAGCAGAAGTTGAACAAATCTTATTCGATAAAACAGGGACACTCACGGAAGGCAATTTAGTCGTTAATGAAGTGGAATATTGTAATCAAGCAGAAAAGAAGGAAGTTTTACCACTCATTGCTGTGATTGAAAAAAATACGCATCACCCTATTGCTCATGCTATTGTGCAATATGCCATACAACAATTTGTACAATTGCCCGATATCGAAATCCACCGCTTATGTGTTTTCCCAGGTAATGGTATCAGAGCTATGGTAGAAGGAAAATTTATCCTCATCGGCTCAGCAAGATGGTTAAGAAAGAATGGCATTTTTGTCCCAACTGATGTTATTGAGGCCGAAGAAGAACCTTCACACCGTGATCATATTTTTGTTCACTGCGCTATTGGCGGGATTGAGGTTGCTCGGATTCAGCTAAAAGATAAGTTACGTCAGGATGCATCGGATGTTGTACGTTTTCTTAGACAACGTAACATTGAAATGCGCGTTCTAAGTGGTGATAGACCTGTTATCGTGAATGCGATTGCAAAACAACTAGGTGCAATTGCAGCTACAGCGCAAGCACTTCCGCAGGAAAAAGAAGCTCAAGTTGCATCACTACAAGATCAAGGATACGTCACTGCAATGGTAGGCGATGGTCTTAATGATGCACCTGCTTTAAAAAGAGCCGATATTGGCATTGCGATTGGTGCAAGCAACCCAATCTCGGTGCTATGTGCAGATATTACACTACAGAACCCTGGGCTAAAGCTTATTCCAGAATGTTTTCTTTTGAGTATAAAAGCACGGAAAATTCTAAAGCAAAACTATACATTGGCATTGGCTTTTAACTTAATCATGCTTCCTTTTGCAGCGTTTGGACAACTCAGTACCCTTATCATGCTAATAGGAATATGTTTAAGCACCTTAATGGTCATGGCAAATGCCGCGCGCCTTAAATTTACCTCTTCTGTATCTTCCAAAGCTTCTCATACTGTTTAAATATCTTACTCTGCTTTCTTGAAACCACTGTTGTATTTACGCTAAACGCGAGTGTTTCTTGCAGAATTTGCTTTAAAAATCAAAACACTCCCGATCTCAGCATTTTACGGTAGTGCTTATACTCCACCTTGTGATATGTTAGAATTAAAACTAAATATATTGAGGCTAGCATATGGCTCCTTTGTCACGGTTAGAAGAACCTTTAGAAAGTGACTACCACGCACGTCTTGAAAAGCTTCTTACAGGCCAAGAATTTGCTAACCTCACGACGAGCCCAACCTTTTTATCCCTACAAATTCTAAAACAACTCGGTATAGATATTGCTCGCAATATCATGAGACGAGAGGCCTTCGAGCAACTTGGTTTAACTGAAGCTACAGAGGAAAAACTCAAAAGCGAAGACATAGATCAAGACAAGCTCAAAGAAATTATCATTCGTGAACAAGAAAAACTAAAAAAATTATTTGGTGGACCTTCCATTTTATTACGCTTGCAACAGAAATTAGTGAATGCATTATTAGCACTTTATCATTTAATTGGCTTAGGTGCTGCCACACCAGAAGAAATTCATCGATTAATTATTAAAATTGCTGCTTTACATCGTGAAATTGAAGTAACGGCACAGCAAATTGAAATAGAACAAAGACTATATGCAGAACAAGAACAAAAACGTGAACAACAAATAGAAACCCAATTCCTAGAAAGAATAGCTGAAAAAGAAAAGACCAAAGAAGACAAGGATCATGTCTCAGATGCTGTACAAGAATTAGGAGATGCGGTTTCAACTATTTTGGCAACTCCCAATGCACAAAATGCACAAAATGCACAAAATGCACAAAATGCACAAAATGCACAAAATGCACAAAATGCACAAAATGCACAAAATGCACAAAATGCACAAAATGCACAAAATGCACAAAATGCACAAAATGCTATATTAACAGAAAGTGCTGCCATTGTTCAGCATAAAACGGCCGCCCCACAACAAGGAAAGGCGACATCAACACAACAATCCATCCATCCTAGCAGACATTATGCCTCTCTTCCTTTGGAGTTTATTTTACACAGGAAGAATTCTTTATCGAACTTTCCTTATAATAATGAAACCGTCCCATTACAATTTGAAGCTAAGGCAGATACCATTAGCAATCAACTCCACCTTACTGAAACTAAAAGCAAAGACGGACATCTATTCACTTTTAGACACGAAAGTAACCCTGAACACGTCTATCATGTAAACTTTAAAAAAGATGGCGTTCATTTTTCGACGCAAAGCGCCGATAGTGAAAGCTTGTACATATTAGAGCGGATTATTAAAGCCCTTAATAGTTCAGTGGAAGCATTAGAGCTTAATACAGATTGGAAAATCCACGCCAAAGATATGACCACAGGGTTCAAAGCACTGACAGTATTAACTAATTGCGGTGCAAATTTAGATAATCTGGCTGAAATCCATCTTGAAGAAGCTATCCCTGTCAAACCCTCTGAAATTGCCACGGCTAAAAAGGAAATCAAAGCCCATGCAGAATCTAAAGATCCTAAGTCTGTAGCGTATTCCAATGAAGAACCTCTTATTAAAGATCCTACAAAACCACGAGGAAGTTAGTCTTTAATGTATATTCACTGCTAATTTGCTTTCTCTATTTTTCGTTTATCTCATAAGTTATTTATTTCATCGACTTACTATGTTAGGATAGCCTCTCGTTTCGTCCTTTCGTCTGAAATAAGTGCTTGCAATCATGAGTTCAATTCTATTTACACCGAAGGTATTCCCGCAAGGAAATGCTAGAGAATTTTTCGATAGAGATAGTCTAGATGAAGACTCTTTATCATCACTGATTGCAAAAGAAGAGAAAAAACTCAACATCATGGCGGGACAATTCTCGGGCAATTATTCTTTACTCCATTTACAACAAAAATTAATTCATGCACTCAATACGCTTTTAGGATTAGTTGCCAACCCTGCATCATCACTACAAGAAATTCAAGTTTTCTTAACAAAAATACTCAGCTTATATCAAGAAATCGATCATAAAATCTCAGCGGCGGAAAGAGAGCAACGCTTATTAGAAGCATCCATGTTAAGCCAAAGCAAACTAATTGAACAAATACTCATCGCTGCTGATGAAAATGTTGAAAACAAAAAGCGGCAACATCAATATGCTGCTATCGAAGAAATGAAGAAACAACACGCTTTAGCCGCAGCAAAACTTGCCGCTCTGCAATACCAAGCAGCACTTGCTGCAAAACAATACGCCGAGCAACAAGCAGAGAGCGCTCAAAGAATTAGAACCATTGTAGAAAAAATTGTAAAAGATAATATTTTAAAATTACAATCAAAACGACTTTTGTCGCTATTAGAAAACCTGCCGAGATTAGCTCCATATTCTTGTGCAGCCTCAAGTTATTTCTGGCATCAATCCCATGCAGCGTCTGAACGACATACTATCACAATAAAAAATCCTTCAGCTTTGCACTCCATTTCCTTAAAACAAGAAGCAACGCTACATGCTTATGCACGCAATCAAGGCTTTTTGTGTGAAACGCATGGAAAGATCGGGCTTACATTTTCACAAAACAATACACCTCAAATTCAAATTGTATTTCAGGGCGAAAATGTCCATATTACAATGAATTCTCTTCACCTTGACAATTTGCGTCTGTTGGAAAAAGTACTTGAGGCTTTCCGCCAAGAACCAAAATTAAATTCTCGCTTAAGGCCCACTCTTAAATTTTAATGGTTTGCCTTCGTTTAAAGGCACATAGTCATCAATAATATTCCAAGATGGCGGACAAAAGTTGATTCGCCACTCCCGTCTTTGTTCATGGCTATTCATACTATTTTTCAATGGCAAATAAGAATTTGATACGACTATAGATCCCTCCTCTCTCACCGTCAATAACTGAAAATCCTCTACTAAAGTTGCCATTAAATCATCATTCAACATTTGCGAAGAAATAAGCGTGGGTTTTAATTCAATAAAACAAGATGCTGATAAAATTGATGTCTCCAGCAAGGACTGTGGCGCTGTTGCTTCTTGCGCAACAGCACCAAAATGCTGATAAATGGGGATCTTAGCTTGAGCCCCCCACAATTGTTGGCTCCACCAATTCCCTATAAAAGCTGCAAAGCTTTTGGTACTACCTTCAGCTAGCCACCAAGCAGGCAAAGCGAGCCAACCTGGAGGACCGGAGATAAAAACTAATGTCGTTGTAGCAGCGGCACTTCCAAGGGTTGCAAATGTACCACTTACAATATCTTGTGGCGTGACGTCCGTCACATAAGCTTTCGCTTCATCTGAAAAAGTAACTACAATTGCTTTTGTTTTTCTCCAAAGAGTAGTGGGTTGTTTCTGCTTAGCGGTGGGCGCTTCAATATGAATAAAATCTGCCAACTCAGACAAAAATGGTGCCTCATTTGATATAGCTCCCAAAGAAGTTGGCGGTTGTTTTACCATCCATTGACCGGCATATTTGGCCAATCCTCCCGTTAATGCAGTTGTCACCCATTTTAGAGGCAGATATAGAGGTTTTGCTCCTAATACAGCATCCAATCCATTTATAACAAGCGTTACTCCTACTCGTTTTGAAGTGCTACCAACAAAACCTTCTAAAGAAAGTTGGGCTAAATATTTTTCTAATAAAGAAATAGATTGTGTAAGATCGACAGGTTGTCCACTCTGTTTTTTATCCAGACAAGCGGAATCTAACATATAAAGATCTCCAATTCCTTTTGAATTCTTATTGCAGTTTATATTTAAAACGCACTGAGGGAAAAGATAACCCTCAACAAGAAACGGAATAAGAAAGCAAAGAGCAGGATCTTCTGTTACAAGCGAAACACCACCCCCATCCCGCTAAATTTTGTGTAGACAGATAGCGGTATAGGGGGTTACACGAAGGTAAAGAAAGATTTAGAAAGAAGAGGCTTCTATTATATCCTGATCTTGCGCAAGCATATTTTGGCGTAACTTATCAATAGCAGCTTTTTCTAACTGACGAATACGCTCCAAGGAAACTTGATATTTTTCTGCCAAATCTTTTAATGAGGTTTTTTCATCCCCTAACCAGCGCTTCGAAACAATATCTAAGCTTCTTGCATCGAGTTTTTGCAATGCAGTCTGAAGATTACTTTGTGCACTATCTTCCCAGTTATTATGCGTGATGACAACAGCGGGATCACTTTCAACTGGCGCAGGTAAATAGTGCGCTGCTGATAAAGACGTATTATCATCATCATGCGTTGCAAAATGATCAAAAGAATCATCACGTGCATTCAAGCGCGTTTCCATCTCCATGACATCCGCGGCGCTAACACCTAAATCCTTGGCAACGGCCTGCACTTCCTCTGCTGAAAACCAGCCTAAGCGCTGTTTTGCTTGGCGTAAATTAAAAAACAACTTACGTTGCGCTTTAGTGGTTGCAACCTTAACGATTCGCCAATTACGGATAACAAACTCATGAATTTCGGATTTGATCCAATGCACTGCAAATGAGACTAAGCGAACCTCTTTTGTCGGATCAAAACGCTTTACTGCTTTCATCAACCCAATGGTGCCTTCTTGGATGAGATCCGCCAAGGCTAATCCGTAACCACTGTACATGCGTGCAACACGAACAACATAGCGTAAATGGGAAAGAACGAGTCTTTGTGCTGCATATAATTCACCCTTTTCCTGAAACCGCTTTGCAAGTTCAAATTCTTCCTCTGCACTCAATAAAGGGATGGCATTTACTCGTTGTAGATAAGCTTGTAACCCATCAGCTGCGACTGGCAGGGTATTTGGTATCGTTTGTAATGCTTTAGTGTTCATTTTATTTTAGCGACCTCTCAACTCGCTTTTTTTATTTTAGCACTCTACCACGAAGAGTGCTACATCATAATTTTCATATAAATCAATAGGTTATAAAATATCTTTACTTATTATCAGATTTTTTTAGCCAAAAAAAGTGCAAATACAAATTACTTTCTCATCCTTTGATTGTATGGCACCCCTCACTTATCCCCAACGCTTTCTATCTTGTTCTGATGTCATTTTATCTTACGATCTCATTAAGCAAACTTTCTTTGTATTGGTTATACTCTCAAAAAGAAGAAGATAAGATCAAAATATGCTGAGTGAAATAACCAGGGAGTGACTATGACCTATTTCATTGTTGAAGCCCCTTACGACAAATGCTTTGATATCTTTTTTCAAAATGAATTAGGATACCCTAACTTTTATCGCATGACTGAGCTGCTTTCTGGCGAAGAAAAATATGACAATCTCACTTTAGTCGCTCCTTATCCTACCAAAGAGCCTACGATCCTGGATAAGATTACCGAACGGGTGAACAACTTAGGAATGAGTTGTGTACAATTTGGTGATGATCTAGAAACAGCCTTCTCCTTTGATATGGAAGGAAAGATGCAAATCCATCCACAATTTAAACAAGCTTTGCATCATGCAGTTACTGAATTTTTGGATACACGGCCAAGGCTAAGACCCTAAAAAACCATTTAGCTAAGAAAATTGGCCGCTTATCGTTCAAGCTTTGCTATTACTTGCAGGTCCCTCGAATAGAAGTTAGTCTTCGCTCTAACTAAACGACTATTCGTAGGTACACCCAATGACTCAACCAATCGAACAAATTGCTGCAATTTTCGCTCAACAACTTTGGCATCACAGTGGACGCACACTTGGCCATTTAGGTCTTCTATATACAGCAGATAAAGCTATTGATAAGCTTGAAGGAAAACAAAGCGGCTTTCTTTCTTGGATAAATCCTTTTCCAAAATTAAAAAAAGCTGGTACCTGGTTGGGACTCGAAGGGGCAGCACATGCCGTACCGCAAATCAGTCAAACCTGGGACAAAGGGGCTCCTATTGCTGAAAAATTCTTTACTCCCATCATTGAATCAATGATCCGCACACCGCTGCAATTTTTAGCGGATAATGGATTTATAACCATTAATAATCCTACCTCAAGCAGCTGGACCAATTATCTTAATCCCGTGACATTGACAAGAACCTTGATCTCCAACACAACAGATCTCATTACTTCGCCATTCCATGCTATTTTTAATGGCTCAGAGCCAGTTACCCCTATACATCCTGCTTATCAATGGGCAGATACCAACGCACCACAGATAGGTCGATTTATTGCTAATGGTATAGAAAGTAGTTTTGATTACACAGGAAAAATGATTCAGTTTCCCGGTAACGTGATCCAAGCCATTTCAAACGCAACAGGCTTGCCTTACCCAGTTGTACTTGCCGGCACCATAGGAATAAGCCTTATGGCTTATCAATCATTAAGAGGATGGACTACATCTGTAACTACCGTTCAAAGCGTAAAAATAGGTGATATGAATAATAAAGCAGAAGCCAATATGGGCGGTGTGCATATTCATCTTGCTCCCCAATATGACGCAGCAAAACAGAAAAAAGACGACGCAATTACTCCACAAGTTCCCGTCGTTTTTATACAGCCTCCGGTTGAAGGCAAGAAAACCCTCACCTCACCTTCACAATAAATGATAACCCAAGAAGCGATTAAAATTATCGCTTCTTGGGTTGTGTAATCTCTTCAAAAAGTTTGAATTTAGTTTTGAGCGGCTTTTTATAGCGTACTTTGAGACGTTTGATATTAAATGGCACGAGTAGCATATTCTCTAACGTTTGATATTTAGGATCCTGATAGTCTTCTAAGCCCATGGTGAACTTTCTTTCGCCCGCAGTAGACACCAGGGTATAAGAATCAAACATCTTATCCCACCAACTGAAACAAAAGCCATAATTACTATTGGTTTCTGGCGAATAATCCGAATGATGAATACGATGCATTCCTGGCGTGATGATGACTTTACGTAACAGCCTTTCTACACGACGCGGTAAACATACATTCACATGCACAAACATCGTCATGGCATTCAGTATTACTTCAAAGAAGAATACTGCTAGCGCAGGCACACCAACAAAGGCTACCCCCAGCATTTTCACTCCCATTGAAATAATTTCTTCCAAGGGATGGAATCGCACTCCTGTGCTCACATCAATTTGTCTATCCATGTGGTGGACACGATGGATGCGCCACAACCATTGATATTTATGAAACAAACGATGCTGCATGTACATAATCAAATCCATCGCAATAAAGCCAAAGATAACCTGCGCTGCATAAGGGAAATGGGATAATAAACCCATACCTTTTTGTTCTACACGCACAGCAACTGTTATCAAGAAAACAGGAAAAAGCACACGCAATATAATTTTAGACAAGCAAGTTAAAGAAAGATGACGCATCCAGCGTGTTTTGCGGGCAATAAGCCAAGGCCTCCAAGCATAAAAGGTTTCCCAGGCGGCAAGCATACTAAAAACACATAAAAAGATCAGGATTCTACACCATACCTGATTTTGTATTAACCATTGTTCCATACAGGCATTTCTCTTTGAGGGCTTATAGAATAGTCTAAGGTATATGACCTATTAAAGGAAATGTATTCATTACTTTAAAGTTAGATCATCATACTAATACACTCTTTTTCTTTACTCACCTTAAGTGCTTTTCACAGGATGAGAGAGTTTGGTGCCTTGTCATTTTTTCACCTGCATATTTTGCAACATGTTCTACACTATGAGAACCCGTCAAAAAAAGAAGGTGTTAAATGTCAAGCAATGTGTCTCCAAAACCGGTTGATCCTATCAGACCGATGATCGTGAAAATAATCGCAAGCACCATGCTCGTTAGCATCATGTGCCTCATCGTTGTAATGACAAAGTTGCTCACATTATCACAAACAATTGAGGTAGGAATATCTACCTTGGCGGTCATTATCAGTTTTATTTGTACAAGATATATCTATTTAGAGCATCAATACTGTTACCAAAAAGAACAAGCATTAAAACAAGCTTTGATTGATCAAATTTCGGCCAGGTTTCCTCAATTAGACAAAAAGAAATGTGTTGCTGAATACATTGAGCAAACGATAGAAAGTCATAGCAATGCGCAAATACGAATTGAAACACTACTTCATTATCAAAAAGATAGCAAAGCATTTATCCGTTTTATTGATGGGCTTATGCAAGAGCAAGAAGATTTAAAGGTGTTGGAAACCCTAGGGTTACGCTGGCAAACACGCGCAAGCACACCGTATCCATCGATGAAAAAACATCACTACCTAGCCTAATTTGCCGCCCTCAAAAAAACCCACCTTTTCTTCATTTCTTTGCTAAAGGGGTGGGTTTAGGTGCCATTTTTTGGTAATTTGCTGCTTTAGTTTTTTTATGGGCAACATACTATGAGTCAATCGGCACACTTTCCCCTGACACGATTACGTCGTTTGCGCTTAAATGAATTTTCACGTCAACTAGTACAAGAAACGCACTTACGAGTGACCGATCTCATTCAACCTTTTTTTATTAGTGAAGGTAAATCGAGGCGCGAAGCCATTGCTTCCATGCCAGGCATTGAGCGTATGACTATCGATGAACTGCTCAAGGAAGCTGCCGAATTGGTAGATTTAGGTGTCCCTGCCATTGCCCTCTTCCCTCAAGTGCCGATGGATAAAAAATCTCTCGATGCCAAAGAAGCCTATAATGAACAAGGCTTAGTGCAGCAAGCAGCCCGTGCTTTAAAAGCAGATTTTCCGCAATTGGGCGTTATTATTGACATTGCACTCGATCCTTTTACCACGCACGGTCACGATGGCTTAGTAAACGAACAGGGTGAAATCCTTAACGACGCAACAAATGAAGTCTTAGTGCAGCAAGCACTAAGCCTTGCTAAAGCTGGCGCAGATATGGTGGCTCCCTCTGATATGATGGACGGGCGCATCGGCGTTATTCGCCAAGCATTGGAGTCTGCAGGGTTTTCCAACACTGGAATATTAGCCTACGCCGCTAAATACGCTTCTCACTTCTATGGTCCCTTTCGAGATGCTGTGGGCTCAAAAGCCAACCTAGGAAAAGGGAGTAAAAAAACCTATCAAATGGACCCTGCCAATACGAACGAAGCATTAAGAGAAGTGGCACTGGATATTCAAGAAGGTGCTGACATTGTGATGGTAAAACCTGGACAGCCTTACTTAGACATTGTATGGCGCGTGAAACAAACTTTTGGCGTACCCACCTTTGTTTATCAAGTCAGCGGTGAATATGCCATGCATATAGCGGCCATTGAAAAAGGATGGCTCAATGAAAATGTGATTAAAGAATCTTTACTCGGCATGAAGCGTGCGGGCGCAGATGCTATTTTTACTTATTTCGCCAAACGCGTTGCAAAAGATCTGCAAAAATAAGGCTTGTTGCGCAATTACACCTAATGTTTTTGCGCAACTGTCATTCCTTTAAAAAAGTAATTATAATAACTAATGTATCTTTAGAACCATGACATTTAGAGATTCCCTTGCTAGCATATGAACTGTCAATTCATGGGTAAGACCCCGGATCTATCACTTCTCATCAAGTAAGTGACACTTTTCAGTGCTTACCCCCTAGCATATCAATGTGGAGAAAAAACCCATTATGAGTAACCAAGACATCGTTGCTGTTACCGACGATAATTTCGAAAACGAAGTGATGAATGCCCAACTCCCTGTTTTGCTCGATTTTTGGGCAGCCTGGTGCGGTCCCTGCAAAATGATTGCTCCTATTCTGGATGAAATTGCAACCTCTTATCAGGGTCGCTTAAAGGTGGCTAAGATTAATATTGACGATAACACCTTAACCCCACAAAAATTTGGGGTTCGCGGTATTCCAACCTTAATGTTATTTAAAAATGGCGAGCTAGAATCAACGAAAGTGGGTGCTTTGTCCAAATCACAGTTAACTGCCTTTCTAGATAGTCATCTATAATATATTTTAGGTAACGATTATGTATGCTAGAGGCCAAGACTTATCCAATCCTCTAGCATCGATAAAAAAAGTTTGATAGGATGCGGGGAATTGGGTGGTACAAGTGTTCACTAACTTCAACCCAATCATTGCACAGCGCCGCGTTTAAGATCGTTCCCCTTAATAGGAAAAGTGACAAAACAAAGTGCAAGCAAGTACCTCGTTTAATCAAACACAATTACCCCTTCATGTTAATTAATAAGCACGGATATGAACCTTTCGGAATTAAAAAATAAACCAGCCGCTGAGCTATCTGATATGGCCCTCGCATTAGGGGTCGAAAACGTCGCACGCTTGCGTAAGCAAGATTTAATTTTTGGGATCTTAAAAGCCCACGCAAAAAGTGGCGAGGACATCTATGGTGATGGTGTACTCGAACTGCTTCAAGATGGCTTTGGGTTCTTGCGTTCTTCACGAACCTCTTATTTGCCAGGGCCTGATGATATCTATGTCTCTCCCAGTCAGATTCGACGTTTCGGATTGCGCACCGGCGATACTGTTTCCGGTAAAATTCGTCCTCCCAAAGACGGCGAGCGTTATTTTGCATTACTGAAAGTTAATGAAATTAATTATGAAAGCCCAGAATTAGGCCGAAATAAGCTGCTTTTCGAAAACCTTACTCCTTTACATGCAGAATCTCGATTAAAAATGGAAGTGGGGAATGGCAGCACAGAGGATATTACGGCTCGAATTATTGATTTGGTCTCTCCCATTGGTAAGGGGCAGCGCGGTTTAATTGTTTCTCCTCCAAAAGCAGGGAAAACAATGATGCTGCAAAATATTGCACATTCGATTACGACAAATCATCCTGAATGTAAACTTATCGTCCTTTTGATTGATGAGCGCCCAGAAGAAGTGACAGAAATGGAGCGATCTGTACAAGGCGAAGTGATTGCTAGTACTTTTGACGAACCACCAAACCGTCACGTTCAAGTAGCAGAAATGGTGATCGAAAAAGCAAAACGCTTGGTCGAGCATCGAATGGATGTTGTCATCTTATTAGATTCTATTACACGTTTAGCACGAGCTTATAACACCACCATTCCTCATTCAGGAAAGGTACTCACAGGTGGTGTGGATGCCGCAGCTCTTCAACGTCCTAAACGATTCTTTGGCGCAGCGAGAAATGTCGAAGAAGGCGGAAGTTTAACCATCATCGCAACAGCCCTTATTGATACGGGCTCAAAAATGGATGAAGTTATTTACGAAGAATTCAAAGGCACCGGGAATATGGAGCTGCATTTAGACAGACGGATCTCAGAAAAACGTGTGTACCCATCTATCAATATTAATCGTTCCGGTACACGACGTGAAGAAAAACTCACTTCCCCTGATGAACTTCAAAAAATGTGGATTCTACGTAAGTTACTACATCCTATGGATGAATTGGCTGCTATTGAATTCCTCATCGAAAGGTTAAAGAGCTCGATGACAAATGAAGAATTTTTTGAAGCCATGAAACGATCTTAAGATAGACAAACACAGCGACGCCTTTGGCGTCGCTTCTTTTATGAAATATATAGATTTACGCGATTTTCTTACCTTTCTTGAAACGCAAGGCGCATTAAAGCGTGTCTCTTGTGAGATCGATCCCTATTTAGAAATGACAGAAATTTGCGATCGTGTTTTAAAATCGAATGGTCCGGCCATTCTTTTTGAATCTCCTAAAAATTCACGTATTCCAGTACTTGCTAATTTATTTGGCACCGTTGAGCGTGTTGCCCAAGCAATGGGGCGCAATTCCATCGCTGAGCTTCGTGAAATTGGCAAATTCCTGGCTCTACTAAAGGAGCCAGAGCCGCCAAAAGGATTTATGGATGCTTTGAAACAACTACCCTTGTACAAACAAATCCTGACAATGGCGCCAGCAAAAGTGGCCAAGGGGAAGGCGGTATGCCAAACGCTTAAGCTTCAAGGCAACGAAATAGATTTAGGCATGCTTCCTATTCAAACATGTTGGCCAGATGACGCCGCGCCTTTAATTACATGGGGCTTGGTGGTAACACGAGGTCCTGAAAAACCCAGACAAAATCTTGGCATTTATCGCCAACAAGTGATTGATAAAAATAAAGTGATCATGCGATGGCTTGCCCATCGTGGTGGTGCATTAGATTATGCAAAATGGTGCCAACTTTATCCCGATAAACCATTTCCCATTGCTGTTGCACTTGGCGCAGATCCTGCCACGATTCTTAGCGCGGTGACCCCTATTCCAGACAGCTTATCAGAATATGCTTTCGCAGGATTGCTACGCGGCACAAAAACATCACTAGTGCCTTGTTTAACAAACGATTTAGAAGTACCTGCAACAGCTGAAATCATTTTAGAAGGATATATTTATCCCAATGAAACTGCTTTAGAAGGTCCTTTTGGTGATCATACCGGGTACTATAACGAAGTAGAGCGCTTCCCTGTGATGACCATTGAAGCCATCACCATGCGTGATAACCCTATTTACCATAGCACTTATACTGGACGACCTCCTGATGAACCTGCAATATTAGGCGTTGCACTAAATGAAGTTTTTGTCCCCCTTTTGCAAAAACAATTTCCTGAAATTGTTGATTTTTATTTGCCGCCGGAAGGATGTTCTTATCGAATGGCCGTGGTCACCATTAAAAAAGAATATCCAGGGCATGCCAAACGTATTATGTTCGGCGTTTGGTCTTTTTTACGTCAATTTATGTATACCAAATTTGTCATTGTGCTTGATGATGATATCGATGCACGAAACTGGCAAGATGTGATCTGGGCAATTACCACTCGAATGGATCCCTCACGAGATACGGTATTGTTAGAGAATACCCCTATAGATTATCTTGATTTCGCTTCTCCTGTTTCCGGCTTAGGTAGCAAAATGGGACTAGATGCGACCACTAAGTTTGCAGGTGAAACATCCAGAGAATGGGGCCGCGCTATTCAACAAGATCCGCTGATCAAAACACGTATAGACGAACTATGGCCTTTGCTTAATTTATGAAAACAACCCATGACTGAATTTACTTATATTTGCACTGATATCAAACACTATAGCCATGATATAAGCTTGCTCAGCCTACACCCGGCAACAGATAAAAAAATAATCTATCGTGCAGGCCAGTATGTTGAAATGGTTATATCGAACAACATGATCATACCACTGTCTATTGCTAATATGCCTACAGCTGAGGGACGAATCGAATTTCATCTACGTCATGATCAAAAGCACCCACAAGCACAGCATGTCATTTCGCAACTTTCTATTAATACGGCGGTACATCTTCGTGGTCCCTTTGGTCGTACGACGTTAGCTAGTGCAGATAGCACCAAGCGTCTTCTCTTTTTAGCTGGAGGAACAGGTTTCGCACCTATTAAGGCATTGCTCGAAGAAGCATTATTCACCCAACAACAGAATGATCCACTTTACTTATATTGGGGGATCCGCAAACCACAAGACAGTTATCAAGAAAAACTATTGCTCGAGTGGCAACAAAAATTTCCTCATTTCCGCTATACGCTCGTATTATCAGAGCCTCAGCAGTTTCCTCACTGGCAAGGCCCTTCGGGGTTGGTTCATGAATATCTGACGAAAGAACACTCCCACTTGATAGATTATTACATCTACGCAAGCGGACCATACGAAATGATAAAAGCAGCGCAAAATCATTTCCGTCAACAAGGATTGGCTGGTAATCAACTCATCTCAGATATGCTTTGATTAGCGTCTTTTATTGCCAGGGATCCCATTTCGTTTGGTTGTTACTTTAATTTTACCTGTTGGTACAGAATCCATATCCTGTGCTTGATCATCTAACTCTTCATCGACAACAACAACTTCCTTGGTTGTTTGCTGTCCTTTTGCCTTCTGCGGCCCTTTCAATGCCAGTTTATGATGTTGATATGATGGTTGCCATCCTTGAGAAAATTCAATCTCACTCAGAGAAAAAAACAATCTAGCGATATGTAACCGAAATTGAGTGTAATCGCAGAAAAGATGGGCAAAGTCCTCATAATGTCCTAAGCAATAATTATTACGGTATTCTGGTAATAAATAATTCTGGCAATATTTCTCTGCCATGTAGCAGATAACAGCGCCACCATCTTTTGAATTAGTTTGTTGTGGAATTTTCACGTTTTTGTGTGAAAAGGTTAAATCTTTTCTTAAGTCATATAGTTTTTGTACTAGACTCTGCCCCAAAACAAGAAGCGGCTCTTGAAATTGCTGCGAATTATACCCATCTAGACATTGAATCAGAAAATGATTCCCTTGCTTTTCAATAGCAAGAAAATACCAATGTCTATTATGACAAATTGGCCAAAAGATAAGGTTGGCCTCTTTTAACCTTTGTCGCTCATCTTTCCATGCCCCTTGAGTTGAGACATTTCTTAGATATAAATTTAAATCAGTCGAGTTTGCGTCTATTGCTATTACTTTCTTATCTGCATAGCGTCGCACAAGATCATGCATAAATTTATTGACTAAACTGCTACCAAGCCATGCATCCTGCTGAGTTCTATCTGGATCAAAGGGCGCAAGCAGCTGTGCTGCCATGTCAGCAATAAATGTTTGTTCGTCTGTTTGTCCACGCATTTTTCGTCTAACTGCTTTAGCAAGTTGAGACTGGCTCATTAAAGTGCGATAAGGGAGCACCCTTAAAAGCTGATCTTCTTCTTCATCTACAGGCTGAAAAAGACCCATGACTTCTTGAGATTTATCACCTTGATCTAAATCTATCGCTTTAAAGATAGGAATAGAAAAGTCTTCCTCTGTATCACTGTTTGAATCTGGTTCCATATCTGAGAGATCACTATCCTCACCAGACTCCGTGCCGGGAGAAGTGGGAGCTGCTAGTCCAAATGCATTCATTAAACCAGCCAATAAACGAACGGGAAAATCTACCATGGCAAATCTCTCACAACCTACTACGCCATTATCTTAGAGTTAGAAAATATACTGATGGATGTTTTGACTGTCAAGCTATTGCCCCCCTAAAACTATGTCTTAAAGAATGCGTTCTGACTTTTTAAGAATTAAGTTGGCATCTTAAAGAATAACAATCGTTAACACCAATTCTTTGCATTTTAATTATAGCAGTGCAATGCATTTTTGTTGCGCAAACACATAAAAAATAGCATATTTAATCAAGAACTACTTCCAATAATTTTCTAAAGTGATCTGTCCTTTTTGCTTAATTCGGTTAATTGTCAAACCTCTTTTTAATAGCAAAGCAACTACCTCATCAATCATTTCAGGATTTCCACATAACATCACTTGTGACGTAAGCGCGGATAAAGTTAATTGGGTCAATGCTTCAAGGTTTCCTGAAAGTAGCAATGTCGTCACGCGTTCGCGATGTGCATGAACAGCATTTTCTCTTGTCACGAGTGGCACCCATAAAAATTGTTGCGGATATTGCTCTTGCCACATTTCAATCAAAGCTTGATGCGTTAATTCATTTGAGTAACGGACGCTATGCACCAACACAATCTTTTCAAAGCGCGACCATGGTTCTTTGGTTTTAAGTAAAGATAAAAAAGGGCCTAACCCTGTTCCTGTGGCAATCAACCACAATATTTTTGCCTCGGGGACGTCAGATAATACAAAACGGCCATGCGCTCTTTCTGCAATGCCGATGCTATCCCCAATAGATAATTGAGGCAAAAAAGGCGTCAGCTCCCCAGCCTTCACTAAGGTATAATAAAATTCTAAAGTGGGATCATCTGGTGCATTGACTAACGAATAAGGTCGAAATAGCTTATAAGTAGGTGCATCAAGGCTTATTTGAATAAATTGGCCTGCTTCAAATGGCAAAATAGATGCCTGAACAAATAAAGAATATAAACCTGGAGCCCATTCATGTTGACCGCAGATTTTACCTTCAACCCACTTCATAACTCATCTTCAGTATATGTTCTAACGGTTTGGTTACTAATCAAAGGGGTAGCAAGTAAAAGTCCCTTTTTATAATATTGTGCACCTACTTCCGGCTTATTCATTTTTTCTAATAAACTTCCAAGCTGAGCATAAGTTTCAGGATGCGGCTCTAGGCTAAGGCTTGCTTCCAAATAACGTTGTGCTTTACCCCATAATTGCTGTTGTTCGCATAAACGACCTAAGGTTAGCAATAATCCTGGGCTTTCAGGATGTTGATTGATCCACGTTTCTGTCATGTTAAGTAATTTTTGTGGTGCAGGATGAGATAAATGCCCATACAAACGGATCAGCTTTTCTTGCCATTCGTGTTTTAATGCAGAGCGCAGGACGAGTTCAGCCTCGGTTGATTTATCTTTCTTAATGAGCGCTTTAGCATAAAAATAAGCAATATCACCCTTCAATCGTTGATCTTTAGGGATAGTCTCCCAAAATGCTTCCAGCGTTTCTAGTGAATCACTCTTCTGGACAAGTAATTCACGATACATAATCTGTTCCAATGTTTTAAATGTTGAAGCATTCAACACATGATATTGCTTTAATTTAGGTAGTAAAACTTGCAATTTTTCCCATTCTTGGAGCTGGCAATACACTTGCTGAAGCAGTTTTAATGTACAAGGATGATTTGGCGACTTTTGTTGTATGCGGTTTAACGTCGCAAGACTTTGTTGGTATTGATGATGCCGATACTGTAATTCTGCTTGGGTTAACAAAACGGCCACTTCGGTTTCTGGCATACTTTTTTGCGCCTGACGAAGATATTCATCACGCTTATCATCTTTCCCTAATTCTTGTGCTGCTTTAGCTGCAGATAAATAATTTAGCCAAGGCAAAAAACTATTTTCCGCACCATGCAACAATTCTTTCTCTGCGAGAGCCCAATTTCCTTCGGCAAGTGCAACCAGTCCTTTATTGGTTAATTTTTTAGCACGTCGTTTTCGCCATGAAGTTGAAAAGCTTGCAAGTAACGAGGTGCCATGAAAAATCCCTCTTATAAGCTGAAGAGCATAATGCACGATAAGATAAGCAACCACTAAAATCAGAACCGCTAACCATAACGGCATATCAATACGCCAGCCTGCAACGGTCAAAATAAGCATGCCAGGATCATGATGTAAACTTAACCCCACTCCCGCTGCTACCGCCAAGGCCAGGAGTGTCACTAGCAGATATTTCATTGGCTTACCCCTTTTGGTGGTGCAGGGGGAGTAGGTGCCTTTTGTGTCACCTCTATCATCGCTTGAGATAATGCATTTAACGATCCAGAAATGTCAGGAAGCGTCATCTCAATTTGCTGTTGCTCTAATTGCTTAATTTCATCTAAAACATGCTGTTTAACTGCATCATCAGTAAAATAACGCTGGATCCAAGCTTGAAGCGATTGAAGGCTACGCGCATAGATCTTCGTATCACCTTGCAAAACAGCCCATTGTGCCTGCTCGCATATTAATTGTAATGTACGTAAAATTTGTGACTGTTCTTCTTCTGATAAGGCTAAAGGAATGGCATTCTCCTCAAGTCGGGTCACCCGAATTAGGCTTTTCAGCTCTTGCCAAGAACGCGCTAACCCTTGACGCCAAGAGGTTGTATCTTCGGTAGTAGTTGTCTTATCTGCAGAAGTACTGGTAATTCTTTTATAATGAAGCTGATTAAACTCTATTGATAACAACGATAACTGTTCCCATAATGCTTGTCTATTCACAGCAGGAAAAGCATGCAATTTTGCAATATCTTTCGCCAATGCTTCTCGTACCTTCATAAATGCGGGGTTACCTAAATTTTTCAACTGTTCATCGGCAGCATTTAATTGTGCCAAAGCCGTTGTAATATCATGTGCTGTTTTTAATCTTTCATTTGCCATAAAGGCTAAATAATTTGCTTGTGCCAGCACCCAATCGGAATTTCCTGACAAATTAACCAAACGCGATTGTGCGCTTTCGATCTCACCTCTAAAATTTTGCAGTGTTTTTATTTCAGCAGATTGACGATTTCGTATTTCATCTACTTGCGCAAAAGACTTCTTTGCTTGGTCAGTGAGCATTTGCATCGAGGCAAAATCATCTTGTGCTTTGTGTTCAAGTTCATTTACTTGTTGATGCGTAGAGTAGACATAAAAACCTAAAGCAATGAGCGCGCTTAAAGTAATTAAATTAAACAAAAATGAACCTCCTCCTGATGAGGGTTTTCCTTCATTTACCATTCCCCCTGGCGGTACTCCACCTGGAGCCTCATCACCGATAGATTGCTTAGCACCTTCTGCCGGTGCGGAAGTAGAGCTTGCGCTGACATAAGATAATTTTGGCTCGGATTCTCCACTCGCAGCTTTTGGGAAAATTGCCTCAGGAATGCGAGGCGAAGGCTCTTTGATCCCTTGTTGCTCAAACGGCGGCTTTATCGCCTCTGCAGATGTAGCGTTTGATGTCGGTTGTTTGCTTTGTTGCGATGAACTCCCAATATCTACAGGACTACTGACAATATGTGTTGATTCTCGCGGCAAAATTTCAGGAGGAACATCTTCAGGCGGCTTCTTTTTCTTGCCGTAATGTGTGACCACAACCTGCCTCGGGGGCGGCGGGCTCTTCTTATCCTTCGGTGAACCGTTATCCTTTTCATCCGTAGACATTGTTAGATAAATTCCTTTGCTCTTTGATTAAATGACGCTTATGGAAAGCTCATTTATCATAAACATTTTTAAGTATCACATCTAATACGATAGGCCACTAGTGACTTTTTATCTACGCAGTTAAAGATAGTCACTTAAAAAGTCTATCTTACAACGTTATTTTAGCGTAAATGATCTTAGTTACTAAAAAGAACAACAGTGCATGATTTGCAGCGAATCTCAAACAATCTGTGCAAAACCACAGAGTATACCACAATATTGCATATCCCCTTCTTACGGCCTGTGGCAAAGGTTAAATTTTGAACTTAATCAGAAAGCCAACATTCAAATATGCATTAACCTAAGGAGATATCAATGGCAAACCTTGGCCCGCCACCACCGCCACCGCCGCCGCCAGGTGAAGCAGCGCTTTCAGAGAGTGCACAACAAATTATAAATGAGCTTAAAATAAGAATAAGCATATTGACCCCCCTTATCGCTGAAGGGAACATAGAAGCCAAAGAGCAATATAATGAATTAAGACGCCCTATTTATGATGCTTATGTTAATTTTAATTCAAAAATGTTTAGACCCATCAGCGATCAAGTGGAAAGCATCAAGGCTCGAATTGAAGCAGAAGAGAAAAACCTTGTTGCTCAAGAAGCGCTTTACAAGCAAGAAATGCTTAATGTCCGAAAAAGCTTGGAGACACTGGAATTCCAACGTCAACGATATTCAACCAATCCTATTTTGTTAAAAAGCATTGAGAGCCTCATTGATGAGGCTGAAAAAAAGCAAGAAAAAATAAAATTCGATATCAATCTTTTTACAAAAGAAACGCAGGATACTATACAATTCCTGAGTGCGGATCTCCAACAAACAATGGCTCACAAAAAAGAGCTCTTAAAGCAAAAAAATGAATTTGAAGCTATTTTAAAGGCCATCCCTGAGCTAAAAAAAGAAGAAAAGAAAAAAATAGATGAACAAGTGGAGACTTTCAATATTTCCTTTGATGAACTCGAAGAGCGGCTGCAAGGAATTTGGTTGCATAATTTAAAAAAATTTTTAGACATCGCTGATGATGCCAAGGCATTGCAGCGATTCATGATATTAACTAATCCAGAAATTCGTAAATCACCTAACGTTTTGTTGTCAATGAAGGATGTGCTAGGTATTGCATCAGGTTACATTATTAGGCCACAAGGTGTTCCCTACAATGATCTTAATCCGTTAAGAGGCACTGTCATAGAGCCGGAAAATCTTCCACTTTTAGAAATATTATTGCAGGAATGTTATGAACTTAATCCCATTTTCAAGATTGAAGTAGAGAAAAAAGCTGCTGAAACAAACGATCCAAGACAAAGTCTACAAATATTTACCGAAGAATTTTCAATTGATCTTAAAAAAATGGTACAGCCGCCATCAATCCAACCTTCATCAAGAGGACACTCAAAAAAGGAAATGGAGGGGCATGATTTTATTGCTTCACCTTCCTCACTAAAACCTACAAAAACTCCAACCACCTCTTCATCTGAAGATCCTCGCCGTTCACCAAAACAGAAACCTCCTTCTAAAAAAACCGTTGAGATAATTGAGCGGGAACGTAGAGAATCTGAAGACAAAGCCCGTGCAAATATGAAAAGAGAAGGCTATCACTTTAAAAGAAACAAAGCGGCAACTTCTACTCAAATTTCAGATAACGAACAGCATTCATTAATGTCAACAACCACAATGCACAAAACAGACATGCCAGAGGCAACGAGTGCTCAAATGCTTGAAATGGTTCTAGCAAGAAAACATTTGCAAATGCTCTATTCATTAGCAGAAAGTTTCGATGAGCAGATCCCTTTGGATCTTACACCTCAGGATTACAATAATCTTTTTGAGGATAGAATACAATTTATCAAAGGTAACATTGAGGCTGAAAGAGAAATGCTAAAAGAAGAAAGAAAACATATTCACGAAAGCAAAGAAGCATTAAAAAAACTGCATATTTTGGTGGAAGAAATCAAACCGGAACATCAGTCTCTAGATATTCCCGCCACCCCCAGTGAGCAAATCGAGAAAGCAACGACAGTGATGGGAGAATTGAGACAAGAGGTGGTTGAGCTCAAAAAAGAATTAGATGAATCTGTCACACCAGAACAAATTTTACAAAGGGAAAAATTGGCAGGTTTTGGTCATGCTTATTCACATTACAAAGCAACTCATCATGGAACACCACCTTCAATAGCAGAAATGAACCGATGGGGGGATGCATCAGGCTTACGCAAAAACCCTGGATGGAAATCTGCCCTGCAACACGCCTCGACATTAGGCGAACAATTTGAACAAAAGAAAGCGACAATCAAAAAAAGGAAATAATTTGGATTATCGCTTATTAGTTAGCATCTAGCAGTTCACTTGTTCTTTAGGCGAACTGGAAAAAGAAGCCTACGCTAGCACCATAACTATTTTTTGGTTTGACAGAATAATTATCTTGCAGGTTTTGCGGGCTCGCGACCCCCAAAGGCAACGGCACAGCCGTTGTCGCATTTAGTTTTGAACTGTTTTCCCAGGTTGCCTGCAAGCGTGCCCCAAAATGCTGCGTAATCATTTGCCTGATACCAATACCCATTCGGAATAACGCATGTGAGCCACTATTCCAGCGCGCAATAGGTGTTGCAACGGTAGGATCTGAGATGGCAACGGTATCAAAATACATTGTCATCCATGCCACCCCTAATAATGCTGTTAATTCAGTTTGAGGACAGATAGCCCAAAAACCCTCTACATTCAAATGCCAAGCATGGGCTGAAACATTAGAAAGATAAAGCGCAGGATCTGGATTAAGAGGATTGAAAAAACCTAATACGGGTACGGTTACATCCTCAAGGGTAGGATAAAATGCTTGATCTTGTTGGCGAAACCGATGTTCATATCCGCCTTCAACACCGACACTGAAATTAAGGTATTCATATAATTTTGTACCAACATAAAAATTGCCATTGGGCGCATGTTGATGAAAATGGTTTTCGCCAAAACTTGTATCAAAAGATTGTTTTATGATGCCCAGGTCAATACCAGCGCTTGGCTGTATGCGCCACCCTGCTGAAGCGGTGGTTGCCAGTAATGCACTAAATAAAAATGAAGCGACTTTAACTTTAGAAGAAAAACTATCCATAGATTCCTCGGGCTGATTGTAATTCATGTCATGGTACAAAGTTGCGCCATCTCTTGCAATGCTATGATGATGTCATCCACATGCGGGCCTTTTGCGATAAATATATATTGGAACCCATACTCTCTTGCTTGTAAAGCAATTCGTTCACTGACAACAACTAATGGGCAACTTAGTAGCCACGATGAATATTCTAAAGGGATCAAGTGACACAACGTTTTTAAAACACGACCACTCGTGGCAATAAAGCCAAAATGTTTATTGATTTGCCAAGTGCTTAGTGTTTTTGCAACATCAATTTTTTCTTCTTTTTGTTGGTAGGTTTTTAACCACGTCACCTTTGCCCCTCTTTCTTGCAGGGTATCAGCCAAAACGGTTCGACCTCCTTCACCTGCTAAAAGAAGAATATTTTGTTTAGACATGGCTTCTTGGCCAAGAAAAGACTGTTGCAACAAACTTTCACTCGTGCTGCCTTTGGGCGCAGTAAAGAATACGCGAAGCCCCTTTTCTTCCAATGCCTGCGTGGTCGCCTTTCCCATCGTAATAATAGGAATACCTCTTTCTTGCAAAACATCAAGAACTTCTCGAGGTGCACAAAAAACAGCATTTGCGCTTGTTACTATCAAGTGTGAGCATTTTTTGGCTGCAAATATTGCATTTGCAAATTGCCTCTCATCAAGTTTTAACGGCTGGATCTCCATCAAGGGCAATAAAAGCGGCTCACCACCTTGCACTATCACAGCTTCAATCAAAGGTTGTGCTTGATGCGAAGGACGCATAATCACAATATGCCAATCACGCAGACTCTCTCTAACCATGATTTAACGATTCTGCAATAATTTCTTTGGCACCATCTGCAATCAATTGATTAGCAACATCGTGCCCCAAATGTACAGCATCACTTATATCTGCTTGTCCCTGTGCAGTTAGAATAAGGGATTGAATGGGATGTCCTACTTTCCCACGCAAAAAGAGCTTATCTTCTTTAATCTCAGCAAATCCTGCTACTGGGATTTGACAATTGCCTCCTAAAGCTGCGTTCATCGTCCGTTCGGCCTCAACACATCTTTGTGTCATGGTATGGTTGAGAGCGCTCAATTTTTCTCTGGTAAAATCATCATTTAGACGACACTCTATCCCTAGCGCTCCCTGACCGACAGCAGGCAACATCACTTCAGGTGCAAAAACGGAAACGACTTCTGACATTAAATTGAGTCTTTTTAACCCTGCAGCAGCTAAAACGATAGCATCAAATTCACCTGCTTTACATTTACGTAAACGAGTATCTACATTTCCCCTCAACGAGGCATATTCTAAATCAGGTCGAAGTGCTCGTAGTTGAACCATTCGGCGTAAACTTGAAGTTCCAACCTTAGCACCACTGGGCAAGGTTTCTATAGTAAAGCCTTGAGGACAAACCCATGCATCAAAAGGATTTTCTCTTTCACAAATCGCAGTGAGTCCTAATCCTGGTGGAAAAGCGGCAGGAACATCTTTAAGTGAATGTACGGCAATATCTGCTTCTTCAGCTAATAATGCTTCTTCTAGCTCTTTTACAAATAAACTTTTGCCACCAATTTTATACAAAGGCATATTGGTAGCTTGGGAGAGATCCCCGCTGGTTTTGATACCTATTATTTTTACGTCTAACTCATTATGATGGTGGATTAATTGCTGACGCACATATTCTGCTTGCCACATTGCTAAAGCACTGGTGCGAGTGACAATCCGGATTAGATGTTGAGACGTAGATGGCATGTTGAGTCACCCCAAAAATATGCCATCTTACGCTGAGAAACAAGAGAAGAAAAGGCAAGATCAGCCACTCATAATTTGGCGCACTTTTGCCACATGCCGACGGCTTACATCTAGGGTTTCTGGCACACCGCGCAAACGGATGCAGGGCTGTCCGCTGGCATTCTTTTCTAAGGCTTGAAGGTGTTCTCTGGAGACTAAACAATTACGGTGAATACGCAAGAAACGCTCACCAAATTCCGTTTCCAGTTCTTTCAGGGTATCTTCTATTAGCACCTCACCCTCTTTATGGCGTACGGTGACATATTTATGCTCTGCCCGAAAATAATAGATATCACCTACTGGTACCAATACTATTCCACGACGGGTACGTGAGCTAATGTGAGTACGTGCTTTAGGCGCACCATCTTCTGTACGATTGATGGACTTCCATTGTGTTTTATTAGGCCTTAAAGCCTTGTGCAAAGCTTCGCTGAGACGCTCTGCGCGAACAGGCTTTAATAAATAATCTACTGCATTTACTTTAAACGCTTCCAAGGCATAGTCATCGTAGGCGGTGACGAAAATCACTGCAGGCGGCTCATCCATATCAACAAGATGTCTAGCAACCTCTAGACCATCTATGCCTGGCATTCGAATATCAAGCAGCACTACCTCAGGATTGAGAGTATCTATTTTTTGTAAGGCTTCTTGGCCATTGCCAGCCTCACCTACGACTTCGTGCTCATTTTGCTCCTGCAAGATCCGCTTAATTCGATCTCGCGCCAAGCTTTCATCGTCTACTATTAATATCCGCATAGGATGTTTCCTTTACAGTGCATCGTCTTTGCATCAGGATTTATAGTCACAGCAGATGATTATCTGCAAAGACTATATGCCACTTTTTAAATAAGGGAATAGGAGTATAACCTCATATTCCTGTGGCATCATATTTACCTTTAACTTTGCATGACTTCCAAATAATAAGTTTAGTCGATGTCCAATGTTTGCCATGGCAATTTTATTACCCGAAGAAGCCCGGCGCTGACTGGGAGGAGGAACAGGGTTGGACATTCGTATACATACCATGTTTCCTTGCATTTCCCCAACAACCTTAATAGTCCCCCCATTTTCCAACGCTTGGATCCCGTGATATATAGCATTTTCAATCAAAGGCTGCAGCGTAAGCATAGGAATTGCTGCGTCTTCAGGTACGGCAGAGAGATCTGCATCAATAGTCAATCTATCGCCTAACCGTAACCCTTCAATACGCAAATAATTTCGGCATAATATCCACTCTTCGGATAAAGGTACCATCGATCCAGTATCACGCAAGGTTGCTCTAAAAATTTCAGATAAATCTTCTACTGCCTGCTCTGCTTTTTGTGGCTCTGTTTGAATTAAACTGGCAATAATGTTCATGCTATTGAATAAAAAGTGAGGCCTGATACGCGACTGTAACGCTTCAACACGCGCCTGGCTTTCTAGCTCAATCCGCTGTTTCCATTGTTGCTGAATGTAAAAATAGCGTAAGGCCACCAATGCCATAATCGCGCTAATGCTCACACATCGAATAACAAATTGTCCTATTGTTTCAGGATTACTACCCCATTGATAGTTAATTTTAATAAGTAAATATTGCGCTGCTGCGGCAATGAGTGCCGTCGTCAGCACAACCATCAGATAAGCCGTTACGGCAGCAAAGGTGAGAGAAAGTTTGGCTAACCAATGACGAGAAATGCACAATACCCCAGCACTTGCTAAAGCAATCCATTGTACAAAAACAGACAAAAGCCCTAGCTCATCCCATGATTCACTGAGAATATCGCCAGTTGCTAAAATAAGCATAAACGCAACCAATTGTGCGCCAACAGAAAGTACAAAAACGGATTTTACTGCGCAAAAATTCGGCAAGAAGAAGTTATCTTCTTTAACGATAGCGCTCTTGCTGGGTACATTGGTGTCCATATTCTTCTATTTTGGATGTTTTATATCATTCTAGCCATTATCTTAGCTTCATTTTACACAAGCTTGATGTGTTAACCGCATCTACTTCCAGTAAATGCTTCATAACCGCCAGCGAAGACTATATCAAGGGTAATTGGCGATTAATCCATTGTCCTATATCTGCTAGTTCTTGCATGCAAACCGTATGCTCCATGGAATAAGTATGCCAGCTGGGACTATATCCTGCATTTTGCAACCAAGTAAAGGATTGCTGTCCCAATCTATAAGGCACAATAGAATCATTCAAACCATGTGCCATAAAGATAGAAATAGATTCATTTGCAGCATGCTTTTCTTTTGCTACGGCATCATGCAACGGCAAATAGGCTGACAGCACGCCAACACCAGCCAGCGGTTGCTCAAACCTTAATGCGGTATGTATAGCAAGTGCTCCCCCTTGGGAAAAACCCATCAAGAGAATACGTTGAGAAGGAATTCCTCGGCTTATCGCTAACTGAATTATCTCACGAAGTTCTTGTTCAGATTGTTTGATCCCTTTTTCATCTTGCGGCGCCTTATCATCAATTGCCACAATATCGTACCACCCAGGCATCATATAGCCTGCATTAATGGTAATGGGGCGATGTGGTGCATGCGGAAAAATAAATTCAATGGCGTGCTGTTCTGACAATCCGAGATGAGGCACGACATCAACGAAATCACTACCATCTGCACCTAACCCATGTAACCAAATAATGCACGCATCTGCTTTTCGTTTAGGTTCAATCGTAATTGCTTCTAGTGCCATATTGGCAGCTCCTATTTCCCAAAATGGGTGAGATCTAACCTGATGTTTGCTTGCGCTTCTACAATAGCGACAAGAGTCTCCAATAATAATTGGTCTTGACGGGTGCGCCACGCTCCATTCTGATATTGAAAATGATAAGCTCCTTGGGGGGAGGCAAGCCAAATTTCACCAAGAGAAGTTTGTCGACTAAAAATCAATCGTTGAGTATTAGGTAAAATGATTGTTAAGAGTCCTTCTTGTGACTCAAAATCAATATCGTCACTCTCGGTTTCAAGCCACTGTTCAATAGCTAAAAATAATTCATCTGCCTTAGCATGAAATTCTTGCGCTTCCATTTCTTGAAACCTTTTTTAAAATCGTGCGCGGCAGTATATCAAAAGACAACCGTTCTCGCTGAATCTCCAAAGTATGCAACGTAAGTCTTTACTGTAAAATAGAAAGCTCAAATGCGCGCGTGCCACACAAAAATGGGAAAGAAAACAAACTTTAGTGAGTAAAGATGATGAAAAGATCACATAATAAATTTTACCTAAGATGTCGGTTCGTATATCTTTTAAGTTTCCTTGTCCTGATCAGTTGCGGTCAAACGGGCCCGTTAAAGTTGCCAACGCCTGAACCCGAGAAATCTCAAAGAAATGGATTACTTCACTTACCAAAATAACCAATTGTGGGCAGAAAGTACCCCTCTTTTACAAATTGCTCAATCTGTTGGCACGCCGTGTTATGTTTATTCAGATGCCGCCTTAACCACACACTGGACTGCCTTTGACAAAGCATTTAGCCGACACCCTCATCAGATCCATTACGCAGTCAAAGCCAATAGTAATCTTTGTGTATTGAATACTTTGGCACAATTAGGCTCAGGGTTTGATATTGTTTCGGCAGGCGAACTTACTCGTGTGCTTTCCGCAGGAGGGTTGGCACAAAAAGTCGTCTTCTCAGGTGTCGGAAAACAACCTGATGAGATTGCTCACGCATTGGAAAAAAATATTTTCTGTTTCAATGTGGAATCTGAAGCCGAATTGATGTGCATTCATCGCATCGCTGAACATTTGAATGTTCAGGCACCTATATCATTTAGAGTCAATCCTGATATTGATGCTAAAAGTCATCCCTATATTTCAACTGGCTCAAAAGAAAACAAGTTTGGTATTGATATTGGCGAAGCTCCTCGTTTATATCAATTAGCAAACCAATTAAATCATCTTACTATTAAAGGAATTGCCTGCCATATTGGCTCGCAATTAACATCACTATCTCCCATTATCAAAGCATTCAATCGTTTACTATTGATGACTCATCAATTAAACGATCAAGGCATTAAACTTCAACATTTAGATATTGGTGGAGGCCTAGGTGTGCGATATCGTGATGAAACACCACCCAGTCCTGCAGAGTATGCCAATGCTTTACTAAAGCATCCTGTCTCCTCGTTAACACTCTTATTGGAACCCGGGCGTGCAATTGCCGCTAATGCAGGAGTATTAATAACTAAAGTATTATATATTAAAAAATCTTCGCATAAGCATTTTTGCATTGTTGACTGTGCCATGAACGACTTAATTCGTCCCACACTCTATTCTGCCTGGCAAGATATTGTACCGTTAGAATTAAACAATACAGGTTCATATGAAAATTATGATGTAGTAGGACCTGTTTGTGAAAGCGGAGACTTTTTAGGAAAAGAAAGACGCCTTAATATACAAGCTGGAGATTATCTTGCCATCAAAAGCGCGGGCGCTTATGGCTTCACCATGAGCTCTAATTATAATTCCCGGCCACGATGTGCTGAAGTCATGGTAAAACAAAATCAATACCAAGTTATTAGAGCACGTGAATCCATTGAGGATTTATTGGCGAAGGAACGCATATGGTCATAATACCTGAGCTACTATACGATGGTGAATCAGTGCAAAGTACTTGCGGTGCAGCTTTCCTGAGAGAAAATGAGCAGCTTATAAGCACCTGCAGCGCAGAATTAACGCAAAAGAACATTTTTGATATTAGGATTGGAATATGACAACTCAAATTCATTTCACTAAAATGCACGGATTGGGAAATGACTTTGTTGTTTTAGACACAATTACCCAAAACTTCAAACCTGAGCCTCAGTTGATCCGTCGTATTGCTGATAGAAATTTTGGCATAGGCTGTGATCAAGTTTTAATTGTTGAGCCACCAGCAGATCCTCATCTTGATTTTAATTATCGGATCTTTAATGCAGACGGCAAAGAAGCAGCACAATGTGGTAATGGCGCAAGATGCTTTGGACGCTACGTCTATGAACGCGGCTTAACCGGCAAAAAGACCCTTGAAATTGGAACAGTTTCTGGAAAAATGACTATCGATATCTCTGATTTGTCTTGCATACAAGTTGATATGGGACCACCCATTTTTTCCCCAAAACTAATCCCACTTAACATCAAAGCTGTCTCCAAATTACCCAAACAAGGATGTTATAAAATTCAATTATTGGGTAACCATCGAGACGTTGTTATTCTGTCGATGGGTAATCCCCACTGCGTTATTTCTGTCCCTGCGACAACCGAAGCCGCTGTGCATGAAGTCGGCAAAGCCTTACAAAAACATCCTGCCTTTCCCAAAGGGGTAAATGTGAGCTTTGTACAGGTGCTGGCTCGCAACCATATTAAATGCCGTGTTTATGAGCGCGGTGTTGGGGAGACACTTGCTTGTGGAACAGGCGCTTGTGCTTCTGTAGTGGCGGGTATTTTACACAACGAACTCAACCCTGAGGTTAAAGTCGATATGTCAGGTGGCGGTTTAACTGTTAAATGGGTACCAGAAGGACCTGTTCTGCTAAGTGGGCCAGCGGTAGCTGTTTTTCATGGTCAATTTAGTATTCATATCCAAGATGCTTTTTAATCTAGTGAAATATCCCATCTGACGAAGATGGCTTCGAAAAAGGTGATGATTGGACTTAAGTCTTGCTTCTGTTATGCTGAAAAAAAATATTCAATAAAAACAAGCATGAGATTAACTATTCGCCCCATTTATGCTTATTTGCTAACCTTTTGCCTCTTTATGTTGGCAGTTTCTTTTATTTTACAATTTCATTTTCAACTTGAGCCCTGCCCTTTATGCGTGATAGACAGAATAATAGTTTTAATACTAACCTTTTTCTTCGCCATAGGATTTTGGCATAACCCAGCAAAGTTAGGGCAAAAGATCTATAGCGTTGGAGGCTTTATCTTCTGTGCCATCGGTATTGCCGTATGTGCTAGGCATGTATGGCTCTTACATTTACCTCCTGATCAAGTACCTGCTTGCAGTCCTGGCTTTGATTACTTAATTGATACCCTGCCTTTACATGAAGCGTTGATAGTAATCTTCAAAGGAACAGGAGAATGCGCAGGAAAAAGTCACTTCTCATTTGGTCTTTCCTTGCCTATGTGGACAATGATTGGCTTTATTATTCTTGCCGTAGGCAATGTGCTGGTATGGTGGGGAAATAAAAAGTAGTTCATTCAAGCTTAGCGCCCTCTCCCATATAACGGCACGCCAATCGCACTCAAAAACCTTTAATTTACAGTTTTATATCTAAGGATGATTCTTGTCATTACGAGCAAGTAATCCAGGCGCGTTAGATAAGATGGATTGCTTCGGCATCATGTGCCTCTAATGACGAGTAGATATTCTTATGTTCTTCCAATTCTTAATTTGAGTGCAATTGCCATATGCATAGGGATAGAAGGCATAAGGATAAAAAAATGAGGATTGCGAGTGATGAGTGGAATAAAGTTTAAAGTTAAATGGCGAGAATAAAAAAAGGGTAGCTGCGGCCACCCCTATGATGCATCCCTGTACAATTACCAGCCTGCACATCTTGCTGCCTTGCGCAACCTAACGAATCCTTTCGTGTTAGGGTGGTATCCTTACCTTGCACGGCAACGTTTTCCCTTTAATGGTAGACTCATCTATCGACAAGCCGGCAATCCATTGCCTGATGTGCTGCCAACCATCCTTGTTGGCCCGCTGGCCCCACATCCTTCCGTTGATATGGGATAGGTTCAATTTATCAAAGTGGGGTAATATAACAAGGGGCCTAACAAACCTATCATGAGTGATCCCCTTTCCTACTCGATTAAATTTTTATTTTATAAATTAATAACTTACGAGAATAATTAACCCCAATGCTGCGTGAAACCCTGCAAGGAATATAGCTGACCGTCTACATGGATTTGAGAAATGGCTTACAAACAAAATCTGAAACCAGGCATCTCACCAACAATACTTGACGAGGCTCGACTTCAAGCTTTACTTAAATAAGCGTAACTATTCGCCCTGTAGCTAGGAACACCCTTCTTTTGCCAATCTTGTGCAAAAAATTGCCTCAAAGAGGTGTTCGTCAAGTTTCAATAGTCTCAGCAAATGATTTTTCGGCGAGGCGGCAAGTGTTAAGCAATAGGCCTGTATATAGAAATACATGACTCGCGAAAACACGCAGCCAACAAGGTCGAAGTATCATCTGCGAAAGCTATAGATGAAAATTAGTGAATAAAGCCAAGGAGGGCTTATGATGCACTCTACATTTTTATCATCGGTAAAAACTGCAGATAGGCTAGTGCAAAAATGGCTGCAAGGAAGTCAAAATTTAATGATCGCGTTAAATCACCTTTGCCATTTGAGGCCTTTTTATCCTGAAAATCAGCCCCTTGTATTAGAGTCCTTGCAAGAATTCTGCCAGACAATGGTAGATTATGTTTCCTTAGGACATTTTGTCGTCTATGAGCATATAGTCAATGTAATTGAGCTTTGCCAACCCTCACAAACCGATATTCCTAAAGATTTACTGAAGCAGCTCTTGCAATCAACGGCCGAGGCCTTAGATTTCAATGATAAATACCAAACAAATCCAGATTTAAAGACGCTTGATAAAGATCTTTCTTCTTTGGCTGAACATATTGCACAACGACTTGAATGGGAAGGATGGCTTCTTGAGATCTACCGTTCAGCAAAGGCGTGGCGTTATCTACCTGCAAAAACAGCTTAAAGAAATTTTATGCGTTATCCGGCTAAGCTATTTATAGCTTCACCGGATACGAATGAATTTGTTATTTTTCTAAATATTTGAGTTTATCTTTTTTGCCCTTCCACTCATCCGCATCGGGGAAAGGATCTTTATGTGCTGTGATGGCAGGCCATATTTTTGCTTTTTCTGCATTAATCTGAAGAAAAGCAGCCATTTCAGGCGGTAAGTCATCTTCTGAACAAATGGCTTCTGCGGGGCATTCTGGTTCACATAAAGCGCAATCTATGCATTCATCGGGATCAATGACGAGGAAGTTTGGCCCTTCGCGAAAACAATCTACCGGACACACTTCTACGCAATCAGTATATTTACAATTAATGCAATTCTCGGTTACAACAAAGGTCATACTACCCCTCTAAGGCGTTATAGTTATAGCATATGAATTCTCAGGGGTGCTGCCTTCGTTCTGGCAATCCTCATGTACTTTTATGTGTACACTCCCGGCCCGTTTTCAGCAAATGCTTCAGCATGAAACCCACCCAGCCTTTGGGTGCAAGATAACTCGGCGCCTACCTGAAAGCTCATATGCTATGACTATATATACGTTCAAATCAACTGAATTTGGACCCTAGCTAAGTCCTTAGATAAAGGCAGTTTATACAAAATAATAAAGAATTGCGAGCTGTCAAAATGGCTTCTCTCATCACTCCCCCCCGCAGTCATAGCGCAAAGGGCAAATCCGCCTTTCTATCCCTCTTTAGGCCGTGGATTTTCATTCCCCAGACTACCCTAAAATAAAAAATGTTGAAAAACTCTTAAAAAATAAGATTTCTGTGCGCTATAATCTTAGCTTCACTCAATGGGAAAGGACTAAAGGAATTCATCATGGCAAGATCTAAAAAAACCAGCCCTAAGAAAAAAGCCCCCCTTAAAGCCAGCACCAAACGCCCCGCAAAAAAAGCTGCGTCTTCTAAGAAAGAAGATGGAAAATTACAACTGAATTTTACGAACAGCCTGAAAAATTTAAAAAGCTTTTGGGACAAACAAGTTATAGATTTAAAAAAGCAAATCGATACCTTAAAACAAAAAACGAATAAAGCATCCATTAATAGTAAAAGAACCAAAACTGCCACCACAACTGCATCTCAAGAAAAATTAAAAGCGCTTCGTGAGAAACTTACTGCAGCTAAAGCCTCTGCAAGTAAATATGCTGCAATGAGCAAAATGATTACGCAATTTGAACGAGATTGGGCAAAAAATCCTATTGATGCTAAGGCCAAAAGCTTATCAACCCAAAACACGAATACAAAGGAAGAGGCCTCAGAGATAAAAATAGCGATGGAACCAAAACCGAAATATAAAGATAAAAAATCAGAAATGGCCGCTCCTCTGTTAATGGAGGATGAAGACGTTAATCGGTTTGATGAAACTGCGCTTGAAGAAGAAATGGATGAAGATCTTGAAGATATTTTTATGCCTCAAGATGATTTAAGCGAGTTTGAAGTCATTGAAGACTTTAACACAGACTTAGATGAAGATAATTACGATGACTATTCATAACTCTGCTTCGCTAAAGCGACGCAGAGCAAGCTCTCCCTCTGTTAGCTAAAGCGAAGCAGAGGGTTGAAGAGTCAAAAAATCCTTACCATCGCCCGCTCAAACCAACGAAGAAACGCAAAAAAGCTCTCTTTAATAGGATGACGCCAAAAATGTGTTCGGGCTGGATAGAAATACCATCCATGTGTATAGGAAAGACAGGTAGCCAACATTCCTGTCAGTAAACGATCATCAATGAGCCCTAATCGATGTGGCGGCAGTCCTTTATAGGCTGCTATTGCTTGTAATCCATCTGGATAGGGTTTCTTTTTCGTTCCTTGAACTAATAAAATAGAGGGAAAGTGCTCAGCAAAATACCTTACCCGCTCTGGTTTAGGTTTATTGGTCAAGATAGCAATGCGCTGTTCTCCGATGGAGTGACTTAAGCTCCGCAACCATCGCGCGGCATCTTCTGTCGGTTCCTTTGCATCATGTCCTGCCAATACACCATCAAAATCTAAAACTAAAATAGCAACATTTGCTTCTTCTAATTTTTGCGGCGTCACCTCTTCCAAGGCATGAATTTGATAGTCAGCAGAACACATAAAACGCTTCAAATAAGCGCGTTGTTGCCAAGCATTTTTAATTGCAAACCACCATCGCACGATTATGTTACCCCAATACGTTGCTAGGTTGTCCCGCTAAGAACCCCCGAATATTTGCCGCTATTCCATTTAATAGTCTTAAACGTGCTTCTTGCGTCGACCATGCAACATGCGGCGTTGCTATCAAATTAGGAATAGGCTTTTGAAAAAGAGGCGAGTCTTCAAGAGGCGGTTCTTTGGCAGAAACATCTAACCCACAGCCACCAAGATGTCCAGAAATTAATGCTTTTGCTAAAGCTGCTTCATTTACAATACCACCACGAGAGACATTTAATAAAAGCGCGCCCGGTTTCATCATCGCTAACTCACATTCGCCAATCAGATCTCGAGTTTCAAGAGTAAGAGGGCAATGCAAACTTAAGACGTCTACCTGAGGTAATAAATTTAGCAATGACACCCGATCAGCAGAGGGCTCTTGCCCTTGACGCGCCGCCACTTGTACTTGCATCCCCAACATTCTGGCGCATTGAGCGACCCCTTTTCCAATTGCCCCATAACCGACAATTCCCAACACCTTACCGGCTAATTCCATTGTGCGATAATTTTGCAAACAAAAATGCTTTGCTTTTACCCAGGCACCTTGCTTGATAAGTGCATCATAGTCGACAATTCGTGAAGCCAAAGCAATCAAAAGTCCTATGGTGTGCTGGATCACGGAATCTGTTGAATAATCGACAACATTACAAACAGTAATGCCTAACGCTTTTGCCGCAGCTATATCAACGTGATCACTTCCGGTTGCAGCGATACAAATACATTTTAGTCGAGAGGCTTGCTGTAAGATTTCGCCTGTTAATGGAACCTTATTCGTTACCACAACATCAGCATTGATAATACGTTCTTTTAATACAGATGCAGACGTGGTGTCATAAAATTCCCATTTATCTAACGTGGAAGTTAAGGCACTAAAATCTGAGGCCTGTTGCATGATCGTTTCGCTATCAAGAAAAACACCTAACACTTCATTTTCCATCTATTCAAGGGCATGGGGTGGAATTTTAGGACTCCTCCCCTATAACATGCAACCTTATACCATGCCATTTGGTTATAGACATGATGTTAAAGCACACTTCGCAACCATCATATACTTCATACACATTGTTGCTGCGAAGGCTTATATCACTTTGTCTGAAACCAAAACTGGTTTGAATATGGAATTTTTAAGGTTTTCGGTTGATTGAGCGAACAGGCTCTGAAACGAGCTCAGCGTTAGAAAGAGAAGAATCATTTTTCTGTTCAAAACGCTCAGGATTGCTGGCTAATCGCACCATCCAAGCAAAAAGAAATCCCACTGTTGCTAAGATGGACAAGATACTTAATGTAAACATAAGACCTGCCATGGTAACTTCTCCCTGCTCCCTGCTCCCTGCTCCCTGATGGCATATTTTAAAGATATAAAACGATAATTCCTTCATCGGTAAAGATTATTGTAGGATAAACCATTAAAGTGCGCAATGAAAATTAGCAGAATAAATTATCCACTCGCCTTCCCTTAACACTGCAAGAGCGCACCAAACAGCGCTAGCTTTCTGAAAAATGCTTTGAGGATAGCGTATACTCCAGTCAGTTTATTTTTAGACGAGGCGGCTAGGCTTTTCGCCACAGGCGTATATACAAAATACATGACTGTGGTGAAAAGGGCCCTGCCAACAAAGTCTAAAGGCAAACTGGCAAGAGTATACTAATGCTCGTCTTCAAGATAGGTATATCCTATCAACCCTGAAGCTAACATATCCAAATATCCCCGACGTTGCTGTGCTGTTATTGGAGCGCTTTCTAGTTGTCGTTTGTAACTGTGCATTAAATGCTGAGGTTCAAAGTGGACTGTTCGTAATACGCTATCTACCCTATCCCCCAAAACAGGCTCTACCAAATGAAATTGCCCATCAGTATCAAACTCAACGTGAACCGAATCTGTGTCACCAAAAAGATTGTGCATATCCCCGAGGATCTCTTGATATGCCCCCACTAAAAAGATCCCCAAACAATAAGGCTTGCCTATTTCATAAGGGGGTAAAGGTAGACTCTTTTCTATTCCTTGCCCGTCTACATAAGAATCAATCCGACCATCAGAATCGCAGGTAAGATCATGTAAAACTGCGCGATGATCCGGTTTTTCTGATAACCCTTGTAAAGGCATAATGGGAAAAATTTGCTTCAACGCCCAAGCATCAGGAATAGATTGAAACAAAGAGAAATTACAGAACAACTTATCCGCAAGTTTCTCATTCAATTCATCTAATAGTTCTCGATGCAGTCGATTTTGTGAAGAAAGTGCGCCGCGAACGTAGTAGCAAATCGCATAATAAATATCTTCAGCCAATCCCTTTTCTACAATCCTTACCTTTCCTTCATTAAAAGCTGCATGGATCTTTTCCAACAAGCCTACACTTTCATAGTAAGTTTCTAGCAAAGGCCCTGTTTCTCTATTGAGATAGGTTTGCCATAATTTGTGAATGATAGGATCATCATCTGATGTGGGCGCAGAAATTTCATGTGCAGGAAATAAATTTTCTCTATCGATGACCTGCGTAATCAATACAGCGTGATGTGCTGTCAAGGCGCGACCTGATTCAGTGATAATATCAGGTTGCTTAATATTGGCCTCCTCGCAAACTGTGGCTAAAGCATCAACAACCGCCTCTGCATATTCATTAATGGTATAATTAATGGAGCAGTCATTTCTCGATTGTGTTCCCTCATAATCTATGCCTAAGCCACCCCCCACATCCACCACTTTAATGTCGACACCCATTGCATGTAATTTAGCATAATAATGTGCACATTCTTCGAGCCCTTTTTTAATGTCATGCAAATTTGCAATTTGCGAGCCCAAATGAAAATGAATCAGTTGCAAAGCATCATGATGTCCCGTTTCTTCCAAACGTGAAAGTAATGCCAACAATTGACTTGCCGTTAAGCCAAATTTGGATTTTTCACCACCAGTGTTCTGCCATTTCCCCTTCCCAATTGAAGACAACCTAATCCGCACACCCAATAAAGGCTCGACTCCCATACGAGCGGATTCTTCTAAAATTAAATTTAGCTCGGAAAGCTTTTCTACAATCAAATAAACACGATGCCCCAAGACACGACCAATCAGCGCAAGACGGATATACTCTCTATCTTTATATCCGTTACAGATAATTACTCGATTAGGGCTAGTGCTGAGTGCTATCACGGCCAAAAGCTCTGGCTTACTGCCTGCCTCTAAACCAACATTTTCTTTACCTGATCGTATAATTTGCTCAACAACTCTGCGCTGTTGATTTACTTTAATTGGATAAACAGCTGTGTATTCACCTTGATACTGGCGAGCTTCTTTTGCTTTTGCAAAAGCTGAACATAGTTTTTGCACCCTATCATGAAGGATATCTGAGAATCGAACAAGAACAGGTAATGTTAAACCTGCGCTTTTAATCGCGTGAACTAAAGCTGGAAAAGCAATCACTTGAGAGGATGAAGATCCTTTGGGCTTGGCCATCAATTCGCCTTGCTGATTGATGTTAAAATAGCCATCGCTCCAATGTTCAATATTATAAACATTTCGTGCATCTTCTATGGTCCAGCTGTTTTTCATGCCTATAGGGATCCTTATTTTCAATGTTGATCTAGCCAAAAACTCCGCCATGTTAGCTAGCTTTATGTTGGCATGCAAGTATTTTTCCTTTGCTTTAGCATTTCTTGATGGAAATCCTCTTTCTCGCTTGCCCCGAGGGAGTGCTTGAGGTACATTGCGACCCTCATACTTTTTAGGGCAAACCTTTGTCGCATCCTCTATCTAACAAATGAAAAAGGATAACAAAGGCATCTGATTGACAGGAGCAGCCAAAATGCTTAACAACAAAGAATGGTTTACTGAATGTTATACAAACTTTGGGGTAGGATTTGGTCTACAAATCAAATCAAAACTGCATGAAGAAAAGTCTCCTTTTCAATCTATTGCCATCTATGAAACAACCAATTTTGGCAATCTGATGACCATAGACGACATCGTCATGCTCACCAGCCGCGATAATTTTTTCTATCATGAAATGATGTCTCATCCTGTCTTGTTTACACATCCCAACCCCAAAAATGTGGTCATTATTGGTGGTGGAGATTGTGGAACCCTGAAAGAAGTCTTGAAACATCCCGTCACCTCTGTCACACAAATCGACATTGATGAAAGAGTCACCCGTCTTGCTGAGATCTATTTCCCAGAATTATGCACATCTAACCACGATGCGCGCGCAAACCTTCTCTTTTTAGATGGGATCCGCTGGATGCAGGAAGCTAAAACAGGCAGTGTTGATGTGATTATTGTGGATTCCACAGATCCTATTGGACCCGCAGAAGGTTTGTTTAATCGAGCGTTTTATGAGCAATGTCATCGTGTATTAGCGGCTGACGGCATTTTAGTGCAACAAAGTGAATCACCATTGATTCACCAAACCCTGTTACGCGATATGCGCATGGCAATGAAAGATGCGCAATTTTCTGATTTATTTACCCTCCCCTTCCCACAGCCGGTTTATCCTTCAGGGTGGTGGAGCGCAACGATGGCAGCGAAAAAGCCGCTCTTATCAAAGTTTAGACGGGACGATAATCTGCTCAAATCATTAGAAACCAAATACTATCAGTTTGGACTTCATGAAGGAGCATTAACCCCTATTCCTTTCTTACAAGAAATCTTGAAGTAGATCTCAGTCCCCTCTATTGCTTTGCGAGAGAGGGGACGCGAATTAAATCGCATCCTCTCCTACTTCTCCTGTGCGAATGCGGATCACGTTTTCAAGCGGCATCACAAAAATTTTCCCATCACCAATTTTGCCGGTATGTGCCGCCTTGATAATCGTTTCAATCACCAAATTCACTTCCTCATCAGGGACGGCCACTTCAATCTTCACTTTAGGCAAAAAATCAACAACATACTCTGCTCCTCTATAAAGCTCTGTATGTCCTTTTTGTCGGCCAAACCCTTTTACTTCAGAGACCGTAATCCCTTGAACATTAATTTCAGAAAGCGCTTCGCGGATATCATCTAATTTAAACGGCTTAACAATTGCACAAATCAATTTCATTTTTTTTCTCCCGCTTTGCGCTCGAGTATGGTAAGGTCGATGCGCACTCAACAAATTAACACAGGACTTGATTATGTTCGATCCTAAAGTAGCACATGATATGGCAAAACAGTTTGTTGACTCTCTTCCTCCGGGCATAAAAGCGCTTAATAAAGAAATGGAACAGCAATTACACCAATTTTTACAAGCTTGGTTCAGCAAGATGTCTCTTGTGACCAGGGAAGAATTTGATACCCAAACCCAAGTTTTAGCAAAAACGAGACAAAAGCTTGAGCAACTAGAGCTTTTGTTAGTAGAGCTGGAAAAAAAACTGACGCCTGATTCTTCATCAAACTCATCGGTAGAAGAAGTTTGATTTTCATTTGTCTTAATATTTAAGGCAAATTTCCACTCGCTATCACCTTCGCAAGCTGTGCTTTGCTCGTAGGGTCCAACAATTAAATTCAGTGCTTTTTATGAATGTTGGGCCTTGGCCCAACCTACTTCATTATCTCTCTTCGCTTTATTTATTTTGTCAATCACCTATCTTTAATATAAAGAAGAAGAAAATCTCTCCCACCAAAGGACGGAAAAGGTACTGTGAATTTACGCTCCCGGTTACTTATCATGGGTTGCCTCTTCGTGATAGTGCAAATCGTTGTACTATTTCTTTTTTCCTATTACTACATTGCCCCTAAAACCACCAAGCTGGAAAAATCTTTAGTCGAAAAGAATTTGCACCGTGGCCTTGAGCTATTGCAACGTGAACTATTTCATTTGGAACACGTCACAAAAATTTTGGCACAACAACCACTTTTACAACAACTTGTAAATTCTAGCTCCTCACCTGATACAGCTTCTGCCGATCGTCTACAAGAGCAAATGCTGCATCAAGAACTTAATTTAATGTATATTCTAGATGGCAAAGACAAAGTCGTTTGGGAAGATATTCTCGATCTTTCCACTGAGCGACCTTATCCAAAGCAGCCCTTTTTAACATCACTCTGGGAAACACGAGCTGCCTTTTTTAATCATCCTTCTATGTTAAGCCTCCAAGCTGGTATTTTTAATAGTACATTAGGGCCTATGTTTGTTGTTTCTGCGCCAATTGCCTCCTCAGCCACTTCTTCGAAGGTGCAAGGAACATTGATAGTAGGGAGATTGATTACACAAGATGTTATTCACCTTATTCAAAGCTTGAGTTATACAGACTCAAAATTATGGCCTTTAGGCGGAGCGACTCTAAACGAGAAACAACGCGATATCATCCAACAGCTTCTACAAGGTGATTCCGATTTTATGACGGAACAAAGCGCTGATCTCCTACGTGGTTATATGCTTTTGCAAGATCTGAACAATCAACCGAATTTGCTCATTTCAAGCACACAAACGCGCGACTTCTCTCAAACCATGCAACTTAGCATAACGGATATTGGGTGTATTTTTATTGCACTACAAATTTTCTTTCTTTTCATTGTCTATTTTTTAATAAGAAGCACTTTGCTCAAACCAACACGCCAATTAATCAAGCAACTCAATAATCCCCGTCAAGATTGGCGCCCCTTGCAAGTGGATATTAAACCCTGGAATGAAATGGGCTTATTAGCGAGTGCAATATCAAATCTTATTTCGAGGCATCAAGACCATCTTTCTCAAGAAACCAGTGTTGCCTTTCGCGAAGGAATTTATCAGGCAAGGCAAAATTTATATCAAGATCTTGAAGATACCCTTAAGCCTGTTATCGAAGGGATCGAAATCACTGAGAAAAAGCTTTCCAACTTACCCACGAATGATATCGAATGGATCATTGCTGAAGGGAAAACAGGACAAATTTCACAAGAGAAGCTCAGTGAATATACAAAAAAGCTGCAAATTATTAACGAAAAATTACGCTATTTCCAAAAAGAAACGAGGCATCGTTTAAGCGATCTCTATGCAAAGACCTTGCGCAATGCAGCAGCTATTCGCGCCCAAGCGCGAAGCCTTGATACCATTAGGGAGTTTAGGCCTACCTCAAATGGCAAGAAGAAAACCTCCATGGCTAGATCTTAAGAGATAGAGACCTTATTATGTTAGATGAAAGTTAGAAAAATGTTTTCTGCACTACATAAAATAGAGAGTACCAGTGTCAAGTTTTGAAATTTTATTAATTATTATGGGAATTGCTATCGTCATCGTCTCAATTTTGCGACGAATGCATCTCCCCCCAATTTTGGGATATCTCATTGCAGGTGCCGTGGTTGGACCTTATGGATTAGAATTGCTGGAGTCTAAGGAAGAAATCCGTCATATTGCTGAATTCGGCGTTGTCTTCCTTATGTTTACGATTGGTTTAGAGCTCTCGCTACCCAAACTTATTTCCATGCGCCGCGCACTGATTGGTTTGGGTGGAATGCAAGTTCTACTTTGCACAGCTGTCGCCCTGCTTGTTGCGAAATTTACTGGTTTTAGCTGGCCTGCTGCTATCGCGGTCTCAGGTGCATTAGCACTCTCTTCCACTGCAGTAGCGACTAAACAATTAGTAGAGCAAGATGAACTTGACCAATCACATGGAAAACTTTCTTTAGCTATCTTATTATTCCAAGATCTTGCAGCGGTTCCCTTTTTGATTATTGTGCCTGCTCTCGCTGGCAGCGGAGGAGACTCGGTTGGTGAAGTGTTATTATCTCGTATTGGTATTGGCACCCTCATTTTCCTTGCTATGTTAGCAGCAGGTCGTTGGCTGTTGCGTCCACTTTTTCACCATATTGCACAGGCCCGCTCATCAGAATTATTTATGTTAACAACTTTGCTTGTGGTGTTAGCCTCTGCATTTCTCACCGAGCACTATGGCTTATCTGCTGCATTGGGGGCTTTTTTAGCCGGCGTTATGTTAGGGGAAACGGAATACGCTCATCAGATTGAATCTGACATCCAACCCTTTAGAGATATCTTGCTCGGTTTGTTCTTTATATCAATAGGTCTCATCCTTGATCTTCGCGTGGTAACAAATGACTGGCCCTGGGTACTAGCCATTTTGGTTTCCTTAATTGTTATTAAAACTGCCATTATTACCATTCTTGCAAGGTTAGCAGGCTCTCCCCTTCGCACGGCATTGAGAACAGGCATCATTCTTGCTCAAGGCGGCGAATTCGGGCTCTTTCTCTTAGCAGTAGCCTATGACGCAAAAGTCATAAATGTGGAATCTAACCAAATTGTGATCGCGGCTATTGTTGTCAGTATGGCAATCTCTCCCTTGCTCATCCGCAATAGTGAGAAAATCGCACAATTTATTAAACGATTAATCGGCAAACAACAAGCCACCGAAACTTCGGAAGAAGAGTCCATCCCTTCTAGGGCCATTGTAGAAGATCATGTCATTATCTGTGGATATGGCCGTGTCGGACAAACGTTAGCAAGATTTCTTGAATATGAAAGTATTCCTTTTGTAGGCTTGGATATTGATCCTATTCGCTTACGTGAAGCACGTGCTGCCTCTGAACCTGTCTTTTTTGGCGATCCTACTCAAGAAAGTGTACTTACCGCAGCCGGGATAGCAAAAGCTCGTATGCTCATTATTGCCTTTAGCACGCCTAAGCAATCCTTAAAAATTATCCGTAGCGTTCGTCGCTTAAATAAGGATCTCCCTATTTTAGTACGTACAATGGATGATAGTGACTTAGAAGCTTTGCAAATCGCCGGAGCAACTGAAGTGATCCCAGATAAACTAGAATCAAGCCTAATGCTAGCATCCCACATGCTGATTCTTTTAGGGCAATCACCCGCTAAGGCACAACAACAAGTTTCAGAAGTGAAAGCAAATCGTTATAAAATGCTACGCGGTTTCTTTGAAGGTGAAAATATTGGTCATCTTGAAGACACACCTCGCGAGAAAATTTACCTACACGCGGTAGAGCTCACTGATGGCGCCTATGCTGTTGGACGAACACTTGAAGACTTAGTAGCGCAAAAAATTCCTATCAATCTTTCTTCTTTTACTCGACATGGCTATAAATGTAATGAACCTGCGCCGCATACCACTTTTCTGGCAGGCGATGTATTAGTGTTGGAAGGAACCAAAGAAGAAATTTACAATGTTGAAGAAAAATTACTACAGGGATAATGGGTATTTATTATTAAGAAATATCATGAAGAAAACCTAGGCTTAAGACTATATCTCAGTATCTGCTTGCCGTAGCCGTTTAGCGTTTACCATCATAACGGCTATCGCGCAAGATCCAATGCGCGATCGCACCCCATCAGCTCGACTGGTAAGTATAATCGGTACTTTTGCCCCTAAAATCATGCCTGCAGATAATGCCCCCATTAACAAAACCATTTGCTTGGAAAGCATATTGCCGGCCTCCAAGTTAGGCACTAGAAAAATATCGACATCACCAATGACAGGGGAAGTAATATTTTTCGTTTTAGCTGCATGTAAACTAATGACATTATCGTAAGCAAACGGTCCATCAACAATTGCCCCCAAAATCTGCCCGCGATCGGCCATTTTACATAAACAAGCAGCATCAATAGTAGATTGGATTTCAGGATTGATTGTTTCTACCGCAGATAAAATAGCCACCTTGGGAACGAGGCTCATATCTAACACATGCACTAAATCGATAGCATTTTGTAGAATATCTCTTTTAGTCATAAAGTCGGGATTAATATTGATAGCGGCATCTGTAACAATGAAGGGTTTATGAAATTTTTCCATTGCCATCACAAACACATGGCTGATACGTCGACCGGTACGCAGACCTGTATCCTTTTTAATAACTGCTCGCATTAATTCATCCGTGTGAATGCTACCCTTCATAATGGCATCACAAGCCCCTTCATGCACAAAGGTAATAGCTCTTTCTGCGGAGGCATGGCTATGTGGCACATTAATAAATTCATAAGGTTCAATATTAATGCCACATTGTTCTGCTAATTCACGGATCTTCTTCTCCGGGCCAATCAGCTTGGGTTCAACAAGCCCTAATTGAGCAGCCTCAACAGCCCCATTGAGAGAATCTTGACTACAAGGATGAACCACCGCAAGCGATATTTTTGGTAATTGCTGGCATTTTTTGAGAAAATTCTTTGCCATTTTATCTACATCAAGTTTTTTCTTCTGCATACTACACCCTTTACTTCAGTCTTCGCAGAGGATCCTTTGGTTTTATTGGCTACGTGTTTTTGCAAGTGATGTATTTTATATACACAACAATTGCTCAAACGCTTGCCACCTCATTGAAAAATCATCTGCTTAGACTACACTCTCAATGTTTCACTGGACTATGCGCTTTGGTGAATTCACGGATTTCAGGCAAAATAATGTTGCGAAATTTACTGCCATTAAATAAACCATAATGCCCTACTTCTTCCGCTAAAACATATTTTTTCATATCATCCGGCAGATTTTTACACAAGGTTAACACTGATTTAGTTTGTCCCACACCGGTAATATCATCCTTGCCACCTTCAATTGCCAAAATAGCGGTTTTTTTAATATCATGAAGCTGAGCGTAATGTCCTCGCGATTTTAATCTTCCTTTTACCAATAATTTCTCTTGAAATACTGTGTGGATGGTTTGCATATAAAATTCTGCCGTGAGATCCATCGTTGCAAAATACTCTAAATAGAATTTCACTATCTTAAGCGCATCATCTACATCCTCAGCGGCATAATGTTGGATAGCATCGCGCAAAGAATCGATATGTCGTTCAAGATTCATACTCATAAATCCAGATAATTGCATAAATCCCGGATAAACTAATCTCATATAGCCTGGATAATGACTTGGCACGATAGAAATGACATTTTGCTTAAACCAATCATCTCCTCTTGTCGTCGCTAGATTATTCACTGAGGTCGGTGCTTGTTCAGTATCTATTGGTCCGCCAAGCAAAGAAACTGTCGCTGGCATCGCTGGATCATTAACTTTAGACATTAATGCAAGTGCCACTAGAACTGGTACAGTAGATTGACAAACAGCCATTACATGCAAATCTGGTCCGAGTAAACGCATATAGGAAACCATATATTCAGCAAATTCATCAAAATCAAATGCACCCTCAGTGATAGGAACATCTCTTGCGTTTTTCCAATCGGTGATGTAAATGTCATAAAAAGGCAACATATCTCTTACGGTATCGCGAAGCAATGTCGCATAATGTCCTGACATTGGCGCGACCAATAGCATTTTTGGATATTTATTTTCTCCTTTCATGACTTTGCGAAAACGTAGCAAATCACAAAAGCTTTTCTTATCAACGATTTCTTCTATGACATCATAATAGGTGTCACCAATTAGCACATCTTCGATACCAAACTCAGGCTTGTGATAGATATCTGTTAGCATGTGGCTAACATAAAGCGTGCCGGCCATGGCACGTAGCATATAACGTGTATTTTTTATCAAGTCATCATCTTTCTTTATGGACACATAAGGTAAATTCGCGGGTATATTCATTGCATCTGAAATACGGGTAAGTTGTTTAGCCGTAGCAAGCCAATAATTTGAAAGCGGCTCTATAGCACGGAATGTGCCATCAACCATTCCATAAAGCCATCGGTTATCTACTGGATTGAATAACATGGGTATTTTATCCCGAATTTCAGCGACATAAGTATTAATTTTAACCTATATTCAAAATGAAAGTTCGGATCAACGTGTTTTTTTCATCTATAGGGATAATACTTTTACAGCATCGTTGAGAATAACGTCTTTTAAAATTTAAAGAGAAAGATATGACAAGCAATCAAATAGTCGTTATTAATGCCGGTTCCTCTAGTATTAAATTTGCTACTTTCGATTTTAATACATCTCTCACTAAAACCATGCATGGCTCTATACAGAATATTAATTCAGCCCCCATATTCAAAGTAGTGGACGAACAAGGGAACACGCTCACTAAAGAAGAATTTTCCGCCGATCATGACTATGGATACTTTTACGAATTATTATTATCATATTTCGCCAAATCAGGTAAAAAGGCTGCTTTAATCGGACATCGTGTTGTTCATGGTGGCATGCATTACAATGCTCCGGTGATTGTAAATACCCCTATTATTCAGGATTTGAAAAAACTGATTCCATTTGCTCCATTACATCAACCTTATAACATTCAAGCCATCGAAATTATTCAGTCATTGCATCCTGAAATCACGCAAGTCGCTTGCTTTGATACATCCTTTCATCGTACTCATCCAGCGGTAGCAGATAGATTTGCCTTACCTAGAGAATTCGAAGCGCAAGGCGTACACCGCTATGGTTTTCACGGTCTATCATATGAATACATCACGCAAAAGCTTCTCGAACTATCACCTGATAGTGGAAAACAGCGAGTTATTGTCGCTCATCTAGGCAATGGTGCAAGTCTTTGTGCAATTAAAGATGGAAAAAGCATCGATAGTACAATGGGGTTTACGGCGCTAGATGGCTTAATGATGGGCACGCGATGCGGTAGTCTTGATCCTGGGGTTATACTATATCTCATGAAATTTAAGAAAATGGATTATGAAGAAATTGAAAAATGCCTTTATCAACAATCTGGTCTTTTAGGAGTTTCAGGCATTAGTAATAATATGCAAATCCTATTGGAAGATCCTAGTATCACAGCAAAAGAGGCTGTTGAATTATTCGTTTACAGACTTTACAGAGAAATTGGTGCACTAGTTTCCGTTTTAGGAGGCTTGGATGTCTTAGTATTTACAGGCGGTATAGGCGAACATGCTGCCGAAGTTCGAGAAAATGTTTGTCAACATCTAGCGTGGTTAAATGTCAAAATTGACGCGGCTAAAAATTTGAGGAATCAACCCGTTCTTAGTACTGCTGATAGCGCCATAGAAGTAAGAGTCATTCCGACGAACGAAGAATGGATCATTGCAAACCATGCTTATGGGCTTTACTTAAAACAATAAACGATGTTTACAAAATGATCATATTTCCTTTTTGAGGCTAGCCATTCTAAGGAGTAGATAGCCGAGCAAAGCAGAAGCGAAGGTACCAATAAAAATTCCCAAGCGACTATTGATGATATAGTGCCCCTGGCTTTCAAACGCTAATGTACTAATAAACAAACTCATTGTAAAACCAATTCCGCAAAGTACACCTACGCCATAAACTTGGCGCCAACAAGCCTTCTCAGGCAAAGACGCTATTCTCAATTTGATGAGCAAAAAAGTAGAAATAAATATACCAAGCTGCTTACCAAGAAATAACCCCAGCGCAATTCCCAATGTCAGTGGGCTCCAAAAATCTTCTGGTAATATCTCACCAAAATCTATTCCAGCATTGGCAAATGCAAATAAAGGTAACACAAAATAACTAACCCAGTGATGTAAAGACTTTTCAAGATCTTTAGATAGGGAATGCTCATGAGGTGCTGCTTTCAAAGGGATTGTAAATGCGAGTACAACGCCCGCCAAAGTTGCATGCACACCAGATTTTAAAACAAAAAGCCATAATAACAATCCAATAAAGCCATATACGGATAGGCTTCTTATCTTTAAAAAATTACAAAAGATTAATGCCAAAATGGCCATAAGAGATAACAGTAAGGATAGATGAGACAATTGCGCCGTATAGAAAATGGCAATAATAACTATGGCTGCTAAATCATCAAAAATAGCAATTGCCATGAGAAAGAGTTTTAGACTATTGGGTACTCGTCTTCCTAACAATGACAAAACCCCTAAAGCAAAAGCGATATCGGTTGCGGTCGGAATAGCCCAACCTTTCATAGCAATCTCATCATGGCGATTAAAGACTGCATATATCATTGCAGGAAACAAAATACCACCTAGTGCGGCGCATCCTGGGAGTAACACCTGAGACATGTTAGAGAGGCTTCCCTCTATTGTTTCACGTTTAATTTCCAGCCCTACATATAAAAAGAATAATGCCATAAGACCATCATTAACCCACAATAATAATGGTTTTTTGAGCTGCCACACATTAATGCCAACTTGAAGCTCCGCATTAATTAATGCACTGTACCATTTATCTAACGGAGAATTGGCTAATATTAAGGCCGCTAAGCTGAAAAATATTAGTAAGATGCCACCAAAGGATTCTGCTTGCACAAATTGTTTTAAGCCAGAGGTTTTATCAATGTCTTGATTCATATGATTTTTTGAAATTCTGTTAATGAGGAAATGAACCGAACCTAATAATAGAGTGTATAGACAACAAAGGACGCTGTACATTCTCTTAATATTAGTTAGCTAGATAATTTTGGTATATGATGGAAGAATGTGAGATCTTGAGCCAGAGAAGGTATTCTACCAATGCCAAAGGAAACAAAAATTAAATTCGAGCAAGGTTTACGTGGAGCTGCACATGAGCGCGGCGGCAGTTTTATTGACGCTGTCCAACAGATAATATTACCCAACCTCTCTACCGCTCAAATTAAAAAAATAAATGCGCAAAAAGACTTTCCATTGAGAAAATTACTCAACGCTAATAATGAAAAAAATAATTTTGAATTATTAAAAGATTATATTGGATCTCTAAAGCAATATTGGAATTCACAAGACATAGCAAAGTTCCAATCTGATGATTTAGCGGCGTTAGAGCGTACCCTGATAGAATTAATCTCTGACAATATTTATCTTAACTCGCGTAAAGATGGAGAGATTAAGAGCAAACACTTTGATAAAATAAAAGCAGAACTTGATAATGCTGAAAATCATGCGAACTGGAAAGCCCGTTCGAAAAAAGAAACCCTTTTAGAAAACAACGGAAAACGTACTGAAACACCCATCAGCAAATTTACCCCTGAACTTACGAAAGAGTGGTTAAAAATTACTGACAAAGAAAAACCTGAGTGGTTTAAGGAATTATCTAAATGGGAGCAAAAATACTTTATCAAACGAATTGAAGAATGGAAAAGTATAGCTCTTAAGACACGAACAAATTTAGGTGATTTTTTAGGTCCAGTACCCACAACCATTCGTCGCTACCCCGGCGCACCCAATGCATATGTGACTCAAGTAGAATTAAAAGGCCACGAAGGAAAATCTGAAGTTTTCACTAAAATTCGCTCAGGCGTTATTGTACCTACCAAAATGAAAGCAAAAAATAAAAAGCAAAAAGAAGAAAAAGTGAATGTTACCAAGCAAAATTTAGAACAACTCGTGGTAGTAGCCATTCAAGAAAAAATTAAAGAATTAAGTAAAGATCCCAATTTTGACTCAAGCAAACCCATTGATTTGCCCATCTTATTGCAAACCCTGTACTCTCCTCCAAAGCAACCTGATGGAAAATATAACAATCGAGCGGTGATGAATGCCCTTGAGTTGCTAAGAAAGGATTTAGCAGATCCGCAAAAGTTTATTGAGAAACATAAAATTGATACGAAAGGGATCCAGTTTGGAAAAATTGATTTACTCTATTCCAATCGGGCAGTAAATAGAGCGCGTGGTATAACATTCCTCACTAACTTATTTAATAAGCAGGGTCGGGAAAGTAGAAAAACTGTCAAAGCCCTTGAGAAATATGTGACGCAAATACAAAATGGCAAAGATAAATCCATCGCAGAGGCTGCTTTAAAAAGTTATAAAGACATGCCCTATATTAGAAATACCCTTGGCGGGGTTTTGCAGACATCCAGCAATGCCATGGCGGAAAAGGCAGCTTTAGAACAAATCATTGCCGGTAAAGTAGGGATCCGTGTGGGTAGCTGTGTCAGTGGTAAAGATAGAGAAGAAATGGTGACAGAAATTGCTATTGCACAACAAGAATTTTTCTTAAAGCATGGCTCTTTCCCTCCACCCTATAATGCTAAAGGAGAAAATAATAAAGCGTTACGTGAAGAATTTTCTGAAGCAGTGGCAAGACAATACCTTACCGGACATGGCCATGAATTAGCCGCAGAAAATTCTAAAGGATGTGATGGGTTAAAAAATATTGTTGATGTGTTTGGCAAAGATATTTGCGAAAAAGTTCGCATCATTGGCGAAAAGGAATATGGAATCAAACCAGAAATTTTTGATCCTGTCAAAGGTGTGCAAAAGGTGGCAGGATTAAACAAGCTCTCTAATGAAAAATTAAATGTCAACATTAATTCGTTTGTCGAAAAAACAGCCAATTTCTTCAAAGCAAGCATAGCTCCTGTTCCCCCGCAAACATGGAAATCTGCTACAAATCCTGCAAGAAGAGAAGATAAAGCAGATGTTGCTCCAGGAATGACAAACCATTTAAGCCTTACAACGACGCCCCCTATAGAGACTACTGAAAAAATATCTCGTCCTCTTTCTAATCCTACTGATAGCACGCAAGAGACAAGACAAAGGAGCAATTCACGCTTCAATAAGTAACTAACCTTTCGTAAAACGACGATCTTTTGTCGTCATCTTTTTTATCATTGGATCCTCTTTTTGATCATTCTCAATTAATGGAAGTGCAGCGGAAGATCGCTTACTGTGATAGCCATGTAGTAAGTTCTTCGTTTCACCCTTTTCCAATTTTACATCAGAAGATAGAGATTTTATTTCTGCTCTGACGGTGGTTGCCTTTGCTTGGACAGCAGGATCTTTATCATTCAGATAAGTTTTTACCTGACTTTTAATGTATTTCATTTTATCTCTCACCTTCATGGCTTCAGATTCAGTAAGGGTAGGTAACGCTTTTTGCCATTGAGTATATTGCACTTGAGCATCTTCTAGATATTTAATGTGCCTTGCTTGCCGTTGCAGAAATTGCAATTGTATTTGTGCATCATCAACCAGCTTGGCAAACTTTTTATCACCTCCGACTCCCTTAGATTTAGAGAGCAAATTAGCCATTGCAATATCAGATTTATAGTCCACCGTTGGCATTTCAAAATCAGAATCTGTCACCTTTAGCCCTGGGGCATCATCATTAAAACCATTTGTTTCTCGATTGGGGGCACCATTGTGTACATGAGGCATAATGGCATGAAATCTTTCTTTATCTTCCTCATTCTCCCATCGAGGAGGATGACCATATTTTTCGATAAAAATACAAAATGCTTCAAGTTGTTCATTTAACAGCCCCGTTCTATCTTCACCACTTTTACAAAACCATTCAACGAAACTATCCAAATAATAACCAAGCATTGCAAAACGAGCCTGAAAGCGGTAGTTGGATCTATTCAGGAAATCCATTTTATTTTGTAAAGCCAGTGCCTGCATTTCTAAAGCAGCTTTCTTTTTAGGATCTTGTTCCACAGCTAATTTCTTTACAATCGCTTTCTTTTCTCTTGATGCGAGCCAAACTTTTACCCAACGCATTGTACCTGGTTTGGGTTGATTGTAATAAATATCTAATGCATCAACAAAAAGTCGCATGCGCTGATATGCTTGGTTACTTTTTAGCATATCCGGTGTAGTCCTATTTTCGAACGTGTCTAGATTTCTTTTTAATGCCTCAAGGTTATTTGAAAATACTTTTTGACGAGCTTCTGCAAGATTTCGATATAAAATATCTCGCTTAACTTCTTCTTTTTCTATAATGTTTAATGTCTTTTTGCGCGCTGCTTCTTCTTTCTTGATCATCAACTTCATCTCTTTAACACCCCGATCGCCCATCATGGCTACATGCTCGGGCGAACTCAAGGCATTTTTTGCTGCATGCAATTTGGCATTGCTAGTTTCAAGTGACAAATAGGCATCTTGTAAAGCTAAAATCGGTTTTTCCTTTTCAAGATCAGACAATATCCTCGCACGTTCAGCCTCAATCATTTTGATGTGCGCTTTAATTTCCTTTTCACCTTGTTTGCCGATAGTTGCTCGATGCTCAGGATGGCGTAGTGCCTTTTTTGCTGCAGATAAGCGCAGTTCACAATCTCGCAACCTTTCGGGTGCTTGCTCTCTATTCATGCGAGCCTGGTCAACGTTAACAGGATTATACTTTACCAATGCTTCACGATATTTCATGATTTGTGGTGAGGCGTCAAGATTATGCATTTGCGCCATCATACTTTCCATGTCAGGATCAAGAAGAATATCTTTCTTTTCAAGAAAACCATCTATAAACTGGTTAATACCACGATTATTGATTCTTTCCTCTAATTTCTGGGCATTACTTGTGTTAACCCCCCGCATTTGATTAACACCGATTGTCATAAAAGTAGAATTCAGCTTTACTTTGACAGGAACATCATCAACAATCAGTATCACATCTCTTCCATGTAAAGACCAATATGCTAATCGAGAATCTTCAACCTGGCGATATTGACGCATAGCCGGATCGATAGTAATACCGGCCACCTCATCATCAACTGCAATAGGAGACAATAAACACATCGTAGACATATCAATATTTAATGTCTTTTTACCTTCTCGAATGGCCGTCTTATCTTCTTCAGACAGTTTTTCAAATTTCTCTTTGGCAGCAGAAGTCATTGCTTGTTTGACATTCTCTAAGGTACGATGTTGGCGTTCGGCCTCATTGTGGATCTCAAGAGGAGAAGGAGAACCATGACGATGTCCAACAAAAGCTTTTTTACCATTCACTTTCACTTCAGTACGAACAGCATTACGTTGCCATATTTGACGCTCATCAACAATGGTACTTGGGGTTGAATGTGCTTTTTTCGGCGCTTCTTTTTTATGCGTATTCTTATACAAAGTTTGTTGCTCTGGCGTTAAGTCGACAAGATCCGCCTGGTGAGAACTTTCGACCACTATATTATCAACAGCATAATGATTTTCTAATATTGGACGAGGTTCACGCGCACGAATGTCATCAGCACGCTGATTAATTTTTTTCATCACTGATTTAGGTTTGCTGTGAGGATCAACGTAATGCACGAGTAGCGCATTAATTTGTTTGGCTTTTTGAATATTATGCCAATAAAATTGTTCGAATGCTTCTCGAAATTTTATCTCTGGTTCAATCCTTTCACGAGACGCTTTTACTTTTTCTTCAAGGTATTTTCTTTGTAACGTATCGACTTGTTCTTTAGACATCATATAACGATGCATAGGGCCCGCTGCATCATTTTGGGCAGCTTGAAGACTATCTTGTGCATCTTTGATTTTTTGGGTACGGGTTGGATCTTGTTTCGATATTTTTTGTGCCGCTGCTAATGCAATTCTGGCTTCCTCTATAATCTTTTCGGCTTCTCGGGCGGCTATTAAAGCTCTTGTGTTTTCGTCTTTAGCATGCCTTAAATCCTCTACCACTTCACCCAGCCGTTGATTGATAGCTTTATAGGCTTCATCGCGTTGCTTCTTTGCATCGATGAAAGTCTTGGCATGAGATCCATCAAAAAAATGTTCAGCCAATCGCTCCAATTCGAGGATTTTAAATTCATTACCCCCGTGCCCATGCAATTCCTTGGCGGCTTGAATACGCGCTTTAACCAGTTGAGCAAACATCTCAACGTTTAGCAGAGGGTGCCCGTCTTCGCCAATATGGCGGCGAATGATCTTTGTACCATCAACAGAAATATCTTCTGAAACTTCATAAGAACCGTGAGGAAATGCTAGCATGTTTCACTCTTTAGTTTTCACAAGGGAATACAAATTAATGGGTATATGGTTTTGAGTCGCCATACCTAAGATAAGTTCACTGTCCAAGCGAGTATGTACAAATAAAGGCGTGTATATAAATGGTTGGATTTTTGATTTATCGACAACTCTCTTGATAATGGTATAAATCGCGCAGGGGGCATACTTTTTTCGCAAGGCTTATGAGAAAATGCTTCGTTGAGATAGCATTAAAAGCAAATTCTCCTCACCTTATAGCAAACGATTTTTTTATATTCGGAAAGCACCTCATGACACCACATTCCCTACCGAAAGTTTATTTCACCTTTGCATTGGTTATTTTATTATGGGGCATTAATTGGCCGGTCAATAAAATTGGCATGGAATATATGCCTGCTATCTGGCACGCCGCTTTACGCATAGGAATTGCCTGTTTAAGCATTTTTTTATTTGTATTCTTCACAGGGAAATTGAAACTTCCCAGCAAAAAAGATCTCCCCATTATTTTTACGATTGGCATCTTACAAATGGGTTTGTTTATCTTATTGATAAACTTAGGACTCTACTATGTAGAAGCAGGACGTTCCGCCATTTTAGTCTACACCACCCCTCTTTGGGTGATGCCTATTGCAACTTTATTTTTCAATGAAAAAATGACCCGGCTTAAAGGCATTGGCTTTATTTTAGGGATGCTTGGGATCCTCATTCTATTGGATCCCTGGAATATGAATTTCTCTTCCTCTAGCACATGGTATGGTTATGGCTTCTTGTTATTAGCCGCCCTCAGTTTGGCGGTTGCCATTTGTGCTGCCCGTAATATGTCATGGACGAATCCACCTCTTGTTCTCTTGCCCTGGCAATTACTTGTGGGTGCAATCCCTCTCATTATTTGTGCCGCTTTAATGCATCCGTCACCAGGGATCCAATGGAACAGCACCTCAATCACTGCCATGGCCTATACCGGGATATTAGCAACGGCAGTGGGAAATTGGGCAGCAACGTCAGTAAGTCGCTCTTTGCCTTCTATTACGGTTTCTATCGGTTTTCTAGGGGTGCCTTTATGCGGCGTACTCTCTGCCGCCTGGATGTTAGATGAGGCAATTACACTCAGCATTAAATTAGCCATGCTATTTATCTTCGGCGGTCTTTTGTGTGTAGCGATGAGCGCAAAACCCAAGGGTGCAACAAAAGCGCTTAGCGAGCAAACGCCATAATGATTCTTCAGGGCCTCTTGAGAGGCCCTGAACGCCTATTGTAGTATTAATTAAATGGAGGCGTAGGATTGCGCTCAGTAAAATCCATTTGATGCCAATAGGGATAAGTACGTCGCTGCTCGCTGATCCCATCTAATTTCATCATCTGCTCTTTACTTAAAGTCCATCCTAGAGCGCCTAAATTCTGCTTCAGCTGCTCTTCATTGCGAGCACCAATAATAATATTCGTAACTGTTGGTCTTTGTAACAACCAGTTCAGCGCAATTTGTGAGACACTTTTGCCCGTTTCTTCGGCAATTGAATCCAATACATCTACAACATTGTAAAGCTTATCTTCAGGTACACTTGGCCCCCCGATCGCGCCACCAGCCTGCAAACGACCCTTCGCCAGAGGCTGATTGCGTCGAATTTTTCCGGTAAGTCGACCCCATCCTAAAGGGCTCCATACCATCAAGCCAACATCCTGATCCAAACCTAAAGGCATCAGTTCCCATTCGTACTCTCTACCTACCAACGAATAATAGCCTTGATAAACAGCATAACGCGCAAGGCCATACTTTTCTGATGTTGCAAGTGATTTCATTAAATGCCAACCAGAAAAGTTGGAACAGCCTATATAGCGGATCTTGCCACTTTGTATGAGATTATCTAGCGCACTTAAAACCTCTTCTACCGGCGTTAAAGCATCAAAACCATGCATAAAATAAACATCAATATGATCAACATTTAATCGCTTTAAACTCGCCTCACAAGCCTGAATCAAATGATAACGAGATGAACCAATTGCATTGGGATCTTCCGCCATTTTAAAGGTGGCTTTAGTTGAAATAAGCACTTTTTCGCGACGTCCTTTAATAGCTTGCCCCAAAATCTCCTCTGCGCTTCCCATAGAATAAACATCCGCTGTATCAAAAAAATTTACCCCTGCATCTACACAGATGTCTACTAGTCGCGTTGCTTCTTTAATATCTGTTTGACCCCATTTTTTAAAAAATTCATTGGTACCGCCAAAGGTGGCTGTGCCAAAACTAAAGACAGGAACCTTTAAACCGCAGTGACCCAATCGTCTGTATTCCATCATCGTTCCTTATTACGTGCCCAATGCATTGATAATTATTAAACGATAGCATTTTGTTACTCCCAAATAAGTTTATGCACACTTTATTTTTTATACAGTGCTGAACGAATTCAAGGGAAAAGCAAGAGCGCTGATTATGCTATAATTTTAACTATTTATAGCATTTCTACTTGAGAGGTTGCCGATGAAAAACGTTAAAAAACACCCAACAAAAGAATCAACCAAAGGTTCAAGTGAAGTTGCTATCCCAAAGCTAAAAACGCCAAACGACCTTGGTAATGAGGCGGCTTCCCATATTGCTAAAGTGGTTAACCCTCTTATCGCTGATGCATTTTCTTTATTTGTTAAAACAAAAAATTTCCATTGGCATCTTGCTGGAAGCCATTATCGTGATTATCACTTACTTTTTGACGAACAAGCTTCACAAATATTTGATATGGTAGATGTGCTTGCCGAGAGAGTACGTAAATTAGGTGGTACAACCATTCGTTCTATAGGCCATATTGAGCGGTTAAAAGCCGTGCAAGATGATGATGATGAATTTGTAGAAGCCAAAGAAATGGTTCGTAGATTAATGGACGACAATAAATCTTTTGCTAGCAAAATGCGTGAAGCCCATAAAGTATGTAGTAAGTATAATGATGTAGCTACAACAAGTATTTTAGAAAACTTTATCGATGAGACTGAGAAACGAACTTGGTTTCTATTTTCTACCCAAGCTTAAGTTGAGTATTCTCTATTTAAAATTCAGTCTCCTCTAACAAAGAGGAGACTGAATAAATCTTAATGCAATGCCACTTTCTTCTGCGGCTCAGTGACAACGACCGTCGGCGTTGCCACTTCTTCAGCGGAAACTGTAGGCACAGGGTTTGATTTCTGTTGCTCTGTAAACCCATAAACAATCGGCGCACCACCTTCCAGTGAAACATCATGCGAAGCACCTGGTTGCTCTTCTACCTCTTCAGAGGCAAGCGCATCACTCTCAGAAAAGAGCTCGGTTTTAATCAAGTTTCTTTGCTGTTCTAATTTGTCACGCTCTGCATTGAGGGAGCGTTCAAAATCATTTAATTCCACCTCAAAGCGATGCAAATCATCCTGTTTATCGCCAAGCGCCCGTTCTAAGTCCTGCAACCGTAATGCTTCGTTTTCTAATTTTTTCGCTTTCGCGTTTAAATGCCGAGTTGTTTGTTGATTTTTTTTATTGACTTCCCGTTTATCATCTGTGAATTGCGCTTTTTCTTCCTTGAATGCCATTATTTGCTCTTTCAGACTTTCTTGCTCGGTATTTAATTTTTTCTTCTCTTGTTCAAATTTCGTGATTTGCTTTTTGTAGTTTGCTTGTTGCTTCGCAAGGGCTTCTTCTCTTACTTTAAGCGCTCGCTCTTTATCACTTTCTGTTTTCTTTAAATGCTCATTTGCACTTTGAAGCGCTACACGCAAACTGCTATTTTCTTTTTCAAGCTGAGAAGCCATTTTGATGCGTTTTGCTCCCCATGCCCCACTTGTGACAGCCGCCACTGCCAGCATCCCTTCTCCAAGGGCCCCAATCGCTTGCGTGACAAGACCGTTAGGAATATTCATTTGTGTAACCTGACTGATGGCATTTACTAAAGGTGTTACCCCATCCAAATACCAAAAACCAACTGTAGATGCAGCGATCCCAAATACAGGCGGCGCAGCTCTTTGCACCCATTCTCCTGTGGAACGCAGCCAGGTTTTTTTGGGTATCATCATTTGTTGTTGAGCTGGCTCTGCATCATTAGTAGACGCTTTTTGAGCAGTTTTAGCAAAATAATAACGCTTTGGATTGATAGCTTCTTTTTTTGCTTGTGCAATAATGTAAGACTGCTCTCCCCATTTCATCCTGCTTGTTTTTAATTCATCTTTGCATTCAACCGTGATAATAGGTCTTGCACCACCCTTTTTAAAAGCCACCTCTTCCGCCTCTTTGGCATTAGCGAATAGAACCACTTTACCTATCTTTTTATCTTCCTCGATATAACTCGACATCCTAATATGGGGTTCGTTTGTTCCGTTTCGAACTTGTGCAGGTCTTCCAACAACAAAATACTGCGGCATAAGTTACCTCTCAAAGCTATATTGTATTCGGATAAAGCAGCAAAAAAGGGGAAGATGGCGTGAGACACAGCGGGGCACGCCCACTATTGAAAGTATGTACTTTTTGGTTATCTTCCATTGAATTCCATTGAAATGGCACTATTCCAAGCCAGGCTTGCGAATATACCTGGCTGTTAACGGAAAATCAAAGAATTCTAAGTAATATCGTTACTTCAATGCAGTAGGTATGAATTCTGACTACAAAAAAGCGCGATGAAATATATATCATCGCGCTTTTATCCAGATGATTCGATTTGCTATTGATTAGCTTTAATTTTCACTTCTGAGCTTACGCTTTGTACGCCTTTGACATCTGTTGCTAATCGTATTGCATTATCAATTTGGTTCTGATTTTCAGCTGTTCCTGTAAGAGATACCATGCCATTCTTGGTTTCAACATGAATGCTCATGGCACTAACATCTGTATTACCAAATAATTTTTCCTTTAAAAAGGCTTCTTTTACTTTAGCTGTAATCCCAGCATCTGATACTGTATCTGCTGTATCAAGATTACTCGTCGTGGTCGTCGTCGTGGTGGCGTTCGTTGTACTGACAGCACTTCCCTCATTGACAGCCCACGTATACTGAGAACAAAAAATTAAGCTCGCACTTAACAATAGGGTGAGTTTTTTACACATTTTTCTCTCCATTTTTTAATACTTTAATTCAAAAAGTAGCATAACATACTCGTTATTTTGCTGTAGCTGCACAAAGTTGAGCAAAAATTTAATCTATACAGTGTTATTTTCAGTGAAAAATAGCTTCATTTTATTGGCTCTTTTGGGAAAATACACTACATTAGACACACACTCTTCCTCATCGGAGGCATTATGTGGCCTAATACAATGCTTACTAAAAAACTAAATATTCAGATCCCCATTATTCAAGCACCTATGGCCGGCGGTGTTACCTCAGCAAGCCTCATTGCAAATGTTTCAAAAGCAGGTGGCTTAGGATCGCTAGGCGCAGCCTATTTATCACCACAAGATATGCAAAAAACCATTCAAGATATAAGAAAAAAAACAGATAATCCTTTTGCCGTGAATCTTTTTATTCCGCAATCTTTTGAAGTCAGTACCGAAAAAATTGCCGCCATGGCAAAAATTATTCAAAAAATATGCCCGGAACTTAATTTGCCCTTACCTTCTATTGAACCACCTTATATTCCTTCATTTGATCAGCAATTTGAGATCATTCTGGCGGAAAACATTCCTATTTTAAGCTTTATTTTTGGAAGCTTATCAAACCAACATATTACCTTATGCAAACAAAAGGGTATCGTTTTAATAGGGACAGCAACCACTTTAATAGAAGCACAAACACTTGAACAACAAGGCATTGATATTATTGTTGCTCAAGGAGCTGAAGCTGGCGGGCATAGAGGCTCATTCCAAAACAATGCTCAAGAAGAATCATTAAGCACCTCTGCGTTGTTGTTGCAACTTACTCAGCATATTCACAAACCCATTGTTGCTGCGGGCGGAATCATGCAGGCAAGTGATATTGTCACAATGATAACAAACGGCGCAGCAGGGGTACAAATGGGCAGTGCATTTTTATGTTGCGAAGGTTCCCTCATTGCACCTGCTTATAGAAAAATATTGCTTAATGCCAAAAAAGATCTGACAGTCCTAACGCGTGCATTTTCAGGCAGAATAGCACGAGGGATCCGCAATCAATTTATCGATAGAATGACACCATTTGAACAAGACATTCTTCCCTTCCCTGTTCAAAATGCTATCACTTCGATGATGCGTCAACAGGCGAAAAAGCAAGACAATGCAGAGTTTATGTCTCTTTGGGCAGGTCAACGCGCTTTTCTTTGTAAAGCGCATCATGAAGGAAAATTTATCGAGACTTTACACCAAGAGGTCGTTTCTTTATTAAAACAGTTGTAGCTTTGGGTGATCTATTTTATGCTGTTTGTCCTAAAGCACTACATAGCTACCTCACAAGGTTATCGCTCATGAAAAAAATTGCCATTGGAGACAGGGTGCCTACCATCAGATTTGAGTGCACCGATCCCACTTTACATTCATTTCAAGATCTACACGGAAAAAATATCGTTTTATACTTTTACCCTAAGGATAATACCCCAGGTTGTTCTTTAGAAGGGCGTGATTTTAGAACTTTGCATGAGCCTTTTTTACAGTTAAACACTCGGGTAATCGGTGTATCCCGAGACAGTATCCATAGCCATGAAAAATTTTGTTCAAAGCTTGGCTTGCCCTTCCCACTTATCAGCGATCCTAAGGAAGAGCTATGCCGTTATTTCAATGTCATCATTGAAAACAATAAGCTGCTACGCTTTTTGTTAGGCATAGAAAGAACTACTTTTTTAATTGATAAAAATGGCTTTATTAAACATATTTGGCGCAAAGTAAGAGCGCGCGGACATGCGCAAGAGGTATTGCAAGTGGTTAAACTGATAGAGACGGAAACTTAAGCAAAGGCCCAAGTTCTGGGCCTTTGCTATAAAGAAACTTTTTATTGAAGTTTTTTCCGTTTTCTAAGGCCATTGTTTTCCATAGATTGTGCATCATTGCCAGCAATTTGTTGAGCAGCACTATGTAATGTCCTGCCAACAAGATAGGTGCCCGTGATAGCAACTGTTTGTTTTAAAACACCAACCGGAGATTGTTCATGCAATACGCCTTTGCTTACAGCTGCACCGGCAAGCAAGCTGCCTAAGGTTTCTAAATCCCCTACTTCTATACCACTAGCGGAAAGATTGAGCGGCTGTTCACCTTTAGCCTTTCGAATCAAGTTAATAGCAGTATTACTGAGCAATGCAGTACCGGGACCAATCATCGATGCGATTAAGATTTCAGTGCCTGAACCACCCGCTATGGCACTTAAAGCACCACCGATAAAAACGGATCCCACGACAGCTATTCTTGGAAAATTAACACTAGTAAATAGTTTAAATGGCATAACATCACCTCACTTTGTTTCTACATACTCAATGCGAAGAGTATGCTTATGCGTAAAAAGTATTCCACGTACCCGAATAAAAATACCCTACCCCTGCAGCATAAGGGGCAACTAATAAACCTACCCCACCTGTAGCAACTAGGCTACTGGTCAATCCAAATGCCACGCTGCCCACCAATGCGGTTGTAATGAAAGAAAAAAGAATAGCATCCGTGATAGCTTTATTTTGTATTCTTTGGAAGGTTGCGGGATCAATACAATTCATTCCACCGGCAACCGCATCAATTTCCCATTTCATTATTTCACGCATTATTTCACTCCTTATGAAAACCGGAGTTAGTTTTACGCCAAGTCATTTTTGCTGTCAATCAGAATGGTTAATAAAAGGGCGGATTTAGTCGGAGAGACGCTGCATATATAATTTAATCGGATAACTCTTGTGGTGATCAAAAAAATTATAAGAAAAAAGAAAGGCGTGATGTATCACGCCTTTTTGAATGCTGAATTATTTATGAAACTATTTATGAACATTCAATTCTTGAGTCACATTTTGCAAATGTTGTTCCAAAGCTTGCACGTCGTGCCCTTGAACAGTACCCACATTTTGCAAGACAAGCGTTGAATGATTTTGTAAATCAACGGTGACATTTCCATTAGGACTATCTTGATGAAAGCCAGTCACTGCATCAGCCAATGAAGTTTTTCCGTCATGGTTGTTATCATCAACCCCAATAAAGGTCAAAATGTTTTGTTTGCTTATACCCAAATCCATAATCATTATCTTGTCTGGATGGCTTAATTCACTGATATCAATGATATATTCATTATTTCCTGAACCACCCTCCATCGTGACAACATTTTCACTATGATTTTGAGTACTCATTACATGATTTGAATCTGCACCATGTAGATTAGCAATGGTGTCAGGTTGCGCTAGCACGTTCATTTGCAATGAGGCAGTTTGGACATTTTTGGTATCATTGTGCTGAACTACATAATTAAAGTCCTCTGATGCACTAGCATTAATACCATTGATATCATAGCTGTATTGCCCTGTGTTATTAATTGTCAAATGCGCACCCAAAGTTGTATCAAAAGTGATATTGGATCCATCGCTTGGCATGCCGATGTGTACCGTTTTTCCATCGGCATCAGCAACAGCATTAATTCCTTGTAGATGATGATCAATGATATATTGATTGGCATCAGCTGTCATAAAGGAAATTTCGGTTAATTTTGCACCCTGGCTGCCAACAATATCATTATCCATGACATTTCCTGTATGGCTACTCATAGCTGCGGTATATGCTTCATCATGATTTGCAACTAAATCATCACCACCTGCAACAACTGAAGCAGATAACGACATAGTCTGAGCGGTGAGAGAGGATGAGCTTGAGACATGTACGGTGAGCTGCGTACTAGAAACATCACCATCACCATCAATTATCTTGTAAGTGAAGATATCATCGCCAACGTGCGTATCTGTTTTGGCAGTATAAAAGAAATCTCCATTTGCTGACATTTTTAAAATTCCACCATTAGGTGTCGCAAAAGTGATAATGCCGCCATTAGAGTCAAGAGGAATCAAAACGCTAGATCCATTAGTAGTTGCACCAACAAGCTCAGGATGTGCGGCAAGATAAGCTTGGGCGGCAGCTGAGCTGCTGAGGGTAAAATCAACTTCGCTCACATGTGTTGGATGTTGTGCTGAGTTGTCTGCTCCTAATGTATCGTTGGTAAGCACATTTCCATTAATTTGGCTTGAATGCTCAATGGTACCAACCAAAATACTTTGTAAATTGCTTAAGTCAGACGCAACATGTATTACCGCTGGACTATCGCCAGGATTTGCGATTGGCGCTAAATATTGATCGACACTACTTTGATTACTAGGCGCAATGTTCAAAACTATTGCATCATAATCATATTGGGCAATAGTATTTTGCCAAACATTTAGCTGTGAAGAATTAGGGACCCCTACATTGGGTTGACCGTCTGAGATAAAATAATCTTTATTTATATAACCATCAAGTGCATGATTATTGGCATTAGCATTAATCGCTGTCTCAGTTTTTGCAAGTGCATCCGTGTAGTTCGTTTGGCCATTTGCAGAAAGAGAATTAATGTAATTCTTTGCGCTTTGTACATCATCAAAAGAAACTGCATTTTGCGCATTTGTGCTGAAAGTAACAATGGTGATATGCAAAGCTGCACTTGCAGCAACATAGCTATCTAGTAGTGCATTGTTACTGGTTATAGCTTCTTTAAGGAGCTGTAAACGTGTCTTATTAGTTCCACTGATAGTCTGTCCCATACTGCCGGAAACATCCAAAGTAAACACGAGGTTATAAGAAGGTAACGCAGGTCGTTGAATACTAGCCTGATCACTGACAGCAATTGGTGCATCATCTTTAAAGGAAAGAGATTGGCCAATATTAATCGTTGCCGAACCCGTCGCAGTGTCACCATCTGCATCAGTAATAGAATCTGTACGAGTTAATTTGACGAGATTATCCGCATTTAAACTCACGGCATCGTTTGGATCAGAAGCATTAGGATGTTGTAACGCACGGATTTGATCTAAAACGACATTTCCTGAATTATCAACCGAAACGGTGAAGACTAAGGCGTTACTGCTGCTGGTTCGACCTTCAACTGTACCGTTATTCATTGATAAGATAACACCTTGACCAGTTGCCGAATCAATTAAACCACTATTGGCTCCATTGGCTGAGATTGAAAGCGAATAGCTGCTTGCGGTAGAGCCTGCACCATCAGCGCCATAATTTCCTGCACTGCTAAAACTATTGGCATAGTTTGCACTGGCATTTTGCGCAAGATTACTCTCATCAACAACAAGTGAATGTCCAACGCCTGAAGCACTGACATTCATGTTTGGAACGTCATCAATAATCTGAATGGACAATACATTATTTCCTGAATCACCGTCTTTATCTGTCAAAGCAACATTGAAGTCCTCAAAAATACTATTAGTTCCATTACCCAAAGGATGGGTTTGGTTATCATTTAAGGTGTAACTGTAAGTGATAAGACCTGTTCCTGCATCATAGCTAAGAATATTAAGCGTATTGCCTAATGAAGTTGTAATCGTTTTCGCCGTGAAGACATCATTACTAATTATCGTTTGGCCACCGATAGTCAAGCTTCCGACGCCATCAGGGGCAGAGATATTAAAATTGCCTTGGACAGTAGTAGATTCTTTAACGGGATCTGAACCTGCTGATTCGCCTGGGCCACGGCTGGCTAATAAATCATCTTCATTTACAATCGCATCACCACCTTGTGCCTTAGCCGTCAAATTGGTAATCGATACACCTGAATCGATATTAAAGAGAAGCTCTGCAGTGGCTGTGTCGCCATCACCATCTTTCATCGTGTAATGAAGATCATCATCTTGACCGGTAGTGTTATTATTAAAATGAGCCGTGTAGGTAAAAGCGCCATTCGCATCGATATGAATGGTGTTACCTGTCGGCGTTGTAATATCAACATTTTGCACAGGGATGATAACTTTGTTACCATCGACCGTAACCCCCGTGAGCTCTGGATGTGCGTTCTTATAAGCATTTGCAGCATTATTATCTGCCAAGGTGAAAAAGATAT